>Ga0326597_10000610_pt1 | contig 62445 bp, 55 predicted proteins | sample RVTome_12_FD_203789 | JGI IMG/M metagenome (GOLD analysis project Ga0326597, IMG submission 203789) | Soil microbial communities from uranium-contaminated site in the Upper Colorado River Basin, Wyoming, United States - RVT100D185 | ecosystem: Environmental > Terrestrial > Soil > Contaminated >...
CTGACGGGGCCGGCAGTTCCTTGGGGATTGGCGCCCACGGGTTCCGCTCGGGCCTGCCGGCCCTCGCTTCACCCGTGGCAACAGTCCTCGGCCCCATTCGGGGCCGCCGAAAGTGTCACGGACCCGGAGCCGGAACCGCGACCACTTCCCTCGTGCGGAATGGAGGCAGGAGCGTACAATCAACTGTTCTATCGTCGAGACCCATCCGTGGGCAGGCCGAGGCGGATTCTTGCAGACACGACCCTGGACGAAACGATGATTCCAATCAGCGGAGCTAAGTGCCAACGGCAGCGCAGAGAGCCTTCTCATTGGGCCGTGCCGCTGACGATCTTTTGCTGCGCGCTGGCCGTTCGCATGGTCTATCTGACGGAGGAATCCCATAGCCCGTTCTTTGTCCACCGCGGCACAGACGTCATGTCTTACCACAACCGGGCGGTGGGCTGGCTTGAGGGAACCTGGCCCAGGGCCGAGACGTTCTTTTGGCCTCCGCTGTATCCGCTGTTTCTCGGCGTCCTCTATCAGGCGATCGGGCCGGGAATCTGGGGCCTCAAGATCGCGAATGCGATCATCGGCGCGGCAAGCTGCGTGTTGACCTGGGCGATCGGACGGCGTGTCTTCAGAGGGCGATTCGTGCCGATTGCCGCGGCGGTGACGTGCAGCCTCTGCGGGACCCTCGTGTTCTTCGACGGAGAACTCCTGTCAGGCACGCTCGATGTGTTCCTGCAATTGTCTTCGATTCTGCTCCTTTTGACGGCCGCGCGGCGCAATCTGCTCGTGCTCTGGGCAGTTGCCGGGCTGTGCCTGGGGATTTCGGCCGTCAATCGCGGCGGCACACTGCTCTTCCTGCCCGTTGTGTTGCTCTGGATGTACCTGATCTTGAAACGAGGCTGGCGAGCGCCACGCCAACCGGTGGAAAACAAGGCGCCCGCGTCGCGCGGGTTTTGGAAGCCGGCGACGGCTTTGATCATCGCGCTCTGCGCGGTCGTTTTTCCAGTCGGTTGGCATAACGTGCGTTATGACCGACCGCAGAACCTGGAACTCAGCGAAACGCCACCTCGACCCCTGGCCGAGAGCCTCGGCGACTTCCTCACCGGCGGCTTTGCCTTCATCTCCTCCAATGCCGGCCTCAACTTCTACCTCGGCAATCACTGGACCCTGCGCGAGGTCATCAACGTCAACCACCCAGACTGCTTCGCCAACTATTGGAAGGCCAAGAAGGAGCCGGAGCGGAAGGGCATCAAGGCGCCGGGCGAGCAGAGCCGCTATCTGTTCAGGACGACGCTCCGTCACATCGTTCAGAACCCGGCGGATTGGGCCCGGGTCATGGGGTTGAAGCTATTTCAACTCGTCAGCGGCTCGGAGATCCCGCGCAACATCAACTTGTATGCATGGCGTAATTACTCGGTCTTGCTGAGTGCGCTGCTCTGGAAACACGGCGTGGCCGTGCCGATGGGCATCATCATTCCGCTCGGGATTCTCGGCGCATTCCTGGCTTGGCGCGAGTCGGATCGGCACCTGCTCCTGCTGGGCTGTCTCGTCATGCAGGCGGTGTTTGTCCTGGCGTTTTTCGTCACCGCCCGCTATCGGCTGCCCATGATCCCACTACTCAGCCTGTTCGGGGCCTACGCGCTGCGATGCCTCGCGGATCGCGCGCGAAGGCGGCAGTATGCCAGGCTCTGTCTGCCGGTCGGCCTGTGCGTCGGCCTGTTCATCGTCAGCAACTACAAAGTCGGAGCGATGAACACGAAACACGGGGCCTATGAGTACGACTGGCTGGCGGTCGGCCTTTTCCGAAATGGTCACCCGGACGAGGCCATGGCCTATCTGGCCAAGGCTCTCGAGATTGAACCCACCTATGCCCCGGCCCATCTGCACCTCGGAACCGCCCTGCTCAATGAGAGCCGACTGGAAGAATCTATCGCCGAACTCTCACAAGCCGTGGACGTGTTCTCCGCCAACGGCGGTGACAGCCCGATGCTTGCCGATGCCCACGCCGAATTCGGAAGAGCGTTGGCCAAGGCGGGCAGGCTCGAAGAATCCGTCCAGCACCTCAATGAAGCCATACGCTTGTCGCCCGACGGGCAGCTTGCCGGCGCCTGGCTGCTGGAAACGCTGGCATCGCTCGGGCGGTGGGAAGAGGCCATCGGAATCGCTCGCAAAGCCGTCATACGATCGCCCAGTCGCCCAAGACCGCTGGACCGGCTGGCGCAATTGCTGATTGACTGCCCGGACGGGGCCCTGGCAGGTGATGGAAGCGAGGCCGTTCGGTTGGCCGAAGAAGCCTGCGAACTGACGTACCGCAAGGTCCCGTCCTTGCTAAGGACCCTGGCCAAGGCATATCGGCGAGCCGGTCAACCCCAGCGCGCCGCGGCCGTAGCCGCCGAGGCGATAAGGCTCAGGCAGGTCAATGAGGAATGAAATGAGTTACACGCGCGGCCGCGGATTCATGCCTGTTCTGACTTGCGCACCGTTCATCAGGTACTTTGCGTGGCTGGAGCGAGAATTCGGAGGCCGATCATGTCAAGCATCAACTGGGTTCGAGTCGTTCTTGGTGGGCTCGTCGCCGGGCTGATTATCAACGTCAGCGGAATCCTGTTGGCTCACTTTGTTCTCGGGCCGCAATACATCGAGGACTTCAAGTCCAGGATGCCGCCGCAATCCAATCTGCACGTGTTCGTCAAACATGTGGGCCTGCGATTCTGGTTCGGCCTCTTGGCCGTGTTCCTCTACGCCGGGTTTCGCCCGCGCTTCGGTCCCGGGCCGCGGACTGCGATCATCGCCGCCGCAACTGTTTCTCTTTCGGTCGGGCTCGTCATGTTACTGACCTTAAACGACCTGGGCCTGCTCGCCGGGCGGCGGTTGTGGATCGCTGGATTCTGGACCCTCGCTGAAACCATGATTGCAACACTCATCGGGGCACGGCTCTATCATGAGGCGGCCTGAGAATCCCCAGAGATTTTCGTGATCAGCCCGACAAACTATGAGGAAAGCGCGGGGGCTTGTGACCTTCCCTGGGCCTCAACCGCCGCCGAAACTGAGTGCCACCGGCGATTGAGCCGGGAAGATATCGGCGCGACCCTTTCACGACCGGCCCCCAACTACGCCTTCCTTGGCCACGGCAGGAGCTTCGGGGTTCGCGCACGATACTGCCGGTACGCTTCGCCAAGAAACCCTTCGAGATTTCTTTCCTCGAACGGAATTGCGATCAACATATATGCCGTCGTCGTGACAGCAAAGAGAAAATGTCCATAAGTCATGGTCGGTGTCGCCCAGAAGGCAATCATCCATCCCAGCAGGAGCGGATGGCGAATGATACGGTAGAGCCACGGCGTTGCGAACGGCGGATGCTTGTATTCTTTGCCCAGAAGATACGTGAAAACCTGCCGAAGGCCGAAGAGATCGAAATGATCGATCAGGAACGAGGCATAGAGAACCAGCAAGTAACCTCCGAAGGAAATGCCGATCAATACGTTCCTTCCCACTGCGTTTTCAACGTGCCACACGATGCCGGTCATCGGACGCCACTGCCAAAACAGCAAAACCAGTATGACGGTGGTGACGTTGACGAAGGTCGCTCGCTCGATCGGCTTGGGCACGATCCTGGTCCACGCCACTTTGAAGCCCGGCCGAGCCATCACGGTGTGCTGAACGCCGAAGAGAACCAGTATCCCGAGGTTGACCATCACCGCCGCACCCAAGGGACCGGGCGCAGCGGAATCAATGGTCTTGGGCACGAAGGCGGCTATCTCAAAGTTGCCCACGAACGCGATCAGATAGAGAAACGATACAAAGAAAATCGCGTAGCTGATGACGCCATATAGGAAAAACGCGAGTCTTGTCACGCCAGTAACCTCGAATCAACGTTTTCCATCCAGCGATCCTCAAGTCGCCATGGCCTGGCCTGCCCCCCAAGAACTGCTCCATCTGTGATGAGAGTCTCTATGGCCCTTTTGGGCAAGGAGAATCTCGAAGACGTGGAACTGCCGCGAATTCGAGCAGATTGTCTGCCAGCGCCGCAGGCCCACGGGATTGGGTCCGGCTCGCAAAAAAAGGAGAGGCCCGGCGATCTTTCGATCGCCGGGCCTCAATAAAGCCGGCACTGACCTACTCTCGCCCACTTGGACTACCATCGGCCCCAAGGACTTCACTACTGAGTTCGGAATGGGATCAGGTGTTACCCCTCAGGTATCGGCACCAGCACGGCCCGATGCAACCTCTCGGCTGCATGGGGCTGAGTGATATCGAATAAGAGCGGGTTGCGCAAGAAGAATTGCAAAACCAATACCCAAGAAGTTGACCTGATCATGGCGTCGCGAATCGCGTAGCCGGTGTCGAGGATTGAGCCGAGCAATGCAAGACTCGGAACTCGCAACTCGTCACATGCGACTATGACAGCGAAACATCGACATGGTCAAGCGATCGACCGTTAGTACCAGTCAGCTGAGGACATCTCTGCCCTTACACTCCTGGCCTATTCACCTCGTGGTCTACGAGGGGTCTCTCGTTTCCTAAGAAACATCCAATCGTTATCTTCGGGGGGGCTTCACGCTTAGATGCTTTCAGCGTTTATCCTTTCGGTAGGTGGCTACTCTGCACTGCTCCTAGCGGAACAACAGAATCACTAGAGCTACCTACAACCCAATCCTCTCGTACTAGGGTTGTCTCCCGTCACGATTGGTACGCCCACGGCAGATAGGGACCGACCTGACTCACGTCGGTCTGAACCCAGCTCGCGTACCGCTTTAATTGGCGAACAGCCAAACCCTTGGGACCGCCTTCAGCCCCAGGATGCGATGGGCCGACATCGAGGTGCCAAACCTCCCCGCCGCTATGGACGCTCGGGGGAGATCAGCCTGTTATCCCCGGAGTACCTTTTATCCGATGAGCGATAGCCCTTCCACACGGGACTACCGGATCACTAGGGCCTGCTTTCGCATCTGCTCGATTTGTATATCTCGCAGTTAAGCCGGCTTGTACCCTTGCGCTCTACGTACGATTGCCAACCGTACTGAGCCGACCTTTGCGCTCCTCCGTTACTCTTTAGGAGGAGACCGCCCCAGTCAAACTGCCCACCTAGCACTGTCCCCCGCCCGGATTCACGGGTTCGGGGTGAGGAGACGAATAATACAAGGGTGGTATTTCAACGGCGGCTCCGCGACTGCCGAAACAGCCGCATCAAAGCCTCCCACCTATCCTACGCATGTGTTACCCGGCTCCAATACCAGGCTACAGTAAAGGTTCACGGGGTCTTTCCGTCTTGCCGCGGGTATGTGGTATCTTCACCACAAGTCCTATTTCACCGAGTCGGTCCTTGAGACAGTGCAGCAGTCGTTTCGCCATTCATGCGCGTCGGAACTTACCCGACAAGGAATTTCGCTACCTTAGGACCCTCATAGTTAGGGCCGCCGTTTACGGGTGCTTCGGTTGCCAGCCTCGGGGGCGAACCCCCTAACCGCCTTCCTTAACATTCCCGCACCGAGCAGGCGTCAGACTCTATACATCCTCTTGCGAGTTAGCAGAGTCCTGTGTTTTTGATAAACAGTCGCCGCTGCCGATTCTCTGCGCCCTCTGCCTGGTACAAGTACAAAGCAGGAGGGACCCCTTATCCCAGAGTTACGGGGTCAATTTGCCTAGTTCCTTAAGGACCGTTCTCTCGAGCGCCTGAGGATACTCTCCTCGCCTACCTGTGTCAGTTTTAGTACGGGTCCGCATGTCGTCCGCAAAAGCTTTTCTCGGTTCCCCCGACCTGCACTTCGGCAACAAATCGGCCTCGCTCTTTCGAGAACCCTAATCTAATAATGGGCTACAGCTTGGGAAAACGCACTTCTGCTTCAACCTTCATACGGAGTGCAGGAATATTAACCTGCTGTCCATCGACTACGCCTTTCGGCCTCGCCTTAGGGTCCGACTAACCCTGGGCGGATCTACCTTCCCCAGGAAACCTTAGGCTTACGGCGAGAGGGATTTTCACCCTCTTTCTCGTTACTCAAACCGGCATACTCACCTGTTAGGTCCAACAGCGCTCCTTGCGGTACGCCTCGTGTCTACCTAACAGCGCTCCCCTACCCCATGCAGAGTAGCGAGTTTCAGGTTGCGAACATCTACTGAAAACGGCACATCCACTCGTCACTAGAAACTAGAAACTCGTCACTGGATACTCGCAACTCAAAACTCGCTACTCTGCACAGCCGCGGCTTCGGCTTACATCTTAGTCCCGTTCATTATCGGTGCCGGATTTCTCGACGGGTAAGCTATTACGCACTTTTTAAATGGTGGCTGCTTCTAAGCCAACATCCCCGCTGTCACGGAAACCCAACTTCCTTATGCACTCAGATGCAATTGGGGGCCTTAGCCGGCGGTCTGGGTTGTTTCCCTTTTGTCCACGGACGTTATCACCCGTAGACTTTCTCCCGGGATAAGCGTTGTGGTATTCGGAGTTTGATTGGAGACGGTAGGCGGGTAGCCCCCGCAATCCATTCAGTAGCTCTACCCCCACAACGTAGTGTCCCGAGGCATGCCCTAGAGCATTTTCGGGGAGAACCAGATATCTCTGAGTTTGATTAGACTTTTACTCCTCCCCACAGGTCATGCCAAAACTTTTCAACGTTTACGGCTTCGAACCTCCGCACCCGGTTAGGGGTACTTCATTCTGCCCATGGGTAGATCACTCAGTTTCGGGTCTACCCCCTGCGACTTCATCGCCCTATTCAGACTCGCTTTCGCTACGGCTCCACCGCTCGCGCGGCTTAGCCTTGCCACAAAGGAGTAACTCGCCGGTCCATTATGCAAAAGGTACGCCGTCGACCAGAGCCACCCGAAAGTGGCCATCAGGTCTTCGACTGCTTGTAGATACATGGTTTCAGGTTCTTTTAACTCCGCTTATTGCGGTTCTTTTCACCTTTCAGTCGCCATACTTGTTCACTATCGGTCGTCCAGGAGTACTTAGCCTTGGAGGGTGGGCCCCCCGGGTTCACACGAAGTTCCACGGGATTCGTGCTACTCTGGGACACCTCGTCAACGGAGAGCTTCGGCCTATACGTACGGGACTGTCACCCGCTATGGTCGACCTTTCCAGGCCGTTCTGTTTGCCGTGCCTTTGTAACTCCTCTGAGGGCCCGCAACCCCGGTCCGAAGACCGGTTTGGGCTATATCCGCTTTCGCTCGCCGCTACTAACGGAGTCTCGGTTGATTTCCTTTCCTCCAGGTACTGAGATGTTTCAGTTCCCTGGGTCGGCTCCGACGCGCTATGAATTCACACGCCGGTGACACCACTTATTGGGTGATGCCGGGTTTCCCCATTCAGACATCTCCGGATCAATGCTCGTTTACCAGCTCCCCGGAGCTTATCGCAGGCTGCCACGTCTTTCATCGCCTCTGGACGCCTAGGCATCCACCATGCACCCTTAACGAGCTTGACCACGTCGATGAGTCGCCGGCAAACCCCGAACCCACAAACACAGTCAAAGACTGCGTCCGTCGGCGCGGAGCCGCTCGCGTGTCCATCGCGTGACCAAGTCACTTCTTGGCGCTCGGTCATCCCCATTCACGCGCCGATGATCTGTTGCATGAAAAAGGAAGACCGTGAGTTTTTGGTCTTGTGATTCTTTCTAATCACAACCCACTCTATTCGATTGTCAAAGAGCACATCGGAGGACATCCACCCGGGCAAGTCCGAAGACCGCCCGAATGCTCGCCTTCCGCCGGCAACTCGACGTTGCAGGCCCTGACCGATCCCTACTGAATCGACCGGGGCGTGAAACGTTCGCTCAAACAAGGCGAAGGCGGCGATGATACCACAATTCTCTAAAGCCGCCACCCCCAACTTCAACGACTTTTCAGAAACTTTTCCGTCGCGATCGGCCCGACGGGGCCGCCCGTCGCAACCTCTCGTCATGGAGCCGACCGGGCTCGAACCGGCAACCCCTAGCTTGCAAAGCTAGTGCTCTCCCAATTGAGCTACGGCCCCGGTTCGCCGAAGCAGCCGAACATCCCGGCCGCCGATTCTCGGACGACGCACGACCGTGGCCCGACCAACTCGCCATCCCAACGGACCGAGCAACGCCCGGTCATTTTGCGGGCCCTCAGCCACCACCCCTCAACTTCAAGAAGAGGAGAATCAGCACGGTAGTTAGGGCGATCGCACCCACGGTCGTCATATCAAGGCCTCTCAGCGAAGAGCACGCTTCCTACTGGGCCCGGTTGGAGTCGAACCAACGACCTCGTCGTTATCAGCGACGCGCTCTGACCAACTGAGCTACGAGCCCGACCGCATCATCGACCGCGTCAAACACCAACAAGCCCGCGGAGAACAGGCCTCGCTGCCTGCGGTTCGGGACCGGTCCAGGCTCAAGCCGCGGCTCCGTCATGCCCCATCATCATCCGGCGGAATTGGCGACAAAAAAAGCCACCGACGACTGCCGGTGACGATCGATGATTCGATAGCCCCCAAGAACAGCGGTCACGCCATGGAAAACACCAGGTTGTCGATTCTTCTCGTCAGCAGATGCCTCCGTTGTCTGTCACGGGCCTCTGAACAATCCGCTCATAAGCAAAAGCTCATCGCAGCGCTGTAATGTAACACCCCACCTACCCCTGTCAAGGCGGTTTCGCGAGAATCTGAGAGACTGGAATGCGATGACATAACCAATGAAGCAACAACAAGTTATAGCTGGTCTCGCCGGTGCTGGTCGAATGATCCTCCCTCTCGGCGTCAACCCCTCCCCACCCACCGGCGCTTCGCGTATAATGCCAGGTTTCGCACGCCGTCAGATGGGCGGCGGGGTTTGGATGGAACTTCCCGGCACGGCCGGCCAACCACCGGCATCGCAAACAAGAGATTGGAGACTGCACAGCGTGAGAAAAACGAAGGAAATCAAACGCAAGAAGATCAATGCCGGCATCGAGTACAAAAAAGGCAACCGTAAAGATGCCTACAAAATGTGGGCGGACGCCAAGAAGGAAATCGACGAGCTGCGCGGCCGAAACAAGCCCGCCGCAGAGAAAGCACCCGCCGAAAGTACCGCCGAATAACCACGCGTCACGTCGAGCCGCAGACCATCTTGCCCGCTTGTCGGCGAGCTTCTTCAACCGTTGGGCGAAAACCCCGACGTGCGGCGCGCGTGAAAGGAAGGCAACAGGAGCACACCGAATCCGCCGAGCATGTGCATGACGCCCACCCACACCGGCCAGGCAGCGCCGCTTCCCGACACCCCCTGCGGCGCCAAATAGCCCAGGCGCATAAACAACAATCCCTGCAAGAGCAGCATCCCGCCAAACGCAGTCGGCCCCCACGCCATCCGGCCCCCGAGCGTCAACAAAAATGCCGTCCCGAGGATGATCAGTTCCCGCCACAATGGGAAAACCGCAAGACCGTAAGACAGCGCCACGGGCATGTTCCCCAGCGTCGCGAAAAACGCGGTCCGATTCCCCTCATCGCTGGAGACAATCGTCTTGGTTCGCCCCGGTCCCATCCATTCACCTTCCCCCGTCGTCACCCAGACGTGCCGCAAGTCGGTCACGACGGTCGACGCATAGCCCAAACGGCGCAGCAACGATGCCGCGATGATCGCCCGGCCGTCGCAATCCTCGCGCATCTGGCCGTCCGGAGATCTCGCCGCCTGGTCAAACATCTCCTCGACGGTCGGCATATAGTCCGCCGATCCCCAGACATTCCAGTCCCAGTCATACTTGACCTTTTCGTAGACGAACCGCTCGAGTTCCTGCTGGACCTCGTGGTGGCCGTATGGCTGGGTCGATGTTGCCTCAGCCCTCTGCCATGCCTGCTGCTTTTCCGCCACGCGCCGGCGGAACTCGGCCTCCCAACCCGCCAATTGCGGCGCGTCGGGCTCGATCATGGCCTGCATATCGGAAACGTGGATCAGATGGCGAACGAACTGCACTGGATTGGGAAACAGCACGAAAAACGTCACCGCCCCGAACACCAGGAGCTTCAGCAGAACCCGAAGGGACCGGCGCGAGGACCGTGCACGCTTCGCCGTTCGATGTAGCGGTCCGTCACCCATGAGGCCGCGCCACACTCCTTTGATGCCGCGCCCGGCAGGACGACGCATCCTCGCGTCGCCATCTGGACCAGGTCCGCCGAGTGCCGACTCATTATAGGGTGTGAATGGTGGTTCGCAGCCTGCCGAATCCCAGGATCACGCCTTGCCAAGGAGCTTCTCCAGCCGGTCGAGCCCTGCATCAATGTGATCCATGCTGTTGGCGAACGAGAGCCGCACGTTGTCGTCGCAACCGAACGCGCCGCCTGGGACCAGCGCCACCAGGGCCTTGTCCAACACGACCTCACAAAACGCCTGCGAGTCCGTCACCCCGAGCCTGTCGAAAGCGTCTCGGACCCTGGGGAAACAATAAAACGCCCCGCCGGGTCTAACGCAGGACACACCACGCAGCGCGTTGAGCCGTTCGCACATTCGATTGCCGCGACGCTCGTATTCGGCCCGCATCGCCTCGACGTGCGACTGGTCACCGGTCAGCGCCTCGACCAGGGCGTGCTGAACGAAATGCGCCGTCCCGCTCGTGGTGTGGCTCTGAATCCTCCCCATGGCCTTCATGATGCCGGCCGGGCCTGCCGCATAGCCGACGCGCCAGCCGGTCATGGCGTGGGTCTTGCTCGCCGCGTTGAAGGTGATGGTCTTCTCGTGCCACTCGGGGCTGGAGGCGGCAAAGCTGAGGTGCTCCCGCTTGTCGCCATACCGCAGCCGGTCATACATCTCGTCGCTGAAGACGAGGACATCCCGACCGGAGAGCGCTTCGGCGATGGCCCGGACTTCCTCTGGGCTGTAGGCAAAGCCGCCGGGGTTCGAAGGGCTGTTGAAGATGAGAATCCTGGTTCTGGGCGTGATCGCCGCGACGATCTGATCGGGCGTCAAACGCAAACCATGGGCCTCATCGCCTCGGATCAACACAACCTCGCCGCCGCACAGCTTGACCTGCTCCGGAAACGTCACCCAATAGGGCACGGGAAGGATCACTTCGTCACCGGGATCCAACAATGCCGCGCAGGCGAGGAACAGCGCCTCTTTTCCACCGACGGTGATGATGGTCTGCTCCGGTGTGTAGGTCAGGCCGTTGTCTCGGCGGAACTTTTCGCAAACCGCCGCCCGCGCCTCGGGAATGCCACTGCCCGGTTTGGCGTAGCCGGTGTGGCCCGCATCCAGTGCCCGCTTGGCCGCATCCTTGATGTGCTGCGGCGTTTGGAAATCCGGCTCGCCCGCCCCGAATCCCAGAACATCTTTGCCGGCGCGGCGCAGTTGGGCGGCCTTCGCGGCGACGGCCATCGTGGCCGATTCGCTGACCTGCATGGCGCGCTGTGAAAGTTTCATATACAAACCCGCCTGATCGTCCTGCGGCACCGCCGACGCGAGCCGACCACCCTCAGCCCCGGGCGGAAGCCGGACGTTCTTGCTATCATGGCAACAGTCGAGCCGCTTGCGGAAATCGCCCGCACCAATGCACTGTATCCATCGGCTCGGCATGTCGCAATCTGGAGTTGTCGGGCTTTGGAGAGGCACAATGCCTTCAAGCAAAGCGTCAGTCCTGGACGTGGGAAACTGTAACCCCGATCACCACATGATCCTGCAATTGCTGACCGAGCACTTCGACGTCCGGGTCGACCAGGCCATGTTCGTGGACGAGGCCCTCGCGCGAATGCGGGAGCAGCCCTATGCCCTGGTCTTGTTCAACCGGCTGATCTTCGACAATGGCAACGAGGGGATCGAACTGCTCCACCAGGCCAAGGCCGACACGAGCCTGGCGAAAACGCCCATCATGATGATCAGTAACTTCGCCAAGGCGCAGGACCGCGCCGTGGCCGCCGGGGCCGAGCGCGGATTCGGCAAGTCCACGCTGTTCGATCCACAAACCATCGAACTGCTGGCGCGGTATCTCCCGAGGAAATAACGCGGCTCGCGCCGAGGGCTCCAATCCATTCACCCTCGAGCCAACCCCCAACCCGGCTTGCCCCTTCGCGACCCCATCCTTAGGCTATTCACGGTTCCTTAACACCGTGCTGACAAGTGAGAAAGTGCGATGTCGGACAAACCGTTGTATCGAGACCCTGCACAAGAGACCTGGAGATTGTTCCGCATCATGGCGGAGTTCGTCGACGGGTTCGAAACCATGAGCCACGTCGGTCAGGCGGTATCGGTGTTCGGATCGGCAAGGGCGACAACGGACATGACGCACTACCAGAGCGCGGAGAAGCTGGGCAGGAAGCTCGTGGAAAAGGGCTTCGGCGTCATCACCGGCGGCGGGCCGGGCATTATGGAGGCCGCGAACAAAGGCGCCTTTGAGGCCGGCGGCGTCTCGGTCGGCCTGAACATCACCCTGCCCCATGAGCAGGACGGCAACGCTTATCAAAACGTCAGCCTCGACTTCCACTATTTCTTCGCGCGGAAGGTGATGTTCGTGAAATACTGCCTGGGCCTGATCTGCTTTCCCGGCGGCTTCGGCACGATGGATGAGTTCTTCGAGACGATGACGCTGGTCCAGACCGGCAAGAGCCCGCGCTATCCAGTGGTGTTGTTTGATTCGACGTTCTGGACGCCTCTCGTAGACTTCATGAAGACGACCCTGCTCCAGGAATATAACACCATTTCGCCCGAAGACTTGGATCTCTTCTTCGTGACCGATGACGTGGATCAGGCCGTGGACCACATGCGAATGTGTGTGAACAAGTCGCTGCCGGACTTTCGACACCCGACCAGCGAAGAAGAACTGTCGCTGCCACAGGAGGTCCACATCACCGGGGAAGGCACGCGCTACGGCCGGCCGTCGAAACGGCGCGAACGATAATCCCGCCGCCGCTTATCTCTCCGAAACGCTCACGGCACCGGATCATATCCGCCCCGCGCACCCGGGCGGCAGCGACCGATCCGCTTCAATGCAAGCCAACCACCGCGCCAGGCCCCGTGCCGTTCAACGGCCTCGGCCGCATACTCGCTGCAACTGGGCACGAACCGGCAACTCCCGACCAGCAACGGCCGAACGGCAAACTGATATAAGCGAATAGCGAACACGAAACCCAGCGTGACGAGCTTTGAGATCATGACCCGCATCCAAAGACGAATCGCGCAGTCATCATCTCGCCCGCCGAAATGCAAGCCGATAGAACCGCCGCCCCTCACGACGATACTTGATCTCGAAATTGGTCTCCATCGCCTCGCCGACCGTACCGTAGCCGGCATCCTCGAACGGGATCGGCTCCAACTCCGGCCGGGCAGCCGTCACTGCTCTGATCTCCTCGAAATACTCGGCATGATCGGTCTGAATCGCCAGGCGCGCCCCGTCGGCCAGCGACCGCACCGCCGCCTCCATGAAGTCCGGCCGCACAAGGCGACGTTTATGGTGACGCTTCTTCGGCCAGGGGTCGGGGTGGTAGATGTGCATCGCCGTAAGGCAGCCGGCCGCCACGCGATGAATCACAAAATGCCGCGCGTCGGTCCGCATGATGCGCACGTTGGTCAAGGCCCACCGCGACATGCGATCCGCCGCATATTTGTAAAACTTGTTGGCCCATTCGATGCCGACGAAGTTTCGATCCGGATGGGCCTGTGCCCGCCGCAGCAGAAAGCCCCCCTTGCCGCAACCGATTTCCAATTCCACGGGTCGGCCGTTGCCGAACAGATCGCGCAGATCAACCTTGTCGCCAAGTAAAGTCGGATCAACTGTGATCGTCTCAATCGTGCTCATATGAAAGGATTATAGCGAATCCAAGCGCCGCGAACTCTGACGCGCCGCATCACTCCGCACCGATCAGCGCCCCGACCAATCAGCGCCCCGCCCCATCAGCGCCACGACCCGGTCAGAGCCCCGAGCGCCAGCGAGTGGGTCCGCGGACCAACCTCCCTACGCCAACGGCGTTACGTCCTCCAGCCCAGGGTTGCCGCGCAGCGGCTACCCTGGGACAACGGATCAATCCAACAATTCAACCCTGAAAGGGTTGCGTCGTGTACCGTCGAGCGTGCCGCAACCCCGTTGGGGTTGAATGTTGTATGGGCATCCACGGTCCCAGGGTAGACTTCGTCGCAACCCTGGGCTGAGAGGCGCAGCCCCGTTGGGGCAAGAGTCTTTCATACGCCACCATCCTGAAACGACAATCCTCTTCATCCTGAAACGACAATCCTCTTCATCCTGAAACGACAATCCTTTTCATCCTGGAACGACAATCCTTTTCATCCTGGAACGACAATCCCTTTTCGTTCCTCCGTGCTGGACCGATCAGCGCCGCAACCCCTCACCGCCGCGACCCCTCACCACGCCGCTCCTCGCCATGGCGCGCCGCACCGCGATCAGAGCCCCGAGCGCCAGCGAATGGGGCCACGCACCAACCTCCCTACGCCAACGGCGTTACGTCCTCCAGCCCAGGGTTGCCGCGCAGCGGCTACCCTGGGACAACGGATCAATCCAACAATTCAACCCTGAAAGGGTTGCGTCGTGTACCGTCGAGCGTGCCGCAACCCCGTTGGGGTTGAATGTTGTATGGGCATCCACGGTCCCAGGGTAGCGACTTCGTCGCAACCCTGGGCTGAAAGGCGCAGCCCCTTCGGGGCAGACAATGGGGAGACCTCGTCGCAACTGGAACGACAATCCTTTCTCGGTCCTCCCGTGGATTGGGAACGAGAAGGAATTCTCGTTCCAGCGATCTCTCACCACTCCCTGACGGTCGCGGCTCTGATCATACCCACCGCTCCGCGGCGGGCGCCGTTCAGTTCGGCTTCTCACACGCACTCTCGTCATCGCGGCTAAGAAAACGCCGCCGGATGTCGTCGCGTCAGCAACCAACCCGGCTCCTTCATCCGGAGGGCCACCGCCACCAGCAGAAATGCGCCCACGGCGGCAGCGAGCGGAACGAAGACTTGAATCGCCCCGACAACCGTGTAGCCCAACCGGGTGAGGTCGAGCCCCGTCGTCCAGGCATGAAGGCCCCATGCGGCGAAGCCGGCGGCGACGGTGGCGACAAGCGTCTTAATCGCGGACGCAGCGATGACCCTCGCGCCCATCCGCCCGCCCAACCGCCTTCGCAACAACCAGACCGAGACGCCCACGTGCAGGAATGACGTGATCGACGTGCTGATGCCGAAGGCCGCCTCGCGAATCGCCGGATGCCAAATCAGCGTGACGTTCAGAACGACGTTCAGAACGACCAGCCAACAACTGATCCACATCGGCGTCAACGTGTCCTTCAGGCAATAAAAACCCCGAAGCACGATGTGTTGGCAAAAGAACGCCGTCATACCCAGGCCGTACCAGCGAAGCACATTCGCGGCGCGAAGGCTCTCCGCCGGGCCGAACCGGCCATGCTCAAACAACAATGCAACGATCGGCCGACCGAGGATGAGCAGGATCAACCCCGACGGCAACCCGACAAAGATCGCCAAACGCAGCGATTGGGAGATCGCTGATCGCAACCGCGGCATGTCCGCTTGCGCGGCATAGAGGCTGAAGGTCGGGAAGGCGGCCGTCGCCAATGAAATCGCCAACACCCCAAGCGGAAACTGATACAGCCGTTGAGCATTGGTGACGGCCGACAGCGCCCCGCGCTGAAGCGGATAGGCAATCTCATGGCCCAGGATCGAAAACGCCGCGGGGTCGCCCGGCCCTTGTGTCAGCATCGTGCAAATCTGGGCATCGAAGAACACGTTGAACAGCAGCACCCCCTGTCCCAGCAGCACCGGCAGGAACATCCGACCCATCCGCCGCAGGTCGGCATCATCCCGATCCATCGAAAGCCGAAACGAAACACCCTGCCGGCGAAGCACCGGGAGAATCAGCGACAACTGGATGGCGCTCGCCGCGATGACGCACAACCCCACGCCATAGACCTGCCGCTCGATCGACGCCCCGAACAGCGGCCCCACCACGACGGCCCCGAGAATGATCATGACGTTCAGCACGATCGGCAGCAGGGCCGGCACCGTGAAGTGCTGGAGACAGTGGAGGATGCTGGCAAACAAGGCGACCAGACACACACCGACCATGAACGGCGCCATCACGGCGGTGAGGCCGATCTGCAAGCCGCGCATCGCCCCGCCGCCGTCCGACACCAGGTACACAGCCAGCGCACCCAACTCCACGAGGATCAGCAGCGCCGAAAGAACCAGAACCATCAGCCCGGCAATTCGGCCGAGCAGAAGCCAGGCTCGAGTCCTGCCGTCGGTGGTCAGCACATCCGTGAAGACGGGCACGAATACCGCCGCCAGGGCCCCCTCACCGAACAGACGGCGAAACAAATTGGGAACCAGGAACCCGTAATTGAAGGCATCCTGCACCCACCCCTGCCCGTAGATGTGATTCATGACGATGTCCCGGGCAAGCCCGGTGACACGAGAGACGAACGTGCAGATGGCAATGAGGCGCGCCGATCCCAGAAATCGCGCATGCTGTCGAGTCATGCGCGGCGACTATAGAGCATTTCGAGTCCACCCGCATCGCAGAAGAACCGCGCCTGTCGGAAAGCGGCCGCTGGCGAAACCGGGCAAGCGGTAGACGTCATCGACGCGGAGTATAAGGTGACGGAGTAGCAAACCTGAACGCACAGTGGCCCCGGGCGGAAGTCGAGGGGAACGAATCGCCCAGCGCAGCGATCCGAGCCGCGACCAACCGGAACCGAGATCGTCACAGGCTGCCGCGGCTCGGCTCAGATGCGTAGAGTTGTGGACTAATCCTCTTCTGCCGCCAGGGCCTGTTCGTGCTTGTCGATCATTTCCTGATCGTTGTGGCACCCCTGGGCAGCGGGAATGAGGATCAGCAGGCAGACGATCAGCAGTCTTCGGATCATGGGTCGTCCGAGCTTCTTATCCAAGCGTGCTTGAATTCGGCGAAAGAGCCGTTTCACGGGCGATGGCCGAGTCTATTCGACGACCATCTCACCGGGGGAGACGTCGGTGGGCGTCGACTCGGTCTGGCTTTCTTCCTTGTCCGTGACCTTGTATTCCGGCTCGGCGCAGCCCGTCACGCAGAAGACGAAGGCCAGGACAAAGCCCAACGTGCAGAGTTTTCGCAGCATTAATCTAACTCCTTGTGGTCCTGTCGGGGCTCTCCATCTCGGCCCCTCGCCGACGCCCATCGTAGGCACGATGGGCCGGCGGCCGGACGCTTGATCATCAGCATCATCCAAAGATTTCAACAACAACTCCCGACGCTGCCCGCCGTTCGGCGGCGCTCCAAGCCGATCAATCGACGCGGCAGGCGGGGTCGTGACATCCCGCGCTCAAGGTACGGCTTACCCGCGACGCATCCTGACGTAGGTCTGAACAACTTCCCAGACTTGCATGGCCGGCATCTCCACTTCGACCGTGGCGGTTCCTTCGCCGTCGTAGCGAGTCGATTTCACATAGGCGCCCTGGATGAACGTGTTCAGATGCGCATTGATCTCGTCGTGCTCGGTGACAAAATCGCGGACGTAGGTGCTCGAGTCGATCTGGAGGCCCATGATCTCCTCAGCAAGATTGCGCTTGGCGACGATTTCAGCCGCCCGTGCGGCCATGAGCTTGCCCTGCGGCGTGCCTGCGAGGTCCTCACGCGCCACACCCTGGCCCGTCGCGGAGACGGTGTCCCCGGACCATCCCGGAATGTTCAGCTTGGCGGCGACGGCCCTGATTTCCTGCGGCTTGGGCACACCCATGCCCGTCGCCTGAAACTTCTGCCTCTTGAGCCGCTGACTGACTTTCTCGATGTCCATCCCGGTGACTTTGTTGCCCTTGTAGTGCCGCTTGTGCAGCGCCTTGATGGTCGTGATGACCGACTCGACCGGCACCTCGTAAGTCACCTCGACAATCAACTCGTCGTGATGGTAGTACGGCCGACCGACTTCGTGAGCGCCGGTCAGCGTGGCCCTGGCTTCTGTGGTGATGACGTCAGACTCGGCGACGAAATCGCGAACCAGCGTGTCGCTGGTGATGCGCAGCCCCTTGAGACGCTCCACCAGACGGCGCATGGCATCCACGGAGGCGGCCCGCGTCGCCATCAGGCGCGCCCTGGGACCGATGGCCTGCCAGATATCCGGAACCATCGGTTCCGGGAGGTTGATCTCGGTGGCGATGTCTCCGCCCGGAACGTCCGGCGGCAGGTCGGGCCGAGGGGCTCCCATGCCGTAGGCCGTGATGACGTCCTTCTTGTAATACCGCGTGATCTGGTTGAAATCTTCGGCCTTGAGGACGTTGCCCCTGTATTCCCGCTTGTGGAGGGACTTGAGTTCTTCGACCACCCTGGCCACCGTGACCTCGGCGGGCACGGTGCAGGCCAGATCGGAATCCCACGTGGGCTTGCCGAGCCGGACGCCTCGAATGAACGTGTCGAGCTCCGTTCGGATCGTGTCGGACTCCGTGACAAAGTCCTTCACGTAGGTGTCGGACGTGATCTGGAGGCCGTTGACGGTCTCCGCGAGCTTTCGATAGGCGTCGGCCTCGGCGGCCCGTTTCGCCAGCAGCTTGTTTTGTGCAACTTTTGCTGCATCCTGACCCAATGCCGTTGCGGGCAGTGAGAGAATCGCGGCAATCAGACCGTACTTCACGCCTTGGTGAAGAGTCATGGTCATTCCTCCTTACTTGTCTGGTTTCAACCCACGCGGCCTCGACGAGAGACCGAATACGCGGGTCGAAAAACACCGGCCGATCGGCGGGCCGGTTGAGGCGGTTTCAGTTTGCGCGACCGCCTGGATGACAGGGGGTTCTACCCCGTGCCCTCATCAGGACATGTCGGAGAGGCGCTCGACTGCTTCGGTGTACTTCGCCTCCTTGGCATCGTACGAGCGGGCCATCTTGTAGTACTTCAGGGCCTCGTCCATGTGCTTGAGCTTCTCGCAGGCGACGCCGGCCCCAAACAGAGACTTGTGGTCGGTCGGTTCCTCGGCGATGGCCATCTTGAACTTGTGCAGGGCGGTTTCGTAGTCGTCCACCACCAGGGCGCTGACGGCTTCCTTGCTCATGTCATGGCTGCTGGCCTCCACTTCGCACTCGGCTTCGAGCTCCGTCGGGACGAATTTGGCCATGAAATGGTGGAGTTGCTTCTCGATGAGGGCCCCGATGATCTGATCACGGGGTTCCATGTCCGCCTCGGTCTTGCTGCTGCCCATGAAGAACCCGGGCCGCTTGGCCTTGTTGTGGTACTGGCTGGGCTTGCCCGAGTGCGAGGCGATGACCTCGTTGCTGCCGGCATCTTTGAGTTGGAATTGACATTGGACGGTGATGTTGCGGGATTCCTTTTCGACTTCCGTGGTGTTGACGCTTCCTCCTCCGCCCCACGCTGAACCGAACGCGCTAAAGGCGTCGACCGTGCGGCCCTTGCCCTTCTGTTTGTCGATCTTGATCGTGACCTTGCTGGTGATGATCGCGGCGGCGCCGGCCAACGCCGACGATGCCACGTCGTCGCCGCTGTCGGTGATCCCCGCGGCGGCCATGTCCTTCTCCTCCACGGCCATCTTCATGTGCTCACGGTCGACCAGCTTCAGCGGGATGTTATGCTCCTCGCTCGCACGCTCAAGATTGTGCTGGATCATGTCCGCGGCCATCTCAGACCACTTCTTCTGATCGAACTCGCCGGTGCCCTCAATTCGCGTGTTTCGCACGGCGATTCGCATGTACTGTTCACTCAAAGGGGACTTTGGGGAGAGGTGGTAAGTGAAATCGACCATCGCCACCGGGCTCTTGCTACAGCCGCTCGCGGCGGCCAAGGCACACAACACGGCCAGTGCTGACATTCGCTTCATCGAAGAACTCCTTCCTTCATGGTTGGTCTGTCTGGTTTGGAAAACACGAGTGTCCTTTGTGGGGTCAACGCCCTTCCATCGACCCTCCGGCGCCCTTAATCCGGTTTTCGATGGGACGGCATCTCCAATCTGATTGTCGGCCTACGCGGTTCTCATACGGCGAGATACGGCTACTGTCAAGTGCCCGGGCGAAACCTGGTGTGCCCCTGCTGGAGGTCGCTTGGACATGGGCTATGGGGGTGTCTCGGCCGGCTGGCTGGTCGGTTGCGAGGTTGGTCGAGGCGGCAGCACCTGCTCTCTCGGAGCGCGCTCTCGCGAGAGGATCGCCGGCGGGTGGCGGTGTGCCTGGGCCGGGGGGAGACGCCGGCCAGAACGGGCGGGATTCTCGGCCCGCTGAGAGGTGGCGCCGCTCCGACGACGTGGCCGTGCACCGGCATTGGAACTGCCGGCACGATCCGGAGGCCGCGCGGCTTGGCGCGGCGTCTCTTCGGGCTCCTCGGGCGGCGGCTTCGGCCCACCGACGATCATGGGCTTCGGCGGGGGGACCTCGCTCACCTCCACGCGCAGCGAATGGTAGGACCCGGTCTCGATGCTCATCTGTCGATTGTCTTTCGATTCCATCTTCGCAGACAGATCCACTGCGCGTCGAAGCGTCAAACGCGCCAACCTGCGATGCGTGAGGTCGAATTCGATCGACCCGGTGCACAGCGCTTTGTCAATCTTGAATTGGCGCCGTGGCTTGGCAGGAGTTCGTTGCGCTCCTTGAGCGGTCTTGGTCTTGGGCTTGGACTGGGTCACGGCCTGTGTTGCGGCGGGTTCCTGGTTGGTGGGCAACTGGACGTCGCCTTGGACTTCGATGGTCGCGATCTTCCGCCCCGCCTCTTCGCGGACGTCTTTGAGCGTGAACCTGTAGTTGCGAGTGGCTCCGCCGTAGCTCCTACCCCTCTCCTCTCGCCGGCGGGTCCAGGTCTCTCCGACCGCCTTGGCCGAATGAGGAATGAACAGCGAACCCAGGTCGTCGAGAAGCGTCACCATGTTATCCTGGGTGATCTCGCATCGTTTTGCCGTACTGGAAAGCTTCTTTCGCGTGACAGGACCGTGTCTCTTGCCGGGCTGGATCCGCAGGTCCGCGGCCTCGCCGGTGTGCGGGTCGAAGTCAAAAAACACTTTCGATCCGGGAACGGCCCCCAGCGCTCGCAGCGTCGCTCTGGGATAGAGATCGCGGAGAGAGTCGAAGCTCACCGTGTCATTCATGCCTTTTTCGGTGACTTCGTAGCGATCGCAAACCCACAACAGCCTGACCGAATCGCTCCTGGCCGTTGGTTTTTTTGCATTGATCGGCGGTTCGACGGTTTGGATGATCGTCCGGCGATCATTCACGATGGTCGTATAGCTCAGGAAACCCGGCACGCCGCCATGATCGACGAAGTCGTTTTCGATGACGTAATACAACGGCTTGTCAGGGCTGAAATGATAGTAGATCAGGTGTGTCGGCCCTGTTGCGGCGGGTTCATCCCTGCCCTGTGCGGCGGCACCGGAGGAACCCTCGGCACGCGGCCTCGGTGTCTCCGCTTGGACGGTCTTCGGCGCTTTGTCCGGTAGACCGTGGGCGTTCGTCGGGGAGGCCGGTTCGATCGAACTGGACCGGGCCGCGCAACCGCCGACTAAGCTCGCCCAACCAACGAGGCCGAAAAACAGACCGCAGGTGGAACGCGCGCTTGTCATAACGTGGAGTTTTCCAACGCTGCGAAGTGTCGTCGTGGAACGAGCGTTTGCCACGAGGGCGCGCTTGCAGGAACGCGCATTGAACGCGCCAAGCGGAGCATCAACCATGAATCTGGTCAATCGTGACCTTCAGGTGATTTTGCCGGTGGCCTTTGTGCAGGCGATAGCCCTTGCGGCGCCTGAACTTCACAATTTCGAGCTTGGGGCCCTTGATGGGGCGCTCCAGCGTGGCCGTGATTCTGGCGCCTTCGACCAGCGGCGTACCGATTTTGCTCCCGGCCCCCTCACCGAGCATCAGGACACGATCGAACTCGATCGACGTAGCGTCGTCGGGAAGGTCGCGCTGCTCGACATAAAGCGTGTCGCCTGCTTTGACGCGATATTGTTTTCCGCCGTCCTCAATAATGGCGTACATGACGATGCGTTCTCCTGCTCGACACACGGGGCCGCAACGCGCTCTTAGCGCGAAGTTCCTCATTGTGATGCAAATCTCATGGCTTGGCAAGATCCCCCGGTCGGCAGCCCGCACGGCGCCGGAAACCCAGGATACTCACGGTGGGCAAGGGTCTGACGGAGCACCTAAGTCCTTGGCTGGAATCAAGATGGCCGCAGCCTAGCAGTCCGAGGCTCAGCAGGCAGGCTGTATCGCCAGCGGCATCTGGCCGGCGGTCGAAGTACCCCTTCTTGAAAGGCCGTCCACGACCGTTGGAGAGAATCAACCGCGGCATTCTGTTTCTGCGCCCGCAGGATCGGGGTCGATTGCCGGGTAATTCCATCCACATCAAGCAACCTCTGTACAACCTCGTCGAAGTCCCTGACGGAAGCAACATCGACCTTGCCAGGCTGCGGTCGGGCGACGTTTGGCCACACCCGCGCTGAGGGACTAGAATCCGCCTGAAGAATCCCTGCCGCCGGAGCTTACACAGGAAGCCCTGCCGCGCTGCACGGCCCGTCGCCCCGAGAGATTGCTTGCCTTGTTCCTCATTGTCCCCATCAAGACAGACTCCCCCGTTCGGCGCCTTCCCTATGTCAATTACGCTTTAATCGCCGCCAACATTCTGATCTTCCTCGTGACGGATGCGTTTGGCAGCCTGGGTGGAAGCACCTTCGGCGAGGATCTCAAGCGCCGTTTTCTGCTCGACCCGAGCGACCTGAGTCTCTCCAGTTTCTTCACTTACCAATTCCTGCATGGCAGCATCATGCACGTCCTCGGAAACATGTTGTTTCTCTGGGTCTTCGGCAACAGCGTGAACTCCAAGATGGGCAATTTCGCGTACCTGCTTTTCTATCTTGCGGCCGGTGTTTTTGCCGGCGTGGGCTTCGCGATGACCAGCCAGAATCCCTGTCTGGGCGCCAGTGGGGCCATCGCGGGTGTCACCACCGCGTTTCTGGTTCTGTTCCCGCGCTCCGAGGTGACCACGTTTTATTGGTTCTGGTTCTATATCGGTACCTGGCATCTTCAGGCCCTTCTCCTGATCGGACTCAAGATTATTCTGTGGGACAACATCCTCTCACCGAGAATCAACGCGGGTGCGTTTGAAGAAGTGGCCCTTGCGGCGCACATTGCAGGGTACCTGTTCGGGTTTGTTGTGTGCTTCGTCTTGCTGTTGATCCGCGCCCTGCCGCGTGACCAGTTTGACATTCTTGCATTGGTCAAGCGCTACTATCAGCGCCAGCAACTCAAGGCCGCCTTCGCCGACCCCAATGCCCAGGCCCGTGCGATCTACGGACGCGTTGCTCGCCCGGTGTCGCCCGTGACGGGTCTGCCGATCGAAGCGGAGCCGAGCGTTGCCGAATCCGAAATCCTTCGCATCCGGGCCGAGATATCCCGGAGCGTCGCCGAAGGTGATTACGCCGGCGCGGCGGAGCGCTATGAGCAGCTCCTCCTGCGTGATCCGGACCAATGCCTGCCACGCCAGAACATGCTCACCGTCGCAAATCAGTTTATGACCATGGGCCGCTATCCCCAGGCCGCCGCCGCCTATGAGAAGCACCTGAGGGCCTACCCCAAAGATAGTGACATCCTCCAGATCAAGTTTCTGTTGGGGATCATCTACGCCAAGTATCTGCGCCAGTATGAAGCGGCCGAGCAGTTTCTTCGGGAATCCGCCGACCGATTGACCGATCCCGGTCAGCGGCAGCAGGCCACTCAGTGGTTGTCAACCGTCCTGGCGGCCACGGGACAGGGCCCCACCACCAGCGAAGCATGACCTGGGTGGCGGGCTCTCCGATCGTCTCCCTTGTTGGGCGGTTTTTCTCCGAAGGGGGTGGTGGAGTGCCATCAGCTTTGTCGCGTTCACAAAACGCGACGCTTCGGCTGCCTACCTGGTGGAAAGGACTGGATAGGATCATGAACCAACACGCAAGGCAAAACGCCTTTCCCGTCGGCATTGCTGCGATCGTGATGCTGGTCTATGGCTTCGTCTTCGGGGGGTTTAGTGCGGCACCGGACCTGGGGCCCTTCTATGAAACCACGATTCGCGTGTTCAACTGGATGCTCAGGATCGGCGGCGTCGCTCTGGTGGTGGTCGCGCTGCTGAGTATGGCCGGTTGGACGGCGGCATTGCTTTGCGATTTTCTGATCTCGGGGGTATGCGGCAGCATCATGGCCGCGTGTGGGGTCTACTGGACTGTGCAGGAGCGAGGATTCGATATACAAAACCTCCTGATTCTCGTCTTTGGCGCCCTGTTTGTCCGCTCCGCCTTGGCGTCATGGTCGCTCTTTGCGACGCGCGAAGCCGCTGCCGCTGTGGATTCCGGCGGCCATGAATCTCCAACACGCGGCGGCTGGTTCAGCCGGAACTCAACGACGGCTCAGGCCCCACGGGAACCGGCGCCGCCCGAACCGATCCACCCGGCCAGCATTCATCCATCCTCGCTCCCCGGCGAAGGCGAAGCGCCGCCGGAAGAGGGATACCTCGCGGCCCTGTCCAAAGAGGACGAGGAACCTCCCACCGCTTCGTTCGAGTAGATGCGTTCGCGGTCCCGCACGATCGACGGTGGCGGCTACAATGTGGGCCTTCTGTTTTTGGAGTACTGCACTGATGGCTCGCAGGTTGAACGACTCTGACGCGGCGGATCGGTATTCCCGGCAAACGCTGTTCGCGCACATCGGCCGAGACGGCCAACAGCGCCTACGGGACGCCCGCGTGCTCTTGGTTGGTTGCGGGGCCTTGGGGACGGTCCTGGCCAACACGCTGGTGCGCGCCGGCGTGGGCGTGCTGACACTTGTTGATCGCGACTACGTGGAGTTCAACAATCTCCAGCGCCAGGTGCTCTTTGACGAAGCGGATGCGGCACAAGGCGCACCCAAGGCCATCGCCGCCGCCGAGCGCCTCAGTAAGATCAACTCGGACGTTACCGTTGTACCCCATGTCGCCGACGCCCACAGCGGAAACATTGAATCACTCGCCGAAGACACCCAACTCATCCTCGACGGGACCGACAACTTCGAGACGCGGTATCTCATCAACGACGTCGCGGTCAAGCACGACATTCCCTGGGTCTATGGCGCCTGCGTTGGCGCCGAAGGCATGGTCATGCCGATCGTTCCCGGGCGCACGCCGTGTTTGCGCTGCGTCTTTCCAGACCCGCCGCCGCCGGGCAGCGGCCCAACCTGTGACACCGCCGGGGTGCTCGGCCCGATCGTGCAGATCGTGGCCAGCCTTCAGGCGATGGCCGCGCTGAAAGTGCTGATCGGCCAGGCGGACGGTTTGGAGGGCAAGCTGATTCAGATCGATGCCTGGGCCGGGCAGTTTCACGAGTTCGACATGCAGGGAGCCTTCGACGCGGGACAATGCCCCTGCTGCAAGGGCCGCCGATACGATTTTCTCTCCGGTGGCCGCACGAGCCGGAGCGTCGCACTCTGCGGCCGAGACGCGGTGCAGATTCGCCCGCCGTCCGATAGTAAGCTCGATCTTGCATCGGTCGCGGATCGGATCAGGCCCACGGCAAAGTCCGCGCCAAGCGTCAACCGATACTTGCTACGCTTCGAAGTGGATCACTACCAGATCACGCTCTTTGCCGATGGCCGCGCCATCATCAAGGGCGCCACCGACGTCGAGGAAGGGCGGTCCGTTTATGCGAAATACGTTGGGGCATAAGCGGCGGGCTATTCTCCTGGCCGGCGTGGTTTTGCTGCTCAATTCATTTCCCTCCGGCTGCACGGAGTTCTCTCACTTTGGGCAGATCACCGACCGCGAGTCGACCCAGGCCATCCACGGCGTGATCATCTCCCAACAGCAGGCGGACGGCACCTGGAAGCGCGTCGGTCAGACCGACGGCACCGGGCGCTGGAATATCTTCAAGAGTCAAATCTCCGGCGGCGGCGATGTCCGCCTGAGGAAGCGGGGCTATCGGACCCAGACGATGCTTGAAAGCACCTTTCTGCAGGAACATCTCGTTCTGATGCAGGCCGACGGAGAGAGCAGCTACGACCGTATGCCCTGACACCTCTCGAAGAACCTCATGGATACGCCCGACTGGATCATCGCCGTCGTTTTCCTCGTCGTGACGGGGGCTATCTTCTTGCGCCTGGTCGCCATGGATCGCGAGGTGATCCTGTGGCACGCCCGAGTCGAGGCCGAAGCGGCCTTGAAAGCGGAACAGGATATTCAGAGAAGGCGGGCTGCGGCGATCACGCAGTCGGCAGACGTGGAATTGGTCTGAACCCCTCCCGGCTCACCTCGAACCGCCCGAACCATTCTTGTGTTTCAACCGCGGCATTCCGTCGTCTGACGAGCCTAACTCTGTGCCCCGGGGGATGTTGTGTGCCTTGCTGATTGACAGACCGGTGTTTGCGGGCTAAATTAGAGATAGACAAATCGCAATCTCTGCCGGTGTTTTCCACCGGTGCCCAGCAGTTTCCGAGGCCCGCCGATGTCCGAATCACCCCAGAGACTTGAGAGCATTCGAACCGCCGTTCAGTGGGCCAGGATTCTGGCCTTGGTCGGTGTCGCCGGCCTGGTCGTGGTGGGGGGCTACCTTTTCATCGGCGATGGTGACCCACAATTCCGCCTGAAGCTCCTGGCCATCGGCATCGTGGCCGGCGCCGTCATTCTCGCGGCCGGCGTGATTCTGTTCGGCCACATGGTGAATCTCCTGTTGAAGATCGAAGGCAACTCGTTCCGCAGCTACGGCGTCCTTCGTGATATGGACGACCTCCTCGAAAAACAAAAGGCCGATCTGACCATCATCGCCGAAAACAGCGAACTCTCGGATGCGGTCCGGGCCGTGACCCACCGAAGCCGGGAGCGCACCGCGCTGCGATTGGCGATCAACGAGGAGATCATCAGGGGTGATTTGGAAGCCGCCTATGCCCTTGTGGAACAGTTGGAGTCGCGGCACGGCTATCGGAATGAGGCCGCTCGCATCCGCGAAGAGGTAGATCAGTCTCGTCTCCAGCAGTCCCGCGATGAATTGCATGAGGCTGTGGAGATCGTCAGGAAGCGCATGGAAGCCCATGATTGGGATTGGTCACGCAGAGAGATGGATCGCCTGGGCGCGGAGCACCCTGAGAATCCCGAAGTGCGTGGATTGCCGGCGCTGTTTTCCAAGCTGCGGAGTGACCACAAGCGCCGACTTCTGAAGGCCTGGGACGAATCGGTTCAGCGAAACGAAGTGGATCGCGGGATCGCAATCCTCAAAGAGCTGGACCAGTTTCTCACGCCGAACGAAGCAGCCGCCCTGGAAGAGTCGGCCCGTGGCGTCTTCCGGGCAAAGTTGCACAACCTCGGCGTCCAGTTCTCCCTCGCCGTCACCAGCCAGGATTGGCAGGTGGCCTACAACGTGGGTCAGGAAATCACGCGGGAGTTTCCCAATTCGCGGATGGCCCAGGAGGTCAAGGATCGAATTCACGTCCTGGCGCAGCGAGCGGGAGGGCCGTTGGCCGAGCCCGCATCCGCGGTCGTCGCTCAGGATTGACGCGTCGCCGGGCCGATGTATCCCGGGAAGGTCGTTCGCCGTACGATACCGCCGGTCACGGTTGAATAGATTTCAGGGAGGTCAGGGATGATGTCGCAGGGACGCGAACTCGCACACGCTCATCGGGCCGATTCGCTTCGAGGTTGTTTTACCGGATGTTGTTGCACGTTCCTGGCGGTTACGTTCGCGCTGATCGCTGGTTGCCAGTCGCCGGATGATGCAACCGTCGGCGGTGCTTCCGGGTCATCTCATCGGCGCGCCGGCCCGCTGCCGGAATTGTCCACCTATTCCTTTCGCTACACCGACACGCCGCCGGTCTTTGACGTCGCGGACCTCAAGTTCTTCCTCAAGGAGTTTCGCCGGCAGGTCGTGATTCTTGACTTGTGGGCGTCGTGGTCCCGATCCGGCCGTGAGGAACTGGCCATACTCGCTGACTTGAAAGATGAGCTTTCCGACCAGGGATTGCGCATTGTCGCGGTCAACTTCGATCCGCCCGAGGCGTGGACCGATCGCACGGTGCCGATTCTGCTCGGCGCTCAGGCAAACTTCCCGTGCGTGCTGGTTCGACAAGAGGCGCGGGAGGAATTGCGCCGCTGGCTCGCTCCCGAATGGAATTACGACCTTCCGGCACGGTTCATCCTGGACCGACGGGGCCGCATCGTTGCCCGGTCTTTGGGCGATGCGCCCATCACGAGCTTGCTGGCCGAGGCCCGACAGCAGGTCGCGACGAAGCTGACCCGCAGGCCCATGCCCGACATGCCCGAGATTCGTACGGTGGCTCGCCGAACCTCGCCGAGGCTGAGCCCCGAGGCGCGGTTGGTCAACGTGGCCTCCGGGGAGTGGGAATCCGTTTCGTTGTCGGCGGCCGATTCATCGAACCCCGCACGGCTGGCCGACCGAATCGTTTCCTACATCAAGACAAGACTCAATCGCGCGAACAACGATCGGATCGCGATTCTGCCGTTTCTGTCCGACGCAGACCGTGGCACAACCGGCACGGCAGGCCATGAGGTCGCCGAGAAGGTGCGGCGGAGCCTGCGCGAGCACGGGTACTTTGATCTCGTCGGGGCCGGTGAAGCCCTGCGGCTCATTTCCCAAGCCGGCATCTCGGCTACGGCGATCGAGGCCAATCCTTCCATCGTTCGCGGCCGGTTGGCCGTGGACTATCTGGTGATCGGCCGGATCGCGGGGGCCTCGGCGGATGAACCGGGGCGACAGACGCTGGCTGCCACGGATGACGGCGCCGGAGATTAGAGTGCGTGCGATGACCTTGTGGCACGGTGCGTCCCGCCTGGATCCCCACCGCCGGGACGACGGTGCCACGATCAAGATCCGTTAGGATGCTTCTGGCCGCGCGCTTGGAGTAGTAGGATGGGTCATTGGACCCATCTGTTGAACCATTCCGACGGCAGATGAACAACGGATCAAGACCATGACGGCGGCGCGCGATCAGCCGATGGGTCAAATGACCCATCCTACCCTTGCTCATCCATGCCCCCCCAACGATGTCTGAGCTATAATGGGCGCGTGCAGGAGGCGGCGATGAGATTCCAGGTCACTGTTCAACCCACCCAACAAGGCGACTATCTCGCCGAGTGCGATGAGATTCACGCCCAGGGCACCGGCCTGAGTGCAACCGCCGCACTGGATCACCTGCGCCAGGAGATCCGCTATCGCCTGGAGTATTGCCCTTGCTCGGGCATCGAAGAGGATTCGATCGAACTCGACGTCACGTCTTTGTGAAACAACCAATGCCATGACCGACGACCGCCACCATGATGGGTTGACCGTTCGTCCCGTCACCCGCGAAGACCTGCCCGCCGTGGCGGCGATCTACAACCACTACGTGCTTCACAGCACCTGCACCTTCGCCGAAGCGCCGGAAGATGCTGCCTATTGGCAGGATTGGTTCACCGAACACACGGGCCATCATCCCGCCGTCGTCGCGGTTCGCGACGGCAAGGTCGTCGGCTGGGGCACACTGTCGCGGTGGAACTCACGGTGCGCCTATCGTCATACCGTTGAGGATTCCGTCTATGTCGCTCCCGATGCCGTCGGCCAGGGCATCGGTCGGGCAATTCTGGGGGAACTCGTCGCCGGCGCCAGGCGCCTCGGACATTGGCACGTGATCGCCCAATACGCCGACCACCAACGGGCCAGCGAGGCCCTGCACCGTGCATTCGGCTTCCAGCAAGTGGGCTGCCTCCGCGACGTGGGCTTCAAGTTCAACCGCAAGATCGACGTGACGATCATGCAGTTGACACTCTGACGAGCCAGCGAACGGTTTGGATGACTCAGCCCATAGCGTTCGGTGGATTTGGTATGTGCCATCGCTGAATTCGCGGACCGCGTTGCGCCGCGGGTGACAGAAACTGTCACTCTTGTCACTCCGAGATGATTTACGTTCCTGACTCACCGCGAGTAAAACGCTTTACTCTACATAGTCCGCCGCTTCCGCGTGCCACCGAAGTTTTTTGCAGTTCCCGCACTTCTTCCTTGACCGGCGGCAGATTATCGGATATGCTTTGACAGCATACAGAGTGGTTGGGATTCGGTTGGGACGGCGGCAAGGTTTGGTTCTGGCGAGCCCCAATCCCCAATCCCCAATCCCCAATCCCCAATCCCCAATCCCCCGGGTGCGCGCTTAGCGCCCCACACGGACTGGGTGTGGTCGTTGTGTGGAGCGTTGGTACCAGTGAATTCTCTTCCCCGGCAAAAACGATGCCAATCGCAGGAGGGAGCGTGAGATGTTGATTGTTTTTTGTTGTGTGTTCTTGGCCACGGCAATGGTGCCCCCGGATGTCGTTGACGGCGGAGGATCGACGAAGGGCTCGGTCGACCAGAGCACAAACAAGGATGACCCGCTGAAGGCCTTGCTGCAGAAGCCGCTGAGGGTCTTGCTTTATAGTGAGATGCCGGGCTTATTCGCCGAATTGAACATACCCCAATCGGGCCCATGGGACGCCAGGCAGGAGCGGCTCGTCCTCGCGGAGCTTGCGTGGCGACAGGCGGCGGACGCGCTGCGTTGCCGTAACCGCTCACTGATCTCACGCGTGTTTCTAGGGGTGAGGCCTTTCGTTCCCGATGCCGACAAGGAAATGGTGATACCGACGATCGACACCGTGAATCGACAGAACGTCCCGGTGCGCCAACTCGGCTGGGTGGATTGGAAGATGAAGGGCCCGAATCTGTTCCGCAGCGAGGTCTATGCCGGAGTCGGTCCGTCCGGCATCGGCAAATCTACCAAGCCCTGCTGGACCCTGATCGGCGATGGAGAGTATGCCCGAGAGTGGACCAAGGACAAGGACACGGGCAAGTATAAGAAAGGCCTGCTGGACCCGACGCGGCTGGAGGATGAGGCCTGCCCGCAGGGCGGCTGCGTGTGGGGGGGCTACTACGAAGGCCTCATCGGGAGGGTGGACGTCTTACATGTTAAGTTTTGGCGAATGAGGATTGCCGGAGGAACCCTGGAAGGGCTGAGGGCAGACGACGACGGGAAGCAGCGCGTCTGCGTCTCCTATCACCTTGGCCCCTATCGAGACGGAGGGGAAACCCTGTTTCGCTACTATTTCAACGACTCGCTCGATCGAATCGTTCAGGAGGATTGCATCGACAGCAGCCCTGCGCCCGACAACTCGGGGAGGGTCGCCCTTCGGTATCAGATTGTGACATACGAACTGAAGTCCGACGAGGCGATACCGAAGGCGGTCTTTTCCTTTGGGCAGCCCAGGGCCGGCGCCAAACTTGCCGCGGAGAAATAAGGCTGATGCGGCGCTCGGTGCAGGAAAGGAGGCGCTTATGGCAGACTGATGGGAATCCGGGGGGATTGCTCTTGGATCGAGGCAGGCGAGCCTGTCTCAATGACCGTGCAAACACGATAAAAGGAGAGGCACAATGATTCGTTTCCCGGCCTGTGTTGTATTGCTATGGCTTCCTTCAATTGCGCAGGCACAACTCGGCGGCGCCGAAGGCGTGGATGACGTCATCATCTCGGTTGGGAGCCTTGATGTGTCTTTGCAGACGTGGAACGACGAGGCTGTGGGCCTCAGTCTCGGCGATGGCCAACTGACTTCCTTTGAAATGGTTCAATTCGTTGACAACCAAGTAACCAAGCACGATGTGTTTATCGGCAATGGCGAAGAGTTGGACTTGCAGATTCTGAATGTCAGTTTCCAACCCATGGACGCGACGACTCCGTTCTTGTTCCCTTGGAGTGGTATGGTCGGCGGAGAAGTCGCATCGGGGAGCTTGATCATTTTTTCGGAAATCCCCCCCGAAGTGGCGGATGAGTTCACCGAGGACCCGACCCTGGGAACGGCCACGCCCCAAACCATGACGATGCGTTGGCGCTGGTCAACTGTGGAGGGCTCTGTCAATGAAGTGACGCTCACGACAACCTTGCAGAACGTCGCGGCCTTGATGCAACACCCCGCCCTCCCTTTTGCGAGCGGCATTGCGGTCGATGGGGACATCAGCAGCGTGCCGGAAGAGGAGGCATACCTCCTTGCAGGCCCGGGTGCTCCGAATGCCTGGGGATTCGTTTGTGGTTGCAACAATCTCAACACACTCTGTCCGAATGCCTGGTGCAAGGCTAGAACACGTTGCCCGACGGCTCAAAGACCCGAACCACCAAGCACAGAAAATTGTCACTGGATCTGGACCTGGGTTGGGACGACGATTGGTCCTGCAAGCCCGTAACGATTCCGCAGTACAATTGTCGAGGCTTGGCTCAGCCGGGAGTCCGTTCGCGCCTGACGTATCGTGTTGCGAACGGATTCTCGGCCGCGCGGGGGTGCCTCAGCAAGCTGAAGCATGTGCATCTGCGCGGAAAACCACCCTGTCGATCTTCATGACTGCCCTCCGGGCGACTGGCGCAGATAATGTCCGTCCATGACTTCGCCCGGTCATTCGGACGGTCCAGCCACGGCGCAGGCGGCGGTGGAACAGCGCAGATCAGGCGGCGCGAAGCCGTCCTGGCCCGCTCTGCTCGGCCTCATCCTGCTCAGCATGGCCGTGCGCGGTTTTCTGATCGCCGATGATCCTTGCCTCAGCCGAGACGGCGTCCATTTCGTCACGTTTGCCAGGCAACTCGCGGATGAACCGGTCCGGTGGATGAAGGCCACGACCAAGCAACCGGGCTACGCATTTCTGCTGCTGGGGGCGCATCGCCTGCTGGGGCCGACCCTGGGCGGCGACACGCCCGAATCGTGGCAGCACTGTGGCCAGTTACTTGCGCTGATGGGTGGGGTGGTGGTGTGCGTCGCGACCTATCTGCTGACGCTCCACCTCTTCGGTCAACCGGCGGCGATCGTGGCCGGGGTCTTTGCCGGCCTCTGGCCGCAAGGGGCACATCTCTCGGCCGACGTCCTTTCGGACATGCCGCACTTGGCCCTGTACCTCATCGCCCTGCCGGCGATCTGTGGGGCGTTGCGGCGCCCTCGTCTGTGGAAGCCGGCGCTGTGCGGTTGCATCCTGGGCCTGGCATACCTGATTCGCCAGGAAGCCCTGGGGCTGCTCGGTGCCGCCGTCGTCTGTTGGCTGTGGCCCGGAGTTCACGGGCCTTGGCGATTGAAATTGACCAGTGTCATTATATTGCTCGTGGGTTTTGCCGCCGTGGTGGCCCCATACTCCATTGCGACGGGCAAGTTGATGCCCAACAAGGGCCCAGCCGACCTGATCGAGCAATGGCCGTCCGCGGCGCCGGCGCCGGTCGGACCCGCGGCAGTCCTGGCGCATGTTGTTCCCACCTGGCTGCTGCCCGGCCGGATGGCGGAGGAGTGGGGCCGCAGCGGCCGCTACGTGTTCTCCACGCTCTTTCTCATCGGGCTGTTTCTCAAACGGCGTGACGGACGGCGGCTGATGCCAAGGGCCAACCCCTGCGGGCGGCGGCTCGTCATCCTGGCGGCCTCGGCACAGTTGATCCTGGTCGTGCTTCGGGTCGGCGTCTTCGGTGAAATCAGCTCGCGCTACATGGTCATCCCCGCGGCGCTGGTGATTCCCTGGGCCGCCGCCGCGTTCGTCGCCGTTGTGGGGATGCTGGCATCGCGCATCATGGACCCCACGCCCACACGAAGGTCGGCCGTGTGGGTCTCGGGCTACATCGTGGTGCTCGCGCCGCTGATCTACTATGTCTGCCTCCCGGTGAACGACGGCACCCAGCGCTACCGAGAGGCAGGAATCTGGCTGCGGCAGCGCGCCGGAGGTGAACAGGCCGTCCTGGCCCACGATCGACTCGAACAGATCATGTTCTACGCCGGGCGGACCTATCCCCAAACCACGTGGCTCAAATGTCGCGATTCGGCTTCGGCGGCCGAGCTTCAAGAGATCATCGCCCGCAATCGTCCGTCCTGGTTCGTCGACGCGGAGGCAAGCCATCAAAACCTCCACGACGAGGCACAACACTTCAAGGCCCTGCTCGGTGGCAAGGCGACCGGCGACCCACCGGTCCACCTGGTCGGGCCGATGGGCCTGCGCGTGATGGTGTTCCGCATCGCCGATGTCGCCCCAAATCAAGATATGGAGTGACGACAATGGGCCGGAAATAACCAACCGGTGGCGGATGAAGCAAAAAAAATCGTCAAATATATTGACATGTCGTGATATTGCGATATAGTTAAGTATCATGCGAGTCAGGAAACAACCGAAACTGACCGATCTGGAGGCCCTGGCCGACGCGGCGGAATGCCTGCGGACGCTGGCCCATCCCCACCGGCTCCGCATGGTGCAGATGCTCCTCAGGCAGGAGTACACGGTCGGGGAGCTGGCCGAGGCCTGCGACATCCCCAGCCACATGGCCTCCGAACACCTTCGACTGATGAAGGATCGCGGCCTGCTGAGCAATCGCCGGGACGGAAGGCGGACCTTTTACCACGTTGCGGAACAAGGTTTGGCGGGGATCATGCAATGCGTGGAACGACGGTTCGGGAAAAGGTCGTAGTGATCGTGGCTACCTGAATTGTCTTATCAACCATGGACCGATCGGAGACCTATCATGTCTCGACAGAACATCCGAACAATCACACCCAGGCAGCTCTATGCGATCGTCGAAAGCGGCGAGCAGATCGATCTCATCGATGTGCGAACACCGGCCGAATATCGCGAAATGCACGCGGACGTGGCTGTTCTCATGCCGCTGGGCTCATGGGATCCGAAAGTTCTCATGGCGCAACGAGGCCGGAACCCGTCGAGTCCGCTGTACACGATTTGTCGCTCCGGCAGCCGGGGCAAGATGGCGTGTGAGAAACTGGCGGCTGCCGGGTGCTCCAACGTGATTAACGTGGACGGAGGAACGGCGGCATGGGTTGAACAGGGTTTGCCGGTCGTGCGCGGCGCCAAGGCCGTCTCCCTGGAACGACAGGTACGGATTGCCGCGGGCACGCTGGTTCTGCTCGGCCTGTTGCTCGCACAATTGGTTCACCCTTACTTCGCTCTTCTCACTGGTTTCGTCGGGCTCGGCTTGGTCTTTGCCGGCATCACGGACACCTGTGGCATGGCGATCCTGTTGAGCAGGATGCCCTGGAACCGGCTGAATAAGACGCGGACGGATTGTTGCACCCACGGATCGAGCCAGGCCACGCCACACGCAGGGAGTTGACCCAATGAACCATGATCCGTCTCGAACGATCGTCATCGTTGGCGGCGTCGCGGGTGGCGCCAGCGCCGCGGCAAGAGCGCGCCGCTGCAACGAAACTGCCAGGATTATCATCTTCGAGAAAGATGCCCACGTCTCCTTCGCGAATTGCGGACTGCCCTATTACATCGGCGGCGAAATCGAGCAGCGACAGGAGCTTCTGGTCGCCAGCCCCGAGTTGTTCCGAGATCGTTTCAACGTCGAGGTGCATACCCACCATGAGGTAACGACCATCGATCGCGCCGCGCAAACGCTGGAAGTGCGCAACGGCGAGACGGGAGCGTCGTTCACACAGTCCTACGATCGCCTCATTCTGGCGGTCGGAGCCTCTCCGATCGTGCCTCCGATTGCCGGAGCCGACGCGCCGAACGTCTTCACGCTTCGCAATCTTGAGGACACCGACAAGATCAAAGCCTGCATCGACAAGGATAAGCCGCGCCGGGCCGTCGTCGTCGGAGCGGGTTTCATCGGCCTGGAGATGGTCGAGCAACTGCACCGTCGCGGCATCGAGACCGCCCTGGTCGAACTGGCGGATCAGGTCCTTGCGCCGCTGGACCCGGAGATGGCCCACCTCATCCAGGAGGCGCTCGAGCAGCACAGCGTTGAACTCCACCTCGGCGACGGTCTGAAGGCGCTGTCCGTGACCAAGGGACTGGCCCGTCGTGTTGAACTCAGCAGCGGTGCGGTCCTGGACGCCGACGTGGTGATCCTGGGCATCGGTGTGCGGCCGAATACGAAACTCGCCAACGATGCCGGCCTTGCGCTGGGTCCGATGGGCGGCGTGACGGTGGACGAGTACATGCGAACGAGCGATCCGGCCATTTACGCCGTGGGCGACGTGGTCGAGGTCCAACACGGCGTCGTGGGAGGCCCTGTCCGCGTACCACTGGCAGGCCCGGCCAATCGGGCGGGTAGGATCGCCGGCCAGCACGCGGCAAGCGACACGTCGCCTGTCATGGCGCCGGTGCTCGGGACTGCCGTAGTGCGCGTTTTTGATCGCACCGCAGCGACGACGGGTTTGAGCGTCAAGCACGCCCGGAAGCTCGGCCGCCCCGCACGGGCCGCGATCATCCTGGCGAAGCATCACGCCGGTTACTATCCAGGCGGCCAGGTGATGACGCTCAAGCTGATTTACGATCCAACGTCGGGGAAGGTGCTGGGGGCCCAGGCGGTCGGCGGCGAGGGCGTGGACAAGCGAATCGACGTCATCGCGACGGCGATCCACTTCGGCGCGACGGTCCGCGACCTGGCCGGGCTGGACCTGGCCTATGCACCGCCGTTCGGCAGTGCCAAGGATCCAGTCCACGTGGCCGCCTTCGTCGCCTGCAACGACCTGGACGGTCTCTCGCCGCTTTGCCAGGTCGATGAGGAGCTGGCCGAGCGACAAGTTGTTGACGTTCGCAGCGAGCAGGAAGTATCGCGGATGCACCTGCGCGGCGCGCACCATATTCCGGTGGACCAACTGAGGAATCGGCTTGGCGAACTTGACCCGGCCTTGCCGACGGTCACGGTCTGCCACTCGGGACAGCGCGCTCACGTCGCCGCACGAATCCTCCGCCAGCACGGTTTTGGCAACGTCACCGACCTGACCGGCGGAATGTTTATGCGGCAACGCGCCAAGCCGGACGACGTGGTGCGATGATCAGGGGGACTTGCCGATGGAACCCTTTCCGCGGCGACGGTCGCGTCCTCCAAGGCTTCCAGACAAGCCGCGACCACAGACATCGCTTGTGATTCCCATTAGAATTGTCGACGGTGTGTCGCCTCGCGAAAAGAACAAGGAACCACTACGTGCCCACCGAACGCATTCAGAAGGTCCTCGCCGCTGCCGGCTTTGGGTCACGCCGAGCCTGCGAGGCGCTGGTGAACGAAGGCCGCGTGACCGTCAATGGGCAAACGCTCCGCGAACTGCCCGCATTGGTCGACCCGAAAGTGGATCAGATTTCCGTTGATCGGAAGCCGATTCGGGCGGAGCGGCTCGCCTATTACCTCCTCCACAAACCGCGCGGCGTCTTGTGTACGCACAGTGATCCCGCCGGCCGGACCCGCGCAATTGATCTTATGACCGGCGTGCGGCAGCGGTTGTTTCCGGTTGGACGCCTCGATGCCGATTCGGCGGGGCTTTTGATCATGACCAACGACGGCGAGTTGACCCAGAAGCTGACGCACCCGCGGTTCGGCGCGCCGAAGACCTATCGCGTCGAAGTCGTGGGCAGCCCCTCGGCGGCGTCGCTGGAAAAGTTGCGTCGGGGGGTGTGGTTGTCGGAGGGGCGAACGTCGCAGGCGGAGATCAGGATCGTCCACAAGGATCGCAGCAAGGCCGTCCTGGAGATCACCCTCCGAGAGGGCCGCAATAGGGAAATCCGCCGGATGCTTCTGCGGCAGGGACACAAAGTCCGTCGCCTGGTCCGCACGCGCATCGGCAAGCTCACCACCCGCAATCTGCCGTCCGGCGCCTACCGTGCATTGACCACTGCGGAGGTGAAGTATCTGTATCGTCTGGCGGAGCGGTCGCTTGAGGAACGAGGCGGGACGACCGGCAAGCCGCCCGAATCACGGTCCAATCGCGCGAAACGGCCCCCGGGTACCGAAACCGCACGGCAAATGAGGTCGGCTTCGGAGAACAAGCGTGCGCATCAGCAAGACGTCCCCCCCGCGCCTCCGGCATCAGGGCGTAAGCGCCGCATCATCATGCCGTAAGAACCGACCCACATTCCTCACGGTCGCGGCCTTGATCAGGGCTGTGGCTTGAGGCCGCCGGTCAGTTCGCCGGGTGAAGACAGTCCGCGCTGCGAGAGATACTCCGACAGGCCGTCGATGATCTGCATCGGCGCGTCGGGGTGGACGAAGAGGGCCGTCCCGACGGACACGGCCGTGGCGCCGGCGAGCATGAACTCCACCGCATCCTCCCAACAGCGAATGCCGCCCATGCCGATGATCGGGATGCCCGCAGCTTTCGCGACGGAAGTGTAGACCTGATGCACGAGATAGATCGCCAGCGGACGGATGGCCGGCCCACTGAGACCGCCGGACACGTTCGCCAGGACGGGCCGCTGCGTTTGGACGTCGATCTTCATCCCCAGGTAGGTATTGATCATCGACAGCGCGTCGGCCCCACCGTCAATCGCCGCCCGTGCAAGCGTGCAAATATCCGTCACGTTGGGTGAGAGCTTGACGATCAACACGCCGCGCCGGACCACGGGCCGAACGGCGGCGACCAATGTCTCCAGCAGGCCGGCGTCCGTCCCGAAGGTCAGTCCGTCGCTCACATTGGGACACGACACATTCAACTCGATGCCGGACACACACTCGACCGCGTCGACGGCACGACAAAGCTCGACGTACTCCTCCAGACTGTGCCCGGCGACGTTGACGAACACCTTTGTCCCCAACGTGGCCATCTCCGGCACTTTTTCCGCGAGGAACCGTTCGAGCCCCACGTTGGCAAGCCCGATCGCGTTCAACATCCCACCGGGCGTCTCGACAATGCGCGGGCTTTCGTTGCCCTGCCGCGGCAGGACGGTCACGCTCTTGGTGGTGAAACCTCCCAGCCGAGAAAGGTCCATGAACGCCGAATACTCCCTGCCATAGCCGCAGGTGCCCGACGCCGTCAGCACCGGATTCTTCAGCCGCAAGGGCCCGATCTGCACGGATAGGTCAGGGCGCGACATCTGCTGTCACTCCGGTGTCTCAGGCAGGCCGCCGATCGCTCGTTTCGACGGAATCGGCTTGGTGAATGGGGTTTCCAGGGTGCCTGTACCAGACGCGTCGGCCCCTGGCAAGGGCGGCCCATTGGCAAGGGGATGAACTTGCTACACGAACCGCCGCACCTGACGTACAATGGGGGGCCAGCGGAGGACCGAACACCGATGTCACAACGCACCATGGAGGCCCACTACCGACCGAACTGGGAATTGACCCAGGCTCATGGGCTGACGGGCTACAACTGCGGCTATGCCGAACGTCGCGGCGCGCGTTCATTCGATGAGCATCAAAAGGCGCTGGTATGGCGGCTTCTGGGTGACACGCCGATCGACGCTTTGACCACGGTGCTGGACGTCGGCTGTGGAATCGGTGGTCCTTCGGGGTGGATCATGCAGCGCTACCGACCCGGCCGCGTCATCGGCCTGGAGTACCTCGGCGCCAGCGTCCGAGCGGCGGCGGAGCGCTGTCGCAAGCAACCGGATCGCCCCAGCTTTCTCCAGGGCGATGCTCACACCTTGCCGCTCGGCGATGCGACGGTTGACGTGGTTTTCAACCTCGAATCGGCTCTGCATTATGCCGACAAGGACGGCTTCATCGGCGAGTGCGCCCGTGTCCTCAAGCCCGGCGGCAGGCTTTGCCTCGGCGACATCACTACCAACCACAAGCTCTTTTTCGCCCCGGTCGGCCTGCTCAACAAGCTTCCGAGCCAGTTCAACTCGAACGTCCATCTTTGGTCCGCGACCAACTACAAAGCCGCCTTCCGCAGACACGGGTTTGAGATCCTCCGCCACGAAGAGGCCTCCGGCCCGATCGCGGACTCGCTCGCCGATGGGCTCGCCGAAATCAAGCGGCGCGGTTGGCGCGCGTCCCGCGGCTTCAGAGGCCGAACCGGCTTCCTCGCCGTACTAAAGTTCCTGCTGCGGAAACGGTTGCTGACCTATGATCTGTTCCGCACCTGCCGTAAGACGCCGGCGCCTTCGTAACGGAAGGCGTCTGTTCTCATCGTCAGTGCATCGAGGAGTCGTGATGTCGGTCCTGGTGGAGTTTTCCATGTCGCCTTTCGACAAGGGGCCGTCGGTGTCGGCTTATGTCGCCAGGAGCCTCGACATTGTCTCGCGCAGCGGGTTGCCATACCGACTCGGGCCGATGGGGACCTGCCTGGAGGGGGAATGGGACGCGGTTATGGGCGTGATCCGAGACTGCTATCTGCGCATGGCCGAGGATTGCGGGCGCATCACCTGTTCGATCAAAATCGACGCGCGGGCGGGACACGACGGCAGGCTGACCGCCAAAGTGGAAAAAGTGGAATCACTGCTGGGGCGAGACCTTGAGCAGTAGCGGGTTGGAAGGAGCGTGATGGGCACGACATCGAGGGCGACGCCCGATTGCATTGGCGCGGCCCTGGGCCGAATCCCCAGCGGCTGCTCGATCATTACGGCAAAGTCGGCATCGGGCCGGACGGGGATGTTGGCATCCTGGGTGCAGCAATGTGGATTCGAGCCGTTGATGATCACCACCGCAGTGAAGAAATATCGGCCGATCCAAACGCTGATCGACGAGTCCGGCGCCTTCGTGGTCAACCTCCTGGGGGAAGACCCTTCGGCCATGTTCAGGCATTTCGGCAAGGGCTTCTCGCTGGATGAAGATGCCTTCGCCGATTTGGAAGTGCGCGACGTGGATGAGGGTGTCGTCATCGAAGATCAGATTGCCTGGTTGGCGGTCCGGGTCCGCGGCCGGCATGACGGGGGCGACCACTGGGTGTTCATCGCCGAGGTTGTGGATGCCGGACTGGATTCGGTGCAGCCGCCCTATGTGCATCTGCGGAAGACCGGACTCTCGTACTAAACTGAGGCGGGCGGGAAGTGTCCCCAGACCGCGGGCGTCCAGCCCATGTTCTCACCGGCCCGATGCCGGTATCATATGAGGGGAGGCGCCTTGAGATGAATGTTTTCACACTGATTGCCGAAGCCCTGACCAGCCTGGGAAAGAACAAGGTGCGCACGGCCCTCAGCATGTTGGGGATCGTCATCGGCGTGGGCGCGGTGATCACGCTGGTGGCCATGGCCCAGGCGACGAAGATGCGCGTCGAGGACGAGATCGCCAAGATGGGCGACGATTGGATGTTCATCGGATACTGGGGCATCTCCCGAAGCGGCGTCCGAAAAGGCGACGTGGAACGAAAACCGCTCCAGACCAAGTTCGAGGCGGATTCGATCAATGAGGAATGTTCAGCGGTTCGGGCGGCGACGCCGCGCAACCAGATGTCCATGCAGATCAAATCGAGCTACAGCAACTACTTCGGCCTGGTTTTCGGCGCGTATCCGTGTTTTCAGGACATTCGCCGTTACACCGTTGGCTCCGGTCGGCTCCTCAATGAATCGGACGAGGCCAACAATCTTCCGGTTTGCGTGATCGGTCAAACCACGGCCCACGAACTGTTCGGTTCGATCAATCCCGTCGGCGAATTCATAACGGTGAAGAACGCAAGGTTCGAGGTGGTGGGGCTCTTGTCCTTTAAGGGTCGCAGCGGCTCGCGGGACCTGGACGACATTGCACTGTTCCCCTACATGGTGTTTCAGCGCAAGATTGCCGGATCGGAGCGGTCAGGAACGATCCTCGCGGCGGCGCAGCACGGTGTCGATCCGAAGATCGCCGAGGATCAGATTCGCCGCTTGCTCCGCCAGAATCACAACCTGCGCGATGGTGATCCGGACGATTTTCGCATTCATGCAACGAGCGAGTCCGCGGCTGCCAAGGAAGAATCCAGCGATTCGTTCGCCTGGCTTCTCGGCATGATCGCCGGCGTCTCATTGGTCGTCGGCGGCGTGGGCATTATGAACATCATGCTGGTCAGTGTGACGGAGCGGACGCGCGAGATCGGCCTCCGCATGGCCATCGGCGCCGACGGATTCGACATCATGCTCCAATTCCTGATCGAGGCGCTCATACTCTGCACGTTGGGCGGCCTCGTCGGTATGTTCATCGGCTGGGGCTTCAGCCACGTGCTGACGGCCTGGAAGGGATATGAAACGGAGGTTTCCTATTCCATCGTCATGATCGCGCTGGGATTCGCCTCCGCGACGGGCATCTTCTTCGGCTTCTATCCCGCATGGCGGGCCAGCCGGCTGGATCCCATCGAGGCCCTGCGCTACGAATAAGAGCTTCGCCGGCAAGCGCGAACGAAACCGTTCGACTCGCCGTCCATCGCCTGAAGATGATCCCCGATTTCCATCGTGTTTGGGTCCTGCACGGTCTGCCCATTTTCCATTTCAAGCGCGTAGGGTCCGCTGTGCGGACCGATGAGGATTAACAGCGCTTGTTTCGGAGAAGGTCCGCACAGCGGCCCCTACGTGCTACCTGCCTGTCATCGGCAGCCGGCCAAGCTCTACTCAATCGTGAAACGCTCTAACCGCGGCGGCCGAAAAACACCCGCCAAAGGTCCCACGGCCCCCCCTAACCTCGGCTCCGCCGCCGTGTCTTACCTCTCGAGTTGTGACGATTCCCGTGAAACCGTTGAAGAAAGAGAGGTCTATCATGTGGACGGCAAGAAAGATCAGTTGTTTCGGAACCCTCGCGCTTATGGCTCTGGCCGTGCAGCCCGCAGTGAGTTTGGCCGGCGGCCGCCCTCGGAACTTTCGCAATCACACCGAGGCGGACATCGAATCGCTCAGCGGAAGCCTTCAATACGTCCGCGGCAATTGGCAACTGGGCGTGCGATATGACATCGAGGTCGAAGATGCCAACCGGCGCGAACGCTTCAACCTGGCAATGACCGTTGTCGAGCGCGGACGCCCGCTCTTGGATCGATGGGGACGACCAGTGACAATCGTCGTGCCGCTGGATCGGCCGACGAAGATCGAGCGCGACGAAATCACCTTCAACCGTCAGGCGACCATCCGGCTTCCCGATGGTTCCATCGGAAACCCCAAACAGTTGCGGCTCGTCGCGAAGGTCATCCGAGCCGACAACGGCCGCGTCCTGGATCAGGAAGAGGAATCGATCAAGTTCCGCCAGGGGCCGCGCCGGCCGCGCGTCGGTTGGCCGGTGGCGTCGGCGCCGAATTGGTTCCGGCGGTAACGGGAACAGATTGCAGAATCAAAAGGGGCGGGTCATGCCACCGGGCGGACCCGCCCCTTTCAGGTTGCAGGCCGACCGACCGGCGCTCTCCTCTCAGATCACTTCTGCGGGCGTGTGTCCAGCGCCTCGTGCAGCACCACGCCGGTTGCGTCACTTGGCGGCTCGATTCCCAAAATGGCGGCAAGTGTCACGGCGATGTCGGACGGCCTGGCCGGCGAAAAGTATCGCCCCGGCCGGATGCGCGGGCCGTACAGAATAATCGGCACGTGGCGATCATGGTTGGATCCGCTGGTGTGGCCGGCAATCTTATTATCCACCTTGTACCAGAAGGGCCGCAACTGGACATAGAGTTGGCCGGATCGCTCGGGATGATAGCAACGCCATGCCAGATATCGATGCCCATCCGTCGGCGAGGGCGTTGGACCGGACAACTCATCGTCGGTGTAGACCGCCTCGATGCCCTCAATGCCCCGCAGAAAAACAGCCGCTTCATGAATGAGGCCGCGCCGCCGATCCTCACTCAGCCCGCCGAGCACCGACGGGTCGAGATAGACCCAGGGCAAGTTCACGCCGCTGACGATGCTTTGACCGTCGGCGCCATCGGCTTCGAGACCGAGCATCCGTTTTAGCCGTCCATCTAATCGATTCCTGATGTCTTTAAGATCGAGACGCCCGCCGCCCAGCTTCATCTCCTGCGCGAGCGGCGGCACAGTCGTCACGCCGTGATCGCCGGTCAATGCGATCAGGCAGTGGTCCAAACCAACTTGATCCTCCAGCGTCGACAGGAACGCCGCGATCTGACGATCGGTCTGAACCGTCATGTCCATCACCTCCGGGCTCTCCGGGCCGTAATAGTGTCCGCAGAGATCGTTCGATGACAGGCCAATGCACAGCATGTCCACGGCGGGCCGACGGCCAAGCTCTTCCTGCTTCAGGATGCGCTCGGCCATGTCGAACACCAGGTCGTTCCCAAACGGCGTACACCACAGCGCCGAATGAAAGGCGTAGTCGGACTCGCCTTCGACCGTCGGCAAGACGTGTGGAAACGCCGGGCCGAGCCCACGCGCGCCGCCGGGCCAGGCACGGTTGATCGGATGGCAACCGGCATATGCCTCGTCCTTCAGCAAACGCCGCCACTGTCTGCCGGAGAAACCGTCGGTCACGTGCGCCCCATTGAACTCCACGACATAGGGAGGCAATTCGGCGCCGTAATACGTGCTCGAAACGAAGTCCCCGGTCCGAAGGTCCCACCATAGGGCAAGGTCGGCCGCGTGGCCACCCATGAATACCGCCGCTCGGTCCTTGAGCGAAACGGAAAAGACCCGCGAGCGAACGTCTGACACCTTGATCTGGTCGCCGAGGGTCTGGCCGATGAGATTGCGCGGCGAACGGCCCTGTCCCTCGCCGGGAGGAACACTGGTGCAAAGCTCGTCCGCCACGGCGCCCTGTGAACTGCCGGCGAGGTACCACGTGTTGCCGACAATGCCATGCTGTCGGGGAATGCGACCGGTGCTGATCGTCGCGTGGCCCGGCGCGGTGGCCGAGGAGCCGTAAGAGTAGTAGGCATTGACGAAGTGGGCCCCGTCGCGCGTGAGCCTGCGAAAACCATCCTCGCCGAAATGCGTGGCAAAACGCGTGATGAAATCGGCGCGGAGTTGATCAACCACGATGAGAACGACAAGTCGCGTCTCTTTCTGAGAGGATCCTGCTGCGAGAGCGGCACTCGGCAGCCCCATAACGACGGCGGCCAGTCCAAAGCAAAACATTCGCAAATGATTTGACACGATCTAAACCCTCACGATGACACGCCGGGAAGCGCGACCCCACCGCCGATTGAACACTGTTGTTTGCGTGGTCGGACCGGCCGCGCGGATCGACCTCGTTCCCCTCACACGATGGCGTGTCACGACCCTTGTGGGATGGTCTGAGTCGAGAGCGCTTGCCGCTCAGCCTCGCGACGTTCCTTCAAGGCCGCGGCAAACTCTGGATGACGCTGCGAGACGATCATGGCGGCAAACAGCGCCGCGTTCACCGCGCCCGCGCGACCGATCGCAAACGTCGCCACCGGAACGCCCGACGGCATCTGCACCATGGACAACAGCGCGTCCAACCCGTCAAGGACGCCGGCATCGATAGGCACCCCCAACACGGGCAGCGATGTCCGCGATGCCACGACTCCCGGAAGGTGTGCCGCCATGCCGGCCCCTGCAATGATCACCTCCAGCCCACGGTCCGCAGCCCCCTCCACGTACTCTGCCAGCAGGCCCGGCGTGCGATGCGCCGATAGAACCCGCGACTCGCACGGCAGCTTCAACTCCTGCAACGTCTCGGCCGCCCGAGACATCACCTCCCAGTCCGACTGCGACCCAACCAGAATGCCGACCAGTGGATTCATGGCAGGGATGATAGCCGACGAGTCCCGACCGGCAATCAGCCGGCCGCCCCCACGCTCCGGTCGCACACCGGTCGCAACGCTTCGCCCCCTGCCACGGGCCACTTCGACCTGCCAGACTGGCAGCCCCCGGCAACCGGCGGCCTAGGCGACCCGCTAGAAATCGCAGATAACCTTCTTGCACAAAGCCTGTTACGATAGTGCGGCGATATCCCTTCCCCTTTGGCACCCGCCTTGCCCTCTCTACGGCTGGTGCGTCCTGCGCCGCGCGAATCCGACCGGTTTCGCCAGCGGCGGCGTGCTCTTTGAATGACTCGTGCTCCGTCACAGTTGATCTTTCGGGTGGTACGGGCGTCTCGCCCGTCCGGAACGGGCAAGATGCCCGTACCACCCAACCCGAAGAATTGTTTGTGACGAAGCTCCAGCAACGAGAACGAATAACCATCGAGAGGAGACCCAAAGATGGGCAAGATCATCGGAATCGACCTCGGCACGACCAACTCCGTCGTCGCCGTCATGGAGGGCGGCACGCCCAAGGTGCTGACCAATGCGATGGGTTCGCGGACCACCCCGTCCGTCGTCGCCTTCACCGACAAGGGCGAACGCCTCGTCGGCCAGGTCGCCCGCCATCAGCAAGTCACCAACCCGACGAACACGGTCTTCAGTATCAAGCGTTTCATGGGCCGGCGTCACAGCGAAGTCTCATCCGAGGAAAAGCTCGTCCCATACACCATCACCGGCGGCGCCGAGGAACTGGTCAAGGTCAAGATTCGCGACAAGGACTACACTCCGCCCGAGATCTCCGCGATGGTCCTGCAAGACCTCAAGAAGACGGCGGAAGACTACCTCGGCGAAAAAGTCGACGCCGCCGTCATCACCGTCCCCGCATACTTCAACGACTCCCAGCGCAAGGCCACCCAGGAGGCGGGCATCATCGCCGGCTTCGACGTCAAGCGCGTCCTGCCGGAACCCACCGCCGCCGCGCTGGCCTATGGCATGGATCAGAAAAAGGGCGGCCACATCGCCGTCTTCGACCTGGGCGGCGGCACCTTCGATATCTCCATCCTCGACGTCGGCGAAGGCGTCTTCGAGACCCTCTCCATCAACGGCGACACCCATCTCGGCGGCGACGACTTCGATGAGCTTCTCATCAACCACGTCGCCGAGGAGTTCCGCAAGCAGAACGGCATCGACCTGACCAAAGACCCCATGGCCCACCAACGCCTCAAAGAGGCCTGCGAGAAGGCCAAGTGCGAACTCTCCACCAGCATGGAGACCACCATCAACCTGCCGTTCATCACCGCCGACGCCAGCGGGCCCAAGCACCTGAACGTGACCCTCACCCGCACCAAGTTCGAGCAGCTCACCGAGAGGCTCATCGAGCGCTGTCGGGGGCCGGTCCTCAAGGCCTTGGAAGACGCCAAGCTCTCCCCCGGCGGCGTGGCCGAGTGCATCCTCGTCGGCGGCTCGACCCGCATCCCCGCCGTCCAGAAGCTCTGCAAGGAAATCTTCGGCAAGGAGCCCAACAAGAGCATCAACCCGGATGAGGCCGTCGGCGTCGGAGCGGCCATTCAGGCCGGCATCATCGGCGGCGATGTCAAGGACATCCTCGTCCTCGATGTCACGCCGCTGTCCCTCGGCGTTGAGACCCAGGGCAGCGTCATGACCGTGATGATCCCCCGCAACACGACCATCCCCACGAGCAAGAAGGAGGTCTACTCCACCGCCTCCGACAACCAGCCCGAAGTGACCATCCACGTCCTTCAGGGCGAGCGCCAGATGGCCGTGGACAACCGCACCCTGGGCAAGTTCAACCTCCAGGGCATTCCCCCCGCCCCGCGCGGCATTCCCCAGATCGAAGTCACCTTTGATATCGACGCCAATGGCATTCTGAGCGTCTCCGCCAAAGACCTTGGCACCGGCAAGGAGCAACAGATCAAGATCGAAGGCTCCAGCGGGCTCAGCGAGGCCGAAGTCGAGAAGATGCGCAAGGATGCCGAGAAGTTTGCCGGCGAGGACAAGAAGAAGCGCGAACTCATCGACGCCAAGAACCAGGCCGACCAGGTCGCCTACCAGACCGAGAAGACCCTCAAGGAACACGGAGAGAAAGTCCCCGCCGAAGAGCGCTCCAAGGTCGAGTCGGCCGTCAGCAACCTCAGGGACGTGATGAAAGGCGACGACGCGGCCGCCATCAACAAGGCCCTGGAAAACGTCGCCGCCGCCAGTCAGGCCCTCGGCAAGATCATCTACGAACGGGCCGCCCAGGAAGCCGGCGCAAAAGCCGCCGGCGGCGGCACCGGACCATCCGATTCAGCTTCCGACTCCGCCGGCGGATCATCCACCTCCGGCGAAAAGAAGAAAGACGAAGACGTCATCGACGCGGAGTTCGAGGTGAAGGAGTAAATGCGTGCAAGGCGATTGTAAGGAACACCGATGCAGTTGCCGACACGATATCGCCATAGTGACCAACCCCCTCAGCCCCCGGCGGAGACCGGGGGCATTGTTTTAAGCCTGCACCATGGATGCCTATAATTCAGACATATGAATAAGCTCAGAATCTACATCGAAACCAGCGTATGGAGTTTTGCGTTTGCAGATGACGTTCCGGATTACCGTGCGGATACGTTGGCTTTCTTCCAGCGATGCCGTAGCGGCGGTTGTGATACTTTCATTTCCGATGTTGTACTTGCGGAAATTGAACGCGCCGAAGAGCCGCTGAGGCAGCGGTTGCTGGATCTGATCCGCGACGTTTATCCAGTCATCTTCGAGTTGTCCGATCGTGCCAATCTATTGGCCGACGCCTTCCTCAAAGAAGGCGCGGTTCCACCGGGCAAGCCGGAAGATGCGCGACACGTAGCGGCGGCCTTTGCCGAAGAGCTGGACGTCCTCGTGTCCTGGAACTTCAGACACATCGCCAATGTTCGCAGGGCCGATCGATTCAATGCCCTGGCGCTGCTTACCGGTTACCATCGCCCTTTGCGAATCGTCAGCCCTGCGGAGGTGCTCTATGACGACGAATGAAGAATCAACCGAAAGCCGAATGCTCGAACAGGTTCGCCGTTGGCGGCGAGAGGCATACGAGGCTGACAGGTCCATGCAGAAATCGGATCGCCGCGCAAAGCTGAACGCGTTGGCCAAGCGCTACGGGCTTGATATCACGCCGTCTCAGCCCCGCGACCCATCCGATCCCACGGGCACCGACCCGGCGACCCCAGCCTCCGACCGGCGGAATAAGTAGGCCCGGTTCCACCCGCCGATCAGACGTCATCGACGCGGAGTTTGAGGTGAAGGAGTAGGCGGCGTGCAAGGTGATTGTTAGGAATAACGATGCAACTGCTGACACGTCATCGGCAGAATGACCAACCCCCTCAGCCCCGGGCTATGCCGGGGGTTCGTTCGCCATCCGCAGCACCGCCATCGTGAGGAATCATCAAACAGAGCCGCGCACGCCTGCCCTTTACGTCGCATGGCGATGTCAAGGATCAGTAAGCGGGCCGGCAATCGTTAGCCACCGGCGAAAGCCGGGGGTTATTCGCAAACAGCAGGCCTGTCTGGGGCACGAATGGTTCGACTTAGCCGTGTTGGTCGGATCACCAGACGAGTTTGAAATGAGCCTGCTGACTGACGGAATCGTGGCCCAAGACTGCAAGCTGAAAGTAGAAAAATGGCAATAGAAATGGATGACACTGAGAAGCTAAGAGATCCATTGCACACCGTGACAAGAAAGCAAAGGCGATTCCTGCTCGGGCTCAGTACAGCCGGAATCGTCCTCGCTACTACTGGATGGGTGCCGACTAGAGTTACAGCTCTTGGTATTGAGTTCAGCCCTAGCGATCAGAGTTCGTTACTCTGGGTGCTGTCGGCCATCGTGACGCATTGCCTCATAGCTTTTGCGATTTACATATCTTCTGATCTAACTAATTTCCGTTTGGTCCGCGCTGACACACTCGCCAGGAGAAAGGAGATCGTCGCCAACTATGAACGCACTCGCCAACCGTATCGCGACGGAACTCCAGAGAGCTATCGGCTAAGCCTTGCCCAAAATGAAAAGGCGGCATTCGAGTACAAGCGACTGCGTGAACTTGAAGGAGTAACAAACACGTTTCAGAAGTGTGGAGTGCTGCGCGCGTGGTTTGAGTCTATGATTCCTATGATAATCGCGGTACTCTCGATCGTCATGCTAGTTCGGAAGGCGATCCTCGTGGCATGATTTTAGTGTTGCGTCGGGTGACCCGGGTTGTTCTCGGCCTAGGGGCACGATTTCGGTTCTGAGTGAATAAAGCGACGGCCAACCCCGCCCAAAACTCGCGCGGGTGCCGATCCCGTGCCGGAACGAGAATCCTTTCCCGTTCCCATCTGCCACAGGAGTCCCTGCATGGTTTTCTGTAGAGATGCCCATGTTGCACTTCCCTACGCCAAAGGCGTTACGCCCTCCAGCCCAGGGTTGCCGCGCAGCGGCTACCCTGGGACAACGGATCAATCGAACAGTTCAACCCTGAAAGGGTTGTGTCTTTTGCCATCGCGTGTGCCGCAACCCCGTTGGGGTTGAAAGTCGTATGGGCGTCCGCGGCCCCAGGGTAGCGACTTCGTCGCAACCCTGGGCTGAAGGGCGAAGCCCCTTCGGGGCAAACAATGGGGAGTCTTCGTCGCAACCCTGGGTCGCGGCGCAGCGGCTACCCTGGGAAAATGGGCCTTGAGGTTGGGAGGACCGTGTTGCACTTCCCTACGCCAAAGGCGTTACGCCCTCCAGCCCAGGGTCGCGGCGCAGCGGCTACCCTGGGAAAATGGGCCTTGAAGTTGGGAGGACCGTGTTGCACTTCCCTACGCCAACGGCGTTATGCCCTCCAGCCCAGGGTTGCCGCGCAGCGGCTACCCTGGGACAACGGATCAATCGAACAGTTCAACCCTGAAAGGGTTGTGTCTTTTGCCATCGCGTGTGCCGCAACCCCGTTGGGGTTGAAAGTCGTATGGGCGTCCGCGGCCCCAGGGTAGCGACTTCGTCGCAACCCTGGGCTGAAGGGCGAAGCCCCGTTGGGGCAGGCCAATCGGGAGCGCTTGTGCCTCAATCTCTCTCCGCGGTCTATGTGCATTTGGTTTTCTCATCGAAGGGGCGTCGTCCTTACCTCCGTGACAAATCGATGCGCGACGCGCTTCATGCCTACCTCGGCCGCATCAGCAAACAACTCGAATGTCCCACGATCCGCGTCGGCGGCGTCGAGGATCATGTACATCTTCTGGCGCGACTCGGGCGAACAATCACGCAGGCCGAATGGGTGAAGGAACTGAAGCGCGTCTCCAGCCTTTGGCTCAAGGACCAAGGCGCCGCCTATGCCGACTTTCAATGGCAGGGCGGCTATGCGGCTTTCTCCGTCAGCCAATCGAACCTGGATGAAGTCGAAGCGTACCTCGCGGGTCAGGAGGAACATCACCGCACGATGACATTTCAGGATGAGCTTCGGGCGTTGTTTCGCAAACATCAAATCGATTTCGATGAACGATACGTCTGGGATTAAGCCGCAACCCCGTTGGGGTTGAAAGTCGTATGGGTGTCCGCGGCCCCAGGGTAGCGACTTCGTCGCAACCCTGGGCTGGAGGGCGCAGCCCCTTCGGGGCAAACAATGGGGAGTCTTCGTCGCAACCCTGGGCTGAAAGGCGCAGCCCCGTTGGGGCAGACAATGGGGAACCTGCGTGGCAACGCTGCGCCGGAGGGCGCAGACCTTTTGGGGCCAAAGTCGTTCATTCGCCACGATGCTCGAATCAGAATCCATCCCATTGCCGGAACGGGAATCCTTTCTCGTTCCCTTGTCCAACAGGAGTTTGACCAAGGAAAGGGCTCCCGTGACAGCCGAGACCGAGAATCGAATCTCGGTTCGGGCTCGATCAGACGTCACCATGAGCCTGCGCCGGCGGGTTGAAGTCTCCCCGGGCCTCCGCTATCTTCATCTCCGCCGAACAACAGGGGCGTGTACCCAAGTGGCCAAAGGGGACGGGCTGTAAACCCGTTGGCATTGCCTTCGGAGGTTCGAATCCTCCCGCGCCCAATCGAAGGTCTCACGGAACCGCATCTCTCGATGTCGCTGCGCCCGGACTGCCCCCCATGCGGATGAATCTCCCGAACCAGATCACGGTCGCCCGATTCTTTATCGCACTTGTTTTCCTTATCCTGCTCGCGCTCTTTGATTTCGCGGATCGGCAGCGAATGTTGTGGATGCTCGATCTGGCGTTTGCATTGTTCGTCGTGGCCGCCCTGTCCGACATCCTGGACGGATACCTGGCCCGTCGCCAGGACCAGGTCACCTCGTTCGGCCGCATCTTCGATCCATTCGTGGACAAGATTCTGGTCACCGGGGCCTTCGTGCTGTTGCTTGGGCGCGGCTTTCGAGACGGCAGCGGCGCGACCGTGACCGGGCTGGAGGCGTGGATGGTGCTGATCATCATCGGCCGGGAGCTTCTCGTCTCCGTCCTGCGTGGTTTCAGCGAATCGCAGGGCAGGGCCTACGCGGCAAACTGGTGGGGCAAGATCAAGATGGTCACGCAATCCGTCGCCGTTGGATGGGTGATTATGAGCGTGGGGAGTTGGGGCGACGTGGGGTGGATACGAGACGGACGGCCCGTCATGATCTGGGTGACGCTCGCCGTGACCGTCGCAAGCGTCGTGGCCTACCTATTCGCCTCCCGCGAGGCCCTCGCGGAGCGGTCGCGTGAGTGATGCCCTTCGGGCCGCCATCCTGGGAATCATCGAGGGCCTGACCGAATTCCTCCCCATCTCCAGCACAGGGCATATGGTCCTGGCGATGCCGTGGTTGGGGGTGGAGGGTGATCAGGACCCCTGGCAGGCGTTTCTTTACTTCATCCAAATCGGCGCGATCCTCGCCGTGATCATCTACTTCTTTCGTCGGTTGTGGCGGCAGACGTTTCGGCCGCGCGCACCGGGCTGGTCCAACCACGTCGTGACGAAGGTGGTTGTAGGGATGATTCCCGGCGCGGTGATCGGCCTTGCGCTGAACGACGTAATGGAGGCGTACCTGGAGTGGGACGTCCCCGTGGCGATCGCGCTCATCGTCGGCGCCGCGGTGATGATCGTCATCGAACGCCGCCATCGCCGAACCGAAGGGCCGAGCATCGAGGAAGTCACGTTGCGGCAGGCCCTGTTGATCGGCGTCGCCCAATGCGCGGCCGTCGTACCGGGGACGAGTCGTTCGATGGCCACCATCATGGGCGGCCTGTGGGTGGGACTGCCCGCTGCGACCGCGGCGGAGTTTTCATTCTATCTGGCCATCCCCACAATCTGCGGTGCCGGACTTCTTCGCATTATCAAGCATCCACAGGCCTTCTCGGGTGATAACGTAACCATCATGGTTGTGGGCTTTGTCATGGCGTTTGTGGTGGCATGGCTGGCGGTTGCCGGCTTCATGCGATACATCCAGAAGCGCTCGCTTGAACCTTTCGCGATTTATCGTGTCGTCTTGGGTGGCGTGGTCTTGATTCACTGGTGGCTGGTGCGATAATTCAATCGCCAGGCGGACCCGTCCAGTTTTTTTCGACGGCAGATAACTAACCATCCTCTTGGTGCGGTGTCTAAACAACGCGATCGGCCAAGGTGGCAGGTCCCTGCGGAGCGTTCGATTCCATGAATTGCCGCGGGTGGTTCCGTTGTCCTGTAACAAATCAGGAGGTCACTCATGAACGTGCGAAGAATGAGGTTTCTATTGGGCGCCGGTGTTGCCGCGCTGGGGTTGATGACGCTCGGCGCCAAGCCGGCGGTGGCGGATGACTTTCGCGGCGGCTTCTCCATCCGAGTCGGGTCCTTCCATTCCGGATCCCGCTATGGCCACAGCAGACACGGCTTTGACAGGTCGGACCGGTACTACCGCGATTCCTATCGCAGCTCCTGCGACGGGTATCGTGGCAGCAGGTTTAGCGGCTTTGGTCATCGCGGCGGAAGTCGTTTTTCCTATTCGCCGCATGTTCGCAGCAGGTTCGGCTCACATCACAGTCGCAGTTTCAGTTTCCCGCGGCGGAGTGGGCACCACAGCCGGTCCGGGCATGGATTTCGCGGTGGACGGCGGCATCACAGGTAGTCGGCAGGATCAGCGGCGCTCGGGTCAGATGTAGCCCAGGTCCCGGAAACGTTCTTTGATCGTTTCCTCTTCCTGCGCGGTGTAGGCCGCGGGGGCCGTCCCCTCCAGGTAGCCGAGCACCTGAAGCGTGGACATGATCTTCTCGGCGCTCGCTTCGGGCGGTTCGTCGGCCGTGTCGCAAACGACCTCGGGGTGAAGTGGTTCTTCGTACGGTGAATTGACGCCGGCGACGTGTTCCACTTCACCCCGCTGGGCACGGGCCAACAATCCCTTCTCGTCCCGTTGCAGCAACGCCTCGATTGGGCAGCGGCAATAGACCTCGACGAATCGCCGGACGTCGCCGCGAATCTGATCGCGCAGATCCCGGTATGGCGAGACGGCGGCGACAATCGCGATCACGCCGTTGCGGTTCAGGATTCTGCACTCGTAGCCGATTCGCATGAGAGTCTGCACGATCTCGTCACGCGTGAAACCGAGCGAGCGATTGAGGATTTCGCGAATGCGGCCTGAGTCGAGTACCTCGCACGGATAACCCCGGCCCACGAGTTGATCATGCACCGCCGCTGCCAGAGTGCTCTTGCCGGAGCCCGTCGGCCCCGTGAACCAGATCGTAAAACCATCACGACTCATCCCATCACCACTTGAAACCTAACACTTGCAGCGACGCCACGCCAGTCGACAGGCGCAGCAAAACGCCCGACGTCGCTCACGGCAAGGTGACCGCCACGCCGGCCATCGGCCAATAAAGCACCATCAGGCCGATCAAGACCGCCAGGGCCACCAGTGAAAATGGAGCGCCATACTTCGGAACCTCCCGCATTCCGTAGTAGTTGGAGGCGAAGCAGATGGCATTGGGCGGAGAACTGATGGGTAGCGCGAAGGCCAGCCCGGCCGCGATTGCGACAGCGTACATCATCGCCATGGGATGGACGGCCGGCTGGGCCACGTCGCACAAGGCGAATCCGACGGGCAAAAGCGTCGCGACGGCCGCGGCATTGCTAATGGCCGAACTCAGAACGAACGAAAGCGTCGCCATCGCAACCAGCAGCACAATGGGGCTGGTCTGCCCCTGCGGCACGACGCGCTGGACCAGCCAGAGCATGGCATGTGTATCTTTCAAAGCGGCTCCGAGCGCGATGGCGCCGCCGTACATGACGACCACCCCCCAATTCACGTACGCCTGCATCTCCTGCCAGGTGACGATGCGCAAGACGGAGAGAGCCACCGCCGAGAGGACAGCGATCACCGCGATGTCCACGCGACTGCCCAGGCCGATCCAACAGACGATGGTCACAATTCCCAGGATCGTGAGCCGGCGCTCCAGAGGCGACATACGCCCCAGTGACTGGACCCGGCGGTTCAACATCCGTGTCGCCGGGGTGATGTCCGAGACCTCCCACGGTATGAACCGCAGCAGCACAAATACGGCAAGACCGGTCAGAACCACGACCAACGGAATCGCCGCCTTCATCCAAGCGAGAAAACTGACCGTGTAGAGGGCCTCACCGGAGGCCGTCCGATAGGTGTCATAGAGAAGGGCCACGGCCAGTGGGGCGCGGGCGCCGCCCAGAAATGTGCCGGTGCCGCCGATCACCGCACCCCAGGCCAATGCGAAGTACAGCGTCTTGGCATAACCGCTGCGGCCTTTTTGTAAGCCCAGGCTGTCCGCTATCTCGGTGATGATCGGAAACATCATCGCCGCCACCGCGTGTGCGGGTATCAACAACGCCAGGAGCGACGAAGAGCACGTCACGCCGGTCACGAGCAGGCCCGGTTTCCGGTCGAACCGCTGAAGGAGGACCAGCGTCAACCGCTTGGAAAGCCCGGTTCGGATCATCGCCGCCGCGAGCAGAAAGACACTGATGATGAAGAAAACGGCGCTGTTGCCGAAATAGGCGAACGCCTGTTGGGCCCTCACGATCCCCAATAGGGGCAGGCAGGCAATCGCCAGCAGGCCGGTCATGGCCAGCGGGATCAGGTTGGTCAGCCACAGCCCCATGCACAGGATAAACACCGCCATCGAATACTGCGGGGCTCTTTCGGGAACGTGGGCCGCGGCGTACTCGGCATGCTCCTGAAGCTGGGAATAGGGCAAGCCGGTCGGGCCGTGGATCGGCCTGACCCAGGTGGGCCCGAATAGGAGGACGCCCGCCAGAATGAGGGAACCGCCGACGATTCCGTATCGTATGTAACCAATCAGCGAGACTTTCTGCTTGTCGCCGGACATTGAGCGGGGATTGTGGCCCTGCCCTGCCCCCAATGCAACATAGGCAACCGGGCGGTCCGAACGTCCGAATGCTGAGGACCAGGGTCTATGGTATTTGGCCAAGGTCGGCTGGCCACGGTCCGACAATAAAGAGTATACTGGCGCGATGGTGGTGCATCCGGCACCCGGGTGGTGCGTGTTTCTCGCCCGTGTGATGGTCACCGCAGCGCGGCAAAGTCCGGAGCCGCGGCATAGCAAATCATTCGATCTCGTCGGCGCGACGTTTCATGAATTCAATCTGGACCACGCAAGCACGTAAGCCCTGATGTATGTATGGCACAACCCGGGAAGGAAGATCACGATGAAACTTGATGACGCACGAGAAAGGGCGATCACCTCTGCGAACTCATGGCGCAGCAACCGCGCAGGAGCCAACGGCAACAACCGGCGCGTGGATGCCTATTTCGGTTGCGACGTCTTCAGCCAGCGAACCATGAGACAGCGCCTCCCCAAGGAAGTCTTTGAACGCCTCATGCCCACCTTGCAACACGGCAAGTCGCTGGACTTGGAAGTTGCCGACGTCGTCGCCGCCGCGATGAAGGACTGGGCGATCGAAAACGGCGCCACGCACTACACCCACTGGTTTCAGCCGTTGACCGGCCTCACCGCCGAAAAGCACGACTCAATGGTCGTCCCGGACGGCCAAGGCGGAATGCTCTACGCCCTGTCCGGCACGGACCTGTGCCAGGGGGAGCCGGATGCCTCCAGTTTTCCATCGGGCGGACTGCGAGCGACGTTTGAGGCCAGAGGCTACACCGCATGGGACGCGACCAGCCCCGCGTTCCTCACGCGAGGCGAGAACAACGTCACGCTTTGCATTCCGACGGCATTCGTCTCCTGGACAGGCGTGGCCCTGGACCAAAAGACGCCCCTGCTTCGATCCATGGATGCCCTCTCGGCCCAGGCCATGCGAATCCTCAAACTCTTCGGCACCGACAAGGGCGTCAGCCGGATTGCCACCTCCGTCGGCGCCGAGCAGGAGTTCTTCCTCATCGATGAGAACCTCTTCTACGCCCGGCCGGACCTGGTCACCTGCGATCGAACGCTCTTCGGCGCCAGGCCGCCCAAGGGCCAGCAACTCGAAGACCACTACTTCGGCTCGATTCCGCCCCGCGTCCTGGCCTACATGGCCGAGGTCGAACAGGAACTCTACCGAATGGGCATCCCGGTCAAGACCCGTCACAACGAAGTGGCGCCGGGGCAATACGAAATCGCGCCCATCTTCGAGAACGCCAACGTCGCATGTGATCACCAGATGCTCATGATGGAGACCCTCAAACGCGTCGCCCCGAGGTACAGCCTGCGGGCCATCCTCCACGAGAAGCCCTTCGCAGGCCTCAATGGATCGGGCAAGCACAACAACTGGTCGATGGCGACCGACACCGGCCTCAATCTTCTCGATCCTCAGGAAGAAGCCCACACCAACATGCAATTCCTGGTATTTCTCTGTGCCGTGATTCGCGCCATCGACATTCACGCCAAACTGCTGCGGTCATCCATTGCGTCGGCCGGCAATGATCACCGCCTCGGCGCCAACGAGGCCCCGCCTGCGATCATCTCCATCTTCCTGGGCGACATGCTGACCGACATTGTTGAACAGTTGGAAAAGGGGACGCCCAGCCGCACGCTGAAAGGCGGGGAAATCGACCTCGGCGCCACCACGCTGCCGCAGATTCCGCGCCACTCGGGCGATCGCAACCGCACCTCACCCTTTGCATTTACCGGAAACAAGTTTGAGTTCCGTGCCGTGGGATCGTCAGCCACCTCGGCCGGCCCCAACACCGTGATGAACACCATCGTCGCCGAGTCCATCGATTTCATCGCCACCGAGTTGGAGAAGGCCGTCGGCCCCGAGCCGACCGAGACCAACCTCGAATCGGCGGTCAAGACGGTCTTGAGAGAAGTCATCGGCCGGCATAAGCGGATCATCTTCAACGGCGACGGTTATTCCGCGGCCTGGACCGAAGAAGCCGCCCGGCGGGGCCTGGCAAACCTGAAAGACTCCGTTGAGGCTATCCCCGTCTTCGCCGAAAAGGGCTCGATCGAGCTCTTCACGAAATACAAGGTCTTGAACGAGGCCGAGGTGCAGAGTCGAACGACGATTGGAATGTCGCGATACGTCCACCAGGTCCTCATCGAGTCCGAGCAGATGGCCCTCATGGCCCGGACCATGATTCTTCCTGCCGCCCTGCGACATCAGGAACGCTTGGCCAACGTGATTACCGCGACGCAGAACGCCGGCACCGATTGCCCTGAACTCATGGACAGGCTCAACCGCTTCGCCGATCTCGTTCGACGGTTCACCGTGGCGGCGGACGCTTTGGCCGAGGTCAACACCCATGAGAACGACGACCCGTTCAAGCAGGCCCTGGAGTCAAGAGACGAGATCCTGCCGAGAATGGTCGCCCTGCGGGCGTTGTGTGACGATCTGGAGTCCCGCGTCGCCGCCGATCTTTGGCCGCTGCCGTCTTATAGAGAATTGCTCTTCATTAAGTAGCGCAGGAGCAAGAGACAGCGCGGAATGGGAACGCATACTTCCAAAGCCCAGGGCAGGCCTGCCCTGGGCTTTTCGCATGCGCGCACAAAGCACCAAACAGGGGAACCGCCCCACGCACGCGATGGTCTGCGCACGAGAAAAGACCGTTCACATCGGAGGCGACTGTTTTGGGGGAAGGGCAGCCCTGAGGCTTAAGAACTGCGGCGACGGCGACCCAGCAGGATCGATGCACCGAGGCACAGGCAGACGAGTGAGCCGGGCTCGGGCACCGTGATGAAGGCGGCATCGGAGCCGAACTCGACGCGCACTTGGCCGAGCTCGCCCAGAATATCCTGCTGGAGCACAGCCTCACTCAACGTCAATGTGATGTCGATCTCGTCCTGAATCGCACCGAGCCCACCCAGTCCGATCACCTCGGGGCTCGCCACTAGGCCGCCTTGCGGGCCGTCGATCGATGCGGGGCCGTCGAGATTGGCGCCGCCAAAGGGCGTGGCCGCTGCCGTGTTTGCACTGACGAAATTGGTCAGCGCCCCGGTGCCGTCCATGTTGCCGTAGCCGTATTCACCACTGACGTCCGCGCCGGGGCCTAGCTGAGGCGGAGCGCCAATGTTGTCAAAGTTAAGAGAAGCGCTTGACGAACCGATCGCAACCGAACCACCGGTGATCGTCGGGTCACCGTTGAAGCCCACCTGCCCGAAGTCCCAGGAGATGCCCGTCAGGATTTGATCGGAGTTACTGAAAAGCCCGGGCGCACCCGTGGAAGTATTCTTGAGCCGAATCGTCAGGGTCGTGCCTGATGCGGTGAACTCCGCCTCGGCAGACAGACCCGAAGGATCAGAGAAAAGAAAGATAGTGCCTGCATGAACCGAACCTGCCGACGCCAGAAACGCGCCCAACACAGCCCCAAGGAGTCTGATTGTTGCAACCCGCATCTTCTCGCCCCTTCTCCTGCTTCGCCCCTTCTTGCACGAAGGCCCACACTTCGCGCACTCCCTCAAACTAGACGCACGCCATTTTATCCGAAAACCAACCCCCATGTCAAGACTTTCAGCCGATGAGTTGCCCCCGCGCCCCATCAAGAACGCACGTCCTGAAACACCGCCGTGGGCACAAAGGCGCGAATGGGCGTTATGGGGCTCCGGGGGCCGAACGGCGCCTTCCTGCGGCCTTTGGATGGGCCATCCGCCTCGCTTCACGGACTCGTGATGAGTGTGCCCCGGCTGATGGCTTCAACCACCCAGACGGCCAGAGGTGGAAAAAAAATGCCGGGAAGCAGATTTGCGACGGGAATCCTCTTGATCTCCAGGATCATCATCGCCGTGGCCAATAACACCAAGCCGCCGACCACGTTCATCAATTGCACGGAGAGATCGGGAAGGCCGGACGCCAGGAAGTGAGCCGTGATCGACAATCCACCCTGAAACAGAAGAATTGTCAGGATACTGAACGCCACACCCAACCCGAGCGAAGCCGCCAAGGCCAGCGAGCAGAAACCGTCCAGAAATGACTTGATGTAGAGCAGGCTGGGATCATCGTGAATGCCGTTGTTCAGGCAGCCCAGCAGGGTCAGCGGGCCGACGCAGAAGATGACGCTCGCCGTCAGGAAACCCTCGGCGAAACGGCTGCGTTGATCAGCTTCTCCGCGCCCGCCGAATCGGCGATGGATCATCTCCCCCAAACCTTCGACCCGCTCATGCAGCCGCAGGGCCGTCCCGATGATCGCCCCGACGATCAGCGAACCGATCGTGACCATTGCGATGCGGGCGCCATAGGTGGGATCGCCGCCTCCGTATTTCCTTGCGACGTCTCCCATGACGACCACCGAGGCATCGATGCCCAAAGTGATCGTCACCAGTCCCAAACAACTCAGAATGATGCGTTGATAGCGGTCGGGAATCCGCGCCGCCAGCGCCAGGCCGATCGCGCAACCGACGGCCACGGTGGCCGCGTTCACGATGGTCCCATTCAGCACCGACCACATCACTTTGCATCTTGGGAAAGCACATCGGCCCGCAACTCGTCGGCCCTCTCCAACAGGGCCTCCTTGCCGGGAGGCTCGTAGGGCTGGAGGGCAAACGTCTCCAGGACCCGGTCGTCGTGAACGGTGACGGGAATCAGGGCTTCGGCGAACAGATCGATGATCGGATACTGATACCACGGCGTCCTGAGCCGGCGATGCGTCTCGATCGTCTGGTAGCCGTGCTTGCGGATGACGATGTCGTAATCGCCGTACCAGGTGAACGGAACCTTCACCGGCGAGTTTCCCACTTCCTGATCGTTGAGAATGATCGTCGCCCCTTCCGGCTCGGTATTGATCGAAACGGTCCGCTCGACACAGCCTGTCGCGATCAGCAAAGGAACAGCGGCAGCCGAAAAAGAAAACTGCACGATGATGTTGCGCTTGATATGGCGAAGAACAAAACCAGGCATGACCACGTGCTCCCAAGCCGACTCGACCCTGCCCGCCGGCGCGATGCCGTGCGATCCACGAGGTCGCGCCTCCGCGGGAAATCTAAACCGCACCCCGCAAATGTGCAACAAGGCTCACAGTCCCGGCATTAAGTGGCAGGGCAATCGCATGTTCAGCGACCGCCCACGTTTTCAACGCGCCGCGAGCGAAATGCAGCGTCCCGCCATAATGGGCATGACGGGACGCCGGTCGCGTGTGTTGTTGCACCTTGCACAGCGCCGCCGTCTGTGACGGCGGTGTGCTGATGCGGGTGGGGGCCTTTACGCTCCGGATGCGCGTGACCCGGGCAGCAACACCGCGTTCGCGGAACGCGGCTCCACCGAGATCAGGCACACCGGCGCGAGGCTCCACGCCGCCGGCTTCGGCTTCTTCCCCACTTCCAGCCCATCAACATCAGCGGCATCATCACGGGCATTCCGCCGCCGCAGCAGTCGTCGCAGGCATCGCCGATGCCGTCGCCGTCGGTATCTTCCTGGCCGGGGTTTGCGTTCGCGGGACAATTGTCGTTGCAATCCGCCACGCCGTCGCCGTCGGAATCGGTGTCGGGGTTGCCGCAGCCGCACTGGCCGGGATCGGATTTGTTCGGATCGGTTGGACAGCCGTCGGCGCCGTTGGCTGTGCCGTCGCCGTCGTTGTCGAAGGCCGCATTGTCGCACACGTCGCCCACCCCATCGCCGTCGCTGTCCGTCTGATCGGTGTTGGTGACGAACGGGCAGTTGTCGACATCGTCGCCCGCGCCGTCGAAGTCGCCGTCGTTCTCGAAGATCAGGAATGTTGGACCACTCAGCCCGCCGGCGGCGGCCGCCACGAAGGCGTCGATGAAGTCGCCGGTCGCCCCGTTGTAGCGCAGGACGCTGTCGGTGTCTCGACTGCTGACATACAGGTTGCCGTCCAGGCCGAAGACCAGGCCGAAGGGCCCAGTCAGCCCGCCGGCGGCGGCAGGGACGAAGGCGTCGATGAAGTCGCCGGTCGCCCCGTTGTAACGCAGGACACTGTCGGTGAAGCGACTGCTGACGTACAGGTTGCCGTCCGGGCCGAAGACCAGGCAGCGCGGCCCATCCAGGCCGCCGGCGGCGGCGGGGACGAAGGCGTCGATGAAGTCGCCGGTCGCCCCGTTGTAGCGCAGGACGCTGTCGGTGCTTTGACTGCTGACGTACAGGTTGCCGTCCGGGCCGAAGACCAGGCCGACGGGCGCATTCAGCCCGCCGGCGGCGGCGGGGACGAAGGCGTCGATGAAGGCGCCGGTCGCGCCGCTGTAGCGCAGGACGCTGTCAGTGGAAAAACTGCTGACGTACAGGTTGCCGTCCGGACCGAAGACCAGGCCATCGGGAAAATTCAGCCCGCCGGCGGCCGGCTGGACGAAGGCGTCGATGAAAGCGCCGGTCGCGCCGTTGTAGCGCAGGACGCTGTTGGTGTTGACACTGCAGACGTACAGGTTGCCGTCCGGACCGAAGACCAGCCCGCGGGGCGAAGCCAACCCGCCGCCGGCGGTGGGGACGAAGGCGTCGATGAAGGCGCCGGTCGCGCCGTCGTAGCGCAGGACGCTGTCGGTGTTGGCACTGCTGACGAGAAGCCGGACCGGCTGGGCCGTGACGCTGGAGCCCGCGATCAACACCAAAGCCGTTGCCGCACCAAGGATGCAGTTCTTACCCAATCCAAACGCACGATTTCTGGTTGTAACCTGGTTGGCTCGCCACATGGCTTTGGACTCCTTTACATTCCTCTACTGGTGCGCCGCTTGCGACGGTCTACGAGACTGCGCCCAGCGCGCCGCTTCCAGACACCAAACGGGCTCGCACGTGCGAAACCCGGAACGAATGAGCAAGAGCAGTAGGGTCCGCTGTGCGGACCTTTTCCGAAATAAGCGCTGTTACTACTCCGACACCGAATATCTGAACAGTCGAACAAGTTACCGATCAATGCGCCGCATAGTTGACATGCGGTTCCTCGAAAT
>Ga0326597_10000611_pt1 | contig 62316 bp, 45 predicted proteins | sample RVTome_12_FD_203789 | JGI IMG/M metagenome (GOLD analysis project Ga0326597, IMG submission 203789) | Soil microbial communities from uranium-contaminated site in the Upper Colorado River Basin, Wyoming, United States - RVT100D185 | ecosystem: Environmental > Terrestrial > Soil > Contaminated >...
GCCCTCGCCGCCCCTGGCTGCGTTGCTCCTCCTCGGCGTATCCCCTGGATACGCGGTCGTCGTCGCGCCTTGCCAGGGACGACGATTGCTCGCCGAAACGGAGCACTTATTCGCGGACGGACCCTAACGCCGGCGCACGTACTCGTTGTGGAACCGGGTCCACTCCGGCAGCACGCGCTCCAGGGCTTCGCGCGGGGGCAGGAACGCTATGCGCAAGTGGTGCGTGCCCTGCCGCTGTCCGAAGCCCGAGCCGTTGACCGTGCACAGGCCCGTGGAGTCCAGCAGGCTCATGCAGTAATCGAAGTCCCCCGTGCCCGCCGGCAGTCGCTCGAGCCGCGGGAACAGGTACATGGCGCCCGTCGTTCCGAAGCACTCGACGCCGTCCATCTGCTGGAAGGCTCTGCGGATCACGGTCGCCTTCTCGTGCAGGGCGCGCAGGACCTCCTCCTTCTCCTGCACGAAGCGCGCGTGGGGCGCGCTGCCCTGCGGGGGCGGCTTGACCATGAGGTACGTCAGCGCCTGTCCGACCGTGTTCGAGCACAGGCTGACCGAAGCCAGCTTGTTCAGCACGTCGACGAAGGTCGTGCTCGAGTCCTGGATGCGCGGCGGGTTCCTCACCTCGACGTAGCCGCCCCTGCGGCCGCACTCCCCGCAGAAGCCCTTCGACGTGCTGTGCAGGCTGAACAGCGGAACGGGCTCTCGTCCGACCAGCGAGGCGAAGGAGACGAACTCGGCCCCGTACAGGTTGTCCTGGTAGACCTCGTCGGCGATGATCGCCAGGCGGTGGTCGCGCGCGAATGCGACGACCTCCCGGCCGCTGCGCTCGGGCAGGATGGCCCCGGTCGGATTGCCCGGATTGATGACGACCAGCGCCTTGACCTTCACCCCCCGCCGCACGGCCCGCGCGAGGGCTTCCTCCAGCATGGACCTGTCCAAGGTCCAGCCGCTGTCCTCCTCCGGGTAGTAGTCGACCTGCACCCCGCCGGATCTCTTGACGGTCGCCGAGTAGAGCGGGTACTGGGGAATCGGCACCATGATGCCGTCGCTGCGCTCGGCGATCAGCAGGTCGATGACGTGCCTGGCGGCCTCGCTGGCGCCGTTCGTGAGGAAGATGGCTTCGGGGTCGGAGCGCACGCCGACCGAGTCCGTGACGCCGTCGCGCGCGTCGATGAACTCGGCCACCGCCTCGCGGATGAAGCGGGATCCGCTGCTCTCGGTGTAGGCGCCGAGCCCGGCGCGCAGCTTGGAGAGCATGTCGTCGCACAGTTCGAGCACGTACTCCGAGGCGAAGTCCCCGTCGTCGAGGCCTTCGAACGCCGCGGGGTCCTGCTCGAACAGCTTGCGCAGCGTCCTCTCACGTCTCAGCTTGTCGGGCGTTTCGAGCAGGCCCAGGACCTCGCGGTAGTGGGAGATCGGTCGCTGGCCGAAGGCCTGGGGGTTGCCGATGTTGCACAGGATCGTCTCCCGCCCCTGGCGCGCCAGCTCGGCCGCTCGCCGCGGAATGGGCCCCCGCACCGCGTACTCCATCTCCGCGATGTCGGGATTGACGGTGGTGGAGAGAGGACTGTCCATCTGGCACGCTTGGTTCGAGGTCGCTTCGGGCGGGATCTCACAGGGGCGCGGACATCCCCCGCGCCACCGAGCACCTTCGGACGCCACCCCACCTTCCCGGACCTTCCGGGGCGGTCGCAGCGGTGGGGAGGCCGGGACTCGAACCCGGACGGCCGAGGCCTTCGGATTTTAAGTCCGATGCGTCTACCGGTTCCGCCACCTCCCCGCGAGCGCGGATTCTACCGGCGCGGGCGCGCTCCGCGCGCGTCCGGCGGCCTTGACGCTCCCCGCCGCGCCGCTATGCTCGGCGGCCCGCCGGGGCGGCATAGCCAAGCGGCTAAGGCGACGGATTGCAAATCCGTTATCACCGGTTCGAGTCCGGTTGCCGCCTCCATGCTCCGGACCCCGCTCCCTGGTCCTGAGGACGCGGGTTCCAGGTGCAGCGCTCTCTCTCGTCGATCGAGCCCGTGCGTTCGGCCGCCCGTGTACCGGCTGTTGCCGGTCCTCCTGACGGACGGCACGGGCGGCGTCTCCTACCACGTGGACTTCACGCAGCCGCCGGCGAACGGTGGTCCGGGGCAGATCGGTCCGTTCAGCACCTGGAACTTCCAGTTCTGGTACCGGGACCCGCAGGGCGGACCCGCGGGGTTCAACTTGTCGGACGGCCTCGAGGTGACGTTCTGCCCGTGACGCGGGGAGAAGATCCACCCTCCGCTGCCACGGAAGCCGGGTCATGCCTGGAAGGGGCCGGGCCGGTGGTGAGGAGCGGATCCACGCTGCTGCAACCCTCTGGTCTCGACCTCCAGGCGCGGCAGGTCGCGGGCGGGCGGTGCGGGGCGCGGGTATGCTGTCGCGCCCCCGGTGGCCCGCGATGACGAGCGAGGCCTCCGGAACCGAATGCCCGCACTGCATCGGAGGATCCACCGGCTCGCGACGGCGGCCGCCCTCGCGCTCGGCGCGCTGGGCCCGCTCGCGGGCGCGCAGGACGAGGGCGGCGCTGCGGGCCGAGAGCGCGCTCCCGGCGGGCGCGGGCAGGACGAGCCGGCGCGGCCCAACATCCTGCTCGTCCTGGCCGACGACATGGGCTTCTCGGACGTCGGCTGCTACGGCGGCGAGATCGAGACGCCACAGCTCGATCGGCTGGCGGCCGGCGGGCTGCGCTTCACGCAGTTCTACAACGCCGGACGCTGCTGCCCGACGCGCGCCTCGCTCCTGACCGGCCTCTGGCCGCACCAGGCCGGCGTCGGGGACATGATGTCGGACGAGGGCAGCGACGCCTACCGCGGCGACCTGTCGCCGGCGGCGGTCACGATCGCGGAGGTCCTGAAGGACGCCGGCTACGCGACCTTCCTGAGCGGGAAGTGGCACGTCACGAAGCAGATCGGGCTGTGGTACGGCCTGCCCGAGGTCGACGCGCGCCACAACTGGCCGCGCCAGCGCGGGTTCGAGCGCTTCTACGGCACCCTGCACGGCGCCGCCAGCTTCTACGATCCCGTCACCCTGACGCTCGACGACGAGCCGCAACCCTCGCCGCGCGGCGACTTCTACTACACCGACGCGATCAGCGAGCACGCGGCGCGCTTCCTGCGCGAGCACTTCGCCGCGGGCGACGGGCGGCCGTTCTTCTGTCACCTTGCCTACACCGCGCCGCACTGGCCGCTGCACGCGCGCGCGCGGGACGTCGAACGCTGCGCCGGTCGCTACGACGGCGGCTGGGACGAGCTGCGGCGCGCGCGGCTGGCGCGCATGGTCGAGCTGGGCATCGTCGATGCGAGCTGGGCCCTCTCGCCGCGCGACGAGCTCGTGCGCGCCTGGGAGGACGAGCCGCGACCCGAGTGGCGCGCGCGCGCCATGGAGGTCTACGCGGCGCAGGTCGAGTGCATGGACCGCGGCATCGGCCGCATCCTGTCCGTGCTCGAGCAGCACGGCGCGCTCGCGAACACCCTGGTCCTGTTCCTGGCCGACAACGGCGGCAGCGCCGAGGAGGCGCACCCGCTCTGGAAGGGGGGCCTGCACGTCCCGCGCAGCACGCGCGCCGGCCGGCCCGTGCGCGTCGGCAACGACCCGCGCGTCCTGCCCGGGCCCGAGGACACCTACCAGAGCTACGGCCGGCCGTGGGCCAACGCCTCGAACACGCCCTTCCGGCTCTACAAGCACTTCGTGCACGAGGGCGGCATCGCCACGCCGCTGATCGCCCACTGGCCGGCGCGCATCGCCGACGCCGGCGCCCTGCGCCACCGGCCCGGGCACGTGATCGACGTGATGGCCACCTGCGTCGACGCGGCGCGCGCCTCCTACCCGCGCGAGCGGGGCGGGCTGCCCGTGACGCCGATGGAGGGCGAGAGCCTGCTGGCGGTCTTCGAGCGCGACGACCCGGAGCGCGGGCCGCTCTTCTGGGAGCACGAGGGCAACGCCGCCGTGCGCCTGGGGCGCTGGAAGCTCGTCGCCCGCCACGACCCGGCGGGCCGGCGCTGGGAGCTCTTCGACCTGGCCCTCGACCGCGCCGAGACGCGCGACCTGGCCGGCGCCGAGCCCGAGCGGGTCGCGCGCCTGGCCGCGCTCTGGGATGCGTGGGCCGAGCGCTGCGGAGTCCGGCCCTGGCCGCTACGCTAGGAGGCTGTCGGAGAAACGCCCTACTGCGGCTGCGCGCGCTTCGCCGGTGCTGCGTCGCGCTAGCCGAGCTTGAACCGGATGGGCCGTGCTCAATGGCCAAAGAGGCCATCTGCGCCGTCTTTCCGTCGCGCTCCTTGCCCCGCCATCGCGCGCTGTGCCTCGCGACGGGGTTTCTCCGACAGCCTCCTAGGACCCGGCCGGCCTGGCCCGACGGAACCCGCGGGGTGCCACCGGGTTGGGTCCCGCCTCGGCGCCGGCCCATCCCCCCGGCCCCCATGCACCGAAAGGAACGTGAGACGATGAGACGAGCGATCTTCCCGGCCTGCCTGGCAGGCCTGACCGCGCTGGCCCTGGCTGCGCCGGCACCGGCCCAGGACCTCCCCGTGCCCGGTGAGCGACGCGCGCCCGAGAGCGAGGCCCGCGCGCGCCGGCGCCCCGGGATCGTGGAGCGCCTGCGAGCGCGCCGCGAGGCACCGGCCGAAGGGGAGCGCGCGCCCGACGCCGCGCGCGGCGAGCGCGAGCGGGCCGGTGCCCGGACGCCGCTGGGGCTGGACGAGACCCAGCGCGAGCGGCTGCGGGAGCTGATCCGCCTGCACGACCGGGACGGCGACGGGCGCCTGAGCGCGGAGGAGACGGCCGCCGCGCGCCAGGCCTGGGCGCGGCGCGCGCGGGCCGGGCAGGACGCCCCGGCACCGCGCCCGGAGCGCTCCGAGAACGACCTCCCGGATCGCCTGCGGCGCTTCGACCTCGACGGCGACCAGCGCATCGACGGGCGCGAGGCGCGGGTGGCGCGCGAGCGCCTGCTCGAGGAGGCGCGCGAGCGGGCCCGGGAGCGCCAGGCGCAGCGCGAGCAACGGGCGCCGCTCGCGCCCGACGCGCGGCGGCGCGACGCCGACCAGCCCGATGCCCGCGGCGGCGCGCGCGAGGGGCCGCTCCCGCGGGACGCGCGCGCGCGCGGCGGCCGCGGCGGGCCTGGAGCCGGCCGCGGCGGCGGCCGTCCGGGCGCGGGCTTCTTCGGCCGGGGCGCCTTCGGCCGCGGCCCGCGGGGTCTTGGTCCTTCCGGCGCGATCGAGCGACCCGGCGCGCGCGGAAAGGGACTCCCGCAGCGCCGAATGGGCGGGCGCGGCGGCGCTCGCGGCGGCGGCCGGGGCGGGCGCTGATCTACTACTGCGGGATTTTCGCGCGCAGCGCGCAGATTCCGAAGTAGTAGATCCGGCGCCAATGGCGCCCCCGCCGATCAGGCGGCGAGGAGGGGGAGGCCGCGTGTCGCGGCCGATGCGGGGGAGGGTCCGCCTCCCCCGCCAACAGGATCGGCGCGGGCCGAGTCGTTCGTTTGGGTTGCGGGCGTTCAGCCCGCGCTGAGCGACCTGCGCGCGCGAGTCTCCCGCACCGCAACGAAGAGCGGCGCAGCGGGCCCGAGGCCGGCCGGCCCCGGGTCCGTTCGCCGTCGTGCGGGCGCGTTGCCCTCAGCCGGCCTGGGTGTTACGGAAGCGGCGCCTGCGGCAGAAGGCCTCGAAGTCCTCCTCCCAGAAGAAGGCGTCCTGTCCGAAGGCCGGCTCGAGGTCGTCGAGCCAGGTCGCGCGCGGATCGAAGCGGGCGTGGAAGGGCCGCGCCACCCAGTCCGGATCGCGCGCCTGGAGGAAGCGCAGCACGAAGACCTGCTCCCCCGCGATCTCGGCCACGCCCTGGACCTCGACCTTGCCGGGCGAGGTGCTCATCGAAGGGCCGCGGGCTGTGCGCGCCAGGCCCGAAACGCTGCCGATCGCGTCGTGGTAGATCCGATGCGCGCGCGCGAGGGGGACCTCGAAGTAGCGCCGCGCGCCGGTGTCGCGCTCGACGAACATGTAGTAGGGCACGATCCCCAGCCGCACCTGCTCGCGCCACATCTCCGACCAGGCCGCCGGGTCGTCGTTGACGTGGCGCAACAGCGGGCCCTGCGAGCGGATCACCGCGCCGGTCGAGCGCAGCCTGCGGACCGCTTCGCGGGCGACCGAGGTGCGCAGCTCCCGGGCGTGGTTCGTGTGCGCCATCACGGCGACGTGCCGGCCCGCGCGGACCACGCGCTCGAGCAGTCGCAAGAGGTCGTCCGCGTCCCCGTCGCTCACGAAGCGATGGGGCCAGAAGGTCAGGGCCTTCGTGCCGATGCGGACCGTCTGCACGTGCTCGAGCCCCGGCTCGAGCAGGGGCTCGAGGATGCGCGCGATGACGCGCGTCTTCATCACCATCGGGTCGCCGCCGGTGACGAGCAGGTCGGACACCTCGGTGTGCTCCGCGAGGTAGCGCCGCAGGTCCTGCGCGTCGCCGCTGGCGAAGCGCAGCGACGCGTCGCCCACGAACTGCGCCCAGCGGAAGCAGAAGGTGCAGTACGAGTGGCAGGTCTGCCCCTGGCTCGGGAAGAACAGCACCGTCTCGCGGTACTTGTGCTGGATGCCGGCCAGCCGCACCCCGGCTCGGCGCGGGACGTTGAGCTCGCGCTGAGCGGCGGGATGGGGGTTCAGGTCGGCGCGGATGGCGCGCACGATGGCCCCCAGCTCCTCGCGCGAGCGCCCCGCGCGCAGGGCGCGGGCCACGCGCTGGAAGTGCTCCGGCACCAGCATGCCCGGCTGCGGGAAGGTCATCTGGAACAGGGGGTCGGCCGGCACTCGCTCCCAGTCGATCAGCTCCGAGAGGACGTAGTCGTTGACCCGGAAGGGCAGCACCTGGGACACGACCCGCATGGCGAAGCGCTGCTCCTCGGAAAGCCGCGCCAGCTGGGGGATGCGCTCCAGGTGGGCCTCGGAGCGCAGGCGCGCGGGGTGGACGCGCGGCGCGGGCGGGGGGCTTTCGGTGCGGGGCTCGATCGTCGTCATCCGGTGCTCGTTCCTCTTTGTCGGGCTCGTCGGGCTCGTCGGGTCCGTCCGGTCCGTCGGGCCCGTCCGGTCCGTCCGGTCCGCGCTTCCCACGGCGCAGGCGCGGCTCGCGCGATCGTCCGGTTCCGCCGCCCGGAAGTGCGGCCGGGAACCCGGAATGCCCGGGACCGGACCGGGGGACCCCGGCATGGCATGAAATTGTATGAAGCGGGACCGCGCGGCGGCCAATCGGGGACCGGACGGGCGGCTGCCTGGAATGCTCAAGTCCATTTGAAACAAGGACTTGCAGCGCATCGGGCCAGCCCGTGGAGCAGGCCTGCGGGACCGCCGGCCGAGGCGCTGCCCAGGACGCCCTCGGGCGGGTATAACGGGCGCGCGGGATGAGCATCACGACCGTCGAGGAGGCGCGCGCCGCGGCCGGCGCGAGGCCCGAGCGCGCGGCGGCCGCCCTGGTGCTGACCCTGGCCGGCCTGCTCGGCCTGGCGACCTCGCGCGAGGGAGCGTGGAACCCGGTGGCGGAGCTCGCCTGGCTGGCGCTCGCGGCCCCCGCCCTGGGGGTCCTGGCGGGCGGCCTGGCCCTGCGCCGCTGGGCTCTGCTGCCGCCGTCGCTCTGGGGGCTGGGGCTGGTCCTGGCCGCGCGCGGGCGGCCCGACCTCTCCGCGCTGGACGGCGCGCTGGCGGCGGCTGGCCTGTACGGCCTCGGCGCGGGCCTCGGCGCGGGGTGCGCGGCCCGTCCCTGGCGCGCGGCCGGCGCGACCCTCCTCGTGACCGGCCTGCTGGCGGCGCTGCCCGGCGGCGGCGGGGCGCTCGAGCGGCCCTGGCCGCCGCGGGTCGCGGCGCGCCTGCTGGACCTCTCTCCCGTGACCCTGGTGCTGGAGTGCGCCGGCCTGGACTGGATGCGCCACCCGGCGACCTACGGGCCGGCGGGCACCATGGACATCGGCCCCGAGCTGCGCAGCGCCTGGCGCGGGAGCGGCGCCGCCCTCGCGATCCTGCTGGCGGGCGGCGCGTCGGTCCTGGCCGGTGGCGCGCTGGCAGCGCGCAGGAGCGCGCGCTTGCGGCAGGGGTAGGGCATTTGGTGGGATGGCCGCGATGGCCCTGCGAAAGTACTTCTGCGAGTTCCCCCAGGAGCTGATCTCCGAGCCGATCGTGAGCCACACCCTGGGCGACAAGTTCGGCGTGATCCCGAACATCCGCGCCGCGAGCATCACCGACACGGTGGCCCTGGTGGCGGTCGAGATCGAGGGCGACGAGGAGGCGATCGCGGCCTCGGTCGAGTACCTGCGCTCGCGCGGCGTCAAGGTCGAGGAGATCGCGGAGACCGACGACAAGCCGCGTTTCTAGTGCTCCGCCGCCCCACTCCGCAGGAAGGGCGTCCGCAGACGGCCGCCGCCGCGGAGTCACGGTCGCGCCTGATCCTCGCGGCGCTGCTGCTCGCCGCGGCCTGCGCCGGGCCGGGGTCGCGCTTCGAGGGCGGCGCGCTTGCGCGCGGGGCGGTCGTCTCGGAGCACCCGCTGGCGACCCGGGTGGGGGTGGAGGTGCTCGAGCACGGTGGCAACGCGGCCGACGCGGCGGTCGCGACGGCCCTGGCCCTGGCCGTCGTGTACCCGCAGGCCGGCAACCTCGGCGGCGGGGGGTTCGCGCTGTGCTTCAGCCCGAAGGGAGAGACGCTCGCGCTCGACTTCCGGGAGACCGCGCCGGCCGGCGCGCAGCCCGAGCGCTACCTCGATCCCGACGGGCGCTTCGTGCCGGAGCGCTCGGTGTCCGGCGCCCTCGCCGTCGGGGTGCCGGGATCGCCCGGTGGGCTGTACCAGCTCTACCGCCGCTTTGGATCGGGGCGCCTGACGTTCCGCGAGCTGGCGGCGCCGGCCATCCGGCTGGCGCGCGAGGGTTTCCCGGTCGACCCCTGGCTGGCGCGCGACCTCGCCGCCACAGCGGTGCAGGACAAGATGAGCGCGGCCGCGCGCGAGGTGTTCTTCCCCGACGGCGAACCGCTGCGCCGCGGTGCGCGCCTGTGCCAGCCCGACCTGGCGCGCACGCTCGAGCGCTACGCCCAGGAGGGGCCCGATGCGATCTACCGCGGACCGATCGCCCAGGCGATCGTGCGCGCGGTCCTGAGCGCGCCGGTGCCCGGTCTGGGGCCGCCGCCGCCGGAGGCGTTCAGCTCGCAGGACCTGGCCGACTACCGCGCGATCGAGCGCAAGGTCCTGCGCGGTTGGTTCCGCGGCAACGAGGTGCTCGCGATGCCGCCGCCGAGCTCGGGCGGCGTGGCGCTGCTGCAGGTGCTCGGCATGCTCGACGGCCTGCCGCTCGAGGCCGAGCGCGAGCGCGGTGTCGGCGCCGGCGACGGCGAACCGGTCGGCGAGCGCATGCTGCACTGGTGGATCGAAGCGATGCGGCTGGCCTTCGCCGACCGCGCGGCGCACCTCGGCGACCCGGACCACTACGACGTGCCCGTGGACGAGCTCCTGTCCGCGCCGTGGATCGCCGCGCGGCGCGTGTCGATCGGCGAGCGCGCGCAGCCCGATGTCGGTGCCTGGTTCGCGCCGCCCGCGGAGAGCGCGCAGACGACCCACGTCTCGGTGCTCGATCGCGCCGGAGGGGCGGTCAGCCTGACGACGACGCTCAACGCGACCTTCGGCAGCGGCATCATGGTCGAGGGCGCGGGCTTCCTGCTGAACAACGAGCTGGACGATTTCGCGATCCAGGCCGGCGCGCCGAACATGTTCGGCCTGGTCGGGTCCGAGGCGAACGCGCTCGCGCCGAGCAAGCGCCCGCTCTCGTCGATGTCGCCCGCGATCGTGCTGGGGCCCGACCGCAAGGTGCGCCTGGTCGCCGGCAGCCCCGGCGGCCCGCGCATCATCACGGCCGTGATCCAGGTCGTGCTGCGCGTGCTGGTGATGGGGCAGGACCTGCGTGACGCGATGCGCGCGCCGCGCCTGCACCAGCAGTGGAGCCCGCCGGCCACGCGCTTCGAAGCGACCGCGCGTTTCCGCTGGGAGCGCGCCACCCTGGCGGCCTTGCGCGGGCGCGGTCACGAGATCGTGCCTGACGAGCGCACGTTCGGCAGCGTGCAGGCCATCCTGATCGACGCCTCCGGCCGCACCACGGCCTTCAGCGACCCGCGCCGCGGCGGGGCGGCCGGTCTGGAGGGTCTGCCCGTCGATCTGCCGGCGCGGCCGCCGCGGTAGGGAGCGGGCGGCGTCCGCGGCGGCGCGGGCGCACGCCTCTCCGCGCCGGCGCACCTCCCCCCCGCGCGGCCCGAGCTCGCTCGCCCGCCCCGGGGGGCCGGACCGTCTCAGCCGGGAACGGTTTCCAACGGAATCCGACCCGCCTTGCGCCAGCCCTGATCGAGCAGCCACGTCCGCGCCCGCGCGATCGGCCCCGGCCGCGTCTCGGGCTCGAACCAGCGCTCGCGCCAGCCGTCGAACCACCTCGCCGACGAGAACCAGTCCGGGCCGGCCTCGAAGACGCCGTGGCGCCGCGCGTTGCACAGCACGTAGGCCAACGCGTTGCGCACCTCGCGCGGCGTGCGCAGGATGCGGTCGTGGTAGCGGTCGGCGAAGACCCGGCCCTCGCGCCGCCACAGCCTGTTCAGACCCCGCGCGACCCGGATCGAGAGCCCCTGCATCCCGCGCGCGAGCGCCCGGCGGTCCTTCGCCTCGACCAAGAGGTGCAGGTGGTTCGACTGCACCGAGTACTGCGTCAGCCGGAACCCGCCGCGCTCGCAACCGGCCGCGAAGGCCCGCGCCAGCGCCTTGTAGGCCTGCTTGCGCCGCAGGCTCGGCAGGCCGCCCACCAACCGCATCGTCACGTGCACGGGAAAGCGCGACGCCAGCGCCGCGCGCCGCAGGTGCGACACGCCCGATTCCGGGCTCCTCTTCCTCCCGGCGCCCTCGCGCGCGCCGCCCCACCTGCCGCGCTCGAAGTCGAGCGTGAGCTGCTCGGCCCCCTGCCGCTTGCGCCCTCGCCCGGTCCTGCGCCCGGCCCTGCCCCCGATCCCCTGTTCGCTCCTCCGCCCGGTCCTCTCCCCGGTCCTCTGCTCGATCCTCTGTTCGCGCCGCGCCATCCCTTGAATCTAGCACTAATATGTCCGGTGCACAATCCATCTCCCCGAAATTTCTTTCTCGTTCTCTTGCGCGTCGGGCCCCGCTCCGCCCCGGTCCCCGTCGCCGTCGGCGCCGCGTCGCCCGTTGCGGGCGGCGCCGACGGCTCGGGGGCCGCGGGCGGAGCGCCGCCTCGGGCCTCGGAGCCGGAGGCCCGACCCCGAGGCCCGACCCCGCCGCCCACCCGCCGGACCCGCGCGCCCGCACCCGCCGTCCCTGCTACACTCTCCGGCCCGTGTCCGACCCCGACCTGCACGTCCTGCACGTCGACATGGACGCGTTCTACGCGTCCGTCGAGGTGCGCGACAATCCCTCGCTGGCGGGACTGCCCGTCTGCGTCGGGGGGCCGGCCTCGGGGCGCGGCGTGATCTCGGCCGCGAGCTACGAGGCGCGCGAGTTCGGGGTCCACTCGGCCATGCCCACGGCCAGCGCGCGGCGCCTGTGCCCCGACATGGTGTTGCTTCCGCCCGACTTCGAAAAGTACACCGCGGTCTCGCGCCGGATCATGGCGATCTTCCGCGCCTGCACGCCGTTGGTCGAGCCGCTCTCGCTGGACGAGGCCTTCCTCGACACGAGCGGCTGCGAGCGGCTGTTCGGCGACGCGATCGAGATCGGGCGCTCGATCAAGCGCGACATCTTGCGCGAGACCGGGCTGGTGGCCTCGGTCGGCGTGGCGCCCTCGAAGTTCTTGGCCAAGCTCGCCTCCGACCTCGACAAGCCCGACGGCTTCCGCGTCATTCGTTCCGACCAGATCCGCGCGGTGCTCGACCCGCTGCCCGTGTCGAGGATCTTCGGTGTCGGCGAGCGCACGGCCCGGCGGCTGGAGAAGCTCGGCGTCCGCACGATCGGCGATCTGGCCTCGCGCCCGCGCGACGAGATCGGGCGCGAGTTCGGCGCCAGCGGCGTGTGGATCCACGATCTGGCCCACGGCGTCGACGCGCGCCGCGTCACGCCGCGCCGGGCCGAGAAGTCGCACGGCATGGAGCGCACCTTCTCGGAGGACATCGCCGACCGCGACGAGCTGCGACTCTTCCTGCTGCAGTTCTGCGAGGAGGTCGCATTCGGCCTGCGCGACAAGGGCCTGCGCGGCCGCACGATCACGCTCAAGGCGCGCTTCCCGGACTTCAGGACCGTCACGCGCACCCGCTCCCTGCCCCACCCGACCAACATCGGCCCGCGCCTCTACGCCGTCGTGCGCGAGCTGCTGGAGCGCGTCGATCCCGGTCCGCTGCGCCTGATCGGCGTGCAGGTCTCGGGCCTGGAGGACGTGCGCGGCGAGTGGCAGGAGTCGCTCTTCGAGCGCGCCCCGGCCGGGCCCGGGCGCTCGCGCGAGGATTGGCTGGCGACGCGCAGGAAGCTCGAGCGCGTCACGCCCGGTCTCGACAAGCTGCGGCGCAAGTTCGGCCGCGGCACGGTCGTCCCGGCCAGCCTGCTCGGCCGCCCGCTCCGCAAGGGTCTCGACGGATCGGAAGGCGCCCTGAAGCCCGAATGAGGCGCTCGAGCGGCTCGCCGTGACCGTTCAGAGCGCGAGTAGCTTCAGAGAGCGAGCAAGAATTGCTCGCGAACGGGCGCCAACGCCGCCAGGCGTTGGGCCAAACGGCATCTGAGAGGCTGTATCATCGATCTCTGCTCAGCCTCTCAGCGCGGGCCGACGCCCGCAACCCAATGAGGAGGCTGCGCCGCGCTGAGTCCCTGTTGGCGGGGGAGGCAGACCCTCCCCCGCATCGGCCGCGACACGCGGCCTCCCCCTCCTCGCCGCCTGATGGGCGGCGCGGGGCCATTGGCGCCGGATCTACTACTTCGGAATCTGCGCGCTGCGCGCGCAAATCCCGGAGTAGTAGATCAGTGCTCGTCGACCAGGTAGCTCATGAAGGACATCCCGATGTCCGCGAACTGGTGCGGCCGCGGGACCTCGATCGCGTCCTTGATGCACACCTGCTCGCACAGCTTGCAGGAGACGCAGTTCTTCTCGATCACGTGGGCGACCGTGCTCGTCTGCGGCAGGGAGTAGCCGCCGGGATCGACCAGAGGGCGCATCTCGAGCGCCTCGAACGGGCACACGTCGACGCAGAATTCGCAGCCGGTGCACAGCTCCTCGTGCACCAGGGCCTTGGGCACCTGCTTGGGCTTGATCTTCTCGACCAGGACCTCGCGGCTGTCGTCGATCGCGTCGAACGGGCAGTACACGCCGCACACCGAGCAGTTGATGCACAGGTCGGGCTCGATGAAGTAGCGCTCGTCGCCGGCCGTGATCGCGTTGGTCGGACAGACGCGCTCGCAGATCGAGCAGGACGTGCACTTGTCGGTGATGAAGTGCGACTTCCACTCCCAGCTCGCCATCGCCGCCGGGTCGGTGAACAGGATGACTTCGACCAGGCCGTGGGCGTCGTAGCGGTGCTTGAAGCCGATGACGTCGCGCTCGACGCCGATCGTGGTCGTGAACTGGCCCGGGAAGGAGCTGGAGCAGTGAGTCAAGGCGCGGATCTTCGGGTCCTTCACCCAGCCCGTGATCATCAGCGACCCGCCCTGCATGTACACGTGCGCCCCGTACTCTGGCATCTTCGCGGGCAGGCCGTAGCGGAAGCGGTCGCGCACGGCCGGGACGCGCGTCGGCAGGTGCAGGCTCACGCGCACGAAGCCGCGCTCCTGCGCGACGGTGAAGTCGCGGCCGTAGCGCCGGTCGCGCTCGAGCCGGTCCTCCTCCACGCCGCGCCACCTCGACCACTCGAGCTCCCAGCCGTCGACCTGCTCGAGCTTCGCCAGGTCCTCCGCCGGGGGCAGCTCGCCCGAGAAGCCGATCGCGTCCGTGGGGCACGTGTCGACGACCGTGCGCGCGTTGTAGAGCGAGGAGTCGTGGGCCTCGATCTCGTGCGCCTTCTGGTCGTCCCCCATGAAGAAGATCTCGGGGAACTCCTGGCAGCACGCGTCGCAGGCGATGCAGAGCTCCAGATCGACGTGGAAGCTCTGCGCCTGTCGGACGGTCTCCAGGACGGTCGATTCGGCCATGGTCGCTTCGAGGCTGGGTGCGGGGGAGGGGCTGCGCCGGAAGGGCCAACCTAGCCCCGAGGCCCGCCGGCGCAAGCTCCCGCGGCCCTGCTACGGCTGCCTCGGAGGCCGCCGGGGGTCCGGCCAGCGTCCATTGTGCCCCCTGCCCGCTCATCGACAAGACTCTTACGGCAACTAGAGAGTGCGCCCGCCGCCGGCGCGGCCGGCGGGGGGAGGGCTCCGGAGCTTGCGCGCGGGGCGCCCCGAGCCCGCCGTGGGGTACTCTTCCATCGCCCCCCGAGCACGTCCCCGAGAGGACCTGAAGAGACCCGCCAGCGGAGCCCCCGCCATGACCCACGTGAAGCGCCCGCACCTCGCGGCGGCCGTTCTCGCCGCCTGCGCCCTGGCGGCCTGCGGCGACGAGGGCTTCCTCTCGACGATCGTCGAGTCGGTCGACGACCCCTCGGGGATCTACGCGCTTTCCTTCACCGTCGAGAGCGGCACGGGGAGCTGCAGCGGCCTGGTCGGCACCGTCGGCTCGATCACGGCGATCGTGACGCCCCGCGGCGGAGCGGACTACGCCGTGCGCCTGCGCATCCCCGGCTACGACGTCGGGCCCTACGACGGCCGGGTCGTCGACCAGACCCTGCACGGCCTGTCGATGGAGGTGCGCGGCTCGGACGTCATCAATGAGGACGGCGATCCCACGACCCTCACGCTCGACGGCACCAGCCTGTTCTTCGGCCCAGGCGGCCTGGTCGGCGAATTCGAGGAGACGGCCAGCGGCGCGTTCGACTGCTCGCTCGTGCGCTCCGTCGCCGGGCGCCTGGCGACCGGTGCGGCCCACCCGGCGACGGGGGCCTTCGAGGCAGAGCTGCACGTGGCCGAGGCCGGGCCGGGCTGTGCCGGCCAGCAGGGAGACAGCGAGGCGCTGCGGGCGAAGTTCATCAGCCTGGGCGAGCTCGACTACGAGTTGCGTTTGACCGGTTCCCAGGGCGACGAGGACGTTCTGCAGGCACGGCTGTCGGAGAACGACCTCTCCATCTCCGGGAGCTACGAGGAGACCGTGGGCGACGTGGCCTGGACCGTCACCGTCACCGGCTCCGAGGTGAGGATCGTGGGGGACTTCTTCTCGGGCGTGCTGGCGGTCGAGCTCAGCGGAGACTACGAGTGTTCCCAGGTGCTCGGGTTCTTCGGCCGGCGCGAAGGCAGCGAGGCGCTCGAGTGGTCGCCGGGACCCTTCGCCGGGAGCTGGCGCCCTGGAGCCCGCTCGCCGGCGCGCTCCGCCCGCGCCGCGCTGGGCGCGCAGGGCCGCATCGCGCTCGACTTCGGCGTCCTCCCCCTGCCGGGCGCGGGGCCGCTCGCGCTCGAGCTCCACGGCCTGTTCGCCGACGCGGACGGCGCCTTCCTCGGAGCGCTGGTCGACCCGGGGCAGGGGCTGTGCTTCACCGTCGAGGGCTGCCTGCGCTCCCCGGACCTCGTCGTGGGTCGCGCCGGGCTGCGGCGCCTCGACGACAGCGGCGTCCTGGCCGGCGGTCCGTTCACGCTTTCACGCCAGGACCGCTGACCCGCCCGCTCGAAGAGGACGACATCCGCCCATGGCGCGCCCCTGCCCCGTTCGACGACGTCTCCCGCGCGCGGCCCTCGCGCTCGCTCTTCCGGCACTGGCGGCCTGTGTCCAGTTGCCCGAGCGCACCGTGACCGTCTACGGCGGCGAGCGCGCGATCGATTCGCAGGTCTGGGCGCCGGTGGACGAGCAGTGGAGCTTCGGCATCGAGACCGACACGCGCCGTCCGGACACCGGCTGGGGCATCGAGCTCGGCACCATGCACTCCGAGGGTGCGGCCGAGACCTTCATCGTGGGGCTGGGCGTCGTCAAGGCCGACGCGACGGCCGACGAGTACTACGCCGGCGTGCGCAAGAGCTTCGGAGGGAAGGGCCTGCGCACGTACGTCGGCACGGGCCTGACGCTGATCGACGGCGAGTACCAGGCCAGGACGGCGGGCGGCGCGATCGACGACAGCGACATGAGCCCTGGCATCTACGTTCATGCGGGCGCGCTCTGGCAGGCCTGGGGCAACGTCGAGCTGGGTCTCGACTACCGCCGGGTGTTCTTGGCCGAGGCGCACATGTTCGGCGCCGACGGGAACTTCGACGGCGGCCAGCTCAGCCTGATCCTCGGCTTCGGCTTCTGATCGCCGCGTCGACGGCTCGCGCCGGACCGGCCGGAGATCGTGCCTCACAGCGCGGGCTGAACGCCCGCAACTCAAGGGAAGGACTCGGCCCGCGCTGATCCTGTTGGCGGGGGAGGCAGACCCTCCCCCGCATCGGCCGCGACACGCGGCCTCCCCCTCCTCGCCGCCTGATGGGCGGCGCGGCGCCTCCGGCGCCGGTTGCACGCCCTTGCGAGCGAGTCGGTTCTTGAACGCCGGCCAACATCTCTGGCCCCAGAGGCTCAGTGGGCTTCGAGCCAGCTCGGGCCCCAGCCGACGTCGACCGCGAGGGGCACCGCCAGCTCGACCGCGCCCTGCATGCACGCCACCACCAGGTCGCGCGCGGCCTCGACCTGGGACGCGGGCAGCTCGAGCACGAGCTCGTCGTGGACCTGCAGCAGCATGACCGCCGCCAGCCCGGAGCGCGCCATGCGCGCCTCGAGGTCGATCATGGCGCGCTTGATGATGTCGGCCGCCGAGCCCTGCACGGGCGTGTTCACGGCGGCGTTCTCGGCGAAGGAGCGCGTGCGCGAGCTCTGCGCGCCGATGTCGGCGATGCGGCGCCGGCGGCCGAACAGGGTCTCGACGTAGCCGCGCTCGCGCGCGCCCGCCAGCGTGGCGTCGATCCAGGCGCGCACCTTGGGGAAGGAGCGGAAGTAGCGTTCGATGAACTGCCGCGCCTCGGGCAGCGACAGCTCCGTCTCGCGCGCCAGTCGCGCCGGGCCCATGCCGTAGAGCAGGCCGAAGTTGATCGCCTTGGCGCGGTTGCGCATGGCGCGGTCGACGCGCTCGGGCGCCACGCCGAACACGACCGCCGCGGTCGAGGCGTGGATGTCGCGGCCCTCGGCGAAGGCCCGCACCAGCTCCGGGTCGCCGCTGAGGTGCGCCATGACGCGCAGCTCGACCTGGCTGTAGTCGGCCGACATCAGCACCCACTCGCCGTGCTCGTCCGGCGCGCGCGGCACGAAGGCCTGGCGCAGGCGCCGGCCGCGCTCGGAGCGCACCGGGATGTTCTGCAGGTTGGGGTCGCTCGACGCCAGGCGCCCGGTCGCGGCCGAGACCTGGCTGAAGGAGCAGTGGATGCGACCCGTGCGGGGGTTCACGTACGTCGGCAGCGAATCGACGTAGGTGCTCTTCAGCTTCGACAGCTCGCGGAACTCGAGCAGGCGTTTCACGATCGGCACGTCGCCGTACTTGTCCCGCAACGTGTTCTGGTCGGTGGCCCAGCCCGTCTTCGTGCGCTTGGGACGCTGGACCCCGGCCTGGTCCTGGATGCGGAGCTTCTCGAACAGGACCTCGCCCAGCGCCTTCGTGCTGTTGACGTTGAGGTTCTCGCCCGCCAGCTCCTGGACGTCGCCGGTCGCGCGCTCGATGTCCTCCTGCAGCTCCCCCGCGAGCTGCTCGAGGATGCCGGTGTCGATGCGCACGCCGCGCTCCTCCATGGCCGCCAGCACCGGGATCAGCGGCAGCTCGAGCTCGCGGAAGAGGGCCGTCGCGCCGTTCTGCTCGAGCTCGCGCTCGAGCTCCGCGCGCAGCCGGAAGGTGACGTCCGCGTCCTCGCAGGCGTACTCCGCCACCTCGCCCACGGGCACGGCGTCCATCGTGATCTGCTTCGCGCCGCGTCCGATCAGCGAGTGGGTGGGGATCTTCTGCAGTCCGAAGAAGGTCAGCGCCAGGTCGTCCAGGTTGTGCCGGCGCATGCTCCCGGCGGCGCAAAAGCTGGCCACCATGGTGTCGAAGTCGGGCGGCGGCACGCGCACGCCCGCGGCCGCGAAGACCAGCGCGTCGTACTTGTAGTTCTGGCCCGTGCGCTCCAGGTCCGGATCGCACAGCAGCGGCTCGAGCTCGGCCAGGATCGCGCGCGGCCCGCCGGCCAGCACGGGCGGCTCGAGGTTGAAGGGCACGTAGAACGCGCGCCCCGGCGCGGCGCTGAACGACACGCCGACGATCTCGGCCTCGAGCGGGAAGAGGCTGGTCGTCTCGGTGTCGACCGCGAACGAGCCCGCCGCGCGCAGCTCCGCGATCATCGCCGCCAACTGCGCGGCGTCGCGCACCGTGTGGTAGTCGCGCGTCTCCTGCGGGCGCGCGCCGCCGGCGACCTTGCCGACCAGGCTCTGGAAGTCGAGCCTGCGGAACAGGGCCACCAGCTCGTCGACCTCGGGCCGTGCGGGGCCCACGACCTCCAGACCCGGCGCCAGCGGCACGTCGCAGCGGATCGTGACCAGGTCGAGCGACATGAGGAGCTGCTCGCGGTCGCGCTCGATGTACTCGCGCGCCTTGCCCTTGATCCGGTCCAGGTGCTCGAGCACGCCCTGGACCGAGCCGAACTCCTCGATCAGCTTGCGCGCGCCCACCTCGCCGATGCCCTTGACGCCGGGGATGTTGTCCGACGAGTCGCCCATGATCGCCAGCACGTCGATCACGTGCTCGGGGGTCGTGCCGAACTTCGCGCGCACCGCCTCGGCATCCTCGATCACGAGCTCGATCCCGGTCTTGAAGACGTTGTAGAGCTTGACGTGCTCGCCCACGAGCTGCATCAGGTCCTTGTCGCCGGTGACGAGCAGCACCTCCCAGCCGGCGGCGGCGGCCTGCACGGCGAGCGTGCCGATGACGTCGTCGGCCTCGTAGCCGGGCTTCTCGAAGATCGGGATGCCGTGCGCGCGCACGACCGCGCGCATGTCGTCGAGCTGCGCGATCAGGTCCTCCGGCATCCTCTCGCGCGTCGCCTTGTACTGGCCGAACTGCTGGTGGCGGAAGGTCGGCCCGGGGGGGTCGAAGGCGACCGCGATCGCGTCGGGCCGCTCGGCCTCGAGGATGCGCCGCAGCGTGGCCGTGAAGCCGTAGGTCGCGCCGGTGGGCCGTCCGTCGGTCGTCGTCAAGCCGGAGCGCGCCATCGCGAAGTGGGCGCGGTAGGCGAGGGCCGTGCCGTCGAGGAGGAACAGGCGCTTCATGCCGCGCCCATCTTCGGCACGGCCCGGCGCCGGTTCCAGGGGCGCGATCATCCAAGATGAACACGGCGCGCGAGAAACCGGGCTCTTTGGCTCCCATGGGGCGAGCGAGGAGCGGGTAGATTAGGGCTCTCCGCTTCGTCCCCAAGGCGCCAAGGAGCAGCCCCCATGATGATCCCCCTGTGCACTCTCATTCTCGGTCTGTCCGCAGGCCCGGATGGATCCGCGCACTCAGCCCCGCCGTCCCTCCCGATCGCCACGACCGCCCCGGCCCAGGAGACCGATCCCGGCTCGAAGCTCACCGGCGGCCTGGCCGGGGCCTTCGCCTCCGCGTCGCAGGGCGAGCTGCTGCCCGTCGCGATCGTGCTGAGCGAGCAGGCCCCGGCGACCCTGATGGCCGAGGCGCGCTCGATCACGAGCAAGGTCGAGCGCCGCGCCTACGTCAGCACGGTCCTGCGCGACATCGCGCGCGACACGCAGTCGGAGCTGCTGGGCCTGCTCGAGGCCGGCCGCGCCGAGGGGCGCGTCGAGCGCGCGCGCCCGCTGTGGATCGCCAACGTGATCTCGGCTCGCGTCGATCTGGCGACGGCCCTCGACCTCGCGGCGCGCGGCGACGTGGCGCGCGTCCACTACGACCGGCCGCGCGGCGAGGAGGTCCTGTCCATGCTCCCGGCGCAGCCCGTGGGCGGCGTGGTCGAGTGCGGCGTGGACCTGATGGGCGCCGACGAGGTCTGGTCGCAGTACGGGATCACCGGCGCGGGAGTCGTCGTCGGCGTGATCGACACCGGCCTGTGCCTGGGGCACCCCGACATCCAGAACCAGGTCTGGCGCAACCCGTGCGAGATCGCCGGCAACGGCCAGGACGACGACGGCAACGGCTACGTGGACGACATCAACGGCTGGAACTTCGAGAGCGACAACAACAACGTCAACGACAACAACGGCCACGGCTCGCACGTGTCCGGCACGGTCGCGGGCGACGGCACCGGCGGCAACCAGTCGGGCATGGCGCCGGATGCCGACGTCATGGCGCTCAAGTTCTGGAACAGCCTCTCCGGCGAGGCCTCGGTGTGGGAGGCCATGCAGTACGCGGTGACGACCGGCGCCGACGTCACCACCGCCAGCCTCGGCTGGCAGCACTCGTGGGGCCCCGACCGCGCCACGTGGCGCGCGGTCTGCGACAACACGATCGCCGCCGGACTGGTGGTCGTGTACGCCGCCGGCAACGAGGGCTGCGGCAACCCGCCCGACAACGTGCGCACGCCCGGTGACGTGCCCGCCGTGCTCACGGTCGGTGCCACGGACTGCAACGACAACGCGGCCTGGTTCACGAGCTGTGGCCCGGTCACGTGGCAGAACGTGCCGCCCTACAACGACTACCCGTACCCGCCCGGTCTGATGAAGCCGAGCGTCGCGGCGCCGGGCTACGACACCCTGTCGCACTACTTCTGCAACGGCTACACGCCCCTGAGCGGCACCTCGATGGCGACGCCGCACGTGTCCGGCGCCTGCGCGCTGATCCTGCAGGCCGACCCGACCCTGGACCATTTCGGCGTCAGGAACCTGCTCATGAGCACCGCCGTCGACCTGGGCTCGCCGGGAGCGGACAACACCTACGGCGCGGGGCGCGTGAACGTCTTTGCGGCCGTGACGGCGGCGCTCGCCAACGGCAACTACTGCGAAGCCAAGCTGAACTCGTGCGGCACCCTGGCCGAGATCACATCCACCGGCCAGTCGAGCGCCTCGGCCACCTCGGGCTTCGTCCTCTCCGGCACGAACGCCCACGCGAACGAGCTCGGCATCCTGGCGTACACGGACGCCGGGCGGCGCTACCCGCCGCTGCCGTTCTTCGGCGGCGACCTGTGCATCAACTCCCCGATCCGGCGCGGGCCGGTGGTCGTCTCGAACGGCACGCCGGGCCTGTGCGACGGCACCTACGAGCTGGACATGAACGCCTTCGCCTCAGGCAACGCCGGCGGCTTCCCGGCGGCCTTCCTGCTCGTGCCCGGGACGGTCGTCGACTGCCAGTGGTGGGGGCGCGACGGCGCCGGCATCTACCTGACCCAGGCCCTGACCTACACGGTCTGCCCGTAGTCCCGCGCGAATCCGTGGAAGAATCCACCGGGTGGGTTCTTCCACGGATTCGATGCCGGTGCCCGACCTTGAGTCGCGGCGCACCGGCGCCAGAATGCGGCGATGGACGACCCTCCCGCGCTCGGAGCCGCTCCGCACCCCGCTCGCGCCCTGGGCGGCGGCGTCCTGATGGGGCTCGCCAACCTCGTGCCCGGCGTGAGCGGCGGCACGATGATCCTGGCGCTGGGCCTCTACGACCGCTTCATCGCGGCCGTGGCGGACGTCACGCGCCTGCGCTGGAAGCTCTCCTCCCTGGTCCTGCTGGCGTGGATCGGCGCCGGAGCCCTGGCGGCGCTGCTGTCGCTCTCGGGCCCGGCGGTCGCGCTGGTCACGAACCAGCGCTGGGTCATGTACAGCCTGTTCATCGGCATGACGCTGGGCGGCTCCCCGCTGCTCGTGCGCCAGTGCCGGCCGGCCGGCGCGCCGGTCGCGGCCGGCTTCGCGGCCGGCGTCGCGCTGATGGCGCTCCTGGCCTGGGGCGTATCGACCTCCGGCGTCGAGGCCAGTCCGCCGATGCTGGTCTTCATCGGCGCGCTGGCCGCCTCGAGCATGATCCTGCCCGGCATCAGCGGCTCGTACATGCTCTTGATCTTCGGCCTGTACGACGTCGTCATCGGCTCGCTCGCCTTCCGCGCGCTGAGCGAGGACACTGCCGCGTCGCTGCGCGTGCTCGCGCCGTTCGTGCTCGGCGCCGTCCTGGGCGTCGCGTTGCTCAGCAACGTCCTGGGCTTCCTCCTGCGGCGCTTCAGCGCCCCGTCGCACGCCGTGCTGCTCGGGCTTCTGGTCGGCTCGGTGCTCGGTCTGTGGCCCTTCCGCGAGCCCGTCCACCCCGAGCTTCTCGACAAGGCCCGGCGCACGGCGATCGTGCGCCTGGCGGCGGGGGAGGGGCCGGCCAGCGTGAACGCCGGCCTCGGGCTGTCGTTGACGCCGGAGGACGCCGAGGCGCTGCGCGCGGCCTGGCCGGGCGCCACGCCCGGCTCGCTCAAGAGGAGCGCCGACGAGCTGCGCCGCTTCCGCCCGCGCATGAGCCAGGTGGCCGCCGCCCTGGGCCTGTTCGCCGCCGGCTTCGCGCTGACCCGCGCCCTGGGCGGCAAGGCGCGCGCGCGGCGCTGATCCGCGCGGCCCTCAGCCGCGGCGCAGCTCGAGCACGAAGCGCCCGACCGCTTCGAGCTCGAGCTCCGTGAGCGCAGCCCCGCCGAAGCGCGCGCGGTAGAGCGCCTCGCAGATCCCGTCCAGCGCAGCCCAGGACTCGCCCCCGGCCTGACGGACCTCGGCCGCGAGCTCGCGCAGGGTCTGCGACGGTCGTCGCCGGAAGCCGCGCCGGGCCAATCCGCGCAGGAGCCGCTCGAGCGCTCCCGCCGCCGGGTCGCGCCGCACGGCCCGTGTTCGCAGGGCCGAGCGCGAGCGCGCGCGCCGGCGCCGCAGCGTCCACGCGACGACGAGCGAGAGCGGCGCGAGCGCCGCCAGCCACGGACGGCGGGAGAGCGACCCGAGCGCCGCGCGCGGGCCGCCGGCGAGGTTCGACAAGAACGAGTCGGCGTAGGCCGCGTGCCCGCCGCTCGTCGCCCACAGCCCCAAGTCCTGCGCGAGCGCCGCTAGCCACTCGCCGAGGCCGGGTTCCGCGCCGGCGCGCGCCGCCCGCAGCGCCGCGTCGCGCCGATCGGCCGGGGTCGGGTCGAACGTCAGCCAGCCTTGCTCTTCGAAGTGCACCTCGATCCAGGCGTGACCGTTCCTGGTCGTGACGCGGAACAGCTCCTCGGCCTCGATCCACTCGCGCGCCAGGTAGCCGGTCGCGACTCGCGCCGAGAGCCCGAGGCTGCGCAACATCAGCACCGCGGCGGCGGCGTACGAGGTGCACGAGCCCTCGCGCCGGCGCAGGAAGTCGACCACGCCTTGCAGTCCCGGCACGTCGCGCGTCTCGAGCGAGTACTCGTACCCGTGCTGGAAGTGCTCGACGACGGCTCGCACGCGCTCGGCGTCAGTCCCGGCACCGGCGGCGACGGCGCTCGCCCGCTGCGCGATCCAACGCAGCTCGCGCGAGTCCACCGGCACCTGCAAGAAGCGCGCGTCGGGATGGCGCGCGCGCGCCGGCCCCGGAGCGTCCGTGCTCGCGCGCAGGTCGCTCGTGACGACCCGGTAGCGGAACCGGTCCTGCTCGATCCCGGGCAGGGTCAGCAGACCGTCCGGGTCGAAGCGCACGCTCGGGAGGGCGATCGCGAGCTGAGGCTCGGGGCAGAAGAGCACGGTGCGCAGTCGGCCGCCCTCGCGCACGAGGATCGGCTGCTGCAGCACGTCCAGCACCAGCGCGGCCGGGTGCCGCGGCCACGCCAGGACGGTCAGGTCGTCCTCGTTCCCGTCGTCCCGGTCGCGCACGAGACGCGGCCGAACGTCGTCCGAGAGACTCGCGCCGCCCTGGCCGAAGGTGTCGATCACGACCCCGCGCATGTACAGCGCGCGCGGCCGCTGCGCCTGCTTCAGCTCGCCGGAGGTGTCGAACGCGCGCGGCACGACGTCCATCACGACCTCGTGTAGGAGCGGTCCGCCGCCGCCGCCGTAGGCGAGGCCGGCCGGGAAGATGCGCGCCAGCGCGTCGCGCGCGGCCGAGCTGCGTTCGCGCGCCGAGGCCCCGGGAACCTCTCCGGCCTCGGCCGCGCCGCGCCGGTCCGGGCTCCACAGCCGCTCGAACGGCCCCGGCAGCGCCATGACCAGCGCGTAGGCGAAGGGCAGCACGAGCAGCACGCCGGCGGTGAGGGGCAGCGCGTAGGCCGCGCGCGCGAAGAGCGCCGCGCGCCCCGCCGCGCCGGCGTCGTGCGCCAACGGGTCGCGCAGGAGCACGCGCGGCGCGGCCTCGGCCACGCGCCGCGCGCTGCTGCGCGCGAGCAGGAAGGAGAGCGCCGCGAAGCAGGCCAGGAGCGCGAGCGGGAAGAGGAACAGCCATTCGGGCGCCGGCGCCGCCGCCATGCCCACCAGCACCAGCGTCGGACCGAGCGCCGCGCTCCAGGCCGCCAGGCGGTCGTCGTCGCAGCGCGCCAGGAGGTTGCCCTGCAGGAGCGCCAGCGGCCCGAGCGCGAGCTGGGCCGCGCCCTCGACGCGCAGGAAGAAGAGCGGCAGCACCTGCGCGATCCAGAGCGAGCGCACGACGGCGGCGGGGACGCGCGCGCCGCGCCGCAGCCAGGCGACGAGCGGGACGTGCACCAGAGGCAGGGCGATCAGCCCGCCGGCGCAGGCCAGCTGCAGGATCTCCCGCGCCAGGGTCGGCGCCGCCGCCGCCGCGCGCCCGGTCACGAACAGGAGTGAGGCGAAGCCCACGCCGGCCGAGACCTCGAGCGCCACGCGACAGCACAGAGCAACGCGCGCCGAGCGGGCCGGTCGCAGGGGATCGGGTCGGCGCGCCAACGCTCACTCCCCTGCGCCGGCGGCGAGCAGCGGTCGCACGCCGTGCGGGCGGCCGGGGTGGAAGAAGCGCTCGAGGCTCGGGTCGTCGACGTCGAGCACGAGCGCGCCCGGCACCGCCGCCGCGCGCGCGCGGCGCCCGGCCACGATGCCGATCGGGACCTCGCCGCGGCGCGCGGCGGCGGACAGCTCCGCTGCCAGAACGCCGAACGGCTCGCCCTCCTCGCGCGCCACCTCTGCCAGGGCCGCCAGCGCGCGCAGCAGGCCGACCCGGCCGCGCGGCGCGTCGATGCGCGCCCGCGCGTCGCCGGCGAGGGTCAGGCGCACGCGCCGCCCGCGGCGCAGGAAGTGCTCGGCCACGGTCGCGCACAGCGAGACGGCGCGCTCGAAGGCCGGCACGCGCGCCGCCGCGCCCGCCGCGCGCGTCGCCAGCACGAGGTGCACCGGCGCCTCGCTCTCGCGCTCGTACTCGCGCAGGATCGTGCGCCCGCGGCGCGCCGACAGCTTCCAGTGCACGCGCCGTTGGCCCTCGCCCGCGCGCCACTCGCGCACGCCGCGGAACTCCTCGTCGCCGCTCGCGCGGCGCGGGTTGTCGAGCTGCAGGCGCGCGCGGCCGGCCGGCAGGCGCCCCAGGTCGCCCAGGCTGCCCAGGCGCGGCAGCGCGAGCAGGTCGACCGGGAGCTCGAACTCGAGCCGGCAGCGCACGAGCCCGAGCGGCCAGGCGCTCTCGAGCGCAAGCGGCAGCGCGCGCACGCGCCCGCGCTCGGGCAGGCGGTGGGCGACGGCGACGTGCCGCTCCTCGCCGGCCCGCAGGCAGGGGAGGTGCCCGCCCGGGCGCCGCGCGCGGCCGCGCGCGGGACCGCAGGCGAAGAGCAGATCGCGCGCCGTGAAGAGCCGCGATCTGTTGCGCACGGTGATCCACAGCACGAAGCTCTCGCCGGCGAAGACGCGCGCCGGCGAGGGCGGGGCGACGGCGAGCGAGCGCGCGTGCAGCCACGCCAGCGGCGGCGCGCAGGCGCACAGCGCGAGGGCCGTCGCGCCGAGCAGCCCGCCGGTCCCGCCCAGGCCCCAGCCGGCGAAGAGCGCGGCGAGGGCGAAGGGCAGGAAGGCGCGGCCGGCCGTGGTCAGGCGCAGCGCGCTGCGCGCCGGCCGCGCACTCTCCGCGGCGGAGCTCACGACGGCACGGGCAGGCTCTCGAGCAGGTCGACCAGCCCGTCCTCGCCCTCGCGCGCCTCGCCGCCGTCACCGTCGCCGAGCGCGCCGCCGGCCGCGGGCGAGGAGACGACGCGGTGGGCCAGCACCGGCAGCGCCAGGCGCTTGAAGTCGTCCGGCACGCAGAACGCGCGGCCCTCGATCGAGGCCAAGGCCTGGGCCGCGCGCACCCAGCCCAGGCCGGCGCGCGGGCTGGCGCCGAGCAGGAAGCGCCCGTCGCGGCGCGTGGCCTCGAGGAACTCGAGCACGTACTCGACCAGCGAGCCGTGGATGCGCACGCGGCGCACGGCCGCGATCGCGGCCAGGATCTCGTCGCGCGTCATCACCGCAGCGATGTCGTCGATCGGGTCGCGCTGCATGCGGCTGCGCAGCACCTGGCGCTCGTCGTCGCGCTCGGGGTAGCCCATGCGCACGCGCAGCAGGAAGCGATCGAGCTGCGACTCGGGCAGGGGGTAGGTGCCCTCGAACTCGAGCGGGTTCTGGGTGGCGACGACCAGGAACGGCCGCGGCAGCTCGTGCGTCTCGCCGTCGACCGAGACGCGGCGCTCGTTCATGCACTCGAGCAGCGCGGACTGCGTGCGCGGCGTGGTGCGGTTGAGCTCGTCGGCCAGTACGATGCCGCCGAAGATCGGGCCGGGACGGAACACGAAGCGCTCCTCGGCGGCCGAGAAGACGCTCACGCCCAGCACGTCGGCCGGCAGCAGGTCGGACGTGAACTGCACGCGCCGGAAGGCCAGGTCGACCGAGCGCGCCAGCGCCCGGGCCAGGGTCGTCTTGCCGGTCCCGGGCACGTCCTCGAGCAGCACGTGGCCCTCGGAGAGCATCCCGACCACGCACAGGGTGACCGCCTCGCGCTTGCCGACGATGACCCGCTCGACGTTCTCGATCAGGCCCTGGAGCCGCGTCGCGGGCGTCTCTTGTCGCAGGTCCAGGGTCATGCCGGCGGGGGCCGGGGGAACGCGCAGCGCGCGATCGAGGGCCCGCCGCGATTCTATACGTCGCGCGCGCCGGCCGGATACGGTCGGCCCGGGAGCCCGTCGCACGGCTCCCCGGAGCGGCTGCGCGCGCTTCGCCGCTCTTGCATCGCGCTCGGGCTGCCGTGCTCGGCGGCCGAGGAGGCCGTCTCCGCCGTCACGCGCCGCCCCCCTCACCCCGCTTGCGCGCCCTGTGCCTGGCAGGGGACCGTTTCGACGGGCTCCAGGCGAGACCCTCGGGGTAGTCTGGACGCCGCCCATGGGTACGAGACTGCTGGCCGCCGTCGTGCTCCTGTGCGGGCTGGGGCTGTTCGTGCTCCTGCGCCTCACCGGCGGCGAGCACGCCGCGTCGGCGGCCGAGGAGCTCCCACTCGAGCGAGCCGTCGCGGCGGCGCGGGGGGCGTCCCGGGGCCTGCGCGACCCGGCCCTGGTCGAGGCCCTGTTCGAGGGCGGTGGGGAAGGCGGCGGCGGCGGCGAGCGGCCCGCGCCAGCCGGCAGGGGCCGCGACCCGCTCTTCGGCGGCGCGCTCTTCGACCATTCTCCTGCGCGCCCCGCGCCCGGCGAGTTCGACGGTCCCCTGGCGCGCGTCCGCTACGACGACGGCACGCTGCTGTTCGAGGCGCAGCAGAAGCAGGGCCCCGACGGCGTCTGGATCCTGCACGGCGCCTGGACCTCGTGGCACGAGAACGGCCAGATGCAGGAGCAGGGCGAGTACAAGGAGCAGCGCGAGCACGGCCGCTGGCAGTGGTGGGACGAGAACGGCCAGCGCATCGCCGTCGGCACGTTCATCGACGGTGAGCGCGAGGGCCCGTGGACTTTCTGGTACGAGGACGGAACGAAGCAGATGGAGGCCAACTACGCCGGCGGCGAGGGCGCCGGCCACTGGGTGCTCTACCACGAGAGCGGGCAGCACTGGGCCGAGGGCGACTACCTCGCCGGCGAGATCGCCGGCTACTGGACGATCTGGGACGAGTTCGGCCTCGTGGACCCCGAGCGCTCGGGGTACTACGAGAAGGGCCAGAAGGTGTCCGATTGAGCTCGAGCTCGACCGCCTTCCCGTATCCTGGACAACGATGATGCCTGCCGCTCTCGCGCTCTGCGCCCCGCTGCTGGGGCCGCTGCCGGCCGCGCCTCTCGTCGCGCTGGCCGACGAGGACCCGGCGGTCTACCGTGCCGACGTCGAGTTCGCCCTCGACGAGCTGGAGAAGCGCTGCGGCCACTTCTTCCGCCTCAAGGACATCGACTGGAAGAAGGTGCGCAAGGAGCTCGCCAAGGAGGTCAAGTCGGTCGAGACCGACGGCGAGCACCTGCTGCTCCTGATCCGCCTGCTTGCGCGCCTCGAGGACGGCCACGCCTCGGTCCGGCCGCTCGCGAAGGGCGAGGGCGTGAAGCCGCCCGAGGGCACGTTCTTCGAGAAGCGCGGCCCGGGCTTCTTCCTCTCTCGCGCGGGCAAGAAGCTGTACGTCAAGAACGCCTGGGGCTCGGCCGCCGCGGTCGGCATCGAGCCGGGCATGGAGGTCGTCACGATCGACGGCGAGAAGGCCGCACGGTGGCTGGAGGCGCGCATCGAGCACATCCGCGACCTGGCGAGCTTCTCGACCGACCAGCAGGCCTTCTTCCACGCGACGCACTGGGGGCTGGCGGACCGGGAGGGCACGCGCTGGAAGCTCGAGCTCAAGACGCGCGCGGGCAAGAAGAAGACGCGCACGGCGACCTGCGACAGCAAGAGCACCGTCCCCGACGGCCCGGCCTTCCCCGTTCCGGGCCTGACCGTCGCCGGGGAGGGCGTGCGCTACGCGCGGCTGGAGAGCGGCTTCGGCTACGTCCACCTGCGCCGCGTCCCCGAAGAAGTGCTGGCGGAGCTGGACCAGGCCCTGGCGGCGCTGGCCGACGCGCCGGGCATCGTGCTCGACTTCCGCGCCAACGGCGGCGGGGGCTGCGACCACGACGCGCTCGAGGCACGCTTCGTGCCGGCCGGGCACCGGCTTGCGCGCATGGCGCGCCCGCCGCTCGAGAGCGCCGGGCCGCACCCGTACGGCGGCCGGCTGGTCGTGATCGTCGACGGCAACACGCGCAGCGCGGGCGAGACCACCAGCGGCATGTTCATCGAGGACGGGCGCGCCTGGTCGATCGGCGAGAGCGCCACCGCCGGCATGTCGTCGCAGAAGGAGACGATCGAGCTGCCCTCCAAGCTCTTCGCGCTGTACGTCTCGGTCAGGAGCAACCGCTCGAGCTTCAACCAGGGCCGCGGCGTCGAGGGCATCGGCGTCGAGCCGCAGGAACGGGTCGAGTACGACCCGGACGACCTGGCGGCCGGCGTCGACACGATCCTGGCGCGCGCCGAGGCCCTCCTGCGCGACTTCCCGCAGAAGCGGGTGCGCTACGACCCCGCGGACTACGGCTGGGGCAAGTAGCGCGGCCGGGTCGCCGTGCGGCGAACGCGCCAGCGCTGAGCGCGCGGCGTCCGGCAGGAACCGCTGAACGGGCCGGAACGGAGTCGACAGCGTCGAGCGGACCGGCAGCGGTGGGCGCGCCCGGGCCGCCTCGGCCATCGCGACGATCGTGGACGGCCAGTAGCCGGCCCGTGCCTCGTGCCCGAGGGCCCGGCGCGCCGATACGGGCCGCATGGACGCCGCCGACGACGCCGCGCGCGACCCGCGCGAGGAAGCGGAGTGGTTCGGCCGCCTGCCAGAGGGCGTGCGGGACGAGCTCCGCGCCGACTGGCGATCGGAGCGCGAACGCTGGGCGGAGCTGCTGCGCGGCTCCAGGCGCGAGATCTGGCGCTGCGTGGGGCGCGCGGCGGCGCTGTTCGCGGCCGTCGAGCTGCTCTTCGCCGGCCTGGACCCGGGCGCGCTCGCGCTGGCGGGCGCCGTCGGCGCGGGAGTCGGCGCCGTCTGGCACCTCCTCGACGCCGAGCGCCTGCTCGCTGCCGTGACGGCGCAGACGGCCTGGTTCGTGCTGCAGCTCGTCTGGCTCTACTCGGGCCAGGGGGGGAAGCTCACGCTCTTGGCGCTCCTGTGCGGGCCGATCCTGGTGGGCTTCGCGGCGGCCTGGCTCGGCATGCGCCGCGGCGAGCGGTTCACCGCCTGAGCGCGCGCGGCCGGATCCGGTCCTCGCTACCCGCTGCCGCCGTCCCCCTGGAGCTGCTCGCTAGAGCACTTCCTTCAACCGCGGCTCGATCCAGCGCACCCGAGATCAGGTACACCGAATCGAGGCTGGCGGGAACATCGGCCATCAACTCCTCGCGGGCCGCCTGGGAGGATTCCAGGGCTCGCGCCCGTGGTCGAGGCGCCGCTGCCGCTCCTGCGGGGGGAGCCGCAGCAGGAAGCGCCAGGCGAAGTCGGTCAGGTCCAGACCGATCCTCAGCCGTTCCTCGGGCTTCATGCGACGGAAGCGTTCCAGGTCTTCGGGATGGAGCACGCGCTGATGGTAGCGGGTCGCACGATCGTTCGCAGGTCTCTGGCGCGCCGCAGGACCGCAGCAGCGGCCGGGACGCGCTGCGCGCGGGGATGACGGCGCGCGACGAGCTCGCTGGTGCTTCGATTCCCGCTCAGCGCGGGCCGACGCCCGCAACCCAATGAGGAGGCTGCGCCGCGCTGAGTCCCTGTTGGCGGGGGAGGCAGACCCTCCCCCGCACCGGCCGCGACGCGCGGCCTCCCCCTTCTCGCCGCCCGACCGGCGGCGCGGCGCCATTGGCGCCGGATCTACTACTTCGGAATCTGCGCGCTACGCGCGCAAACTCCGGAGTAGTAGATCAGCCCCTCAATACCCGACGCCGCCGTTGCCCAGGAGCTGGTCGATCTTCAGGCGCAGAGTGGCGAACGCCGTGCGCTCCTCGGGCGAGAGCTGGGATTGCCGCAGCAGGTCGTCCTGCTCGAACGGATCGGCCTGCAGGTCGTACAGCTCGTACTTCCCGCTCGGGGTCTCGAACCAGATCAGCTTGTAGCGCTCGTCGCGCATGGTGCGCGTCGCCAGGGCGTAGGGGCCGAACCCGGGCGGGCCGAAGAGCTCCGTGTAGAGGAACTGGCGCTGGGGCTGTGCCGCCGGGTCGACCAGGTACGGCAGGAGGCTGACCGAGTCGAGCACGACGTTCGGGATGGTCGTGCGCGGGTCGATGCCGGCGACCGCCGCCGCCGTCCCGAAAACGTCGACCAGGGAGACGAGGTGCGGCGATTCGCGGCCGGGCGCGACGACCAGCGGCCCGGAGACGATCAGGGGCACGTTGACGCCGCCCTCGTAGCAGGTGAGCTTGGCGTGGCCGGGGTCGAAGGGCGGCACGGTCACGTCGGCCCAGGTGCCGTTGTCGCCCGCGAACACGATCAACGTCTGGTCGAGCACCGGCGCGATCGCCGCCAGCAGGCGCCCGATCTCCGTGTCCATGGCCTCGAGGTCGGCCTTGAAGTACGGCCGCGGGGTCTCGCGCGGGTCGCCGTTCGGCGGAAGCGGGACGGTGTGCAGGTCGGGCGGCGGGGCGTGCAGCGGCGTGTGGGCGGCGTTGAAGGCCACGTAGCAGATCCACGGCTGTGGAGCGCTCGCGATCCAGGCGATGGCGGCGTCGACCGTGTCGGTCGTCGCGTAGGTCGTCTCGACGCCGGGCACGCCGTCGATCCAGCGCGGCCAGTCGTAGAAGTTCCAGGGCGGGTTGAAGTTGCCCAGGCAGCCGTGGAAGTGCGAGTAACCGGCCAGGTTGGGGGAGAGGCCGCCGCCGTTGGATCCGTTGCCCAGGTGCCACTTGCCGATGGCGGCGTGGGAGTAGCCGAGCTCCGGGTGCAGGTCGAGGAGCTCCGGCAGGGTCACCTCGCTCAGTGGCAGGGCCCAGCCGCCGCCGGTGTCGATCACCGTGCCCACCCCGTGGCGGAAGGCCTGGCGGCCGGTCTGGATGCAGGCGCGCGTCGGCGAGCAGACCGGATTCGTCCAGGCGTTGCGGAACAGCACCCCGGCCGCCGCGAGCGCGTCGATGTTCGGCGTCGGCGCCAGGTCCGAGCCCTCCGCGTAGGCCCCGATGTTGTCGACGCCGACGTCGTCGGCCAGCAGGATCAGGACGTTCTCCTGGCCCGGCGCGGGTGCGGCCAGCGCGACGAGGCACGGAACGGCGAGCAGGCTGGGGCTCATGGAGGTCCTCGATCTCCTGCGGCAATCCTGCCACGGAATCGGGCTCCGCGCCAATGGGGGAGCCCGGCGCCGCGCGGCGCCGGGCTCCAGGTCGGGGCGGGCAGGCGCTGCCCGCGCGCTCAGCCGCCGACGGCGGTCTTGCCGGAGAGCGCCTTCTGGTAGCGCTTCAGGGCCGCCCGGGCCTCCTCGGCCAGCGGGTCGTCGCCGGCGAGCTCGACCGCCTTGGACTGCAGCTCGACCGCCTTGGCGACGTCGCCGGCGCGGAAGAGCGCCAGGGCCAGGGTGTCGAGGTAGTACCAGCTCGCGTAACCGCTGAGCTCGTTCGAGCGCTTCGAGACCTTCAGCGCGACCTCGTCGTACTCGTTCCCGTACCGCTCCTCGGTGAGCAGCGCCCAGGCGAAGTTGTTGAGGCCCTGGGCGTCCTCGCCCATCGCCTCGACCAGCTCCCGTGCGCAGGCCGCGGCCGCCGCCCGGTCGCGCTTCACGCAGGCGAGCTCGTCGAAGCGCGCCGCCAGCCCGGACGACGTGCCCGGGCCCCAGCCGTACGGCTGTTTCTCCTCGGCCGCGCGCGGGATCGCCGCCAGGTCGGAGCGCCGCGGCTGCGGGTCGCCGTGCCCGCCCGCGTCGCTGCGCACCGCCACCGCGCGGGCGGGCCGCGCCGCGCCGGCGGCCGTTCGGCGCGCGGCGATCGCCTGCCGCACGAGGCCGCTGACGTCGGGCAGGTCGTGGATGCGCGCGCGCAGGGCGCAGTGCGTGTCGGAGTGCTCGACGCCGAGCGAGACGACGGTCTCGTCCAAGAGCGACAGGAAGGGCTTCATCCGGGCCGCCTCGGAGGGCGGCATGAAGCGCTCGGCGATGCGGCCGCAGCGCCCGGGGTTGACCATCAGCGCGAAGGTGCTGTGGCCGTTGAGCGACTCGGCGCAGGCCGCGTAGACCGGGTCGTTCAGCACGGAGCGGCCCTTGCGCTGCGCCTCGAGCGCGCGCGCGATGGCGCTGCGGCTGGGCGAGATCAGGAGCTCGTTCGCGCGCGTCACGAGGTAGACGGGCACGCCCTCGAAGGTGTACTGCTCGGCCTCGACGCCGTCGAGGTCCACCACGGCCGGCGCCATCGAGCCCTCGCCGCTGGCCTGGCTCGCCAGCCCGAGCACGAAGCTCCACAGCGCGCGCGAGCGCGCCGGGTCGTTCACCCGCACGATGGCGGCCACGTCCGGGATCGGCGGCCCGCCCGCGCTCGTGGGCGGCAGGCCGAAGACGGCGACGTCGGAGATGTTGCCGAACACCTCGCGGCCGAAGTCCATCAGCGTCACGATCGGCTCCTGGCCGTGGCCGTCGAGCGAGGCGCGCGGGGCCGGCGGATTGAGCGCCGTGGCCAGGAAGAAGGCCGCGCCCTCCGGCACGAGCTCGAGCGTGCCCTTCTGGACCGACGGCATGCGCAGCAGGTTGAAGATCAGGTTGTGGTGGCCCTGGTCGAGGTGCAGCGAGAGGTCGAGGGCGATCCCGCCGCCCTCGGCCAGGCTGACGCGCCCGGCCGCCGCCCGCAGGCTTTCCAGGTCGAGCAGGGTCACGGCCATGGCCGCCTGGGGATCGCGCCGCGTCTCCTGTTGGATGGCGGCCTGGATCATGGGCAGGATCGGCTCGGCGTTGACGCAGAAGAACAGCAGGTCGTCGCCGCGCGTCGCCATCGCGTCGCTCATGGCCTCGTCGTCGGCCAGGGAGGGTCCCCCGCTGCCGTGCAGGCGCTCGACGACGCCTTCGACCGCGGCGCGCGTCGGAGCGGCGACCACGAGGCGCGAGGTGATCGTGACGAAGGCCTTGCCCTCGACGTCGTAGGTCGCGTGCCCGCCGATCGCCTCGACCGGCGTGCCGCCGGCCGGCAGGGCCGTCTCGATCAGGCCGCGCACGAGATCGAGGTCGCCGGGGTGCAGCACGATCACGCCGTCCTGCGGCCCTTGCCGCGGGTCGATGGCGGTGATCGCGATCGCGGCGCCGCGCAGGCCGAGGGCGCCGTTCAGGAGCAGCGGGCTGAGGCCGAAGCGCTCGCCGCCGTCGCCCAGCAGCCCGAGCTGGTCGAACAGGCCGGCGAGCTGCTCGCCCGGCCGGTTGAGCTCGGCGTAGAGGATCGTCTCGGCCGGCATCAGGCGCGCGAAGTCGCCGGCGTTGATCTCCTCGGCCAGGGCGTTGGCGGCGCGGCGCGCCTCCTGGCGCATCTCGGCCGCCGCGCGGCCGTCCTCGGCGACGGAGCGGTACAGCTCGTAGGCCGTCTGGTGCTCGCCCTGCGCGTGCTCGAGCCAGTAGGCGCGGTAGAAGCTCTCGCTGGCGGACTGGGCGCCGGCCGCCGGAGCGAGGAACAGCGCGGCGGTGGCGAGGCCGGCCGCCAGGCGGGCAGTGAGGACTCTAGGAACCATGTCGGGATCTCCGCTGTGGGCCGTGGTCGGCGTGAGCCGGCAGGCGACGGCGGTCGATTCCGTGGAGGGCCCGTCGCTTCCTGCCGGAAGGTGTCGGTGCCCAGCCTGCGAAGACCTGAGGGAGATATTCCGGTCCGGCCGGGCTTCTAGCGGACCGAGGCGCCCCGGCGCGCCGGACCTTCGCCCGCGCCGGACTCGGCGCGGAAGTCCTGGAGCCGCAGCTCGAGGCGCGTCACGCCGCGGAACACGTTCCAGCGCGGGCTGGCGACCACGCGCAGCGGCCGGCCCATGGAGAGCTCGCCGGCGCGCGCGGCCAGGCCGAAGCCGACCGCGCGCAGGACGGCCGCCCCGCTGCGCAGCTCGAGCACGAGGTGGCTGCGCTCGGCGCCGACGGCGCTCGGCGGCTGGGCCAGACGCAGGTCGGGGAAGCACAGGACCGGTTCCTCGTTGCGCTCTCCGAAGGGCTCGAGCCGCTCGATCTGGCGCATCAGCTCGGGCGTCATCTCGGACAGGGAGAGCTCGGCGTCGATCCACAGCGGCGGCCGCGCGCGCCGGTCCGCGCCGAGCTCGCCGGCCCGCGCGCACATCGCCTCGCGCAGGGCGTCGACGCTCCCGGCCGCGACCTCGCAGCCGGCCGCCTGCGCGTGGCCGCCGTGGCGGAGGGTGTGCTCGGCGCCGGCGTCGAGCAGCGCGAGCACGTCGACGCCCTCGACCGAGCGCGCGCTCCCGCGCCCGGCCTCGCCCTCGAGGCCGATCACGAGCGCCGGGCGCGCGAAGCGCCGCGCCAGCCGCGCGGCGACGATCCCGGCCACGCCCTGGTGCCAGCCCTGGCCGGCGACGACCAGCACCGGCCAGCGGCGCGGGTCCTCGAAGCGCTCGGCCTCGACCAGCGCGCGCTCGTAGAGCTCGGCCTCGACCTGCTTGCGCTGCACGTTGAGCCGGTCGAGCTCGCCCGCCAGCTCCCGCGCGCGCGCTTCGTCGGTGCACAGCAAGAGCTCGAGCGCGGTGCGCGCGCTGCCGAGCCTCCCGCAGGCGTTCAGGCGCGGCCCGACCTGGAAGGCGACGTCCTCGGCCGCCACCCGTTCGCGCTCCAGGCCCGCGACGCGCATCAGGGCGCTGACGCCGGCGTGCGCGCTGCGCCCCAGCGCGCGCAGGCCGTAGCTCGCGAGGATGCGGTTCTCGTCGACGAGCGGCACGACGTCGCACACCGTCGCGATCGCCACGCTGGCCGTGGCGTCGACCAGGAAGTCGCGCAGGTCGTCGCGCACCTTCGCGCCGCCCGAGAGCTCCTGGCACACGCCCCAGGCCAGCTTGAAGGCCACCGCGCCGCCGCACAGCTCGCGGAAGGGGTAGCGCGACGAGGCGAGCTTGGGGTTGACGATCGCCGCCGCCGGCGGCAGCTCGCCGGCCGGCGGCTCGTGGTGGTCGGTGACGACGGTCTCGATCCCCAGGGCGCGCAGCTCGGCGATCGTCCCGACCGACGAGGTGCCGTTGTCGACGCTGACGACCAGCGTCGCGCCGACCGCGCGCGCGCGCTCGACCGAGTGGCGGCCGAAGGCGTAGCCGTCGCGCAGCCGGTTGGGGATGTGCCACTCGACGCGCGCGCCCAGTTGGCGCAGGAGCCGCACCAGGAGCGCGGTGCCGGTCACCCCGTCGACGTCGTAGTCGCCGTGCACGAGGATCGTCTCGCCTCCGCCCAGGGCTCGCACGATGCGCTCGCAGGCGGCGTCCATGCCCGGCAGCAGGCGCGGGTCGTGCAGGTCCATCAGGCTCGGCTGCAGGTGCCGGCCGACCGCCTCGGGGTCGCTGATCCCGCGCGCCACGAGCAGGCGCGCCAGGAGCGGGTGCAGGGCGCGCGCCGCCGCCAGCCGCTCGACGGCGGCCTCGTCCACGCGCCGCGTCTTCCAGACCGGGGCGGCGGGGGCGAGCAGGGGCATGGCGCGAGGGTAGGGGCTCGCCCGCCCGAAGGCGAGCCTTGTCCGCGCCCCCTTTCGCGGGGGAGACTGTCCCCATGACCGGCGCGGAGGAGGGACGGCAGGAGGCCCTGCGGCGGCTGCCGGCCGTGGACGAGGCGCTGCGCTCGCCGGAGGTGGCGGAGCTCCTGGAGCGCGAGCGGCGCGAGCTCGTGGCCGAGCTCGTGCGCGACGAGCTCGCGCGCTGGCGCGCGCAGGTGCAGGCCGGCCGGCTCGACGCGCCGGGGCTCGCGGCGCGGCTCGCCTCCGGGGCCCTGGGAGCGTCCGTGGCCGCGCTCCTGGCCGAGGAGCGCGGCCGAGGCCTGCGGCGCGTCGTGAACGCCACCGGCGTGGTGCTGCACACGGGGCTGGGGCGCGCGCCGCTGCACCCCGAGGCGGCGGCGGCCATGGAGCGCGCGGCGGCGGGCTACTGCGTGCTCGAGGTCGAGCGCTTCAGCGGCGAGCGCAACGAGCGCGACGCGCGCCTGGGCGTGCTGCTGGCGCGCCTGACCGGGGCCGAGGCCGCGATCGCGGTCAACAACAACGCCGGCGCGGTGCTGCTCCTCTTGCAGACCTTCGCCGGCGGGCGCGAGGCGGTCGTCAGCCGCGGCGAGCTGGTCGAGATCGGCGGCTCCTTCCGCGTGCCGGAGGTGATGGCGCGCGCCGGCGTGACGCTGCGCGAGGTCGGCACGACGAACCGCACGCGCGCGGCCGACTTCCGCGCCGCGGCGGGGGAGCGCACGGGGCTCCTGATGAAGGTGCACACGAGCAACTTCAAGGTGGTCGGCTTCACGCAGGAGGTCGGTCCGGGCGAGCTCGGCGAGCTGGGGCGCGAGCTCTCCCTGACGACGGCCTTCGACCTCGGCTCGGGCCTGCTCGAGCCCGAGCAGGGGTCCGCGCTCGACGCGCTGGCGGGCGAGCCGCGGGTGCGCGACGCGGTGGCGAGCGGGATCGACGTGGTCACGTTCTCGGGCGACAAGCTGCTCGGCGGTCCCCAGGCCGGGCTCGTGGTCGGGCGCCGGGGGGCGGTGGCGGCCATGCGCGCGAACCCGATCTACCGCGCGCTGCGCCTGGACAAGGTGAGCCTGGCCGGCCTGGAGGCGACGCTCGAGCTGTACCTCGCCGGGCGCGCGGACGAGATCCCGGCGCGGCGCATGTTGCGCGCCAGCGCGGAGGAGCTGCGGCCAGTGGCTGAGCGCCTGGCGGCGCGCATCGGTGCGCTGGCGGGTCTCGCGGCCGAGGTCGTGGCCGGCGCGTCGCAGCCCGGCAGCGGCAGCGCGCCGGACGTGTTCCTCGACACCTGGCTGGTGGCGGTGGCGAGCGAGCGGCGCTCGCCCGACGCCCTGGCGGCGGCCCTGCGCGCCGGCGAGCCGCCGGTCTTCGCGCGCATCCAGGACGGGCGGCTGCTGTTCGACGTGCGCACCCTGCTGGAGGGCGACGAGGAGCGGCTGGCGGCGGCCTGCGCCGCGCTCGGGTAGAAGGTGGAACGTGGAAGGGCGGAAGATGGCGCGCCGCGGCCCGTCCCACGGTCCCGTGGACGCGCGCGAGCTCGAGCGGCGCTTCGAGGAGCGCTCGGCGACGGTGGCCGTGGTCGGCCTGGGCTGCGTCGGTCTGCCGCTGTCCTTGGCCCTGCACCGGGCCGGTTTCCGGGTGCTGGGGCTCGACAGCGACCGCGACAAGGTGGCGCGCATGGCGCGCGGCGAGAACCCGCTGCGCTACGTCGACGGCGGCGCGGTCGAGGCCATGCTGGCGCACGAGCGTTTCGAGCTCTTGCGCGACGCCGAGCGCCTGGTCGAGGCCGACGCGATCCTCTTGTGCGTGCCGACGCCGCTCGACGGCGCGGGCCAGCCCGACCTGTCGCAGGTCGAGGCCGCCGCGCGCGCGGTCGCGCGCCATCTGCGGCGCGGCCAGCTCGTCGTGCTCGAGTCCACGACGTGGCCCGGCACGACGCGCGAGGTCGTGGCGCCGATCCTGGCGGCGAGCGGGCTGGCCCTCGGGCGCGAGGTCTGGCTGGCCTACTCGCCCGAGCGCGAGGACCCGGGCCGCCCCGGGCGCACGGCGGCGCGCGTGCCCAAGCTGGTGGGGGGGCTGGACGAGGAGTCGGCGCGCCTGGCGCTCGCGCTCTACTCGGCGGCGGTGGACGAGGTTCACGCGGTCTCGAGCGCCGAGGTGGCCGAGGCCGCCAAGCTGTTCGAGAACACCTTCCGGGCGGTGAACATCGCGCTGGTGAACGAGCTCAAGCTCGTGCTCGAGCGCCTGGGGATCGACGTCTGGGAGGTGATCGAGGCCGCCGCGACGAAGCCTTTCGGCTTCATGAAGTTCACGCCCGGCCCCGGCATGGGTGGGCACTGCATCCCGGTCGACCCGTTCTACCTGGCCTGGGTCGCGCGCCGCGCGGGGGCGGCGACGCGCTTCGTGGAGCTCGCCGGCGAGTTGAACCGCGCCATGCCCGCGCACGTCGTCGAGCGCACGGTCGCGGCGCTGGCGAGCGCCGCGCGCCCGGTCGAGGGCGCGCGCGTGCTCGTGCTCGGCCTGGCGTACAAGCCCGACGTCGACGCGACGCACGAGTCGCCGGCGATCCGCATCCTCGAGCTCTTGGCCGCGCGCGGCGCGCTGCTCTGCTACAGCGACCCCTGGATCCCGGCCGCGCCAGCCGAGTGCGGGGACCTGCTCGAGGAGCGCACGTCGATCGAGCTCACGCCGGAGAGCCTCTCTTCCTTCGACGTCGTGCTGGTCGTCACCGACCATTCCGCCTTCGACTGGGACCTCGTCGCCGCCCACGCGCGCCTCGTGATCGACACGCGCAACGCCCTGGGCGCGCGCATGAAGGGACGCGCGGGCTACTTCCGGGCGTAGATCAGCTCGGCCGCGGCTTCCACGAGGCGCGGGGCGCCGATCAGGAAGTCCCAGCGGCCCTCGCGCCCCGCCGGCAGGACGCGCGTCGCGCCGCCGGCCTCCTCGACCAGCACCTGGCTCGCGCGCAGGTCCCAGACGGCGAGCCCGAGCTCGAGCGACATGTCGAGCGCGCCGCGCGCCACGAGCGCGTGGCCGAAGCAGTCGTTGTTGCCCGTCGTGCGCCCGCAGGCGCCCACGAGGGCCTGGTGCGCGTCCACGCGGCCGTTGCGCCGGAACGTCGCCAGGCTTTCGATCGAGGCCGTCGCGTCGGCCAGGCGCTCGCAGGAGGACGCGCGCAGGCGCTCGTCACCGCACCACGCGCCGAGCCCGCGCGCGGCGCGGTAGGTCTCGCCGAGGGCCGGCAGGTGCACGACGCCGACCAGGGCCCGGCCCGTCTCCCTCTCCTCGAGCGCGATCAGCGTCCCGAACAAGGGGTTGCCGCGCGCGAAGGCCAGGGTGCCGTCGATCGGGTCGATCACCCAGCGCAGGTCGTTCCCGCCCGCGCCCTCGTCGAGCCCCTGCTCCTCGCCCACGATCGCGATCGCGCCGAAGCGCTGCGACGCGCGCAGGGCGCGCCGGATGGTCGCCTCGGCCTCGCGGTCGGCGGCGGTCACGATCGTGCCGTCGCCCTTCGTGTCGACCGCCAGCCGCGCGTCGCGGAAGCTCGCCAGGACGCCCGCCTGCGCCTCGAGCGCCGCCGCCACCGCGACGTCGAGCGCGGCCCGCAGCTCGCTGGCGTCCATCGCGCGCCACGGTAGCACGGTGCCGGCGCGCAGCGGCGCGCAACCACCGCCCGGATACCGGTGTCGAGGAAGTCTTCCGGGGCGAGCGGCTGGGTGCTACCATCGGTGGCAGAGCGGCGCTCGCCGCCCTGTGTGAACTGGACTACCATGGCTGATGATCTGCCTTCGAGGACGCCTAATCCGTGGCTGCATGGTGCCCGGGGGAGGGCAACTGAAGGTCCGGGCGCCGTCATGGCAGCGTCCTGCGAACGAATCAGCAGTAGCCAACGAGCGCCGCGATGAGCATGGGCGCCAGGTCAGGTAGGCAGAGATTTCAGCCCCTGCTAGCTCTCTCAACTCTGGGCATTGCTCTGGGCATTGCTCTGTGCGCAGCAACCGTTGTCACCTGTGCTGTTGTGCTGGGAAAGGGGTGGTCCTACCTAGGATGGTCCGGACCGCGACCGCTGTACGGTGTGGAGCTCAGCTCGGGAGATGTGAATGGAGATGGCGCCCCTGACATCCTCATAGTTGCCTATGTGTACAGCCCGGGAGCCCTCGGTACGAGGCACCAGTTCTTCGCTGGCGTAATGTCAACGAGGAGTGGCGAGTGGTTACACAGATTCGCCTCCTGGGGTCGACGTCCCGGCCATTCGGCCCCTGACGGATTCCTCGGAGTGGGTGGTGGTTGCGTGTTAGACGATCTGGACGGCGACGGATGGGCGGAGGTCGCGATACTGTCTGCGCGGATGGTTGATTTGCAGCGCTATGAGTATCAGCGCAAGGTACATGTATTCAACGGAATCGACTTTCGTCACCTTTACGATGCTGCCGTCGGTGGATCTGCATCTAGTCTTGACGGACATAACGGACCGAGCATCATCGCGATCTCAGATGTGGACCATGATGGTTTCCGTGATATCGCCGTTGTAGGAGGCGAACTGGTTCTGATGTCCGGGCAGGATGGTCACAGGATAGTAAGCTCCTTGATCCCCGGCGAGGCTGGTGGCGATCCGCTCGATGTCGCCAGGATCGCGCTGGCGGGTGACGTCAATGGAGATGGTGCCCGAGACCTCATTGTGGCGGGTGCTCAAAGTAGTATTCTGTCTGGAGCAGATTGTACACTTCTTTCGAGCATCCCGACTCCTAGCAATATCGCCGGCGCAGGTGGAGACCTTGACGGTGACGGAATCGAGGACTTTCTTCTCGCGACCGAGGGTGGGATCGTTGCCTACTCAGGCAGAGGAGCTGATCTGATTTGTGTTTTTCCTGTGGCATCAGAGGGCCTTCTCGAGCCGCACATGACAATTGTAGGGGATTGCGACGGCGATGGGTTTGATGAAGTCCTAACAACAACTGCTCAACTGGACCGGCTTTTTGTATACAGCGGATCGGCCGGCCGTGTCTTATATGAGGTACCGGGGGATATCTGGCGGTGGAGCGGATTGAGTGATGGTCGGGGGGGGTATAGGAGTGTGCTTGCCATCGGCGATGCTGACGGTGACGGTAGGGCCGACTACGCGGCGGGAGTAGGAGGTCCTGGGTTTCCCGGGACGGTGGCTGGGTGCTCTCTTCGAGTATACTCAGGGAGGAGTGGCGATGTGGTATTGAACGTGGACCTGGGAGTGGAAGAGTAGTCCTTTGTCCTACTCATCGTATCAGTGGCACGAAGCGCGCGCCCGGGTGTCGATGGCTGTGAGAATCCGCCGGAAGGGGTGGTCGGTTAGCTCCTCCACCCCCAAGATGTTGTGGTCGTGGGCGAGCGGGCTGGAGCGGATTCAGCGGGCCACCTGGTGGCCGGTCGGGACTACCCGGGTACCTACCAGGAGTCCCGGCGGTTGTTCGGCGGCGAGGAACGGTGCCGGCGGTTCCTCCAGGAGCTGCGCTGGCCCGACGGCTTCGTGTGCCCGGCGTGCGGTCACGCTGGCGCGCCGCACGAGCTGTCGCGGGGAAGGCTCGTCTGCACACGCTGCCGGCACCAGACGACGGTGACCGCAGGCCCGGCAGTGCCCGCGACGCGACCACCACGCGCGGTAGGCGGCGCGCGCGGGGGCGGCGCGTGTCGGAGCCGTGAACCTTGCTCCGGCATGGGCTATCCTCGCGCCGAATGAAGCTGTTCGGGAACAAGCGACTGACCGACTACGCCGACTGCGCCGGGTGAGCGGCGAAGATGCCCCAGGGGGAGCTCGCCCAGGTGCTGGGCGGCGTACTCGGAGAGGCGGACGAGCGGCTGCTCGTCGGGCCGAGATCCGTCGACGACGCGGGCGTCGTGCGGCTCGGCGCGGCCGAAGGTCTGCCGGCGGACTGCGCCATCGCACTGGTGCAGACCATCGACTACTTCCCGCCGGTCGTCGACGACCCCTTCCTCTACGGCGCGATCGCGGCCGCCAACGCGCTCTCGGACGTCTACGCCATGGGCGGGCGGCCGCTCAGCGTGCTCAACCTGGCGGGCTTCCCCGAGGACTTCCCGGCCGAGTGGCTCGGCGAGATCTTCCGCGGCGGCTTCGAGAAGGTGCGCGAGGCCGGCGCGGTCGTCGCCGGCGGCCACACCGTGCGCTCCAAGGAGGCCCAGTTCGGCTTCGCCGTCACCGGCCTGGTCGAGCGCGCACACCTGACCACGAACGCCGGCGCGCGCGCCGGCGACGCGCTCTACCTCACCAAGCCGATCGGCACGGGGGCGCTGACCACCGCCGCCAAGAGCCAGAAGATCACCTGGGACGAGCTGCGCCCGGCGGCCGAGCAGATGGCGACCCTCAACGCGCGCGCGGCCGAGGCCATGACCGCCGCCGGCGCGCACGCCTGCACCGACGTCACCGGCTTCGGCCTCGCCGGCCACGCCCACAACGTCGCCGCCGCCAGCGGCGTCACCCTGCGCCTGCGCCTGGCCGACGTGCCGCTCCTGCCCGGCGCGCGCGAGCTCGCCGCGCGCGGCCTCGTCTCCGGCGGCGCGCGCCGCGGGCGGAAAGGGCTCGCGGACACCGTCGCGATCGCCGCCGGCCTGGATGAGGCGCTCGTGACCCTGGCCTTCGACGCCGAGACCTCGGGCGGGCTCCTGATCGCCGTCGCGCCCGAGCGCGCGGCCGACCTGGAGCGCGAGCTGGCGGCGCGCGAGCAGCTCGTGCGCCGCGTCGGCCAGTGCCTCGAGCGCGCCACGCCGTCGAGGACGACGATCGAGCTGGCCTGACGGCCGGCCGCGCCGGATGTCCGCCCGCGCCCGCCCGCAGCTCGACGCCGGCCCGCCCTCGACCGGGCCGCCCTGGATCCTGGGGCAGCGCGGCGCGCCGCTCGAGGCGCCCGAGAACACCCTCGCCGGCCTGCGGCGCGCCCTCGACCTGGGGCTCGACGGCGTGCAGTACGACCTGCGCGCCTGCGCCGGCGGCGAGCTCGTGCTGATGGCCGACGAGACCCTCGAGCGCACGACCGACGGCCGCGGCCGCGTGGGCGAGCGGACCCTGCCGGAGCTCTTCCACCTCGACGCCGGCGGCGGCTTCGACAAGCGCTTCGTCGGCGAGCCGATCCCGCTCTTCGACGAGGCGCTCGAGCTCTCGGCCGACCCCGGACGCGAGCCGCCGCTGCACCTGGTGCTCTTGCGCGAGCCCGACCTCGTCGACGACGTCGCCCGGCGCGTGCGGGAGGTCGGCCGGCGGCTGGCCGTGCGCGTCGCCTCGCCCTCGCGCGACGTGTGCCGCTCCGCGCGCGACGCCGGGCTGGCGGCCATGCTGGTCGCCCCCGAGCCGGACGAAGGCCATCGACGGTTCGTGCGCGACGAGCGCCTGGCGGCCTGCGCCGCCGGCCCGCGCGCCTGGAGCGCCGCCGGCGGCCAGGACGGCGCGGACTGGGACTGCGAGCGCTGGGCGATCGGCGTCGACGCGCCGGACGACCTGCTGGCGGCCTGCCGCGCGCCGCTGTTCGGCTTCACGACCGCCGAGCCGCGGCGCGCCCTGGCCGTGCGCGCGCTCGTCGCGCTCGCGCCGCAGGACCAGGGCCCGCACCCGCTGCGCGCGCCGGAGCTGCCGGTCGACCCGGAGGGCGCCCCGCAGGGCGGCGGCGAGTGGCGCGGGGCCTGGCGCTCCCGCGCGCGCGTGCGCAACCCCTTCCCGTTCGACGTGCGCGCCGGCTGCCAGCTCTTCGTGCGCCGTGGCGCCTTCGAGGTCGCCGGCCTGCCGGCGCGCTTCACGCTCGCGCCGGACGAGGAGGTGGAGCTCTCCTTCGAGCTGAAGGGCGGCTCGTGGAGCCCCGGCGGCGACCCGCTCTTGGCGGTGCTCTACCGCTGGCGCGCCGGGCCCGGCCGGCCCGCCGGGCGGCTCCTGCTCGACGCGCCCCTCGTGCGCGTGCGCACGGTCGCGGCCGACGAGGTCGCGCGGCGCGTGCGCATGCTGCGCGAGAGCCCCGCGCAGTCGCCGGCGACGATGACCGTGCGCCGTCGCGGGCGCGAGCTCGTGGTCGCGATCGAGGATCCCGGGGGCCTGCGGGACACGCGCACCCTGGTGCACCTGGCGGGGCGCACGGAGATGGGCGGGGCCGGGCTGCGCCTGAGGCTGCCGCGCGACTTCGACCGCCGCGCGCAGGGCGTGCCGTTCTGCTGCGGCTTCGTCGGCCGCGACGCGCACGGCGGGAACGGCCGCGTGCTGCGGCGCTGGGCCGGCGGCCTGCCGGAGGGGCCGCACTCGGGCGCGCCCGGGCGGCTCGTGCCGCAAGGCCGCGGGTAGGCGCGCCGGCCGGGGCCTGGGCGAGAGGTGCCCCCTGTCGCCGGCCCGCCGTCGCTCGGGGATCTCTGATCAGGGCACCGCCGGCGGCGGGCGGGGCTCGCCCCGCGCGGGCCGAAACGCTAGGTTCGGCGGCCCGGTGGGGAGTGGATCCGTGCTGGTGTGCGGCCCGGCCTTCAAAGCCGGTTGGGTTCCGTGAACAGCGGTACCGGTGGGTTCGATTCCCATGCACTCCCGCCACCCGCGCCGGACCCGGGGGCGAGCGCATGACCAGTCCGTGCCCGAGCCCGATCACCGTTCGCGGCTACGAGAGCGGCGACGAGGAGCAGATCCTGGCCGCCTTCAACCGCGCCTTCGCGGCCGCCGACCCCGGCTTCGAGCCGCGCAGCCTGGCGGCCTGGCGCTGGCGCTTCCTGGAGAACCCCGCCGGGCGGCGCATCCGGCTCGCGCTCGACGGGCGCGGCGCGGTCGTGGCGCAGTTCGCCGGCCTGCCCCAGCGCGCCCTGCTGGACGGGGAGCCGGCGGTCTTCACCCAGGCCGTCGACTCGCTGGCCGCGCCGCGCGCCGATCTGGGACGCAGCCCGTTCGTGCGCGCCGGCGAGCGCTTCCGGGACGACTTCCGCGGCGACGCCTGGATGTGGGGCTACCCCGAGCGCGCCGCGCTGCGCATCGGCCGGCGCTGCCTCGGATACGAGCGCGTGCGCGCCCAGACCGCCTTGCGCGGCGAGCCGCACAGGCTCGAGCCCGGGCGCGCCGGCGCCGGCGTCGAGGTCGAGGAGACGACGGGTTTTCCGGCCGCCGTCGACGGCCTGTTCGCGCGCGTCGGGGCGCGGCAGCGGGCGATCGCCGTGCGCGACGCCGAGACCCTCGACTGGCGCTTCGCGCGCCACCCCGAGCACGACTACGCCCTCGGCCTGGCACGCGCCGCCGGGCGTCTGGCGGGCTACGCCGTCTGTCGTCCCGGGCGCTTCGACGGCGAGAGCGCGACGCTGGTGTGCGACTGGCTGGCCGAGCCCGCCGCGGCCCCGGCGCTCGTCGCCTGGCTCGCCGCGCGCGCCCGCGCCGGCGGGAGCGCGCCGCTCCTGGCGCTCTTCCCGCCCTGGTCGCCGGAGTGGGCCCGCTTCCAGGAGGCCGGCTTCCGCGTCGTCCCGACCCGCCGCACACTCGTCGGGAAGAGCTTCGCGCGCGGGCGCGACGCGCGCTGGTTCGCGCGGCACTGGTACGTCACCCTGGGCGACAGCGACCTGTGCTGAGCGCGGCCGCGAACGGCGCGAGGTGGGCCCGATGGGGGAGTACGAGATCCGCGAGCTCTGCGACGAGGACGCCGACTCCGTGCTCGCGACCTTCGCCGCGGCCTTCGGGCGCGAGCGGGCGCGCGACGAGTGGGAGTGGGCCTTCCGGCAGAACCCGGCCGGGCGGCGCGCCTTCGTGGCCGTGCGCGACGGCCGCGTCGCGGCCCAGTACGCCGGAATGCCGGCGCGCGCGTGGGCGCTGGGAGAGGAACACGTCTTCGTCCAGGCGGTCGACGCGATGGTGCACCCCGAGCACCGCCGCGGCCTGCAGAACCCCGGCCTGTTCGTGCGCACGGCGCAGGCCTGCTTCGAGGCCTGCGGCGCACCGGGCGGCGACGCGGTGCACTACGGCTGGCCGATCGCCCCGGCCGCGCGCGTCGGACGGCGCTTCCTGGACCAGGAGCTCGTGCGCGAGGAGCTCGTGCTCGTGCGCTCGATCGCGTCCGGCTGGCGCCGCCTGCCGGACGGCGTCGAGCGCCTCGAGCGCTTCGACGAGCAGGCGCTCTGGCTCTACGAGCGCTGCTGCGGCGAGTGGGGCGCGAGCGTCGTGCGCGACGCGGCCCGGCTCTCGTGGCGCTACCTCGAGCACCCGCGGCGGCGCTACGCCTGCCTGGGTGCGCGCGACGGCGAGGGCCTGCTGCGCGGGCTGGCGGTCCTGCGCGAGGGGAGCTGGACGCAGGCCGGGGCGCTCCCGCTGTGCGAATGGCTGGTGCCCGCCGGCGAGCGCGAGGTCGGCGAGCGGCTCGAGCGCGCCGTCCTGGCCGCCGCCGCGGCGCAGGGCGCCGAGCGCGTCGTGGCGCTCTTCCCCGACTGGTCGCCGTGGTTCGGCGCCTTCCAGGAGCGCGGCTGGCGCGTCCATCCGAGCCCCTACGAGCTCGTGGCGCGCTCGTTCGAGCGCCGCATCGACGCGGGCTGGCTGGTCGCGCACTGGTGGTACCAGCTCGGCGACTCGGACCTGGTGTGAGGGGATAGGGCACGGCTTTCGTAGACTGGCGCACCGTGGACGGGACTCGAACAGGGCGGGCGGCGGCTGCGATCTGCCTGGGGTCGCTGTGCGCGCCGGCGGCGCTGGCCGCGAGCGCGCAGGAGGCGCCCGCGGCGCCGGCGGTCACGCGCGTCGACGTCGACCGCGAGCTCGACGTCGGCACCCTGGCGCTCGTGCAGCGCGGCCTGCGCTCGGCGCGCTCCGCCGGACACGCCGCGCTCGTGGTCGCGATCGACACGCCCGGCGGCGCGGTCGACCTGATGTCGCAGATCGCCCGCATCCTGCGCGACGAGGACGAGCTCCTGACCGTGGGCTGGGTGCGCGGCAACGCGACCTCGGCCGGCGCGCTCGTGACCCTGGCCTGCGAGCGCGTGTACATGCGCGCCTCCGCCACCCTCGGCTCCGCCACGCCGGTCGTGCCCGGCCTGCAGGGCATCGAGGGCATCCCCGAGGAGGGCGGCGTGTTCGAGAAGGTCAAGTCGGTCGTGCGGGCCGAGTTCCGGGCCGTGGCCGCCTCGCGCGGGCGTCCGCCCGAGCTGGCCGAGGCGATGGTCGACGCCGACGTCGAGGTGCGCGTCGTGCGCGTCGAGGGCGAGGAGCGCTACATGACCGGCGAGGAGTGGGACGACGCGGTCGCGCGCGGCGAGCGCCCCGATCTGGTGCGGACCGTGATCCCGCGTGGCAAGCTCCTGAACGTGACCGGGCCGGAGGCGGTCGCGCTGCAGCTCGCCGACGGCCTGGCCGAGGACATGGGCGAGCTGCTGGCGCGCATCGGCCAGGGCGGCGCGCGCGTGGTCGCGCTCGAGCGCTCGAGCTCCGAGGAGGTGCTGTCCTTCCTGGCCGTGATCACGCCGCTGCTCTTGGTGGCCGGGCTGATGCTCGGCTACATGGAGCTGAAGACGCCGGGCTTCGGGCTGCCCGGCGTCCTGTCGCTCCTGTGCTTCGGCGTCGTGCTGACCGGCAAGTACATGGCCGGCCTGGCGGACGTGCCGCACGTCGTGCTGGTCGTGGCCGGCCTGGCGCTGATCGCGGTCGAGCTGTTCCTGGTGCCGGGGACGATCTGGGTCGGGCTGATCGGCGGCGTGCTGGTCCTCGGCGGCCTGGTCGCCTCCGAGCTCGGACCGGGCTTCGGCCTGGACAGCGAGCTGTCGCGCAAGCTGGCGCTCGACACCGCCTGGCGCCTCGCGCTGACCGCCCTGGCGGCGATGTTCGGGGTGCTGATCCTGTCGCGCTTCCTGCCCGACACGCCGGTCCTGCGGCGCCTGGTGCAGCTCCCGGCGACGGCCGAGCGACCCTTCGCCGAAGCCATGCGCGAGACGAAGGACCGCCACGCCGAGCTGGCGCGCGTCGGCGCGACCGGCGTGGCCTTGACCGCCCTGCGGCCGGTCGGAAAGGTGGCGCTCGACGACGATGCGAGCGTCGAGTTCGAGGCGCGCGCGGAGGGGGATCTGATCGACGGAGGCCGACGAGTGAAGGTGATCGAGGTGCTCGGGGCTGGGGCCAGGCTGCTGGTGGTGGGGGAAGGGGAGGGGCCGGCATGACCTGGGCCATCCTGCTCCTGGGCCTGGGCCTGGCGCTGATCGTGGCCGAGGTGCTGTTTCCCAGCCTGGGCATGCTGGGCGTGCTGGCGACGCTGTGCATCGTCGGCGGCGGCGTGTTCGCGCAGCGCGAGGGCGGCCTGACGACCTACATGCTGATCGCCGGCGTGTGCGTGCCGCTCGTGATCCTGCTCGGCCTCAAGCTGCTGCCGCGCAGCCCGCTGGCGAAGTACCTGGTGGCCGGCGGCTTCTCGACCGACGACAACCGCGGCGTCGATCGGCGCGACGATTCGCTGCTCGGCAAGGAGGGCGTCGTCGAGGCCAAGCTGCGCCCGGCCGGCGTGGCGCGCATCGACGGGCGGCGCGTGGACGTCGTCAGCCGCGGGGAGTGGATCGACGCCGGCACGCGCGTGCGCGTGATCGGGCTGGAGGGCAATCGCGTCGTCGTGGACGACGCCGGACGAGGCGCGGGAGAGGCCGCGCCGCAGATCTGAGGCGGAACGAGCAATGGCGGAACTCCTGAAGAACGTCGGTCTGGTCATCGTCAGCATCTTCCTGCTGGTGTTCCTGTTCGTGTTCCTGCGGTACGCGAACCTCTACCTGCGATCGGTGCTGACCAAGGCCGGCATCGGCCTGTTCGACATGTTCGCCATGAGTCTGCGCAAGGTCTCGCCGGCGCTCATCGTCAACGCGCGCGTGATGCTGGTGCAGTCGCGCATCGAGAGCGTCGACAAGCGCGACCTCGAGGCGCACTTCCTGGCCGGCGGGCGCGTCAACCGCGTCGTGCAGGCCATCATCTCGGCCAACCGCGCCGGCATCGACCTCGACTTCCGCACCGCGGCCGGCATCGACCTGGCCGGGCGCGACGTGCTCGAGGCGGTCAAGACCAGCGTGACGCCCAAGGTGATCGACTGCCCCAACCCGGAGGGCGGCAAGACGACCATCGCCGCGGTCGCCAAGGACGGCATCCAGGTCCTGGCGAAGGCGCGCGTCACGGTGCGCACGAACATCGCGCGCCTGGTCGGCGGCGCGGGCGAGGAGACGATCATCGCGCGCGTGGGCGAGGGCATCGTCAGCACGATCGGCTCGAAGGACACCCACAAGATGGTGCTCGAGAACCCCGACCACATCTCCAAGACCGTGCTGGCGCGCGGGCTCGACGCGGGCACGGCCTTCGAGATCGTCTCGATCGACATCGCCGACGTCGACATCGGCATCAACATCGGCGCGCGCCTGCAGGCCGACCAGGCCGAGGCCGACAAGCGCGTGGCCCAGGCCCTGGCCGAGAAGCGCCGCGCGATGGCGGTCGCGGCCGAGCAGGAGTTCAAGGCCACGGTGCAGGAGAACCGCGCCAAGGTGGTGCTGGCCGAGGCCGAGGTGCCGCTGGCCATGGCCGAGGCGCTGCGCAGCGGCAACCTGGGCGTGATGGACCTCTTCCGGCTGCGCAACATCCAATCCGACACCGAGATGCGCGGCAGCATCGCGCGCGGCGAGAGCCCGCCGCCGAGCGCGGGCGGCGGCGGGGCCCAGGGCTGAGAGGCTGAGCAGAAATCGATGATACAGCCTCTCAGATGCCGTTTGGCCCAACGCTTGGCGGCGTTGGCGCCCGTTCGCGAGCAATTCTTGCTCGCTTTCTGAGAGGGATGGAGGCCGCCACGCTGTTCGCGTCGCTTCGAGCCGAGGAGCAGTTCGACTGGGCCCAGGTCGTGCTCGTGCTGCTGCTCCTGTTCGGGGGCGCGGCGCAGGCGATCTGGCGGCGCGTCCACGGGGACCAGAAGCGGGCGCAGGGCGGGCAGCGGCGGCGGCAGCCCGCGCCGCCGTCCGGTCGCCCGCGCGCGCCCGCGCCGCCCGCGGGCTGGAGCGAGCTGTTCGGTGATCTCCCGCGCGAAGGGGAGGAGGTCGAGCTCGAGTCGTTCGCGTCGCCCGAATCGCTCGAGTCGCTCGAGTCGCTCGGCCAGGTCCCGGTGGCCGGCGCTCCCGCGCCCGCCCGGACCCGCGCTCCGGCTCCCGCCGGGCCGCCGGAATCGCTCTCGGAGCTCGTCCTCGACCGTCCCTCCGGCCACATGCCCGGGGCGACCGATCTGGCCCAGGTGCCCTCGGAGGCGGAGCTCTCCACGGAGTTCAGCGAAGACCTGACGCACGCCATCCCGCAGGCCGAGGTGGAGCACGTCGGGCTGCGCCGGCGGATCCTCTCCGGGGACGCCTGGCTGGACGCGGTGGTGGCGGCCGAGGTCCTCGGCCGGCCGCTCTCCATGCGCTCCCACGACGAGCTGCCGGGCTCCATCCCGCGCTGATGGGGAGCGCCGGGCGATGAGCGCGCGCGCTCGGCGCTACTGGCTCTTCAAGTCCGAGCCCTCGGCCTTCTCCTGGGACGACCTGTGGGCCGCGCCCGGCCGCCGCACGTCTTGGGACGGGGTGCGCAACTACCAGGCGCGCAACTTCCTGCGCGAGGACGTGCGCGCCGGCGACGGGGTGCTCTTCTACCACTCGGGGGCAGAACCGCCGGGCGTGGTGGGGGTGGCGGATGTGGTGCGCGAGGCGTACCCCGACCCGACCCAGCACGACCCGGAGCACCCGCGCTACGATCCCGGGAGCGACCCGGCCGCGCCGCGCTGGTGGATGGTCGACATCCGCGCCCGGCGTCCGCTGGAGCGCTTCGTCCCGCTCGGCGAGCTGAAGCGCACCAGCGCCCTCTCCGGGATGGGGGTCGTGCAGCGCGGCCAGCGCCTCTCGGTGCAGCCGGTGCGCGCCGCCGAATGGCGCGCGGTGCTGCGCGCGGGCGGCCTGGATCCCGATTCCTGAACCGCCGGGGGGGGCCCGGGAAGGGGTCGCGATGGAGGCTCAAGTCCCTTGCTGACAAGGGCTTGGGACTCCTTCGTGGGAGCGGGCCCGGCCGCCGCGGGGCCCCTCCCGGCCCCGCCAGAGGGGGCGAAAGGGGCGTCGGACCTTGATCGGAGCGGCGGAATGTGGTCCCTACAGGGCCTTCCGGGGGGGTCCGGCGCGCCGCCGGCGCCCCCGCCGGAGAAGAACCACGAGCGCGCGACCCGATCCGCTGTTTCCCGTCCAGCTGTTCCCAGAACCACTGAAGGCGACATGAGCGAGAACTTCGAACGTCTGACCAAGGCCATCGCGGACGCCCGCGATGACGTCGAGAAGGCCGAGAGCGGCAACAAGGCCGCCACCTCCCGCGTGCGCAAGGCGATGCAGGCCATCAAGGCCATCGCCCAGGACATCCGCAAGGAGATGCTCGAGCTGCGCGACGCGGGTGGCAAGTAGCGCCCGGTCCCGACCCGGAGACCGCCCCGCCCTCCGGCCGGCTCGCCGGCCGGCCGGGCCCGATTCACCGAACGAGGCCGCTCCGAGCGGCCTTCTTCGTGCCGGGGGCGGCGCGCGCCCTTCCCCAGAGGCTCAGCCTTCGAAGACCTCGAGCGCGGGGGCGTCCGGCGCGATCAGGCCCGCCTCGCAGGCCGCGCGCCGCAGGGCCTCGAGCGCGCCGCGGCCCTGGCGGCCGAGGTCGCGCGTCCAGTTGTTCACGTACAGCTCGACGTGCGCCCAGAGCACCTCGTCTCTCTGCTCCTGAGCGTGGCGGCGCATGGTCGCCAGGGCCGCCTCGGGGTGCGCGCGAGCGTGCTCGAGCGAGCGCGCGATCGCGGCGCGCAGGCTCTCCAGGGCGCGCGTCCCGAGGTCGCGCCGGGCGACGATCCCGCCCAGGGGCAGCGGCGCACAGGTGCGCCGCTCCCACCTGCTCCCGAGGTCCTCGACCAGCCGCAGTCCGTGCGCGCGCCAGGTGAAGCGGCCCTCGTGGATGCACACGCCCAGGTCGGCCCGCCCCTCGGCCAGGGCCGGCATGATCTGGTCGAACACGACCTGCTCGACGTGCCCCTCGCCCGGGTGCAGGAGGCGCCAGAGCAGGGTGGCGGTCGTCCACTCGCCGGGGCAGAGCACGAGCGGATCGGGCGGCGTGGCGCGATCGGACGGAGCGAGCAGCACGGGGCCGAGGCCGAAGCCCAGCGCCGCGCCGCACGGCAGCACGACCAGCTCGGCGCCGGCGCGCAGTGCGGCGTGGAAGCTCGCCTTGGCGGCGTCGAGCGCACCCGCCAGCAGGCGCTCGTTGAGCTCCTGCACGTCGTGGAGCTCGATCTCGAGCTCGAGCCCGGTCGCGGCGACCGCGCCCGACAGCAAGCCGTGGAAGGCGTAGGTGTCGTTCGGACAGGTCGAGATCCCCAGGCGCAAGGGGGTGCTCACCCGACCGTCCCCCAGCTCGCGCCCTCGGCCAGGATCGCGAGCGCGCGCAGGCGCGCGGCGGCCAGGGCGGCCGGGATGCGCCAGTGCTGCGGGTCGCGATCGCCGACCTCGTTCGAGATGCCGCGCACGACGCGCAGCGCGACGCCCTCGAGAGCGCAGGCCAGCGCGACCGCGAAGCCCTCCATGTCCTCCGCGGCGGCGGAGGGGAAGCGCGCGCGGCGCGCCGCGGCCTGGGCCGGCGAATCCGAGGCGGCGCAGGTCGTGAGCAGGAGCGGCGCCGCTCCTGCTCCGGCGCTCGCGAGCGGGATGCGGTCCTCGATCGGGTGGGGCGGCGTGCCGGCCCCGCCGGGCCACTGCGGGAAGCCCAGGGCCGGCGGTCCCTGGAAGCTCGGCCCCTCGCCGGCGCCGATGCCGTCAACCGCGACCGCGGCGAACTCGAGCGCGCTGCCGGGCGGGTGCGCGCCGACGTCGTAAGCGCCGGCGATGCCGACCAGCAGCACACGTCCGGGACGCCGCGCGCGGATCAGCGCGGTCGTGCGCGCGGCCGCCGCGATCGGCCCGAAGCCGCACAGCTCGACGCGCGCCACGGCCGGCTCGAAGCCGCCCTGGTCGGCCAGGCGGCGCTCTTCGCGCTCGGTCGGGATCAGGATCAGGGTCCCGCCCTCCACGCGCGCCAGTCTCCCGGCCGCGGCCGCGCGGGGCAAGCGCGCGGCCGGCGCCCGGCCCCGCGCGCCCGGTTCCCGCCGGCCGCGCGCGCGAGCGCCTTCCGACCCCGCGCTTACACCGATTCTGCTAGCCTGCCGGCGCCGCTCCGACGCTCCGGCCCACGTTCCAGCCATGAAGATCCCCATCCCCGCCGCCTGTGCGCGCCTCGCGCTGCCGCTCCCGCTGCTGCTGCTCCTCGTCGCTCCGCTCCTCTCGGCGCCGCAAGCGCCGGCCGTCGCCCGCCGCGAGGGCGCCGCCGAGCGCATCGTCGCGCTGGCGCGCGGGGACAACCGCGTGCAGGACCACCTGCGCACCTTGACGCGGCGCTACGGCCCGCGGCTGACGGGCTCCCACGTGCTCTACGACGCGCAGGTCTGGGCGCGCGACACGTTCGCGAGCTACGGGCTCGAGGCGCGGCTCGAGCGCTGGGGCGAGTTCCCGGTCGGTTTCCACCGCGGCCCGACGGTGGGGCGCGTCGTGTCGCCACGGGAGCGCGAGCTCGAGTTCATCACGGGCTGCTGGACGGCGGGCACGCTCGGCCCGGTCGAGGGCGCGGCGGTCCTGGAGCCCGAGACCTTCGAGGAGCTCGAGGCGCTGCGCGCGCGGCTCGGCGGCGCGTGGGTGCTCAAGGCGCGGCGCGGCCGCGACGAGCGCCGTGCCTGGGCCGAGCGACTGGCCGGCGGCGACGAGGAGAAGGACGGCACCCGGCTCGTGCAGGAGCTGGAGGACGGCTTCGCGGCCGCCTGCGCCGAGGCCGGCGTGGCCGGCACGGTGCGCTCCGGTCCCGCCGACGGGCTCCTGGTCACGAGCGGCAACTACCGCGTCGATCCCGAGAACCTGCCGAGCGCGGTCGCGATCACGCTGCGCGGTGACCAGTTCGCCGCGATCGTGGAGGAGCTGCGGGCCGGCGCGGACGTGCGGCTGATGTTCGACATCGACAACCGCTTCGTGCCGGGGCCGATCGACCTCTACAACGTCGTGGCCGACCTGAAGGGCAGCGAGTTCCCGGACGAGTACGTGATCGTGCAGGCGCACGTCGACGCCTGGGACGGGGCCCAGGGCGCCTGCGACAACGGCACGGGCACGGCGACGACGCTCGAGGCCGCGCGGCTCCTGGTCGCGGCCGGCGTCGTGCCGCGCCGCACGATCCGCTTCGTCCTGTACGGGGGCGAGGAGCAGGGCCTGCTCGGGTCGGACGCCTACTGCGAGGCGCACGCGGACGAGCTCGAGCGCGTGAGCATCGTGCTGAACCACGACAACGGCCCCAACCCGCTCGAGGGCATCGCGGCGACCGCGGCCATGCTGGCCGACTTCGAGGCGGTCTTCGCTCCGGTCGAGGGCCTCGACCCCGAGCGGCCTTTCGAGATCCGGGAGGTCGGTGGGATCAGCGCAGGTGGGGGGAGCGACCACGCCTCCTTCGTGCGCAGGGGCGTGCCGGCCTTCTTCTGGATGCAGAGCCAGGAGGGCTACCAGCACGTGCACCACACGCAGTTCGACACCTTCGAGTACGCCGGCGAGCAGGACCAGAAGCACAACGCGCTGGTCGTCGCCCTGGCCGCCTACGGCTTCGCGCAGCTCGACCACCTGGTCGATCGCACGAACATGTCGCCGCCGCCGCCGCGCCTTCTCGGCGTGCAGCTCGAGGGCGCACGGGTGGTGCACTTGACGGCGGGCGCCAAGGCCGCGCTGGCCGGCTGGCAGGTCGGCGACGTGATCCTCGCGATCGACGGAGTAAAGATCGAGGGCTCGCAGAACCGCGTCCGGCGCGAGCTGGCGCGCGGCGGGCCGCGCAAGGCGATCCGGCTGCAGCGCGGCGACGAGGTGCTCGAGTCGTCGCTCGACTACTCCGACGACCCGGACGAGCCCCGCCGCCGGCAGCAGGCCGCCGAGCGCGAGGAGCGCCTGCGCCGGCGCGAGGCCGAGCGCGCGGCGCGCCGCGAGGGGGACGGGGGGTAGAGGGCACAAGCGCTGACTTACCGCTTGACCCGCCCGGCCCCGGGAGGGCGTCCGCCCGCACGGCGCTCCGGTCAGAGTGTGTCGGAAAAATCCCGTCGCGAGACAAAGCGGGCGACGCGGAAGCGAGGAGGGCGACGGCGAGAAGGCTGGTCGGCCTGTCTGGCCGCTGAGCACGGCTCGCCTGGCCCGACGAAGCAGCGGCGCCGCCCGCGAAGCCGCAGTAGGGTGTTTTTCCGACAGGCTCTCAGTCGTCGATGTCGTCGAGGTCGCCCAGGTCACCGAGGCCGCCGGCGTCGCCGGGCGCGGGCGGCTCGTCCTTCTTGTCCTGCTTGGAGAGCTTGAGCCAGAACGCCTCGTCGTCCTTGGCCCTGTCCCACGACTGCGCCCAGCGCTCGACGACGCGCTTGTTGAACCACACGTCGTTCGGCTCGGTCGTGTAGCGCCATTCGAAGTTGTTGCCGTTGCAGATCTCCCTCAGCGTCTTCTGGCACAGGTCGCCGTCCTGGTAACCCTGCTGCGTCGAGAAGTCGATCCTCTTGAAGACGTTCAAGATCGCGGGGAAAGCCTTCTTCTCGGCCTCCACCAGCCGCAGGCGCGCGCGGTTGCCGGCCGCGCCGGCCATCGGGTCGATCATGCTCACGGCGTCCTGTCGCAGGGCATCGAACTCCTCCTGGGTCTGGCCGGCGAGCGGACCGAAATCCGGGATGAGCGACAGGTCGATCTCGTCCGGGTCCTTGACCTTCGGTTCCTTCGGCTGCGCGGGCTCGGGAGCCTGCGCCGGCTCGGGCTCCGGCTCCGGCTCGGGCTCCGCGACGGGGGCGGCCTCGTCGAGCGGGGCCTCGGGCCCGGTCGGGCCGGCGCCGGCCACCGGGATCGGGGCGGGCTCGGGCTCCTGGCTCATGATGAACCAGATGGTCCCGACGGCGATCGCCAGCAGCACGATGGCGATCGCGAACTGCAGCACCGGCGCGCCCTTCTTGGGAGCGTGCGCGTGCCGGTGCCGGTGAGCGGCGTGGCCGTGGCCGTCGCCCTCGTCGCCTGCCGCGGCCTCGCCGCGGCGCGCGCGGGCGGGCGACGAGCGCGGCGCCGGACCGCCGGCGACGACTCCGGCCGATGCCGCGGCCGATGCCGCGGCCGATACCGCGGCCGATACCGCGGCCGGTGCCCCGGCCCTGGCCGCCGGCCGCGCCGGCGCGCCGGGGCGCGCACTCGCCGGCGGGGCCGCGGGCGGCGCGGCGACGGCCTGGCGCTGGGCCAAGAGCCGGTCCTTCATGCTCGGACCGCTGCGCTCCTTCTTCGCGGCCGGCGCTTGCGAGGGCGCGGCCGCGGCGGTCGCGACCTTGCGGGCCGGGACCGGCGGCGCGTCGCCGCCCAGCGGCGGGCCGATCCGCACCACGCCGCCGCACTTCTTGCAGCGCGCCTGGTCGGCCTTGAACGAGCCCGGCAGCTTGTAGGCCGCTCCACAGGAGGAGCACTCTCCGATGCGATGGCTCATGGAACTCTTCTCGTTTCTGCTGGCGGATGGGGACCGCTAGTTTCCGTCGTTCTCCTGCTCGCTGAGCCGCCTGTACTTCTCGAGCTCGCGGCGCTCGGCCTCGTTGCGCGGCACGATGGCCGTCTCCAGCAGGTCCTCCTCCTCGGGGCGCGCGTCGAAGCGCTCGAACTTGCGATTGTACCAGCTGAACCACTGCTTCACGCCGCTGTCGCGCCGCTCGATCGTGCCGCCCAGGGCCTCGTGCGCCTTGAAGGTGGTCACGTATCCGGTGATGTCCTGCAGCACGATGTGGAGCTGCTGGCCGAGCATCGCGCTGTGCTCGGTCCAACCGGCCGCGTCGAGCTCGTACATCTTCGTCAGCAGGGGCGGGATGGCCGGCTTGCCCGTCACCGTAAGCTCGGCGCGCACCTCCGTCAGCTCGCGCGGCCTGAGGTTGTCGAGGTCCATCAGTCGCCTGATCAGCCCGTCGATCCGCGCCCGCTCCTGCGGCGGAGTGCTGTCCATGTAGGCGATCGGCTCCGGCTCGGCCTCGAGCACCAGCGACCCGTCGCTGAGGGTCCGCTTCTGGGTCTTCTGCGCGCGGCGCAGGCGGTTGTTGGCCTCCTCCTCGGGGGAGATCCAGCGCTCCCACGACCAGGCCTTCCAGCCGCTGCCGGCGCGGGCCAGCTTCCAGTCGACGTGGCGCGTACCGCCCTGCATGTCCGGGTCGCGCGGCTGCAGGGTGAGGCGCACCAGGGCCTCGGCGTCGCCTTCCTCCAGCACCTTGCCGTCGAACGGCAGCCACATGCCCACCAGGTTGTCCGGGTCCTGGGCCATGAGCCGGTCGAGCACGGCGATCATGAACGTCTCGCGCTCCCAGACCTCAGGCTCCACCTCGGCCTCGTCCGGCGGCGTGCCGGTCAGGCGCTCCCAGATGCGCTCCTCGTCCAGCGAGCTCTGGAGCTTGAACTCGTCGCGCATGGCCGCCGCGTCGTGCAGCCCGCGCGCGAACACGCACAGGGGCGAGTTGAAGCCGTAGTCGACCCGCACCACCTCGCGCGCCTCCGGAACCTCCGCCGGCGGCACGACCAGCGCCGGCCCGCCGCGGTTGAAGATCGCGATCAGCACGATGGCCAGCGCCACCACGCCGGCGCCGATGCCAACCGGGAGCGCCGAGCCCGGCTTCCCGGAGGTCTTGCGCGCGCCTCCGGGGCGCGCGACGTAGATGCGCTCGCACTCGACGCAGCGGACCTTCGCGCCCTCCTTGCTGTCGGGGAGCTTGGCGCGCGCACCACAGGCGGGGCATTCGATGATCATGGCGTGACGACCTGGCGGGGCGGTCGGGCCGGCCTGGCCGCCCTTCTTGTTGCGCGCGTGCTCCCGGGCCCCGGCCCTCTGGCGTGGGCCCGGCCCGGGCGCGGGTGCAGTCGCCGGTCGACGCACCCAAGCCCTTGAATGCACGGAAGATACACGGTCGGAGGAGGCGCCGCAAGGCGCGCCGCCAGCGCCCGCGCCACCCGCGAATAGCGCCCCGGCGCGCGCTTGCAACGGATTGCGACAGGATAGGATCCGGCGCATGGAGGGACCGTCGAGCCCGCCCGCGCCCGGCGCCGGGAGCGCGCCGCGGAGCTTCGAGCTGGTCTGCCCGTTCGAGCCCACCGGCGACCAGCCGCAGGCCATCGAGGCGCTCGCGCGCGGGCTGCGCGAGGGCTGCGAGCAGCAGTGCCTGCTCGGCATCACCGGCTCGGGCAAGACCTTCACGATGGCGGCCGTGATCGCCGAGGTCGACCGGCCGACCCTGGTGCTGTCGCCCAACAAGACCCTGGCGGCCCAGCTCTACGCCGAGCTGCGCGAGCTCTTCCCGCGCAACGCGGTCGAGTACTTCGTCAGCTACTACGACTACTACCAGCCGGAGGCCTACGTCCCCTCCACCGACACGTTCATCGAGAAGGACGCCAGCCGCAACGAGAACATCGAGCGCCTGCGCAACAGCGCCACGCGCTCGCTGCTCGAGCGGCGCGACGTCGTGATCGTGGCCTCGGTCTCGTGCATCTACGGCCTCGGCTCGCCCCGGAACTACGCCGAGATGGCGCTGCCGATCGCCACGGGCCAGACGCTCGAGCGCGACGACCTGCTGCGCCGGCTGACGCGCATGCAGTACGCGCGCAACAACCTCGACTTCCGGCGCGGGACGTTCCGGGCGCGCGGCGACGTGGTCGAGATCTTCCCGGTGTACGAGGAGGACGCCGTCATCCGCGTCGAGCTGTTCGGGGACGAGGTCGAGCGCATGGAGGTCGTCAACCCGCTGCGCGGGGAGGTCCTGCGCGAGTTGCGGGAGGCGGTGATCTACCCCGCCACGCACTACGTCACGCCGGCCGAGCGGTTGCAGATCGCCATGGACGGGATCGCCGCCGAGCTCGAGCAGCACCTGACGGAGCTGCGCCGCGCCGACAAGCTGCTCGAGGCGCAGCGGCTCGAGCAGCGCACGCGCTACGACCTCGAGCTGCTGCGCTCCGTGGGCGTCTGCAACGGGATCGAGAACTACTCGCGCTACATGGACGGCCGCCAGCCCGGCGAGCCGCCCTTCACGCTCTTGAACTACTTCCCCGAGGACTGGGTCCTGTTCGTCGACGAGAGCCACGTCTCGGTGCCGCAGGTCGGTGGCATGTTCCGCGGCGACCGCTCGCGCAAGGAGACGCTGGTCGAGCACGGCTTCCGGCTGCCGAGCGCGCTCGACAACCGCCCGCTGCGCTTCGAGGAGTTCGGCCAGCTGCTCAACCAGGTCGTGTACGTGTCGGCCACCCCCGGCCCGTACGAGCGCGAGCGCTGCGCGGGCCGCGTGGCCGAGCAGATCGTGCGACCGACCGGCCTGCTCGACCCCGCCATCGAGGTGCGCCCGGCGCGCACGCAGGTCGACGACCTGCTGGCCGAGATCCGCAAGGTCGTCGCCGCCGGCGCGCGCGTGCTGGTGACGACCCTCACCAAGCGCTCGGCCGAGGACCTGACCGCGTACTACCAGGACCTGGGACTGCGGGTGCGCTACCTGCACTCCGAGATCGACACGATCGAGCGCTCGGCCATCCTGCGCGACCTGCGCCTGGGCCAGTTCGACGTGCTGGTCGGCATCAACCTGCTGCGCGAGGGTCTCGACCTGCCCGAGGTCGCGCTGGTGGCCGTGCTCGACGCGGACAAGGAGGGCTTCCTGCGCTCGACCACCTCGCTGATCCAGACCTGCGGGCGCGCGTCGCGCAACGTCGAGGGACGCGTGCTCATGTACGCCGACCGGGTCACGGCCTCGATGCGCTCGTGCATCGACGAGGTCGAGCGCCGGCGCGGAGTGCAGGAGAGCTACAACGCCGAGCACGGGATCGTGCCGCGCACGATCGTCAAGCCGGTGCGCGACAGCCTCGAGGCGGTCTACGAGATGGACTACGCCGACGTGGCCGAGATCGACAGGGGCGCGGCGGGGCGCGTGGCCGAGGATCCGGCCGCCGGGTGGCAGCCGGAGCGCCTGCGGGCCGAGATCGAGAAGACGCGCGCCGACATGCTGCGCGCGGCCGGCGAGCTCTTCTTCGAGCAGGCGGCGCGCCTGCGCGACCGGTTGAAGGAGCTCGAGCAGCTCGAGCTGCGGCGCTGAGACGCCCATGGACGAGCCGGCCTGGTCGATCGACGACGCTCCGCGGCGGCCGGGCGTGTACGTGTTCCGCGACGCGCGCGGAAAGGCGCTGTACGTCGGCAAGGCGCGCGACCTGCGCGCGCGGCTGGCGACCTACCGGCGCGCCGGGGGCGACGGCCGGCCCTGGATCCGCTTCCTCGACCAGGAGGCGCGCTCGGTCGAGACGATCGTCACCCGCACCGAGGCCGAGGCGCTGCTCTTGGAGGACGCGCTCGTCAAGCAGCACAAGCCGCCGCACAACGTGCGCCTCAAGGACGACAAGTCGTTCCTGATGCTGCGGCTCGACCGCGCCGAGCGCTTCCCGCGGCTGAAGCTCGTGCGCGCTCACAGCCCGAAGGTCGGCCGGCCGGGCGGGCGCTCGCGTTTCTTCGGACCGTACGCGTCGTCTTCCGAGGTGCGCCGCACGCTCGCGGAGCTGCAGCGCGTCGTCCCGCTGCGGGACTGCCCCGACTCGGTCATGAACCACCGCAGCCGGCCGTGCCTCAAGCACCAGATCGGCCAGTGCTCCGCGCCCTGCGTGGGCCTGGTCGGCGAGCAGGAGTACGCCGGGCTGGTCGAGCGCGCGGAGCTCATCCTGGCGGGCGACACGGCCGAGCTCGAGCGCGACCTGCAGCGGCGCATGGACGCGGCCTCGCGGCGGCGCGAGTACGAGCGCGCCGCGAGCTGGCGCGACCGCCTGCAAGCCTTGCGGCGCACGGTCGAGGGCCAGGGCGTGCGCCCGCGCGACAAGGTCGCGCGCGACGTGCTCGGGCTGGCGCGGCGCGGGGACGACGCGCTCGTGCACCGCCTGGCCTTCCGCGACCGGCGCCTGGCCGAGAGCCGCTCGCACCGCTTCCGCTCCGAGTTGCCGGACGAGGAGCTGCTGCACGTCGTCGTCACCGCCCTGTACGCGTCGGGCCGGCGCGCGGTTCCGCGCGAGGTCGTGCTGCCCTGCCGGCCGGCCGACGTCGAGCTGCTCGAGGCCGTGCTGGGGGAGGGCACCCGGCTCGTCGTGCCGGCCGGCGGCGAGCGCGGGCGCATGCTCGAGCTGGCGGGCGAGAACGCGCGTACGCAGCTCGTCCGGATGCAGCGGGAGGGCGAGGGCGGGGCGGAGGTGCTGGCGGAGGTCGCGCGCCTGCTCGACCTCGACGCGCCGCCCGAGGTGATCGACTGCTTCGACGTCTCGAACCTGCAGGGCGCGAGCGTCGTCGCCAGCCGCGTGCGCTTCCGCCGCGGGATCGCCGACCGCGCCGGCTACCGGCGCTTCAAGGTGCGCGGGGTCGAGGGCCAGGACGACTTCGCGTCGATGCGCGAGGTCGTGCGCCGCAGCCTGCGGCGCGGCGTGGACGCGGACGACCTGCCGGACCTGGTCGTGATCGACGGCGGGGCATCGCAATTGAAGAGCGCGCTCGAGGCGCGCGAGGAGACCGGCGCGTGGTCGGTGGCCGTCGTCGGCCTGGCCAAGGCGCGGCCCGAGCGGACGGTGCAGCGCCGGCGCAAGGCCAGGAGCGAGGAGCGCCTGTACCTGCCCGACGCGCGGGCGCCGATCGCGCTGGCGCCGCACAGCGCGGTGCGGCACCTGTTCGAGCGCGTGCGCGACGAGGCGCACCGCTTCGCGATCACGTACCACCGCAAGGAGCGCGGCCGCATCGAGAGTCGCCTCGACTCGATCCCCGGGGTCGGCCCGGCGCGGCGCAAGG
>Ga0326597_10000612_pt1 | contig 62281 bp, 60 predicted proteins | sample RVTome_12_FD_203789 | JGI IMG/M metagenome (GOLD analysis project Ga0326597, IMG submission 203789) | Soil microbial communities from uranium-contaminated site in the Upper Colorado River Basin, Wyoming, United States - RVT100D185 | ecosystem: Environmental > Terrestrial > Soil > Contaminated >...
TTTGTAAGTTCTCTGTTTATCGCTGGTTTCTCTATCAAAAAACCTATCGCCAAAATCTTGTTCTTGGATATTGAATCCAATGGGTTTCAAGATGTAAAATCTTACCCATTGTTTAATCCAGAAAAAAGAAAATTGCCTATTAAAAACACGTGGGTGAGCTGTAAAGATGAAAATTCCGTCTTTTTTCAAAATTCTATGCACTTCTTTGAGTGCGTTTAATCTGTTTTCACTTCCGGGAATTTGTGCCCAACCCTGATTTGAAAAAAGAGCGTAGTCAAAAGAATTTCCATCAAACTTAATATCAGTAGCATCACCTACGCGATAATCAGTTTTCAAATTCATTTCTTTGGCAATTTTCTTTGCGCTTTCAATCATTGCGGGTACAAAATCTATACCAATTATTTTGAAACCCATTTTGAAAAGAGGAATTGTAGTTCTTCCTGTTCCACAACCAATATCCAAGATTTTGGCGTTTTTGTTTGTAAAATATTTTCTGATAAAGTGACTTTCTGAAATCCACAGCCCCTCTTTCGCTTTTTGAGTATAGAGAAGTTGAGCGTTTTCGCCTGCAAATTCTTCAAGCACCAGTTTTTTCAGATCAGTTTTCATAATTATCCAATAAGAATTGAGAAGTTTATCAAGCTTTCGCATGTAGCGCGCCAAAATCTATTTCCGATAACGGTTCTGGCTATGCGATGTTTGCGTAGCGTAGCGGAGGCAAATATGGGTGTAGCAAAGCGGAACCGCATAGCCAGTGTTATCGGATGTAATAATACATTTTTACTCCTATCGAAGGAAAGAGGTATTGGAAATCAGGGCATTTTTTTCGGTGTTTTTGTGGGCTGTGCCAAGATATTGACATTTTGCTTAATATTTGATATATTTCGACGTCTACATCCAATTCATCGTCTGGTAGGCTTAGGAGGTACACGTGGACATCACCGAGGAAAACGTTGGGACAAAGTCCGTGGAGGCACTCGTCACGGCAATCATGACCCTCTCGAAGAGGACGGTGTATTCGCAAGCGATTAACGACACTCGCGCTGAGAACATCTGTCGCGAAGCGAGTCGTATGTTGCTCATCGCTGGAAACGAGCTCGTGTCTCGCTTCGAGAGACTCGATACGAGGATCACTGAGCTCGAAGCGCTGGCCAACTAGCCGCACCCCACAGAAGATTGCGTCTCGCGAACTTCCTTTCTCGGGGTGCGGTCTTCTTTTTGTAAATAGCGAAAAAAATTGCCTTGATTTCCAACCGCCACGATAGTGGCGGAAAGAGTGTATTATTATTTCACATAACGTTTCTGGCTATGCGATGTTTGCGTAACAGAATCGGGGTCAGGTCTCCGGTGTCCGGTTTTTAAATAAACAACAGCAAAATGTAGAAAACCGGACACCGGAGACTTGACCCCCTACAGATAGAGGCAACGCACGCCAAGTCATTTTTCTTGACGACATTGACCGTCGTTAGCTTATTTTGAAATTTTTCGCTGTCTCGTTCGATTGGCAAGATACCGCTCAATAGCTTCCTTTGACGTTAGCCAATTTCTTCCTTCTTTATAAGCCTCCAATTTACCTTGCCGTGCAAGCAAATTGAGATACTTGGCAGAAAATGGAGTGGTTTTAGATATTTGAGCCAGTGGTAGGAATTTTTCCTGTTTTGTACTTGCCGGAGTTAACGTCTTTAGATAAATATCTAGCGTACGTTCGACTGACTGAGCGACAAATTTTACCAGTGGTTCATACATTCCACTGTCCGCTTTATCGAGCACGTCATAATATTTTTTCCGATCATTTTTCAAAATGACAACTAACGGATATCCGGATTGCATCAAAAATAAATTCATGGTTAAGCGGGCAGTTCGACCGTTGCCATCAAAAAAAGGATGGATGTGAACTAATTTATGGTGTAACAAGGCAGCCAGCTCGATAATATTCATTTTGTCTTTTTGTGAAATAAGCCACCGAATCAAATCATGCATTTTTTGTGGCACTTGAAGTGCGTCTGGCGGCGTGTGTTTCGCTCCGCTAATAATGACATTGGCGTTTCTGTATCGGCCAGCCCACTCTTTATCCGTCTCTTGTAAAATAATCTGATGCAAATTTTTTATGAGCATTTCAGAAACAGTGCGTTTTTTATCTTTATCGATCAAGTCATACAGATATTCCAGCGCAGCGTGATGATCCTTTGCTTCCAAGTGATCTTTTAGAGGTTTTCCTTTTATCGTAATGCCTTCATTAATAACCAAAAAAGTTTCCCGTAAAGTTAAGGAGTTACCTTCAATTGCGTTTGAGTTGTAGGTCATCTCAATCTGAAACTTCTCTTGCAATTTTTGTATCGCTGATTTCGGTAATGGACGAAGCTTGTTGAGCTTGGCCAGCTTTTCTTCCAGACGAGTTTTTATGGTTGACGACAGGTATGCCATAAGAACAATGCTTAATATGGTTTAGTTGATTATTGAAAGTATACCATATTAAGGAATTTGGTGGCAGAAGTTAGATATTCTCCTAAATAAACATGAGCAAAATGTAGAAAACCGGACACCGGAGACCACCTACAGATACAAAAACAGATGTAATTAAATCCGCGAGCGGAGTTAGCATGAAATGAAAATTTTTTACACTTCTATGTTTTTGACAGCTTTTACAGTTTCCTCCAGTTTTGGCATAAGTTCTTTGAATTTTTGAGAAAAAGCTTGAGGATCTTGGAGGCATTCTTGAATCATACGCTTTCTAACTTCTGGATTGATTTTCCATTCGTAAAGCATGGCTACAAAATCACATTTTTCAGGTAAGTGCTTTTTGTAAAAATCAAATACGTCTTCTTTTTTGTGAATTAACTTGCCAGTTGATAGATATGATTTTGTGGTAGCAGCTTCGCGAACGCAACGAACTGCCCATCCTACCCATTGAATTTTGTTGATCTTGCGAATATCGGATAAATCTCCCTGAGACATGTCAATGCTTTCATATATTTCAAAGGGCAGTTCGTTCAGAAAACGCTTACTATAGAATTGCACCATTGTTGGAAAAATTTGCCCTTCAAGCTTCTTTCGTTTATCTGTTAGAAAATTTTTCGGATCATAAATTATATTGCTCTGCATTAAGAAAGAGTGCTCGTTAGAAGGGAAAAGCTCTAAATTGCTCAACTCAAATTCTGCATATCTTTTATCGACTAAACCAAATTCAACTTGAACCCCAAGAGTATCCCAGAGCTTTTCCCATGTAGGTTCATTAAAATTTGTCCAAGTGAAATTGATGATTGGTTTCTTGCCGTACTTTTGGGCAAATTTTTCCAACTTATCCTTATGCTCGCTATAGATTGCTTCACTCGATTTGTGCCCATCAATATTCCAGATGTAAGCGTTTTCTGATTCTACATAAATACGTGTGTCTATATCTGAGAGATCAGTGCCTTCGCCGTTCGCGAAGCTGCCAATTTCAAGAATGCCGATTACCTTTGTGTCATTTCCAATAGCTTGCTCGATTGCTTTGACGTATTGCTCAACCTTTTTCTTGTTTTTTTCCAATTCTGAATGATGATTGTCTACCATAAATAAGTATAAAAAAATCATTTCATTTTAGGTGAAAGCCGATAAAGATTTTATTATTTCAGCTAACTCCTTTCTACACAAAATCATTTCACATAAACCACAAAAGAGGAAGAATGTGCGACTAGAGAAACGAAATCCGGCAGAGGTCCATGTAAACAAAAAGTGAACGATCGTTGCATTTTTGTCTACACGTAAGTTTGCAAAAAAAATGCATCGTGCCGGGACGGATGTGTTCCGGAATAGTCCCCATAGACAGACCGAATCTCCCGTGATATTCTCAATCCGCAATCCACTCGATCCCTCGTTTGGACCGCGTAAGGGTCCCTAGAGTCTTCACTCTTGGGGCGTTTGTGCTTTTGGAAAGGCAACAAAGGCCTCAAAGGCAACAAGGGCTTCAAGGGCAGCGAAGTTCCAATCCCTTGCCGCCTTCGAAGCCCTCGACAGTCTTGACGCCCTCTTCTATGAAATTTCAACTTACCTCTGACTACAAACCGGCTGGCGATCAGCCGAAGGCGATCGAGCAATTGAACGCCGGGATTCAGGCTGGCAAAAAGCATCAGACACTTCTTGGTGTGACCGGCTCGGGAAAAACGTTCACGATGGCGAATGTTATTCAAACGCAGCAGCGTCCGACTCTCGTCATCGCGCACAATAAAACGCTTGCGGCACAGCTCTGCAATGAGTTCCGCGAATTTTTTCCGAAGAACGAGGTTCATTACTTCGTTTCGTACTACGATTATTATCAGCCGGAAGCGTACATGCCGCGCACGGACACGTACATTGAAAAAGAAGCGATGATCAATGAGGAGATCGATCGTCTTCGCCACGCCGCCACGCAAGCGCTCCTCACGCGCCGCGACGTGATTATTGTTGCGTCGGTGTCTTGCATTTATGGTCTCGGTCCGCCGGATGAATATGAGCGCACGGTTCTTCATTTGAAAGCCAAGGAGCGTGATCTTGATCGCGCGAATCTGCTTCGTCGTCTCGTCGCCATGCAGTTCGAACGCACCACGGCCGATTTGAAGCGCGGCACGTTTCGGGCGAAGGGCGACATCATCGAGATCATGCCGAAGAATGAGGAAGTGATTTATCGTTTGATTTTGGATGATGATGTTATCGATTCGATTTTGCTCATGGATCCGATCACGCGCAAAACGCTCGAGCAGGTACCGGATGTGTGGATCTTCCCGGCGAAACATTACGTCGTTTCTCCCGAACACGAGAAGGAGGCTTGGAAGAATATTCAAATTGAGCTGGACGAACAACTCGCCGCTTTTGACAAAGCGGGTCAGGTTCTCGAAGCGGAGCGTTTAAGTCGGCGCACGCGTTACGATCTTGAGATGATGAAAAATATCGGTTACTGCAACGGCATCGAAAACTACTCCCGTCACTTTGACGGCCGCGCGCCGGGCGAGCCGCCGTACACGCTCATGGATTATTTTCCGGATGATTTTCTGACCGTGATCGACGAATCGCATGTCACGGTTTCGCAAGTTCGCGCCATGTACAACGGTGACCAAGCGCGAAAGAACACGCTTGTCGATCACGGTTTTCGCCTGCCGTCTGCGCGCGACAATCGTCCGCTTAAGTTTGAAGAATTTGAAAAGCGCGTGAACCAGGTCGTGTATGTGTCCGCGACGCCAGGGAAGTATGAAGACGAACACAGCGAGCAGACGGTCGAGCAAATCATTCGTCCGACAGGCCTCGTGGATCCCGAAGCGGTTATTCGCGGCGTGGTATCGGATGGGGAGTATCCGGGACAAGTCGAGGATTTGATCAAGGAAATCGAAGTGCGTGTGAAAAAAGGTCAGCGCACGCTGGTGACGACGCTCACCAAACGCATGGCCGAAGATCTCACCGAGTTTCTTACCGAAAAGAAAATCAAGGTGCAGTACCTTCACTCCGACGTGGAAACGCTCGACCGCATTACGATTCTTTCGGATCTGCGCAAAGGCGTGTTCGACGTCGTGGTGGGCGTAAACTTGTTGCGCGAAGGGCTCGACTTGCCCGAAGTCACGCTCGTCGCGATTCTCGATGCGGACAAGGAAGGATTTCTTCGCAGTGAAACGTCGATCATTCAGACCATCGGTCGCGCCGCGCGCAACATCGAAGGAAAAGTCATTCTTTATGCGGATGCAATGACCGGTTCGCTTGAGCGCGCGCTCAAAGAAACAGACCGTCGCCGAAACATCCAACTTGCATACAACAAAAAGCACGGCATCACGCCGAAAACGATCATCAAGCAGATTAAAGATATTCGGGAAATGTTGGGCGGAGATCCCGGAGCAAGCACGGCGGAAATTTTGAAGATCGAAATGACAGCCGAGCCGCACGAGATCGAACGCGTCATCAAGGAAAAAGAAGCGGACATGAAAAAAGCATCGCGGGAACTGATGTTCGAAACGGCGGCGATTCTGCGCGATGAGATTGTCTTCCTAAAAAAGGAGTTGTCCGGCAACGCGAACAAATCTAAAAGAAAAAAGAGCGCCTAAGAGCGGGCGCGAAGAGAAGAGAGTTGGCCACCCTCGGCTGAGACCAGTGCCCAAGGAAGTCTGGGGGGATCGGGTTGAACTCAGACCGAGGATGGCGCAACCTGCCGTCGTGATTGGGGGGCGGCAAGGCGAGGAGTGAAAAAGAGCTGAGCTGCCCCGAGCGAGCCTCTCGAACATGCTGCTGAGAGCTCTAATTCGGAGAAGACAAGTGCGGAGACTCGCACGAGGCAGCAAAGTGGCCGACCAGGAGCGTGACGCTCACAACGATGCAAGGGACGGACGGGTCACGCTCACTGGTCGACGGAAGAAACTACCCACGTTGGCGGCGAACAGAGACAGGATCGTTGAAGCCGTCAGAGCCCCCCGGCGTGACGGCTCAGCACTGCCGACGTGGGTAGTAAATTGTAAAGTGGAAGCCGCTTCGAACGGATTTGGTGACGGGTGTTGGATAAGCGAGGTGTCCAAATCCGTTCGAAGCGACAAGGTGGGCCGACCGGCAGCCGGGCTATACGCGGAATTGCGCTAGGGTCTTCCCCGACCACCGGTCGTCAAAAAGGTGCCGCTCGAACCGAAGGATATCTGCTACGTCACTAGGGGACACTTCCAGTCGAGCAGCACAAAGAGCTTTTACAGAACCTATCACGGGAGGGTAAATTAATCAAGTATGCCAAAACAGAACGACAAAATTATCATCAAGGGCGCTCGAGAACACAACCTCAAGAACATCAGTTTGGAATTGCCGCGAGATAAACTTGTTTGTATTACCGGTGTGTCCGGATCAGGTAAGTCGAGTTTGGCGTTCGACACAATTTTCGCAGAAGGCCAGCGTCGCTATGTCGAGTCTCTTTCGGCCTATGCGCGGCAATTCTTGGGACAAATGGAAAAGCCGGATGTCGATGAGATCGAAGGACTCTCGCCAGCGATTTCGATTGATCAAAAAGCACACAGCGCGAATCCGCGCTCAACCGTCGCGACGATCACAGAGATTTACGATTATCTGCGCGTGCTTTTTGCGCGCGTTGGAAAACCTCATTGCCCGAAGTGCAAACAAGAAATTCAGAAACTGACGAACGAGGAGATGGTGAATGTGGTGCTTGAAAGGCTTCAAGGGTTTCAAGGGCAGCAAGGGCGTCAAGGTGAAAAACCCCCCTCGAAGCCCTCGATGCCTTCGACGCCCTCCGGTTCCATTAAAATCCTTGCCGCGGTCGTGCGCGGGCGAAAGGGTCAGTATTATCAGATGCTTTATGATTTGTATAATTCTGGATTCGCGCGCGTGCGAATCGATGGAAAAGAATTTCGCCTCGACGAGCAGATCAAGCTCTCGCGTTACCAACAACACACGATCGAAGTCGTCGTCGACACCATCCCACTCTCGCAATTTGTCTCCGAACCAAAGGGTGCGCGTCAACGGTTGGCCGAGGCACTTGAAACCGCGGTTCAGCGCGGACAAGACGTCGCCATCGTTGCGTATCCGGACGGAGAAGAGCAACAGTTGTCGTCAAAGTTTAGCTGTCCTGTGGATGGATTTTCCTTTCCGGAAATCGAGCCGCGTTTATTTTCCTTCAACTCACCCTACGGTGCGTGCGAGACGTGTTCGGGGCTTGGAACGGCCGAACTTTTCAGCGAAGAACTCTGCGGTTCATGCTCTGGCGCACGCCTGCGATCGGAATCCCTCCACGTCTGGCTCCCGGCTCCAGAAGCAAATCGCAAGAATTCCCCTCCTTACTGCCGCGAAGCGGCATCCCGCTCTGCGGGACAAGGAGGGGCTAGGGGAGGTCTGATTCAGGGCATTTCCATCGTGGACGTTACCTCGATGTCGATTGAATCCGCCGTAAATTATTTCGGAGATATTGCGCTTGATGATCAACAAGCGGAGATCGCAGGTTCAATTTTGAACGAAATCAAAAATCGACTTCAGTTCATGCTTGATGTCGGCCTTCACTATCTCACACTTGATCGCAGGGCCGGCACACTTTCTGGCGGCGAAGCACAGCGCATCCGATTGGCTTCGCAAGTCGGTTCACGTCTCGTCGGCGCTTTGTATGTGCTCGATGAGCCTACGATCGGACTGCACCAGCGCGACAACGATCGGCTTATCGAGACGCTTGAAGAATTGCGCGATCTTGGGAATACCGTGCTCGTTGTCGAACACGACGAAGATACGATTCTTGCCTCGGACTACATGGTAGAAATCGGTCCGGGAGCTGGCGTGCATGGCGGCGAAGTGATTGTTTCTGCACCGACCGAGGAAGCGATCAAGGACAAAAAATCCCTCACAGCCGCGTACTTGCGCGGGGACGAAAAAATTCCAGTTCCGAGCGAGCGGCGGAGCGCGGGGAAGGATGCGATCAAAATCGTTGGAGCGAAGGTGAACAATCTGAAAAATATTAGCGTTGATATTCCGCTCCGGCGTTTTGTTTGTATCACCGGTGTTTCCGGTTCAGGAAAGTCATCGCTCGCGTATGACACGATGTACAAGGCGATCGCAAAACGTCTGTACGGATCCAAACACACGCCCGGAGAACACAAATCTCTTCTTGGGGTGGAGTATATTGATAAGGCAATTTTGATTGATCAGTCAGCGATTGGCCGTACGTCCCGATCAAATCCCGCCACTTACAGCGGTGCCTGGACGCCCATTCGAGAACTTTTCGCCTCGACTGCAGAGGCACGTTTCCGCGGTTACAAAGCTGGCCGCTTTAGCTTCAACACACCCGGTGGTCGATGCGAAAACTGCGAAGGTCACGGCACGATTGCAATTGAGATGCATTTTTTGCCGACGGTGTACGTGAAGTGCGACGTGTGCAAAGGCCGTCGCTTTGATCGCGAGACGCTTGAGATCGAATACAAAGACAAAAATATCCACGACGTTCTAGAAATGACCATTGAAGAAGCCGCCGCGTTTTTTCATGACATTCCTCCCGTTCACGATCGTCTCAAAACGCTGAACGAAGTCGGTTTGCGTTACTTGAAAGTCGGCCAGCCGGCTCCAACGCTTTCCGGTGGGGAAGCCCAGCGCGTGAAGCTCGCTTCGGAACTTTCCAAGCGCGCAACCGGACGCACACTCTACCTTCTCGACGAACCGACAACGGGATTGCATTTCGAAGATGTTCGCCGTTTGCTCGAGGTCTTGCACAAACTGGTTGAGAAGGGGAATTCCGTCATCGTGATCGAACATAATTTGGACGTGATCAAGACAGCGGATTGGATTATCGATTTAGGACCAGAAGGAGGTGACAAAGGTGGAGAAATCGTTAAGACCGGAACACCCGAAGACATTGCCCGTCATGCAAATAGCTACACAGGTCAATACTTGAAACGAACACTGAAGAAATAAAAAAACGCCTCGACGAGCTCGACAAATATTGCCTGAGCCTGCCTGCCCGTCCGTAGCGGAGCGAAGGAGGGTCGAAGGCCTTTTTTATTATTCGCTTCGGTTAAATTCTTGTTTTTTCCATTTGTCTTTAATTTTTTTCGGAAGATCCTCCCAGAACAGGGCAAACGTTGCTCCGAGCAGGCCGACGTCGCGGACAGTGATGCTGTCGATTCCCGATACGGTGAGGACGATGAGAAGATGAATCATTCCGAGAAGTCCGGCAATCCATGTAAAAACATCGATCAAGAGAAAGAATCCAATCACGATGTCGAGAATAGCTGTGCTGATCATTGCTTGTTCGAGCGGAATGGGCAAAAGTCCGGCAGCCCATGGTTTTACGAAACCGCCCCAGAATTCGGGTTCGCGAAAAATAAGGACGCCGATCCAAAGGAAGGTGATTCCCATGCCGACGCGCAGGATGTGATATCCGGAACTTTTTTTCATATTATGGCAGAAGTTCAAAGTTGCTTAGAAGAATAATAAGAGCCATGTCGAAAATCGTCAGCGCAGAAAGCAAGCACCATGTGCACCATGCGCCAATGACTCGCCACTGCAAGTAGATGAACCGGATCGACATGAGGACGCCGACAGATACTCCTGCGAAAATGATGGTATTCCACCACTTTGCCGGACCCACTTCTACGACGAGTAACCCGGCAAGAATGGCGACCACGAGGTAGAAGACGAGGCCGAGAAGATCGTTGTAGATCCCGAAGATTCGATTGTACTTACTCGAAAGCACAAGCTGGCAATTGCCTCCGATCGGGCAAACCGGCTTTTCTTCGGCTTTGCGTTTGCGAATAAGATAAGCGGTAATCGCGATACCGATTGCGGCGTGGGTGAAGAAAAGGCTGAGTGCGTTCATGTTATTTCACAATTAACACACCTTCCATGCCGAGCGCTCGATGCGATCCAATATCACAATAAAACGGATATGATCCAGGTTCGGTTGGAGCCGTGAAAGAGATGGTATCGCCTTTTTCAACTTTGTTCTTGAAATTGATTTCGTCAATGACAAAAGTGTGAAAGCCGCCGTTGGATGCGAAGGTGACATGTACAGTCTGTCCCGGCGAGGCGGTTATCGTGTCCGGGGCAAAGAAGAAGTTTCCAGAATCCATCGTGACATTCAGTTCTCCACCCGCGGTTGCTTCTACAGAGTCTTCTTCCGTTCGGTCACTCTCGTCGCTTTCCTCCATCATTGAATCTTCATCCTCGACCATCATTTCCTCTACGTCCTCGAATCCTGGCGCAGGCATTCCTAAGCTCGGAGCCCCGTCCTCCATCTCGTCTGCTACGCCTGGAGTTCCAAGGCCGGATGGTTGCGCGAAGTCAGAGTTTTCCGTAGGAGCGGAGGAGAAACAACCGCCGCCAGCGAGAACAAGGGCGAAAAAGGGGATGAAGAGTTTCTTCATAATTCTGGATTTGTGTGAATATTTAAAGCATCTCCATAATAGCAAATTTTTTTGGTTTTGGGGTACTATGTCTCCATGATTCCAAAATTGGTAAAAATAAAGGGATCTGTGCTTCCGGATGCGCCCGGAGTTTATTTTTATTACGATACGAGCGGGATGCTTCTTTACATTGGAAAAGCCACGAGTTTGAAGCGACGGGTCGGGTCGTATTTTACAAAGGCGCATGATGACCGAATCGCGGAAATGGTGTCTCAAATCGCTCGCATCGATTTCATCGAGACTCCGACCGTGATTGAGGCGCTGGTGCTTGAAGCAAACAAAATTAAGGCGCTTCGGCCAAAGTACAACATTCTCCAGCGCGATGACAAAAGTTTCATGTACCTTGTCATCACGAACGAACCATATCCTCGTCCGCTTTTGATGCGCGGTCATGAACTCACACGACTTGGAATTGATCCGTTCCGTCCAAAACTGACCGCCGCGGCCAAGAAGAAATTTTTGCGCGTCTTCGGGCCGTACACGAGCAGTTTTTCTCTCAAAAAAGCGCTTGACCTCATTCGTCGCATCATTCCTTGGAGCGATTGCGAGCCGCCGGAAGTGACCGCACGCACGCGACCGTGTTTCAATTCGCAGATCGGCAAATGTCCGGGCGTGTGCCACGGCGCGATCGACAAGTCGGAGTATCGGCGAATCATTCGAAAGCTCATTCTCTTTTTTGAGGGAAAGATGAGTGCGCTCCGTCGGGAAATGAAAAAGGAAATGAAGAGGGCGGCCGAAGAGCATCGGTTCGAAGATGCGGCAAAGCTTCGCAACCATTTGTACGCACTCGACCATATCCAAGACGTCGCGCTTATTTCCAAAGAAGATGTCGACTTGCCCTATTCGCGCGAATTAGAGAATGGAGCGATTGACTTAGAGGGTCGAATCGAAGCGTATGACATAAGCAACATTTCCGGAACGAGCGCCGTCGGATCGATGGTCGTTTTTGAGGAAGGGAAGCCGGCGAAGGACAAGTATCGAAAGTTCAAGATCAAGACGGTGAAAGGAGCGAACGATGTTGCGATGCTCGAAGAAGTGATGCGGCGTCGGCTTGTGCGAGCGAAGATTCATCCGAGGAGCTGGCCGCTCCCGGAGATCATGGTGATCGATGGAGGAAAACCGCAAGTGAATCGTGTGCAAGATGTTATGAATGAAATGGGTATTCAAGTACCGATCATTGGCATTGCGAAAGGCTTCGATCGCAAACAAGATCGTCTTATTTATGATCGAGGAAATTTGGAATTGCAACGCGTTGCCAAACGGGGAAAAGAATTGTTCCAGAAAGCACGTGACGAAGCGCATCGTTTTGCGGTAAAATATCACCGTACTCTTCGCACAAAGCGATCACTCGGATCAAAGAGCTAAATGTCGATCGCCATTTTACAACGTAATAATCATCGAACCGCCTCGTTTCATCTAGTACGGGGATTTTTCGGTTTTTTATTCACGGCAACGGAATTTCTTGCCCGTTCGAAGGAAATCGAGGAGGAAGAGTCAGATGAGATGCTCGTCAATCGGATGAATGGGGGAGACGATTCTGCTTTCGAAAAACTTTATAGCCGGTATTTCGACAAGATTTATGCGTTCACAGTCAGACGCGTCACTCACCACCAAGTGGCCGAAGACATTGTCTCAAAAGTTTTTCTCAAGGCCTTTGCCAATCGAAAAGGATTCGTCTGGAAAGTCTCCTTTTCCGCTTGGATCTATCGCATTGCAACGAACACCATCACCGATCATTATCGGACCAAAAAGCAAGATGTTGAATTTGATTCTCAGCATCACGATCAGCCGATATCAGGAACAGACGCTCCCGGAACCGTTGACATCAAGATTCTGGGACGAGAGTTAGAGGCGATTCTCGAGAAGTTAAAAGAACGGGATCAGCTCGCAATCAGTCTCAAGTTCTTCAGCGAACTGAGTAACCCGGAAATTGCGAAGATCCTCAAATGTAAGCCAGATCATGTTGCTGTCATCGTCCATCGAGCTTTGAAAAAATGCCAGTCAAATGTCTCGGAACGTCTTCAGAAAATGCTGTAAGTCCTATGGAAAACAAAGAAAACCCACAAAAAAGTAATGATCCGCAGGACTCTTCGTTGAACAAGATGAGTGAGCTTTTTGCTCGCAAATCTAAATTAACTGACACACAGCCTCGTCCCGGCTTCAAGGAGGCGCTCCAAATGCGCATTCAAGAAGCTCGCGAGCAGAATCGTATGAAACGATCTTCATTTGCAAGCTGGTTTCAAGGAGCCCCCGCAAGATTTGCGGCTGCCGGCACCACCGCACTCGTTGTCGCAATTGTGGCAATGCTCATTTTCTCTCCGTTTGCCGGAGTTGTTCCGACCGTTTACGCGCAAGATAATTTCACCCTTACGGCAGAAGTTGAAGACGGACAGGGAATTGATGCACGAACAAGTTTTCTTCTCGAAAGCAAAACCAAGATCACCATTAATGATGTCAAAGATTTTATCAAAGCGAGTGTCTCGATCGAACCTTCGTTCGAACAAGTTTCTGACTTTGTGATCCGCATCACCTTTGATGAGCCCCTTCCGGAAGGTGAAGTGATTCAAATCACGCTTGATTCCGCTGTGTTAAATGAAAGCGGGGAATTGCAAAACCGCGATTACGGATGGGCATTCCAAGTTCGCGATCCGTTTAAAGTCATCGAACAAATTCCGGCCACGCAAAGGTCAAATGTCCCAAGCAATACGGGAATTGAGTTCACGTTTTCAAACGAGAACGTTTCAATTGAAGAGTTTCAGCGCACCTTTTCGATTTCTCCGGAAGTCGAGGGACGTTTTGAAAAAGAACGCGATACCCTCATCTTTGTTCCGTTTTCACTTGAAAACAGAACCGTTTATACAGTAACGATTGACGGTTCTCTTTCTCCGGACGGTTCAGAAGATACCCTTGGCGAAACGCTTGTCACGATCTTTGAAACCGAAGCCACTCCTGGCCCAGTTGAAGAAGTGATTTCTTTCTATCAGGACATTAATCATTTTGCTCCTGGTGAAACGATCGAAATTGGAACGGGATATTCCAGAGAGCCAACGCCCGGAACCGTTACCGGAACATTTTACAAGTTCACCTCGGCAGATGACTATGGTGCAACACTGAAGTCCTTCTCCGGCATTCACTGGCGACGGAATCTTCCAAAAGAAGATATTCTTGGTTCTGCTGCGATCGAAAGCGAAATCGATGCGACATTTACGAAAGTTGCGAATGGATCAGGGTTTGTGAGCCAGTCCCTCAGTTTGGATGGATCGCTTGAAAAAGGAGTCTACGCATTGAATGTTTCTGGAGAGACATTTTCCAGCTGGACCTTTGTCGATGTGTCCGACCTTGCGGCATACTACGCGACCGCTTCAAATAAGCAGCTTGTCTGGGTGAACGATATTACAACGGATTCAGCGGTTTCTGGTGCAACCGTATCATCCCTTTTCCTCAATGAATCAACACTGACCGATGCGAAAGGAACGGTAACTTTGTCTCCGTTAAGCTCCGAAACTCCGCAAGACATCATTTTGATCGAACACGGAGATGATGTTTTGGCGGCTGAGCACAATTCGCCGCTTTCCTATTATGACTTTGGAGGGGGTTCGTACAACGTCTACGGCTGGTGGATGACATCGGGTGATTATTGGGCGCACATGTACACGGACCGTACGAGTTATCTCCCAACCGACAAGATTGAGGTCTGGGGATATCTTCGCGATCGGGACGGTATGGAAGACATTCGTTCTGTTGAACTGATCCTATCGAACAGGGGATCTCAGTATAATCGTGTGGAAGTAGAAGTTATTGACGGATTCTATCGCGCAACCATCGATACCTATAATTATCAGCCGGAGTGGTACAACCTTCGCGTCATGTACGGAGATGTGAGTTTGAGCTCCCAATCGCTCACGATTCTGGACTACACAAAACCCGCATATGAACTTTCTGTAAGTTCAAACGCCGAGGTGATCAAAGCGGGCGAGAGCGTGGAGCTCGATATGCATGGAGCATTCTTCGATGGAACACCAGTGAAAGGACTGCCGCTTTCGGTGAATCATGGAAAAGCGAACATTGCGACGGTGACGCTCGATGGAAGCGGAGACGCGCATCTTTCGCATACGCCAAGCGGGTTTCAGTCCGGCCATTTGACCCAAAACTACAGCTTTACCATTGCACCGACACGCGTCGAGGAAGGGGAAATTCAAACGCGAGAATCCGTTATTGTCCTTTTGACGGAAACCTATGCCGACGCCGATGGAGAGATTGATGGTACGCAAGGTTCCATTGAATTCACCACCTACCAAACAGATAAAGAAGCAGTAAGATTGTCTCAATGGAATCCGCAGTTTGACGCGAAGCCAGGACAAACCGTGAAGGGATCGGTTACGCAACGGTGGAGTGAGAGAATCGAGGAGGGGATTATTTATGACGACATCTCCAAAACAACGCGGCCAAAATATCGCTTTGTGCAACATGAGGATGTTGTGAACGAATTTGAGGTGACGACAGGAGACGACGCCAAAGCGAGATACACGTTTGAGGCTCCTCGCGATGATGCCCAGTACTCGGTGGCGTACAGCGTAACGGACGAACATGGCGCAATCTATCAGTCGATAGAATATCTCAACCGTTCCTACATCGAGCGCGATGCAGTAGGTCCGCTCTACTTCGGTGCGAATCTCAACCAAACGCTTGGTTTGGGCTTGGGGGAAGAGTTGGAAATCGAGGTCGTGCGAAATCAAGTTCCTTTTGTTCCGTTGTCAACAGGATCATTCCTCTACTTTGAGGCGCAGCGCGGTATTCACGACGTGACGGTTTCGAAAGAACCGAACTACACATTTACTTTTCGGGATGATCACGTCCCAGATGTCTACATTTTCGGTGTGTATTTCGACGGAGATTCTTATGCCATGATTGGCGGAAGCGGCTTGGACAGCCCGGGTGGATTTCATGTTCCAATGGATCAGTCCCCGCGTCAGCTAGAGCTCGATATTTCCGCTCCGGAAACGGTTCGACCAGGAGAAGACGTAAAGATTTCTGTTGAGGTGACCGACCTGGATGGAAATCCCGTTGAATCTCAAGTGAACCTCAGTTTGGTGGATGAAGCGTACTTCGCGCTTTTCCCGGGGTATCTTGATCCGCTCGCAGTTGTGTATTCGCGAGTTGTGGACGGGGTGTTCCGTGTATCAGTGACGCGACAAATCGAGCAGCTCATTGGAGGCGCGGAGGGCGGAGGCGGAGGAGGTGATGAAGGTCGATCCGATTTTAAGGATACGGCGGCATTCGTCACGATTGATACAGATGCGAGAGGTCATGCCGAGGCTCATATCACGCTTCCAGACAACCTCACGTCATGGCGCATTTCTGCTCAAGCGATTTCGCTCACAAATTTTGCCACCGGACCGTACGCTGGCCACACCATTGAAAATATCGACGCAACCCTTCCGTACTTTGTCGTGCCTGTGATGAAGGATAGCTATCTCGATGGTGATACTCCGCAAATCGTGGTGCGGAGTGCCGGAACAGAATTGTTTGAGAATGATACGGTCGACTACCGCATGTGGATTCAAGGAGACGATGCTGAAGAACAACATGCGAGCGCCCTTTCAGGTGAAACTGTTCGATTTGATCTACCAGATCTTCCTCCGGGAGTTTACGGAGTTACGATTGACGGAGAGTCGAACGGAAAAGAAGATCGCGTTACGCGCGAAGTGACGATTCTGTCTTCGCGCATTCAGGTTCCTGTCATCTCTACGCAAGACCTTGAGCCGGGTATGCAACTCGTTCCGGAAACAGATGGTCTCACATGGATTCGATTTATGGACGACTCGCGTGGAAAGTTGTATGGGCCTGCTCGATCTTTGTCTTGGAGCTATGGCGATCGCGTTGACCAGCTTCTTGCGCGAAATGTTGCCAATGACCTTATCAACAGAGAATTCGACGGCAATCGAACGGTTGAAAATGGCTCTCTTTTCGACTACCAAGACGAAAATGGTCTCATTCGGCTGCTTCCATACGCTGAAACCAATGTCGAATTGACTGCGAAGGTTGCGTTTACGGACGGTCTTGTGTTCGATCCAAATAGTTTGCGCGTTGGACTGAATGACCTTCTCGATGTGGAAGAACCTCTTAGCGAAGAAGAATATGCGTGGATGCTCGCCGGACGAGCCGCGCTCAGCGAACCGGTTCTTCTCGAAATGCGTGCACTTCTTGAAGAAACAGACGAGGAAAACTTGGAAGTTCGACTTCCGCTCATTCTCGGTCTCTATTACATTGGTGCGACCGAAGAGGCGCGTGAACAGTATCGTGAAATAACGGACACAACAAAAGTTACGCTCGCTCGCCGTTCGCTCGACGTAAAAAATGAGACAACCAAGTTCGAGTTGACCTCGTTGCTCGGAATCTTGGCTGCCGGTCTCAACGAACCGCAAGTGGACGAATATTGGAACTATCTTCAACATACGCGATCAGAAGAAACAACGGTCGTTCTGGAGAAATCTCTCATGCTGGAGGAGTGGGTGACGCACCTTTCAGACAAGATGCCGACGGTCGAATATACGCTGCACGGCGAGCGCGTCAAACAAAAGCTGGAAAACGGTTACTCAGACCGCATTGTGCTTCGGCCGGATGAGTTTGCGGGATTGAATCTGATGTCTGACGGAGATGTCGTCGTTGTAACTGAGCGCTTTGGCGGGCCGGAAGAACTCGAAGGGGAGCCGACGGATCGTATCAACATGCAGCGCGAATATCGCGTGAACGGACAGGTGACCAATACGTTTAAAGAAGGCGATTTGGTTGAAATTCGTATCAAGCGATCTTTTGAGAGTGCGGATTTCACAAAGTCTACGTACGAACTCATCGACGTGTTGCCGTCTGGGTTGTCCCTTGTGTCGTCTCCACGAAGTGTTGGAAGCTACGGGAGTGGAACGAGCTACTGCGTCAACTGGCCGCGTAAAATGGTCGACAACCGAGTAACATTCTTTACCTGGGCGTCGTACACGTATGGCGGATGTGATCCTCAGACGACCATCTATTACGCCCGCGTCGTCACGCCAGGAACGTACGAAGCTGAACCGGCGTTCCTGCAATCGTATGATGATCCTTCGACGTATACGTTCTCAAATGCATCAGAAATTACGATTACCGAATAAGTGGAAACAAACGAGCGTACTCATCGGTGCGCTCGTCTTGTTGTTGGGCGCTGTGGTTTTTCTGGGAGGATCGATGGATCGTGCAAAAGATGAACGTCTGGTAGAGCCGACCGCGAGGGAAGATGCCGTTTCGTCTGTGCGAACATATAGACTCGATGCGATTCCGGCCATCGAATTGATCTATGCGGCAATTGAATCTCGAACCGTACCGGAAATCACAAACGAAACGAATTTTGTCAATGCGGCCATACTTCCTCATCACACCATTCTTGGCGAACAGCTCGCAGACTTTTGGTGGGAATTGAAGCGATCCAATAGCGAACCAAATGTGATTGTGCTCGTCGGTCCTACGCATGAAGATCAAGGGGATCATATTTTTCAAACAACTCAAGGAAATTGGGAAACACCGTTTGGGACGGTTTCGACGAGTACGTTTGCGCAAAAGCTCGATAATCATCCATTGATTGCGACTGAGCCGAATTCATTCATAAATGAACACAGCATCGGCGCGCACATGCCGTTCATTGCGCGACTCTATCCAGAAACACCCGTTGTTCCCGTGCTTATTCGACAGACGGCGCGCGACCGTGATGTCCAAGAACTTGTTCAAGAACTTTCCAAACTTGACGAGAACGTCCTTTTCATCGCCTCGATTGATTTCTCGCACTATCTTTCTCAGGCGGACACAGAATATCGTGACGAGATCATGGAAGGGCTTATTAAGGAAAAGGCTTACGGGGTGATCGAGAATTTGAATTCCGATTACGTAGATTCTCCCGGTTCGCTCATTGCATACTTGCGATGGGGAGAAAAGATGGGTTGCGAGCATCGTCAGCGCTGGCATGGGAATAACTATGATTTGTTTGACGCCATTCCGAATCAGGGAACGAGTTACTTTGTCTATTACTGCGGATTGGAAGCGCCCGTCAAAATTACGGCCGCGGGAGATGTGATGCTTGGCCGCGGTGTGGAATATTGGCTTTCTCGAACGACGATTCCTGAGGCGTTCGATGACGCGAAGGAGTTGTTTTCCGGATCGGATATTGGATTTGTGAACTTGGAAAGCGTGATGACAACCGTTGAACCATCCACTGGAAAGGAGATTTTTTTCAAAGGGAGGCCCGAGAATTTAGAAGTTTTGAATTTTATCGGAGTGACGCATGTTTCGGTCGCAAATAATCACGTCGACGATTATGGCCGAGCCGGCTGGGCGGATTCGGTGGAGCATATCCGCGCCGCCGGAATCGAACCGGTTGGTGGGTACCGGAACGACGGAGAGGTCATATTCTCCTCCCCTTTCTCCCGCAGAACGGGATCCCGCTTCGCGGGAGAAGGGGAGGTTGGGAGGGGTTCTGCTCCGGTTATCGCGTTCATTGCGCATGACGATACGATTTTTCGTCTGGACGAGACTGTCCTTGCGGAAGAAGTAGCGGACGCGGCGGAAATGAGCGACATGGTGATTGTGTCGTTCCATTGGGGCGTCGAATATGCGCACACGCCAACCAGTCGTCAAATCGCGCTCGCGCACGCCGCTGTGGACGCTGGCGCGGACATCGTGATCGGCCACCATCCGCATGTTCTGCAAACAATCGAACAATACGGCGACGCGATGATTTTCTATTCGCTTGGAAATTTTGTGTTCGATCAAATCGGATTCGACGAAAATGAATCAATTGTGGCACAAATCGAATGGTCGCAAGGTTTAAAATCGGTTGAACTCGTGCCGATGCGGATAAAAGGCGGTTTCCCACGCCTCGCCGCCGCCGCCGAACGCCAAGAAACCCTCAACCGGCTTGCCGGCTGGAGCGATGAAGAGTTGAGAGAGCAGATCAAGACGGGAAAAATCGTTTGGTAACTGCGTATAGTTGTATCATATGATATGCATGTTTTCGGGTTCATGACCGGCGGAGCCGGTGGATTTCTCGGAAGCCCTTCCGACCGCCCAAGGTTTTCGAACCGAGGGCTTTTTTCGTACAAAAGATAGGTGGATAACCTTGAAGCAAGGGTCAAAGTGGGGAATGGGATTATCCACAGATTGTGGGTAATTTTTCATTCACCCTTTGTTTATTGGGTGAAATAAAGTGGAGAGTCGTGTTGACCAGGGGAGAGTGGTGGTATAGAATGGTTTGTAGTGGAGATAAGTGGGGATTGAACCAATTTCGGTTTGATTCCCATTTTCTTTCTCCTTACGAGTTAACTAATTCCGGCCACGCCGGATTACGTATGCGGATGCATCATTATTTTGCATCAACATCCGTAATTCGGTGCTGCCGGATGAACTACAGTCTCATGTTCATTGGCGAGTACAAACATACCATCGACGACAAGGGACGATTAGCGATTCCCGTGAAGTTTCGTGGAGACCTTGCAAAAGGGGCTGTAGTGACGCGAGGTCTCGACGCTTCACTTTTCCTGTTCCCCAAGGAGGAGTGGGATAAGCTGGCAGAAAAGCTTGCTGGTTTACCCCTGGGGAAGTCAAATTCTCGTGCATTCGCCCGACTCATGCTTGCGGGCGCAATGGACGTGGAGTTAGACAAGCAGGGAAGAGTCGTTGTTCCGGAATATCTTCGGAGCTATGCCAATGTGACAAAAAGTGTCGTGGTCGCTGGCCTGTACAACAGGCTCGAGCTTTGGGACGCAGACACTTGGGACGCGTACAAACAAAAAACAGAAGCCGAGGTAGGAGACATTGCCGAGCAGCTTGGTGAGTTAGGCGTCTAGCGAATGCATATGAAAGAGATCGTTCACAAGCCGGTTTTGCTGGACGAAGTTATCCAGTACCTCAATCCAACAGAGAAAGAGCATTTTATTGACGGTACTGTGGGGCAGGGAGGTCATGCAGAAGCGATTTTGCAGATGATTCTCCCTGGAGGCCGTCTTCTCGGCATTGACCGAGACGCAGCGAATCTCAAGATAGCAAAAAAACGCTTGAAACCGTTTGGCGATCCTGTGGTTCTTGTACGAGACAGTTACATCAATACAAAAACTCTTGCTTATGCCCATGGATTTTCTCGGGTCGATGGCATCCTCTTGGACCTGGGTTTCTCTTCAGCTCACATCGAAGCCGCAGATCGCGGATTCTCTTTCCAAGCTGAAGGACCTTTGGACATGAGATATGACCAGACTCAAGATTTGACAGCGGAAGAAATTATTCGAACGTGGTCCACCAAAGACCTTACAACCATCTTCAGAAGGTACGGTGAAGAACGACGCGCAGGGCAAATCGCCGAGGCGATTGTAAAAGAGAGGAAACACAACGAAATCCTGACGACGGTCCAGTTGGCCGAGCTTGTCGCGTCAGTGATTCCGCGAAGAGGAAAGATTCATCCAGCCACGAAAGTTTTCCAGGCGCTCCGGATTGCCGTGAACGATGAGCTTGGACAGTTGGAGAGTGTCCTTCCTGATCTGGTGGATCTTCTCGTCCCAGGCGGGCGTTTGGCTGTTATCTCATTCCACTCGCTGGAAGACCGAATCGTAAAAAAGTTTTTCCACGCACAAAACGGAAAAACCCTTTCGATCAAAAACAAACGAGTGGTAACAGCAACACAAGAAGAAATAAAAAGAAATCCGCGCGCGCGGAGCGCTAAACTCCGTGTGGCGGAAAAGTTGTAAAGGGAAAAAGTCGTAAAGTAGACACTCTATGACTCCATGACTTTACGACTCACCACCCCATATGTCCCCATTTGCACAATCAATGTTTTCTCGCGCGCCGAGGAGCCATGCGGTGCTGCAGTTTGTTAAAACAAACACATCCGCCGTTAATTTGGTTCTTCTTACGCTCATTCTTTCCCTTTGCGCCCTGTATATTGTTCAGGTGAATAGTGCGGTTGCAAAAGGATTCCAGATTCGGGAACTGGAAACGAGCATCCATCAGTTGACGGTTGATAGCCGTGAACTTGAGGTTGCCGCCCGTGAAGCACAATCCCTGCAGAACATTTCTTCATCGATAAAAATGATGGGACTTGTTTCTGCAGAAACGCCGACGTATGTGAGCGGATCTGCTCCTTCGTACGCCTTGGCCGATTAAAAAAAAGAGTTCATCTCTTTTTTTGTTTCATGGTAGAATGGGAGAGTAAGTGATGAAGTAATGGAGTGATGGAGGAATCTTCACCACTTCACTACTCCATTACTTCATCACTCAACAACCTATGTTACAAGCAACGGTGATGGATCCACAGCAAGCCACATTCTACTTTTCTCAAATCGACTGGTTGCAACCGTCGTGGGATGTGTTTGTGATTGCGTTTTTTCTCGTTGCGTCGCTCGTGTACGGATTTGCACTTGGACGAGATCGCATCATTGTCATGCTTGTTTCGATTTATATGTCGCTGGCTGTGGTTCGTTCGGTTCCGTACATCCAGGAATTCAATGCCAGCATTTCTTTTAACGAAACGTTCGCGCTCAAAATTTCTGTTTTCCTCGGCTTGTTCATATTACTATTCTTCTTTCTCTCTCAGTCGGCGCTGATTCGAACATTGGGTTCTTCTTCTGAGCAAGGCCGGTTTTTTCAAGTGATTATTTTCTCGTTTGTGCAGACAGGACTTCTGATCAGCACATCGCTTTCATTTTTTCCGGAAGACGTGTCCGGATTCATTTCACCACTCACTCAAGTCTTGTTTACCGGAGAGATTGCAACGACGATTTGGATTATCCTGCCGATTGTGACGATGGCGATCATTGGCGCGAAAAGCAAGGTAGACTAATAATGAAGATTTGTTGTAACGTTTTTTTGTGAAATGGGTAAAGTAGGTAAATCGCATTCATGAAAAAGCGGGATTTTGAGGGTTTTTACAAAGAAAACGTGGATCGTATTTATCGATACGTCTTTTTTCGCGTTGGGAAGCGTCATGAGGTTTCAGAGGATTTGGTATCTGAAATTTTCATGAAAGCCCTTCGGAATTTCGAGAAATACGATCCGAAGATATCAAAATCCGCATGGATTTATCGCATTGCGCAGAACCATCTGGCCAATCACTTTCGAGACCAGAAAGCACATGTGGACATTGAAGACGTCTCGTTCGGGCTTGTGGGTGTGGATGGAGAAGAAGTAATGATCCAAATCGAAACAGCTCTCCGCACAAATGAAGTCCTTGCAGGACTCGACCCAGATGAGCGTCGTCTTGTTACGATGAAGCATCTAGAGGGGTATTCATATACACAGATGGCGGATATTCTTGGGAAAACGGCAGATGCGCTAAAAGTTGCCACGTATCGGGCGATGGGAAAGTTGAAGGGGGAAGCTGGAAGATGGAAGTTGGGAGATGGGGATTCAAACAACGTATGAACAATCTGAAAAAACAAATTAAAAAGGAGCAGAAGCGAGCGACGCCTTCGCGGGCGTTTAAAGGCGCTCTGTGGTCGAAGCTGTCGCGTGCGCATGATGCGATGTACCCGAAGCAGACGCATTCGGTGCTGTTTCGATTTGCTATTGTTGGCGTTGCGGCCATCGTCTTATTTGTTTCTACCGGTGCTGGTGTGTATGCCTACGAAAGCCCACAGGTTGTCGAGGGACATCCGTTGCATTTTGTAAAAGATAGAATTGAGGGTGTAGAAAAAACATTTGCCACCGGACCGGAATCGCGTGCGCGATTCCATGCAAAAATGATGGGGCGGAGAATTTTGGAAGCGGAAGCACATCGTGAAAACCCAGAAGTTATCAACCGGCTTGCGCCAAGGATTGCTGATGAGTTTGGCATGACACTTGAGGAACTTCATGGCGAGGTGGGAACGGATGTGGCCGCGCGCAATCGGATTCTTCGCGATGTGCAGTTGCATAACAAGCGCTACGGAATCGTTTTGGAGCGTCTGCAAGAACATCGAAACACTTCAACACGACCTATTCCTCCGCCGGAATTGCGTCCGCTGATTCGCGAACTTCAAGGGCAGTTTGAAGCCGGAGCGATTTCCGATTTGGAACGACGAGAGATCTTTGAATCAGAATTCGAAGCATGGTTGGAAAAACGTGAGCCGGAAGTGATCAGGGGAGAAACCACCGCCGAGGGAGACATCGAGCTTCGCGGAACCGTAGAATAAGATCCGCACCCCGAAGGTCGGGGTGTTTTGTTTTTTAGAAGGTTTCGATATACTGATTCTCGTTATGATCATGCTCAAAAATACGCTCACAAAGCAAAAGGAGGCGCTGAAACCGATCAAGACCGGTCATGTTGGGCTGTATGCGTGCGGACCGACCGTCTACTGGTTTGCACACATTGGGAACATGCGGGCGTTTATTTTTGCTGATGTTTTGCATCGCGTACTTGAGTATAACGACCTGGATGTCACCATGATTATGAACATCACGGATGTCGGACACTTGGTCGGCGATGGAAACGAAGGCGAAGATAAAATGATCGTGGCGATGCAGCGGGAAGGAAAATCCGCGCAGGAAATCGCACAATTTTACGCAGATCATTTTTTCGAAGATCTCGACCGTTTAAATATCCAGCGCGCGGACAAGTACCCAAAAGCCACGGAGCACATTCCCGAGCAGATCGACATGATCAAGAAACTGGAAGAGAACGGCTTCACATATAAAACCAACGATGGAATTTACTTCAACACATCAAAACTTCCGAGCTATGGTCAACTCTCCGGACAAAAAGCCGAAGAGAAGCTCGCTGGTGCGCGCATCGACATGGGCGAGAAAAAACTTCCAACGGATTTTGCTCTTTGGAAGTTCTCGCCAGAGGGCGTTCAGCGCCAAATGGAATGGGACTCGCCTTGGGGTGTTGGATTCCCGGGTTGGCATATTGAGTGTTCTGCCATGAGCACGAAGTATCTTGGGAATTTGTTTGATATTCATACGGGCGGTGTGGATCATATTCCGGTGCATCACGAAAATGAAATTGCTCAGACGCTTGGGTCGGAAAACACGACACAGGCAAACACTTGGATGCACTCGGAGTTTTTGACGATGGATGGCGGCAAGATGAGCAAGTCGCTTGGAAATCTTTACACGATTCAAGACCTCGCGGACAAAGGATTCGATCCGCTTTCGTATCGTTATTTCGTTCTCGGCGCGCATTATTCAACGAAGCTCAACTTCACGTTCGATGCGCTTCTGGCCGCACAAAATGCTTTGCATCGCTTGCAAGATCTTGTTCGTGCTTGGGATGAGCCGGCCATCGGTTGCGCTGAATTTGAACAGCGCTTTTTGGATGCGGTGAATGATGACTTGAACACACCGCAAGCGCTCGCGATCATGTGGGAAATGGTGGATTCGGATTATCCAACGTCGGCAAAAGCGGAATCGCTGTTGAAATTCGATCAAGTGCTTGGATTTCGGCTCGCAGATTTTGTTGGAAAGAAGCTGGAGGTGCCAAAAGAGGTTCAAGATTTGGTGAATGAACGCGAAAAAGCGCGAGAGGAAAAAAATTTTGAAGAGTCTGATCGTTTGCGCAATGAGATCGAAAAACGGGGCTTTACGGTTGAGGACACGTCAGAAGGGTCGAAGGTGGTCGAAAAGAGATAAACTTCGGACATTGTGGTAAAATGGCAGTCGTATGGCCACGCCGTCACTGCTTCCTGAAGAGAAGCCAAAACAGATGAAACAGGCTGAAACAATTCCGTCACCGGAGCCGACACAGGCACCGGTTGTTGAAGTTCCATCGCAGGCGGTCGAGATTCCGGAGACGGCACCCGAAACGTCCATGGAAGCCCAACAAGAAACAGCACAAGCGCCAGAGGAAATTCCGCCACTCAAAACGCCCAAGGAACTATCTCGGCAAGCCGCATCCTCTCGTGCGCCTGTTAAAGATCGTCTTTCGCGCGAAATTGAAGCTGTCCTTGAGGAAGATTTGACGGACTTGTTTCTCAATTTGCCGGAGGACAAGAAAAAGGAATTTCAAGAAAAAGGAGAAGAAACAGCATCAAAAATTCGCGCGCTCGTACAAAAATCAAAAATCAATGCTCGAAAGATTTTTTCCCTGATTCGAGATTGGCTTAAGATTATTCCCGGCGTTAATAAGTTTTTCTTGGAACAAGAGGCGAAAATCAAAACCGATAAGGTGATTCTCATGACCCAGGAAGAACAAAAGCGAAGATCGGACGAGCTTCTATGAGCCTTTTTCAATTCGGTGTAGAAACAACCGCCACGCCCGTACTCGCGACTCCCGGACCGCTCCAGGCAATCCTTGTCATGGCGGCATGGATCGTCGGATTTTTGATTGTTGGCGTACTGATTATTTTTCTCATTCGCAAACTTTTACGGCAAAGCATGCGCACGCGCTCGGCCGCCTTTGAGAAAATCGTCATTCTCATCACGCTCCCGAAGTTTCGTCGCGAGGAAGAATCCGAACGCGGGCCGCAAAAGGAACAGGTGCAGGAGGCGATTGCATCTGCAGAAAGTTTCTTTTCTGCGATCGGGGGACTCACGCCAAAAACCGGGATGTGGTCCTGGTTCGTTGGTCGGGACGACGAGTTTGCGTTTGAAATCGTGTTCGACCAGAAAGTGATCAAGTTTTTGGTCGCCATGCCCCGCAAACAGAAAGAATTTGTCGAGCAACAAATTTCCGCGGCCTACCCGGATGCGTATACCGAGGAAGTTGAGGATTACAACATTTTCTCGCCCACAGGCGTCATCCTCGGAAGCTACCTGACATTCAAGCGTGAACACGCGTTTCCGTTCAAAACGTATCGAGAACTCGACAAGGATCCGCTCAATTCGCTCACGAACGTACTTGCAAAACTCGCACCAGGGGAAGGGGCGGCATTTCAATATGTTGTTCGATCTGCGCCGAAGAAGTGGCGCAATCGGGGGATTAAAATTGCGCAAAACATGCAACAAGGCATGACGCTTGAGGAGGCTTTGCGCGGAAAGAAAAAGGGACAGGCAAGCGCTGCGGAGCTTGCCGGATTCGGTGGGGACAAGGCGAAAGAACCGGAACGCGATCATCGCTTGTCTCCGCTCGAGGATCAAATCGTGAAAGGTCTCGAGGAAAAAGCGAGTAAGGCCGGAATGGATGTGTGTATTCGCCTTGTGGTTTCTGCGCAGAATGCTGCGTCGGCGCAGTCGATTTTGCAGAACATGATCAACGCGTTTTCACAATACAACATTTACCAGTATGGAAATTCGTTTACCCTCGTGACGCCACGTTCAAAGAAATCGCTCGTTGGAAATTTTATTCACCGTGGGTTTGATGAAAAAAATGCGGTCGTCCTGAATACCCAGGAAATGGCGAGCTTGTGGCATTTACCGCTTCCGTGGACGGAAACACCAAACATTAAATGGCTTGGCGCGCGAAAGGCGCCGGCGCCGTCGACGATTCCGGGTCCGGACGAAGGCGACCTTGAGCTTGGATTTAACCTGTATCGGGGCGTAAAGACACCAATTTGGATGAAATCAGAGGATCGGTCGCGCCACATGTACATCATTGGAAAATCCGGTTCGGGTAAATCACAAACCATTGCCAAGTACGCCCTCCAGGATATCAAGGCCGGACATGGTGTTGCGGTTGTGGAGCCGCACGGCGATCTCATTGAGCAAATCCTTGGAAATATTCCCAAGGATCGTGTCGACGACGTGATCCACTTCAATCCGTCGGACTTATCGAGGCCCATGGGTCTCAACATGCTTGAATCGGCCGATCCGAACATGCAGGATTTTGCTGTGCAAGAAATGATTGCGATTTTTTACAAGCTCTTTCCACCCGAAATGATCGGGCCGATGTTCGAGCACAACATGCGCAACATGATGCTCACGCTCATGGCGGATCCGGAAAATCCGGGCACTATTGCGGAGATTCCGCGCATGATTACAGACGAGGCGTTCCAGAAAAAATGGCGTGCAAAGCTTAAGGATCCGGTGGTGAAGTCGTACTGGGAAAATGAAATCGACAACACGAGCGACTTCCACAAATCAGAAATGTTCGGCTATCTCACGTCAAAGGTTGGACGTTTTGTGGAAAATGAGATGATGAGAAACATTATCGGGCAGTCGCGTTCAAGTTTCGATTTCCGTGAAGTCATGGATAAGCGAAAAATTTTGCTCGTGAACCTTTCAAAAGGAAAAACGGGTGACGTGAACGCCGAACTTCTCGGACTCATCATCGTGTCCAAGTTGCAGATGGCGGCGCTCGGCCGGGCGGACATGCCTGAGGATCAGCGCAAGGATTTCTTCCTCTACATCGACGAGTTCCAAAACTTTATTACCGACTCGATTGCAACCATTCTGTCAGAGGCGAGGAAGTACCGCTTGAACCTGATTATTGCTCATCAGTACATCGGCCAGCTCGTCAAGAATAACGATACGAAAATTAAAGATGCCGTGTTTGGGAACGTGGGAACGAACTTTGTCGCGCGTATTGGTCCCGAGGATGTGGAGACGCTCGAGAAGATTTACTCGCCGGATTTTTCAGGGTATGATCTCATTAACTCGGACAAGTATACGTGGTATGTAAAGATGATTGTGGATAACGCTCAGCAGAAACCATTTACCATGAACTTGGAACCGCCGCCTTCCGGTGATCCCGAACTCGCCAAAGCGATTAAAGAGCTTTCTCGGCTGAAATATGGGCGAGATAAGGGCATTGTCGAGGCGGAAATTCTCGAGCGGACGTCACTTTCTGCTGCGAAAGGCGGGCCGCAGCCGCCCGGGGTGGGAGAATTTTAGAAGAAACAGACATCAACAAAAACAATCATATGGAAACACATTTTGACGAAGACGTTCAGGATACGGATTTCGCTGTATTTGAACCTGAGCCCTCTGAGCCTGGAGCCGTTGCCCGGGAGCAAGAACACTCAAAACAGGATCTTACGCTCAAGATGCTCCGACAGGTTCACGAAAGCGTCGGGCATGTTATTGAGATGCTTGAAAGTGGAACGGAAGAAGGTCTGGCGAATTTGGCAAATCTCGTGACGAATAAAAAGCAGATCGTGAAAAAGATGGAAGAGGCGACGGGGACACGTGTGGTGGAAGGGATGTTTGACGGTCAGGCGATGATTGGCCCGGACGGAAAAAGTTATAGCGTTCCGCCGAATTATGCGTCCAAGTCGCGCCTTGTTGAAGGAGATGTTTTAAAACTCACGATTCGCCAGGATGGCACATTCATTTACAAACAAATTAGCCCGATTGAACGCAAGCGTGTTGTTGGTTGTTTGAGTTTTGATACGGCGTCCGGCGGATTTCTTGTCGTCTGCGGCAATGTGCCGTATAAAGTGCTCACCGCGAGCGTTACGTATTTCAAAGGTGAACCCGGAGATGAGGTCGTCGCGTTCGTTCCAAAGTCCGGCCCTTCGGGGTGGGCAGCTGTTGAAAATATTATTCGTAAATGAAAAGTCTTTAGCCTTAAGCTTTTAGCCCGAGGACTAACAGCTAACCGCTAAAGGCTAACAGCTGCGCAACTCCCATGTCCACTGTTCTCTATCGCAAATATCGTCCGATGACGTTTTCGGACGTGACAGATCAGGAACACGTCAAAAAGACGATCCAAAATCAAATCGCAAGCGACAATTTGGCGCATGCGTATTTGTTTACCGGTCCGCGCGGTGTGGGAAAGACGACGGTGGCTCGGTTGATTGCCAAGGCAGTGAATTGTGAGAAAAAGGGTGGCAAGGGCATCGAGGGCAACAAGGGTGTCGAGGTGGAGCCGTGTAACAAGTGTGCGTCGTGTAAGTCGATTATGAACGGGTCGGCGATGGATGTGGTTGAAATCGATGCGGCTTCTCACACCGATGTTGAGAATGTCCGGGAGAATATTATTAAGAATGTCCGTTTCCCACCGAGCGTCCAGAAAAAGAAAGTCTACATTATCGACGAGGTGCACATGCTATCCGCGGCTTCTTTTAATGCACTTCTCAAAACGCTCGAAGAACCGCCAGCGCACGCGCTCTTCATTCTCGCCACGACGGAAATCCACAAAGTTCCAGCCACGATTATCAGTCGATGTCAACGATTCGACTTTCATCGTGTTTCTGTTTCGGCAATGGTGATTCGTTTAAAAAAGATTGCAAAAAAGGAAGGTGTGGAGGTGACAGATGATGTGTTGCAGGAAGTGGCGCGACACAGCGAGGGCGGAATGCGCGATGCGGAGAGTTTGTTTGGGCAGATCCTTGCGTTGGGAGAAAAGCGGATTTCTATGGATGAGGCGTCGCTTGTCTTACCGGCAACCACGACCATTCTCGTACTCGATTTTCTCGAAATGACTCTCGCCGGTCGCGCACCCGAGGCTATTTCGCTTTTGAACGCCTATACAGAACAAGGCGTGGACATGCCGCACTTTCTCGACGATGTTACAGGCACGCTCAGGAATTTTCTCTTTGCTCTTCTTGGTGACCTTTCTTCCGTTGAGGAACAATTTGATAAAGAGACGCTTTCGCGTGTGCAAACGATTTTAGAGTCAACCAGCCAAGAGCAATTGACGCGCGCCATTGAGATATTTTTGGCCGCTAGAAGAGGGGTGAAAACAGACAAAATCCCTCAACTTTCCCTGGAACTTGCCGTCTTATCCCTTGCCAGCTCGTCAAATTTTTCGCCTAAGGGGGTTGGTTCGAGTCGGGAAAAGGTGGTCCCGCCGCCCGCAGTTCCTGTGAAAGAACCCGTCGCGGTCGTTGAAACAGAAGCTCCGGAGAAAGTGATATTGGAAACAACAGCGGCAGCGCTTGGATCTGTTCCGGTTGTGAGTCTGGAGGAAGTGAAGAGAAAGTGGCCGCAAGTATTTAAACAGTTGCAAGAGACGAACGCGACGTTGCCGGTTGTCGTGCAGTCCGGAAGATTGTGCGGAGTTGGGGATGACCACGTGGAGATCACATTCGATTTTGAATTGCATGCGGAAGTGGTGAACAAAGACCAGAATCGCCGAACGCTCGAAGGCATCATGGAAAAGGTCTTTGGAAAACCTCTGTATGTGAGGGCAACATACGGCCATCGGGAATCCGATGAAGCGGTGTCGAGCCTTATCGAGGAATTTGGAGGAAACGTAGTATAATGGGTTCATGGAGCGTCGCATTGATCGCGAGGCTGGAAGACAGCCAGAGTCGCGAGAAAAAAAGCCTTGGTTTTCTGAACAGCTTGGACGCAAGTTGCGTATCTTTTTTATTGTAAATGAATTGTTTTCCAGCTCGGCGCAAGCGCAGGAAGTTTCGGAACCAGCCTTGCAAGAAGTCAGAATCCTTCATGCGGAGTCTCGCGGTGAATCCGCGAAACAAGATAAACGTTCTTGGCAAAAGTATGTAAGTGTCGAAGAATTTCAAAAGGTCGAGGCGACTTTTTTTCGAACAGTTCCGGAAAAGGATGAGCGTATTCGTTCACCTATTTCCGCATTCGCAAACATGACTCCGGAGGTTGCGTTTAATAGTCAGGTCTCAGCGATTGTGTTTGCCGAGTTCGACAAGCACTCTCCGGTGGATGGAATTATTGCGCTCGACGAGTTGTATGATCAAGTGGAGCACGAGGATGTACAAACAGAAGAGGGAAGAGCGGCTCAACAAAGATACTTGGATCTGATCGAACTAAAACGATTTTCTTATACCCAAACGCTCAAGGAAATGGGTGTGCGCGATATTGAAACGCTCGTGGAAAAAGCGAAAGAAGGACCTTTACCAAAAGAAGAGTCGAGAGATTTGGGGCAGTCTGAACTCGGACCGATGGGGACTCAACGGGAAGGGGATTTTTCCGTTGCACAGCGGGAAGGGATTTTACGGGCAGACCTTCCTCCGACTCCCGCCACGCTCAGCATTCTTCAGCCATTGGTTCGTCAGAAGGTTGATATCGCCGTGTCGGCTGGAACGCTCGAGGTTTCCTTTGCCGAAGAGACGTATCTCGAAGGGTTGCGTTATGAATTGTTTGAGCGTCTACGAGCAGAAGCCAGTCCAACGGAACGCGTTATCGCCCTCGATATCCTTGCAACCGAGGTTGTGGATCTTCCGGCAGATAGCGCACAGGAGAGGGCAACCAAAAATTTGTATCGCACTTTGCTCCAGGCCGAGCAAGCCTCTGCCGTTCAAGAATCTCAGCACACTCTTATGCTGAGCCCCGCCTTGTTTCCCATGGATATTGAGCGATCTGTTCGTGATGGAGTGAATCCTGAACAGGCACGTTTGGAGCTTTCTTCCGACGGGGGAGAGTGGAATGCGTACGATTGGAACGGCCTGCTTGTGGAGAGACGACGCTTGGTTCGAGCACGGTCGGAGCATTCGGAAAGTGAGGCTCCGGAGAAGATTGCTGAGATTGATCGTGTGCTTGAGCGAAGAAGCAATGATCGGGAAGATGCATTTCGCGCATATTTATATAATGGTTTACTTGATCAAGTGACGTCTGAATATCACGCGGCCGTAAATGATGCCAACCAGGCAAAGGCCGAGGGAATTCCACCCGAAACGGAGACGCTCGAACGAATTGCTTCCGGGAAGGCTATTATTGAGCAGACGGAATTTCAGCGCATTCACCTTGCTCAGCTCCATGAGGGGATCAGTTCTGAATTTCAGTCTCGGGAAAGTGTTCACACGTTCGATCAGCTTTGGGAAACACTTCAAACGGAAGAACTTACGGATGATGAGGAAGGTCGAATTTTGCTTTCTGCACAGACAATGCTCGAGGAGATTTCTCAGTCCCGGGTGATTCCGGAGCCTGCCCGACTCGAGGCGGAGACCGATTTGTTTCGTGTAACGGCAATGCGGAAATTCATTCGCGAAGCAAAATACCAAGCCGAACAAGCGCAGGAAACTTTCGCTTTAAGAGTTTCAGAAGAGAATCTCAAGAAGCTCTTAAAACCCGTTGTTGTCGATCGCGATGCAGCGGAATTTGCCCTCGCCAAGTATCAAGAGATCGAAGTTCTTCGAAGCATGCCGGGCCTTGAGCAGGTTTTTTCGTCGGATACAACAGAACTCATCCAACTTCAATCTGACATTGCCTACTATCTGGAAGGCCCCACTGTGCGTGAAAATGCGCCGGTTTTCACTGGGGAAGCATCAAGTGAAGAAAATTCGGAGGACAATTTAACGGGGATTTATGGCCAGCTTACTGTTCATCAAAGAAAGAATCCGGACTATATTGCCCTTCAACAGCTGCTTGCCGAGTTTTCTCTGAAACGTGTCGTTGTTGAAAAGGAAGTGGAAATAGTTTCCTCTGCCGTCCAGGAAGCTCTGCAGGCATTTGAGCAAGATTTGAAAACGCGTTATGCTACTAGCATCGCTGAATAATCATTGAATATATGGATTTTTTAGAGAAACAACGAGTTCTTCGGAAGATTGAGGAGATTAACCCGGGATTGCTGGGGCTTTTGAGTGAAGATGAGATCGAGGAAATCGGCAAGGCTATGCGGGAGGGAGGCGACATGCAGACACTTTTGGGCAAGCCGGAAAAGGGAACGTTGCGCGCCGCGGCCACTGAAAAAGGAGAAGAGGGGGCGTCAGAAGAGCCTGAATCGTCCGAAGAGTAATAAAAACACCCCACTTGGACAGGCCCAATGGGGTGTTTTGTTTGTTATTGAGAGATGACGCGCAAGTAATGATCTGGCGAGTCGCATGGCACGATCGAGCCTCCGGCGTTCATTGATCCGCGAACCTCGACGCGGTCGCCGGCGTTCAACTCATAAACGTCTGCGATGTTTGCCTTCGCTTCACAAAGTAAGAGACCGAAGGAAGGAACGTGGATTTCTGTGAACGCTTCGGCATCCGTTTGAATCGTGACAACCGCTGGTCCGTCAAAGGCGATCATATCAAGATTGATGGAAGTGATTTGTCCCGTTGCGGTACGTTCCTCGCTCATTGCTTCGCCTCCGTTATCCTCGACTGGGCCTTGTTCCGTTCCTCCCATGGGTTGAAAGAGCGGGCAACCGGCTCCGGCAAGCAAAAGAACGGAAAGTACGAGAGAGATACGTTTCATAGAAAAAGATAAAGTGATTATGCTTCCAGTATAGCACGAACCCTGTCCTCAACAATAAAACCGTTCAGGAAAAATCCGAACGGTTTTATTGGTTCCCGGACAGGGATTACGCCCGGCTTCGCCGGGCTCTGTCGGCTGCGTCGCTCGGGAAAGCACAAGCACGCTTGGCTTTCCGCTCGCTTTCCTCGCCTTCCGAACCGTCGGGGTTCTCACCCTGTCCTCAAACAATAAAACCGTTCAGGGAAAATCCGAACGGTTTTATTGGTTCCCGGACAGGGATTCGAACCCCGATTCCTTGGACCAGAACCAAGTGTCCTGCCATTAGACGATCCGGGATCGTCGCAGCCGGAAGATACCATAAGAAGAGCCGTGCGTCAACGGTTCGGCCTTCTTATTCACAGGCGCAGGAAATGAGTCTGATGATATCTGGTATACTGGGATCGTATGATTTACAAGTTTACAACCATTCAATGGAAAAAGTTTTTTTACACATTCCTTGTAGGGGCGATGGTGGTCTCCATGAATTTTGTTGGTGTTGAGTTTGCCAGGGCAGCGACCATCACTTGGGACGGCGGCGGCGTAAACAATAGCTGGTCAAACGCATTCAACTGGTCTCCGGACGGGGTTCCTGGATCCGGCGACCTCGCCGTGTTTGACGGAACGTCAGCGAAAGACGTTACGTTAACCTCCAATGTTACCGTCGGAGGAATCAGTATTGGAGCCTACGGAGGAACTTTTACGCAAGGAATACGAACGCTCACCATTAGATCGCAGGGATTCGCACAGTCCGGAGGAACATTTTTAGGAAGCTCAACGGCAACAATGACTGTAGACGGCGACTTCGCGATCACCGGAGGAACGTTCAGCGCACCTAACAAAATAATTATTAGGGGCGACTGGGATCACAGTGGCGGAATTTTTACGCATAACAATGGAACAGTACATACGGATGATCTATCAGGTGTAGATCAGCATATTTTTACCGGAGAAACGACGTTTTACAATCTGAGGACGGATCCCGGATCGGACGCTCCCGCCGACTACCAGTTTGAGGACGGCACAACGCAAACCATCGAAGGCACCGCATTCCTCTCTCTTGGACCCGTTGAAAATATGGATCACGGCGTGCGAATGAGCATCAGTAGTACGTCGCCAGGCGTCGCGGCAAGCCTCGACTTTCAGGGGGACGTACAGATTGTGAGCGCGGAAATTCAAGACATCACCATTCTTGGTGACGCGTTAAACTGTCGTGCGCGTTGTTCCGATAACGGCGGAAACACGAACATTGATTTTACGGAAAGCATCGACATTTACGTTTCCGAAATGCACGGCGAGACAACCGAGGCTGGCGGAACAGCGTGGTTCGACATTTATTTAACCTCTCGACCCTTGTCGGACGTGACGATTCCCGTTGTCAGTTCAAATCCGGCAGAAGGAACACCGTCAACCGCACTTCTCACATTCACGAGTGCAAATTTTGAGACCGCACAAACGGTAACGATCACAGGTGTGGACGATGCAGTGGATGATGGCACGATTGCTTACGCCATTGAGCTCGGCCCGACGTCATCCGGTGATGCTCGTTTTGACGGATTTGTGTTCGATGACCTTCCCGTCAATAATCAGGACGATGATGTGACCGAGGACGGCTTTGGTTTTGATTACATGCCGCATTTTGACATGGAAGACGTAAGGGATGTCGCGGGCGAAATAACAACATTCTGGGCAAGCGATGGTCAAAACGGTCTTGGGTGGGTATATGATGCAGAAGGCAGCTGGGGTGAAGTGGATATTTCCAATTCAAAAATTCAACCAGGATGCGCGATGAGCCTTGAGGGTGAGGAATATACACTTTCAGGGGTTTACGACGAAGCCATTTTTTCCCGAGACGTCACTCTCACACTTGAAAACGACGATGGGGGGAAGATCAGTGAACGTATAGATGCAATCACAGACTTTGTGACCGGAGTCGACATTGATTACGTTCAGTGTCATGAAAGTGAGGGCGGTGTTTTGAAGCTGCGGGACGGATTTGCGATGACTGATTACGTGACCGGCATTGATTACACGGAAGACATGGTGTTCGATCCTGATAACAACAAGGTATTCGTCCCTATCGAAGGATCGTTTGATCTTGAAATGGTCGATCTCGACACAGTCACATCGACACCATCACCATTGGAGATGACCCAAGCGGCATCGGTTACGACAGCTTGCGCGGCAACATTTGGGTGCTCAATTACGATGACGACACGGTAACAGCGATCGATGCTTCTGACGGAAGCTATGCGTTCGGAACGCTTGGAGCCAGTACCTTTCCCGTCGATAATAATCCATGGAAGATTGTCTACGATGATACAAACGATAAACTTTGGGTCGTTCACTTCTCTGGAGCATCTGATGTTTTACAAATTGACCCGGCGGACGGTTCGGAAGATGCGCGGCTCGTCACGAACAATTTGTCAACAGATGTCACGTATGACTCGGTAAACGACTCCGTCTGGGTATTGACAGCCAATTACGACATCATCGAGATCGATGCGTCGACCGCGACATTTAAGAATGGAACGCAGGCTGCAAGCCAGTACGACATTCCATTTTCCGGCTACACGCATTACGAAATTCGCCACGATCCAGTACGAGACGAGCTCTGGATCATGGATGATCTGATCGAAGAAGTGACGCTTCTCAACCGCATCCGGGCATCTGATGGTGTGACAACGGGAAGCTTTGAGGCGCTGACCGAGTGGAATACCGACATCCAATTGAATTCTGACGCAAGTGAGATATGGGCGACTTCACAGCGAGACAACGGATTCTCGATTCTCGATGCAGCGAATGGTCGTCTAAAGGCCATGTACGCTACAGTAACCTTGCCTTATCATTTCGTTTTCGATAGTTCTGATAACGCCTGGGTAGCTGACGACTCCTCTAACACCCTTTCACAATGGACGAGAAACGCTAATCCGGCGGACTTTTACTACACCGTTACCTCAAACGCAACGAGTCAGCTCGACGTGTCAGCGGAAGACGGAATCTCGGCAACAGTGGTCACGGAAACGCTGAACGGCCAGAATATTTTCTACACGGTTTCGTTTGATGACGGGCAAACATGGGAAGTATTCGGATCTGATCGTCCGATCGCTTCGGACCGCGATGCGATTACGGGGCTCGGCGACGGCACATGGGCGTGGCGCGATAACGCGGACACATGGACGGCCGCCTCGCCAAACGACAAAAACGCGGCGATTTCCGCGGCGGTCGAGGCAGGAGCAAACAACCAAATGGATTCGACAGAACTGTCCGGACTCACTTCAGACGATTGGGAAACGATGGGATTTGAAGCCGGCGTTACGACCACACTCGATCTCGCCGCAACCTTTTTTACGGATGATCCGACTGTATCTCCAGAGCTCGAAAGCGTGATCTTCACGTTTGACGGTGGCGGAGGCGGCGGTGGAGGCGGCGGAGGCGGAAGTACGATTGTTTTTGAAGTGACGTATCCAAGCAACATCTCGATTGAAACGGATGCGTGCTGGACAGATACAAATATCGAGCTCATTTTGAGAGCATCGAATGCCTCGGAAGTCATTCTTAGCAACGACGTCTCCTTTGCGGGCCGAAACTGGCAACTCTTCAATCCGTCGTTTGTTCCGGAAACGCCTGAGCGCGGCTCGGATGGACGGGTCATTTACACAATGTTCACGGATTGGGAGTTAGAGGAAGGTGACGGGGAAAAACCATCTATGCTGTTTTCCGGTCAGCCTCAAGAGGGGAAACGGACGTGGTCAATACAACGACGATTCTCGACTCCATTGGTCAATGTGAAGACGTGCTTACGGATGAAGAAGAAGAGGGAATGGAGGAGCCGCCTGCTGTTCCGCCGGGGATGTTTATTGGGTGTGAAGGATTACCTCTGCCGATGTTGACGGCGGCGGAGCAAGAACAGTATCGCGTGGGCGTTTCACCGCTTTCCGGGGACTTGTTTACGACAGATTTCGTGCTGCCGGGCGACCTGATTCGGTCTGAATCGGTTTCTACTGTGTATTGCGTTACATCCGATCTTGATCGTCGCTCGTATGTGGATGAGACAACCTTCTTTACCCATCAGCGAACCTTTGATCATGTGAAGTGGGTGACGGATGGAACCATTGCCAACTACCCATTGACGGGTCCAATCCTGCCGAATCCGGATGCTGTTCTTGGAAAGTTTGAGACAGACCCTCGCGTCTACCGGCTCGACCGAGACGCGGACGATGCCAACACGATTATTCTCAGACATCTTGATACCGAAGGGGTTGCCGAAGCGTCGTACGGGCCGGACTGGGCGGACTACGTGATCGACATCAACCAGACACTTGTCAGTGAATTTACTGTTGGTGCACCAATATTGCAATCGATGCTTGAAGACACGAGTGAGTTTAGAATGAGAAGGTTGTTGAATGAAGAAAGCGCAAACGTGCAAGGCGATAATTCAAGCCTTTACAACCTGCTCGCCACCTTCTTTCTGTCTGGAGTGAATAAGGTGACAAAAGCATTTTCTGACTTCTTTGGCTTCTAGCCTGTGGAAAAGTTTTTGACGGAAGTGTGAGAGATTGATACTGTACATGTACATTCGAGTGGTGAATGCGGCGCGATTCCGCAGCTGTCTCTTAGCAACGGTCGTTTGAGCTCAGTAGCTTGATAAGCCCGAAAATCATTCAAATGTGGGGACATAACCACGGTTCTGAGAGACCGTGGTCTTGTGTTTTTAGAGGTGAAATAGCTGCATCCCCTCCGCCCAATATCCCCTGAGGGAGTTCTAAATCCAACTCGAAGGGCGCACCGCATAATATTCCTTGAGCGAGTTTTGCGTCGAGTCGAAGGGCGCGGGGCGGGGAGGGAGATTTATTTTGTCACGTAATCGATGATGGCTCCGGCAACGTCGAAGCCTGTTGAATTTTCGAGTTTTTCAAATCCTGGATTTGAATTTATTTCCAAAACGAGCGGACCACGGTTTGATCGAATCAAGTCGATTCCCGCAATTTCAAGCTGGAATGTTTTTGCTACATGAATGGCAAGATCCCGCTCTTCGTTTGTGAGTTCCACTTTCGATCCGGTTCCGCCGTTAGACGTGTTGGCGCGCACATCCCCTTCAGGTGCCGTGCGTTTCATGGTTGCCACAACTTCCTCACCGACGACAAATACACGCAAGTCTGTTCGATTGGCTTCGGAAATGTATTCCTCAATAAGGACGGGGTTTCGATCTCGAAGAATCAGGTATTCAACAATCGGTGAAAAGACCTCTGACGTGTCGGCGAAGAAAACTCCTTTTCCATGCGTGCCGAACGCCACCTTTACAACAACGGGAAAGCCGAGTCGCTCGGCGGCATCGTAGGCTTGTTCCGGATTTTTTGTGATCGCAAAGCGAGGAAGGGGGATGCCGACCTCCGTCATGATCCGATGTTGGGAGATTTTATTTTTTGACCATCCCACACCAGGAAACGAATTTATGACTCGATATCCCGCCGCCTCCAAAAAGCTCAGCGTGTGTTCATGCAAGGAAGGTTCTTCGATGAATGTCGGCCGATGGATGATAACGTCGATCGGTGGCAGTTCTTTTCCTTCGTAGAGGACGGTTTTTCCGTCGAAGCACAGGAGAGGTTCCATAAGCGGTTCAACGGTGTGGCCGCGCGCTTCAGCTGCTTGTTTTAAACGTTCAATACCAGTGAATTCCAGGAATCGTTGATCGTTGACGAGGATATAAATATTCATATTATTTTGCCAAGTGCATTCTAACGCTGGCGAGTGGATGCTGTGCGTCGCGACGAGAAACGGCTTCTTCGCGCAGACCGTCCCGAAGTATTTCGTCGAGGATTTCGTGGAGTTCTGGAACTGTGCGCGTCGTGTGCAGACGCGTTCGGAATGGCTTTGCTCCATCAATGCCCTTGAAGTACCACGACAGATGTTTCCGAAAGGTTACGATGCCACGCTCTCCATATTGATCGACGTGGAGCTTTGTGTGGCGTTTTACGGCTTCGATGCGTTTCTCCAAGCTGACTTGCTTTGGCGATTTTCCGGCAAGCATATCTTCAATTTGGGAAAAGATCCATGGGTTTCCGAGCGCTCCTCTGGCGATGAGGACGCCGTCGCATTGCGTCGTCTCCAGCGCTTCCATCGCAAGCTGCGGGGTGAAAATGTCACCATTTGCGAGGACGGGAATGGTCACCGTTTGTTTGAACCTGCGAATCAGATTCCAGTCTGATTCACCCGTGTAGGCTTGTTTTTTTGTTCTCCCATGAATGGTGATGAGATCGGCTCCGGCATCTTCCAGCACTCGTCCGAATGTCATGCATTCTTCAGGATCTTCCCATCCGGCACGGATTTTTACACTCACAGGAACCGATACAGCGGCCTTCATTCTCCGAACGATTTCCGCAGCTCGCTCGGGATCTTGCATCAGCGCCGCACCGTTGAACGTGTGGACGACTTTGTATACGGGGCATCCCATGTTGATGTCGAATCCTTCCGGATGGTGGTCTCGCTCGATGATTGCTGCCGCGCTCGCCATGGTCGCGGGGTCGGCTCCGAAAAGTTGTTGCACAATGGGACGTTCTTCTTCGTGGATTTCTGTCATGTCGAGCGTCTTATCATTTCCGCGCACGACAGCTTCGGCAGAAACCATTTCGCGGAAGACGATAAGTGTTGGAGTCGTGGAGTGATGGAGTGGTGAAGGGCGTTCCATGACTCCGTGACTCCACGACTCCGTCACTTCTTTCACCACGCGACAAAAAGCCGAGTCCGTCATGTCCGCCATGGGAGAGAGGGCAATGATTGGTTTTTTGAGGGCGTTCCACGCAAGTGCCGACATAATGCGCGAAGTATAAACTGGAGTCTGGAGATTTTCAAGCCTTTCCTTCACATTGACGTCAGATAAAAGAAGCGATATGATAATTTCACTATGAAGAAAAAAATTCCTACATCATCACTGCTTTTTATTTTTACAGGTATCATTGCCGTCGCTATCGTCGGTTTGGCCATTAAGAATGCGTCTGCTCCTGCCGGCGCAGAAGAGCTTGCTCAATGTCTTACAGAAAACAGCACAAAGATGTATGGCGCCTGGTGGTGTCCGCATTGCGAAGCGCAAAAAGAGCTGTTTGGAAAAGCTTTTAAGCAGATTGATTATATCGAATGTTCTCCAGGCGGAACGCGAACCATGTCGCAGGAGTGCCAGGATGCGGGAATTGAAGGGTACCCGACGTGGGAGTTTGCGGATGGAAGCCGCGTGAGTGGTGAACAGTCGTTCCAAGACCTTTCTGAGAAATCCGGCTGCCAATTGCCGGCGACGGAATAAATATGCAGAAGAAATTGCTTATCGCAATTATCCTGCTCTCGATAGCGGGGCTCGTCGTAGCCTCGTATTCGTTTTTCCACAACCAAGGGTTTGCCTCCGGAGAGTTCTGTTCGATCGGAGATACGTTTGATTGCGACGTCGTAAACAAAGGTCCCTTCTCAAAAATATTCGGCATTCCTGTTGCTCTCATTGGAATTATTGGCTACCTCTTCCTCGGAATCGCCGCCGGATTGAAAATCTACCAACCGAAGGACAAGATGCTCACCCCCTTTCTTTTACTTGGCGCAACGGTCGGTTTCGGATTTACGCTTTACCTCACAAGCCTGGAAGCGTTTGTTTTGCAGACTTGGTGTCTTCTCTGTCTTACATCGCAGGTCATCATGGCTCTTATCTTTTTCACAAGCCTTGGAGTTTGGTATACTGAACGAAAAGGGAAAAAAATGCACATATAACCTACCACCTAGAACCTAGCCCCTATGACCGAAAATCTCTCTCACAATCTCGAAGAACTTTTCCAAGAAGTCGTCGAAGCCGGACGGGCAAACGGTTCTGTTAGTCAAGAGGCGTTTAATGATTTGGTTGAGGAAGTCGTTGAGACTCATCGCAGCCTGGGTGAAATTCACGATGATGAATCAACAGAAGGCATGGAGGAACTGCTTCAGCTCCGCTGGCCGGATTATCGCGCTGCACTTGGGCTCGACCAAGCAAATCCTCAACTGTAAGTATGAAGCTTTCGTTTCATGGAGCCGCGCGGGAAGTGACAGGTTCCTGTTTTCTTCTCGAAGCCCAGGACGGGCAAGGAGAAACGCGACGGCTTCTTTTTGATTGCGGATTGTACCAAGGTGAGCGCATGTGCGGATCAAAGAATCTGGAAGAATTCGGATTTGATCCAAAAACGATTGACGCGGTGTACATTACACATCCGCATGCCGACCACACGGGTCGATTGCCCAAACTTATCGACCAAGGCTACACCGGGCCGATCACAATGACACATCCGTGCAAGGCGCTCACAAAAGTCGTGCTCGAAGACGCTTTTCACATCATGACCGAGAACGCGGAAAAGTGCGATGATCCGGTTTTGTACGAGCAGGAAGATCTCGAGCATGTTTTTTCTCGATGTGTCGGCGTTAATTATCATGAAGAAGTGTTGGCCGCGCCGGGTGTGACCGTGATGTTCCACGATGCCGGGCATGTGCTCGGGTCGGCGTTTATTTCGGTTGAGGCAGAAGGGAAACGCATTATTTTTTCCGGGGACATTGGAAATGATGATGTCCCTATTTTGCCGGACACGGAAACAATTTCAAAAGCCGATGTGGTCGTGTGTGAATCCACTTACGGCAACCGCACGCACGAAGGTCGTCCGGAGCGCTCGAAAAAACTGCGCGAGGCGATTGAGCGTACGGTGAAGGAAAAGTCCGTTCTCATGATTCCCGCGTTTTCGATCGAACGAACGCAGGAGCTTTTGTACGAACTCGATCAGATTTTGCTCAACGAGATGAAGACGAACATTCCGATTTTTCTCGACAGTCCAATGGCCATTCGCGCAACAGAACTGTATCGTCATTTTAAACATTACCTTCGATTCGATGCGCCGATTCTTGGAGAGGCCGATCGCGATTTTTTCACGTTTCCAAACCTTCGCGAAACCTTGTCGCAGCAGGAATCCAAAGAAATCAATTCCGCGCCGTCGCCAAAGATTATCATCGCCGGTTCCGGCATGATGTCCGGTGGGAGGATTATGCATCACCTCATTCGCTATCTCGGCGATCCGAAAAATGAACTGCTCATCATCGGATACCAGGCAAAAGGAACGCTTGGTCGCCAAATTTACGAAGGCGCGAAGTCTGTACATATTTTTAAAGAGCGGGTCAAAGTTCGTGCAGACGTGACGGCCATCGGGGCGTTTTCTGCGCACGGCGACAAGAACAAGCTCACACGCTGGCTTCATCCGGACGACGGAAAGATGCCTGAAAAGATTTTTCTCGTGCACGGCGATGAGGATGCAAAAGAAACATTCGCTACGCATTTGCGGCACGAACTGAGAACGGAAGTAATCGTACCGGATTTCCAGAGCGCGCATGAAATTTAGAGTTCCGTTGACACGGAGGTTCTTTTTTTCTGTCCCTCGACAAACGTCCGAAAACAAGCTATATTTCGCCCGTTATGACCGAACAGAAAGACATCCGGAACTTTTGCATTATCGCGCACATCGACCACGGGAAGTCGACGCTTTCCGATCGGTTGCTTGAAGTTACCGGAACCGTGGAGCATCGCCATATGAAGGCTCAGCTTCTGGATTCGATGGATCTTGAACGCGAGAAAGGCATCACGATCAAGTTGGCCCCGGCGCGCATGGCGTACAAAGGCATCACCTTAAATCTCATCGACACGCCCGGGCACGTCGACTTCAACTACGAAGTGTCGCGCTCGCTCGCAGCTGTGGAAGGTGCAGTGCTTTTGGTGGATGCGAGCCAAGGCGTGCAGGCGCAAACCATTGGCAACCTTTACCTCGCACTCGGCGAAGACCTCACCATTATTCCCGTGCTCAATAAAATCGACTTGCCGGCCGCGGACATTCCGCGCCGCACCGAGGAACTCGTTCAGCTCATCGGATGCGACCCGAGTGAGATTTTGCACGTGTCCGGAAAAACCGGCGAGGGCGTGCCCGTGCTTCTCGATGCAATTGTTGAACGCGTTCCGCCGCCATCGGGAAATCCAACCGCTCCCACGCGCGCGATGATTTTTGATTCGCACTACGACGACTATCGCGGAGTGGTTGCCTACATTCGCGTGAATGACGGAACGTTCAAAAAAGGCGATGCGATTCGGATGATGGCGACAAAATCAGAAAGTGAGATTTTGGAACTCGGATCCATTACTCCCGGCGGATACCAGCCGGCTCCCCAACTGGAAACCGGACAAATCGGATATCTTATTTCCGGCTTAAAAGAGATTGAAGCACTTCGTGTTGGTGACACGATTACAAAGAAGAGTGATCCGGCGACTGAATCGCTTCCAGGATACAAACAAGTGAACCCAATGGTGTTCGCCGGTATTTTTCCAAAAGAGGGGAGTGAATTTCAAAGACTGCGCGAAGCAATGGAACGGCTCAAACTCAACGACTCCGCACTTGTCTATGATCCGGAACATTCGCCTGCACTCGGCTACGGGTTCCGATGCGGACTCTTGGGCATGCTTCATCTTGAAATTTTGAAGGAGCGCCTGATGCGCGAGTTCAACATCGATTTGGTTGTCACGGTTCCGTCCGTGGCTTATAAAGTGAACACGAATAGTGGCCAAACGATAACAATCAAGAGTCCAACCGAGCTTCCAGATCCGACATATATCGAGACCGTTGAAGAGCCATGGGTGAATGCGGACATTGTGACGCCGAAGGAATATATCGGCCCGGTCATGCAGCTTGTGCAAGAGTCGCGAGGCTTGTATAAAAACACCGAGTACCTTTCCGAAAACCGAGCCGTCCTTCACTACGAGATTCCGCTCGCCATGGTGATCGTCGATTTTTATGATCGCCTCAAGAGCGTTACTTCCGGCTACGCCAGCCTCAACTACGAGCTGACGGATTATCGGCAGGCGGATGTGGCGAAGATGGATATCCTCGTTGCGGAAGAGTCGGTCGAAGCGTTCGCGATGCTCGTCTATCGCGACGAAGCCGAACGGATCGGGCGCCGTATCGTAAAGACGCTCAAGAAATCGATTCCTCCTGTGAACTTTGTGATCAAGCTCCAAGCGGCAGTTGGGGGAAAGATTGTTGCCTCAGAGCGCATTTCCGCAATGCGAAAAGATGTTACCGCGGGGTTGTATGGCGGAGACGTAACACGAAAGCGCAAGCTCCTCGATAAGCAAAAAAAAGGAAAAGCGAAGATGATGGCAATGGGAAAAGGAAAAGTAAATATTCCCTCGAGCGCGTACTTAGATGTGTTGAAGCGGACGGAGTAATCGAAATCTATGACCTACCAAGCAATCTTCTTTGACGTAGACGGGGTGGTCGTGAAATCGCCGTACATGTTTTCCGAGCGGCTCCAAAAAGAATACGGAATTCCGATGGAAAAAATGATGCCGTTTTTTACGGGTGTGTTTCGCGATTGCTCAAACGGGAAAGCGGATTTGAAAGAAGAGCTTGCGAAAGTGATTGAGGATTGGGGTTGGAAAGGAACGCTCGAAGATCTGCTCAATTTTTGGTTCACCAAAGGAACGGAAATCGACGCGCAGGTCCTTGATCTCGTCGCCGAACTTCAAGCCGAAGGCATCCACTGTTTCCTCGCGACCGACCAGGAAAAATATCGCGGGGAGTACCTGCGCGATCTGCTTGTGACAAACGGCCCGTTTGAAAAGATTTTCTTCTCAGCAGACCTCGGCGCACAAAAAAAGACCGCCACGTTTTGGGAGCAGGTTTTTGCGCAGGTCGAGGTACCGCGCGACCAAACGTTGTTCATCGATGACGACGAAGAAAAAGTGGAAGCCGTCCACGCGCTCGGCATCCCGGCTATTTTGTATGCGGGGATCGAGGATTTGAAGCATCAGATCACTTGACCCTTGTCCCTTGACCCTCTGACACTTTCCTTGTTGACGGACGCTGTTTGTCGCATTAGAATGTTATTAGTATGATCCAAAAAGTTCTCAAAGTTGGTACGTCTGCGGCGGTGACTATTCCAAAGGCCGCGTTGAAAAAGCTTGGCCTCACGGTGGGAGACAAGGTTAAGGTCGCCATAGACGAAAAGAAGCGCGTCGTGAAGATCGAGCCGGCGATCGGCAAGGTCGATAAGGAATTGCTCACCTGGACGGAGAAGTTTATCGAAAAGTATCGTCCTGCGCTTGAGGAGCTCGCGAAATAACAGCGTGTGAAATACCTGTCTGCACGCGACATTTTAGTGATGCATGCGCTCGTGATCGACAAGACCGGCGGATCGCACGGGGTGCGCGATGTCGGTCTTTTGGTATCCGCCGCCGAGCGGCCGAAAGCGATGTTCGGAAGGAAGTATTTATACAAGACGGTCTTCGAGAAAGCGGCCGCCCTCCTCGAGTCAATCGCCATGAACCATGCCTTCGTAGACGGGAATAAGCGGACGGCGCTCATCTCCACGGCGCGGTTTCTCGATATGAATGGATATACATTTACCGCGACAAACAAACACGCGGCCACGTTCGTACTCAAGATCGTCAGACGGCGGCCAGACATCGAAACGATCGCCAACTGGCTCGAAGCACACACGAAGTAATATTCCGAAGGCGCAATTAAGGTTGTCTTCTATGAATGAAGCAATTCTCTCTTTCCTAAAATCGCAAAAACTCATGGCGCTTGCGTGCGCTGATGGGGACGATCTTTGGATTGCGAACGTGTACGTCGGCGTGGACGATGAGGGAAGGATCTACTTCGTGAGTCCCGAAGACACAACGCACAGCCAGATGATTCTGAAAAATTCACGCGTGGCATTTTCGTTTGCGTGGTTCGATCCAAGCAATCATGCGAACCGCAAAGCGATCCAAGGAAAAGGAACGTGCCGGATCGCGAGCGAGGCAGAAACCAAAACCGGCGTGGGACTGCATAACCAAAATTTCCCCGAATTTAAGGGCCACATCACGGTCGAATGGATCAGGGCAAACGAGTTCACCTCGCGCGTGTGTGTGACGATTTTTTTCGCTAATATAAGCGCCTTTTAGGGCGTTTTTCATTTACTTCAGTATACTGTTGTTAATTCGCTCCAATCTGGTTCTTATTTAAAAGTGAATATGAAATTTCTTATTCTCTTTTTACCTTGCAAAGTATAATAAGTGATGTTATATTAATGACATGAATAAATTCATCGCCGGAAAATTTCAAAAACACGATATTGGAAAAGATTCGGAATTCCAAGCTTTTTTGCCTAATTCGCTGTTCCAAGGATACGAGTTTCAAGACAAAAGTACGCTTTTGTTACTAGAAGAAGCCACTCGATTATTAGGCGAAGTGAATGCTTACTCTCGCCTCATTCCCGATGTGGAGTATTTTATTAAAATGCATGTGAAGCAAGAGGCAGTTGTCTCGTCTCGCATAGAAGGAACTCGTACAGAGATTGATGAGGCCGTTTTGCCGAAGGAAGAGATTGATCCGGAACGTCGGGATGAGTGGCAGGAAGTGCAAAACTATGTCGAGGGTATGAATGTTGGGATCAAGGCTCTGCAGAGCCTTCCGATTTCTGTCAGACTACTCAAAGAGGTTCACAAGATTCTTCTTTCGAATGGTCGCGGAGAGGAAAAACTTCCAGGTGAAATTCGTAAGAGTCAAAATTGGATCGGCGGATCCACGTTGAGAACGGCGCATTTCGTTCCACCTCACCATGCACATGTTGATGAGCTCCTTTCCGATTGGGAGAAATTTTGGCATGACAAGACCGGTGAAATGCCTGTTTTGATCAAAGTGGCTTTGATGCACTATCAGTTCGAAACAATTCATCCGTTCCTTGATGGGAACGGTCGTGTGGGGCGAATGTTTATCACATTACAGCTGATTGAGAGGGGTTTTTTGGATAAACCAGTACTCTACATTTCTGATTATTTCGAACATTTTCGGCAACTCTACTATGACGCCCTTGACCGCGTCCGTGCGAAAGATGATTGGGAGCCGTGGGTCAGATTTTTCCTTGAGGGAATTATTGTGACCACGAAGAAAGGACGGAAGACGTTTGAGGACATTGTTGAACTCCGTGCTATCTATGAGTTGAAACTACTCAAACTTGGACGAAAAATGCCAAACGCAAACAAGTTACTGGTTGCGATGTACAGCCAGCCGATCATGAGTGTGACAGATGTACAAAATACATTGGGCGTCACATATCACACCGCCAATAAACTGGTCGCTGATCTGGTTGGATTGGATATATTATCGGAAAAAACTGGCTACTCTCGCAACCGGTTGTTCGAGTTGAAAGATTATGTCACGATTTTTAGAAAATAATGTCTATGGAAGATCTATCGGAATGGAAACAAACGACATATGGAGAAGTCATTTCTATCACTTCCGATTCGAGCGCGAATAAAAAAGTGCTTAAAAAACTGAAGTCAGAATGATACACAAATACTCTCTGCGGACGATTACGAGCATCTCGAAGCGCTACGCAAAGAAGTCGCGATTCTGCTACTTCGTTATACCGAGGCCGTAAAGCGAAGGTCGAGTTCCTCTGACCCTCTGACCCAATGACCCTTTGACCCCCCGCATCCTTATGAACCCTCATATCCTCCCATTTCTCAAATCGCAAAAACTCATGGCGCTTGCGTGCGCTGATGGTGACGATCTTTGGATCGCGAACGTGTACGTCGGCGTGGATGACGATGGAAGCATCTACTTCGTGAGTCCCGAAGACACAACGCACAGCCAGATGATCCTCAAGAATCCGCGCGTGGCATTTTCGTTTGCGTGGTTTGATCCGGGCGACCACCGGAACCGCAAAGCGATCCAAGGAAAAGGCACGTGCCGGATCGCGAGCAAAGAAGAAACCAATGCTGGCGTACACCTCCACAACCAAAACTTCCCGGAATTTAAGGAGCGCATCACGGTCGAATGGATCGCAACAAACGAATTCACCTCGCGCGTGTGGATTCTGGAGCCCGAGTACGTAAAATATTGGGACGACGAGTTGTTTGGAGAGGATGAAACAGTGGAGTGGGGCGAGGCCTAGGCGCCTCGTTTTTGGTTTCATTTTTTGGGTTTTTTGAGGTTGTGGGGGAGGGGGAATTGTGGGAGAATTTTTGTGTATGGAAGCACTATCTATTGAAGATAAAAAATTGCGGCAAGAAGCTGAAGATTTTATCAGTGCTCATCAGAAAGAAATTATCGAATCTGTTGCCGGTTCAGATTTTCCTGCCAGCGTGAATCCCGTATCTTTTTTCATGGCAGGATCTCCGGGTGCAGGGAAAACCGAATTTTCAAAGCGTCTCATCTCATTATTAAAGACAGACTTTGGTTTTCCGGAAATTGTTCGGATAGATATCGATGAAATTCGCGTTCTCCTTCCTGGTTACCAAGGAGCAAATGCATACATTTTCCAAAAACCAGCTTCAAGGATGGCGCACAAAATTCATGACTATGTACTCAAGAAGAAAAAGGACTTTGTTTTGGATGGCACATTCGCTAACGAGCGGATTGCCTTTGAAAATATCTCACGTTCTCTTAAGAAAAATCGCGGAATAATTATCGTCTATCTTTATCAAGATCCGATCAAGGCTTGGAATTTTACACAAGAGAGAGAACGACTGGAAGGGCGAAGAATTAAAAAGGAGGATTTTATTCGTCAGTTTTTTGATTCTCGAAAGAATGTCGAGAGCGTCATTCATACGTTCGGTGATAGCATCAGTGTCTGGCTTGCTATTAAGGATTACGATGACCCGTCACGATTGACATTAAAGCTCGATGTCGATAATATTGCAGGCCACATCAAAAAAAGCTACACTGTAGATGAGTTAGAAAAGTTATTATGAGCATTCTAAAGAAGCTAAAACCATCGAAAAAGTCCCAAAAACATACCAAAAGTCTGTCTGATTTCGTTTTTGATACAAATTCTCGAGAGTTAAAAAAAGTCGTGAAAAAGGCGGTGAGGTTGGCGAATGAGGATCAAAGGAAGTTGATGGGCAAAAGTGCAAATTAACTATTGGTGAAACGAGGCTAGACAAGGCCTCGTTTTCGGTTGTCTGGGAGGCCGACTCTTTTTCTTTTTTCACAAAATGTGATACAAAGGAAATAGCTTTCATCGAGAGTGTGGCGAGAGATTTGGCTCTATGACCCACCAGCAACCCAGTCACGCAAGGTATGTCCTCGCGTGTCGAAGGGTGCTCCACCCAAACATGATGAACACATTTCGTCAGCAGACTCGATGATGGTTAGAAATAACCGTTTTTATTTTTCACCATCGAAAATATGGACACATCCAACATGCCGGAGAAATTCGCAAAACTCCTTCTGGACGAACCATCGATCGCCCATGAGGTTCTGAAAATGGGAAACATTTACTACGTTTTCAATTGGCTCGACAAAGATCGAAAACACCATATCTATTTCCCGGACGGCGAGCTCAAGTTTCTCTACCTCCCACTGAACGCCTCCTCACGCACACACTTCGACGAATTCCTGCCCACCATCCGGAGCGAGTTCAAACTCTTATCCGGCGCCGATTCGTTTGCGGTCGAATCCCTCGATCACACAAAGATCATCTACCTCGACGCAAACATGAAAGCCCTTTCCACAAAACCCTTTCCAATGATCAGAATCCACATCTTCTTAAAGCACGTGAAACCCCTCATTCAGAAATTGGTTGAACACGGCTTTATCGCAATAGAAGGAGACAAAGCAATCAAAGAACACCGCACCATCATCTGCGACCCTCACGAAGACACCGGCTACTGGCTCCACTCCGGCGTCCCAGAACGAGGCTTCGAGCATTATATGCTGAAATTTTAGGTTCGGTTTTTGGGGGAGGTGCGTGTTTTGGTTGGGTTGTGGGGGAGGGGGGATTGTGGGAGAATGAAAATAGTATGGCATCTCATTCGACATTGACTGGAGCAGCAGGTGAATTTTTTGTTATGTATCGTTTATTGCGATTGGGGCTCATCGCTGCCCTTGCTCCGGACGGTGTGCCGAATGCTGATCTTCTTGTTTCCGATTTGGGAGGAAAGCAGTTAGCGGTTGTGCAGGTGAAGTCACGGAATCCAAAGGGTGGAGATAAGGGGTGGCATATGAAGAAAAAACATGAAACCCTTATTTCCAAAAATTTGTTTTACTGCTTTGTTGATTTTCCATCCGATCCAAACGATCTGCCAAGAACATTTATCGTTCCAAGTAAAATTGTGGCGGCAGTGTTAACAGAGTCGCATCGTGTTTGGCTTGAGACACCTGGGAAAGATGATCGTCCACATAAGGATACAGATATGCGACGCCTCCTTCCGGATTATTCAAGGATAGGAAAATCTACGGATCAAAGGTTGGAGAAATATTCAGCGGGCTGGTTGAATAAATATCTAGAAAACTGGGACTCGCTTTTTTCATAGAAATCAAGTTTTTAAAAGGAATTTTGTTCCGTTGCGAAGAGAAAAATTGCGGAATTCTCTACGTGAAATTTTGAACAGGGTTGTTTAAATTGCATCCTGAATAGGCTATAATATTCATACAAAGTCACCAAATTATGTCAAAAATTAAGGATATTCCAAAAATTGATAGGCCACGAGAAAGATTTCTCAAAAAGGGCCCTGAAGCACTTTCAAAAAGTGATCTTTTGGCGATTTTGCTTGGAAGTGGAATAAAGGGAACGAATGTTCAAGAATTATCTCAACAAATCATCAAAAAATTTGGTAAGGACTTTTTGAGTATTACCGTTGATGATTTGCAAGAAATCTCTGGAATCGGACAAGCAAAAGCGCTACAAATTGCGTCAGCAATTTCTTTAGTAAAAAGATTTTATACAGATGACCAGACAAGTGAAGTAAAAATAAGCAATTCTCAAGATGTTATTTCCCTAACTTATGATTTGAGAGATAAGAAAAAAGAGCATCTCGTTTGTCTGTATCTCAATGCAAGAAATATTTTGTTAAAAAAAGAAGTCATCAGTGTTGGGCTTCTTGACAAAACGCTACTGCACCCGCGAGAGATTTTTTATCCTGCGACGGAGCTTAACGCTGCAAGTGTAATTCTTGTGCACAATCATCCGTCTGGCGATTCAACGCCGAGCAAGAAAGATGTTGAGATTGTTGAAAAAATCGCACAAGCAGGAGAAATAATGGGAATTTCCGTGATTGATTTTGTCATTATTTCAGAAAAGGGAGACTATAGTTTTTACGAAAAATTGAAAAACCAAAACAGGGGTTTTGACTATGTTGCGGACGGAGTACAGGGAGCACTTTTCGATTTGTTGGAAATTGAAAAACCAACATACGGAATAAGTGCAGAAAAAATTCAAGAAACATATTTTCATATCCCCCAAGTCAAAAAGAATCATTTTCAGTTACATAATCGTCGATATATTGGAAATAAATACAAACTGATAGAGTGGATTTTTTCAATTTTGGATAAGGAATGCAAGGGAAAATCATTCACGGATATTTTTGCGGGTACTGGCGTTGTGGCTGCGGTTGCGAGTAAGCACTTTGATGAGGTTATATTGAATGATTTTCTCCACTCAAACCATGCGATATATCAGGCGTTCTTTGATACAGGCGCTTGGGATCAAGTCAAAATCATTCATTTTATTAAAAACTATAACGACATCAACGGCGAGGATTTGAATGACAATTATTTTTCAATCAATTTTGGTGGGAAATTCTTTTCAAAAAAATCTGCGAAAATCATCGGATTTGTTAGAGAAAATATTGAGGAAAACAAAAAAAATCTTACGGAACGAGAATATCACATGCTTATATCCTCACTCATTTATTCCGTAGACAAAATCGCTAACACTGTCGGGCATTATGACGCATATTTCAAAAAGGAATCTGTTGAGGACAACTTTTTTATGCGTCCCATTGATCCGATTGAAGTAAAATCAGCTTCTATCTTTAGGGAGGACGCAAATTCTTTGGCAAAGAAAATCAAAACGGATATTGTTTACATTGACCCGCCTTATAATTCCAGACAATACAGCAGGTTTTATCATGTTCTTGAAACACTTACTAAGTGGGATAAGCCAAAATTGCACGGGGTGGCATTAAAACCAGAACCAGAGAATATGAGCGATTACTGTCGAGTAAGCGCGAAAGATAGATTCGCTGAATTAGTAAACGATATAAACGCGAAATATTTAGTTGTGTCATATAACAATACATATGATTCAAAAAGCAACTCATCACAGAATAAAATCACCCTTGAGGAGATCAAAAACATTTTAACCAAGCGAGGTAAAACAAAAATCTTTGAGAAAGATTACCGACATTTTAACGCTGGAAATACTGACTTTAACAACCACAAGGAATATCTGTTTGTAACCTATGCCAACCATGAATAAAAAAATCAAAAGATCACCTCTCTTTTATGTAGGCGATAAATATCGCCTAATGAAACAGTTACTGGATTTGTTTCCGAAAGAGATTAATAATTTCTACGAACCTTTTGCTGGAGGTGGTACGGTTTTTTTGAACGTGGAAGCGGAAAAATACTTTTTGAATGATATAGATAAACACCTTGTAAACATACACACATTTTTAATATCAATCGCCGAAAAACCAGAAAGGTTTTTTAGAGATGTTGAGAAAGTCATTCACAAATATAAACTATCTCATTCGTATAAAAATGATATTGTCCCCGACTCTTTAAAAAAAGAGTTCAGAAAAACCTACTACGCAAGATTTAACAAAGAGGGCTACGAAAAACTTAGAGTACACGTCAATAAAAAGAAGAAAAATGACCCTCTTATTCTATATATTCTCTTGATTTATGGATTCAACAGAATGTTGAGATTTAATGGAGGCGGTAAATTCAACTTGCCTGTTGGAAATGTTGATTTTAATAAAAATGTCGTAAGCGCACTGAATGATTATTTTGAATTTGTAAAAGCTATTAAAACAAAGTTCACTTCGCAAGATTTCAGAAAATTTTTTGAAAAAAGAGTTTATGAAAAAGGCGACTTCGTTTATTTCGATCCACCATATTTAATAGCTTCAAGCGAATATAACAAATTATGGGGCGAAGATGCGGAAATTGGCTTGTTGGATTTGATTGATGGGTTAGATAAAAAAGGCGTTAAATTTGCGCTATCAAATGTCACACACTACAAGGGAAGCAAAAATGATTTATTGATTAAATGGATGAACAAATATAAAGTCCACAATATCAAAAGTAATTACATTAGTTATCACAACAATAGCAAAAAGGTAATTAAGGAAGTTCTGATAACAAATTATTAAAATGAGGCAACATCAACCAAAATATAAGCCACTGTTGTTTACTACAACAATGCGCAACCCAAAGAGACTAAAAGGCATATTGAATGTGCTCAAACGTTTTGATGGGGAGAATCTAACAAACAATTTCGCAACCACAATTATGGGCGAGCTGATTCGATATGGACTCTATCGCCCAACGAGAGGAGTCACTGAAAGCATAGAGCGAAAATGGGGATCTAAAAGAATTACAGACACTTCACAAATTGGAATTGAATTGCTTTCTGATGCAGAAGTTAGTCGACTTCTTGAAAAGAATCCACAAAATCATAAAGAGGCTGGATTTGAAGCTGGATGGCCGTCGCGTTTTGCTACGGTATTTGATTTGGCTAAAGAATTGGGTTTTGTGTATTACAAGCAAGGGGAAAATATCGAGTTTTCAGAAATTGGTAACCTCCTTGCGGATTCAGTTGAAATTACTACCGAGGACGATTTGATTGGCTTAAATGATGTACATCCTGAATTCGAACAGCACGCTTTTCTAAATGCGCTTGCCAAATATCAGCGCAAAAATCCTTTTGTGCGTGTCCTAAACGACAATGTTCCGCTCATCTTGCTTTTGGAAGTTATACAAAAATTAAAAGATGATCCTGAGTTATCAGATGCAGGCATATCAAAACTAGAGTTACCATTTGTCGCCTTCTGGAAGGATGACGATTCAGATGCCCTCTACCAGTTTATTAAAACATTTCGTGAACGGCATGGACTTAATCCGAGCCTAGAGGCAATCGTTGACACTTGTGTTAACGATATCATGGAGGGTGATTACAAAAAATTTAAACCCAGTTCGCTTACAAGTGATTATGTGGATGAATTCATTCGAAAAATGCGCCTTACTGGGATTTTTTCACTTCGTGGCGCAGGACGTTTTCTTGATATAAATCAGAAAGAAATTGACAAGGTTCGCTATATTCTTGCCACCTACTCTAATTATTCAGAATACACGGACGAGCTGGAGTATTTTAAATATGTTTCGGCAATAGATGATAATCTCGTATCTATAGTACCAACCACAGCAGAAGAACAAAATGTTTATCTTGAGAAGTGGGTGAATACTTTTTCATGGGATGAAATCAGAAAAGAAATGATGACACTAGCACAAAAACAAATGTCAAAAAATGACATCCTCAAATATATTGCAGCACCTGTGCGCTTTGAGTTTCTAACTTCAATAGCCATAAAATCAAAATTTCCAGATATTAGAGTTGTTCCCAATTATCCTGTTGACGATGAAGGTTTACCTACATCTACCGCTGCAGGCACAAATAACAAAGGAGACATAGAATGTTATGAAAATCGGGACGGCGTGCTGGTTGAGGTAACCATGTCTGAGGGTCGTACACAGACAATGATGGAGATCTGGCCGATTAGTAGGCATCTCGGGGCATTTACTCCGAAAGTAGATCGAGCAATGTGTTATTTTGTCGCACCGAGCATCTTCAGCGATTCTATAAGGCAGATTAACTATGTAAAGCAGACAGAAAATCTGTTTGTCTCTCCAAAAACAATTGAGGAGTTTTTGGAACATTTAGAAAACAATTCGGTTTTGTATTCCGGAGCTTAAATTAAAACAATCATGCAAATTTCTAAAATTACAGTCACAAACTTCCGATCTATTAAACACGCAGAGATCACTGCTAACAAATTTAATGTTTTTGTTGGTCAGAATAATCATGGTAAGACAAATTTTTTTGAAGCGATAGACTGGTTTTATATTGGAAAAGGAGATATTGATAAAATCCGATATGGGCAATCTGGTGATGCGGAAGTTTGTGTTGAGATCGAATTTTCAGAAATCCAAGACGGCATTTCTAAAATGAAAAACGAGAAGAATAAGACAGCGATAAAGAATCTTCTCGGCGAAAATGATACGGTTAGAGTTGAAGGGGTCAGGTCCGGAATCCGGAATTTTGGCAAAACAAGAAATTGCACAGCCTCACTCACAATGACATAATGCGATGACATGAAACATCTTTCTATCAACATTACTGGAAATGTGCAGGGGGTGTTTTTTCGGGAGGGGGCTAAGAAAAGAGCTGAAGAGTTTGGGCTTGCGGGGACGGTGGGGAATATGGGGGATGGATCTGTGCAGATTGAAGTTGAAGGGGAGGATGGGGCAATCGATCAATTTCTTGCCTGGTGCCAAAAAGGCCCAGGCGGCGCGGAAGTCCGTTCGGTTGGTGTTCAGGAAGGTGAAGTGCAGGGAATGGATGGGTTTGAGATTGTAAAGTAAAGGGGTTAGGTCGAATTATGGACTTTCTGGTAAAATAGAGGCGTATGGCTCGACCGCTACGAGTACAATATCCGGGTGCGCTTTATCATGTTATGGCGCGGGGAAACGCGTACCAGGAGATTTTTCTTGCCCCCAAGTTTGCAGCGAGGTTACCATTGTGTAAGTATGCGTAATCATCGCATCAAATTTGACGAGAAAGTTACCTGCGAGCATTGCGGGGAGCTTACGATGCGGAGGAATGAGAAACTGTATCGAATAATGCTTACGGTGTTTCTTATTACCGGTCCTCCCATGCTTTTTTTCATGTCATTTTCAAAGAAGGGGTCTGTTCCGGAAGAAGTGATGAAGTTTCTTGAATTCTTTCCAAATTGGTTCTTACAGCTTTTCGCAATTCTTTTCATTGGAAGTCTCGCCGTACTGTAAAAGAGGGTCAGGTCCGGAATCCGGAATTTTGGCAAAACAAGAAATTGCACGGCCTCACTCACAATGACATAATGCGATGACATGAAACATCTTTCTATCAACATTACCGGAAATGTGCAGGGGGTGTTTTTTCGGGAGGGGGCTAAGAAAAGAGCCGAAGAGTTTGGGCTTGCGGGGACGGTGGGGAATATGGGGGATGGATCTGTGCAGATTGAGGTTGAAGGGGAGGATGGGGCAATCGATCAATTTCTTGCCTGGTGCCAAAAAGGCCCAGGCGGCGCGGAAGTCCGTTCGGTTGGTGTTCAGGAAGGTGAAGTGCAGGGAATGGAAGGGTTTGAGATTGTAAAGTAAAGGGGTTAGGTCCCCACTGAAACATATGGATCATAAGATGAATGGCAAAAAGCATTACAAGCTCCTCTTACTCATGGCGGTTTTGCACTTCGCGGCGATGTATGCGCTGATGTATGCCATGGTTGATTCCTTTGCAAATGTTTTTGCGAACTGGAATCAGTTTTATATGGCGGCGATTATGACGTCGCCGATGATTTTTATTGAGGTTTGGCTGATGCGCTCAATGTATACAGATAAAAGATGGAATATCCTGATTTCGACCGCCAGCGTGGCGGTGTTAGGGGTATTTTTTCTCTTTATTCGTCATCAGACGGCCATTGATGATAAGCAGTTTTTACGATCAATGATACCGCATCACGCCGGAGCGATATTGATGTGTGGAGAGGCAAAAATTGAGGACGCGGAGATTCGTGAGCTGTGTGAATCTATCACGGAGGGTCAGCAAACGGAAATTGAACAAATGAAGGCAATTTTAGGCAGATTGGAAGCGAGTAACTCTACGCAGTAAATCGGATCGACAAATATGAAACTTTCAAACCCCGCAAAATTGATCATTTCCATCGCTTTGCCACTTGCGGCTGGGTTTGTTGGTTCTGCGTTTACGTCGTCGGCTATTCCCGTGTGGTACGCAACGATTACAAAGCCGGCGCTTAATCCGCCCTCGTGGGTTTTTGCTCCGGTGTGGACGGTCCTTTATGTGCTGATGGGCGTTGCGGCGTTTCTTGTTTGGAGAGAAGGTTTGCGTCGCAAGGACGTTAAAATCGCGCTCGGAATGTTTACGATTCAGCTCTTACTGAATACGCTTTGGTCCATTATTTTTTTCGGCCTCCAGTCCCCGGGCGGGGCGCTGATTGAGATCTTCTTTCTTTGGGCCGCCATTCTCGCAACCATTCTCACGTTCGCAAAAGTCTCAAAACCCGCCGCGTGGCTGCTGTTGCCGTATATTCTTTGGACCAGCTTCGCAATGTATTTGAATTATTCGATTTGGATGTTGAATTGACAATCCATTCGTTCGTGGATATTCTTTGCGTCGAGGTGAATCATGAGGCTCTTTGTCCTTGTTGTTGTCCTGTGTCCGTTGTCCGCGAGCGCCTACGATCCATCCGATCCGTACGGTTTGAGGAATATGCCGGTGCCTTGCAGTGCGGGGCGCAACATCTATCCGTGTCTCCATGAGAGGAAGTTGGTAAGATCGGCCATGGATGATCCGACCAAACCCAGCCTGCTGAAGGACGATCAGAAGTCGCTGTTCGATAAGGCCCTTCGGTGCCCCGATGGTACGTTGCGGCGCACCTACTTCGTTCGCGGCAAGAAGCTTGGCGACCCTTGGGAAGCGCGAAATGGTTGTCCTGGCGAGGATGCGGTCGATCTGAAACAGGAACTGCAGAAGGAACAAAAGTCGACGCCTGAACCGGTGCAGAAGCCTCGACCGTCGGTTTCCAGCTCGCCGATGCCCAGGCCCGCTCCAGCGCCGATCAAGCAGACCGCGCCCGAAGAGGCGTCCAAGGGGATCTTCGGCTTCATTACGCTCGACCGCGTGCTCTGCCTGCTCCTCGGCTTCATCGTCGGCGGGATCGCCTTCATCATCACTCTCGGGGCCATTCTCATGGGCACTCCGAGGCACTAGGCTTGCCCGCAGGCCTTCCGCACGCACTCGCTCACTCGGGCGATTTTTCTTTTGTATAAAGGGTCAGTCGGATTATGGATTTTTTGGTATAATCTAAACATTGGCCTTCCATTTCTTTTTATAAAAACGAAGTAATCATAAATATGAAAACGAATGAGTTAAAAGATAAACTTAAAAGCGGCGAGGAGGTTTTGGTTCTCGACGTGAGGGAAGGGGAGGAGTTTGAAGGAAGCGAAACGATTCCCGGCGCAGTGAATTTGCCGATGGGAAAAGTGTTTGTGCGGGCGTCAAAAGGCGAGCTGCCGAAAGATAAAAAAATCGTTACCGTGTGCAAGTCCGGCACGCGCTGTGAGATCGTCGCGCGCGAGCTCAAGCAAAAGGGCTACGACATCGATTTTCTGGAGGGCGGGCTCGGAGCGTGGAACGAGGCGGAGTAGGGGATTAGATCCGATTTCCGAGTTCTTCCTCGAGTTTCAACCACTCGCGCTCAAGGCGTGCGACTTCTTCGTCGATTTCTGCAAGGCGGGTGGCTTTGTCCGGGGCGTAGTCTGTTGGGTTTTCGAAAAAGAAGGCGAGGATCGTACTGCGTTCCGTGTCTAGTTCCTGCATCCGCGCGTCGATTTTTTGTTGACTGCGCTGGATATGTTTGCGACGAAGATTCTGCTCGCGCCGCTCCTGCGCCTGCAGAGCCTTCGCGTTTTTTTGTCCGTCTTCTTCGTGAATGGATTCGTCCGCGATCGAAACGAGATCGGCAACGTATTCTTCGTAGGTTCCCGGATAGTGCCGTCCGCGCCCGCCGTGGACTTCGTAAATGTCGTCTACAATGGCGTTCATGAACGTGCGTGCGTGGCTTACGAGGAAAACCGTGCCCGGATAGGTTTTGAGTGCGGCGGCGAGGACTTCGACGGTTTCGGCATCAAGGTGGTTGGTTGGCTCGTCGAGGATGAGCACGTTGTGTTCTTGCAACACGAGCCGCGCGAGTCGGACGCGCGCACGTTCTCCGCCGGAGAGAACGCGGCACGGTTTTTCGAGGTCATCATTGCGAAACAGAAATGCGCCCGCGGCCGCGAGTACGCGCTCGCCGGATGCCTCGCTGGGCGCGGCTTGCATGAGTGTTTGTAAAACGGTTGCGTCCGGGTTCAATGCTTCTTCGGAAAGCTGGGAGAAGTAGCCGATGTTGGCGCGGTGCCACCATTTCATTTGTCCGGATATTAGTGGAAGTGCGCCCGCGAGCGTTTTCAGAAACGTGGTTTTTCCGTGTCCGTTTTCCCCAACGATCGCCACTTTCGCGCCGCGAGGAACCTCGTACGTGATGCCGCCGACAATCGGCACATCGCCGTATCCAACCGTCAGATCCTCGCAACGCAAAACGGTTCCGCTTGTGGGATTCGGACAGCGGATTTTGAACGCGGCCGTTGGCAAATCATCGCCAAGATCGCGCAGTCGCGTGCGTAGCTTCGCAATGTGTTTGATCTTGCTTTGCGCGCGCGAGGCCTGGCTCGCTTTGTACCGAAACCGATCCACGAATTCCTGCGCATGCGCCATTTGTTTTCGCACGCGCTTATTCGACCGCCGCGCATACTCGGCCTGCTCGTCTTTCCAATCAAGATACGTCTCGATGTCGCCGGGGAAGGCAAAAAGCTCGCCGCGCTCAATTTCCCAGGTCGACGTGCAGACATTTTGCATGGTCTCGCGGTCGTGCGACGTCATCATGAACGTGCCCGGATAATCCTTCAAAAACGATTCGAGGAGCAGAAGCGTTGGGAGATCTAGATAGTTCATCGGCTCGTCCAGCAGAAGGAGATTCGGATCCTGCAAAAGCATCGCGACGATTTTGACGCGCATTTGGTATCCGCCCGAGAGTTCGCTTGGGGCTTTGGCAAGCTCTTCCTTGTGCAGACCGAAACGAGACGCGAGCTTCGCGCACGTCCACTCGGGTTTTTCGGAATACGATTCGAGGTACGAAATGGTCGTCGCGTCCTCCGGAAGCACGTCGTGCTGACGAATAAGCCCGAGGCGTGTCCACGGCATGAGCTTCACCTCGCCCGCGTCCGCCTCTTCATCGCCGGACAAGATTTTAAGGAGCGTCGTCTTGCCCGCACCGTTGCGCCCCACAAGGCCTATGTGCGCGCCTTCCTGAATCACAAACGAAACCTTCCCAAGCACAATTTGCCGGCCATACGTTTTCTCCAAATTCGTCGCCTCAAGAAGCGGTCGCATATGCGAGGCATTCTACACGAACCGCACCCGATTGCGAGAGTTTCTAAAAAATGCAAAAATGGATGCGTAAAATCCTATCTCTCCATATGGCCAATATGTTTAAGCCGACAAAGGCAAAGAATGTAAAGGAATATCTCGCGAGTGTGCCGGAGGGGCGCAAGGAGGCGATGGTGTTTCTGCATGCGTTCATTCAAAAGGCCGCGCCGAAGTTGAAGCCCTACTTTGCATCCAACATGCTTGGCTACGGCAAGTTTCCGTATCAGAACCACAAGAAGGAAATGATCGAGTGGCCCATTGTTGCGCTTGCGAACCAGAAGCAGTACATCAGTGTGTATGTCTGCGCGGTCGAGGACGGTGAATACATTGCCGAGAAATACAAAGCAACGCTCGGTAAGGTGAGCGTTGGGAAGAGCTGTATTCGTTTCAAAAAGTTGGAGGACGTGAATTTGCCAGCACTGAAGAAGGTTTTGCAAAAAGCGGCAAAAAGCCCCGGGCTTGTTGGAGCCGGGAGGCATAAGGGGTGAAAGTCGTAATCGCGATTCGCGTCGTGTGTTGCAGGGTGTGGTGAGAGTTGCGTGGAAATAACGACTTCTGTCATAAGAAGGAGAATGGTCTACGTATGAAATCTCATCTTTCCATGATTACGCTGGGCGTGCGGGACTTTGCGAAGTCTCGGAAGTTTTATGAAGCGCTCGGCTTTCGCTGTGAGGGCGAGGACACGCCGGGCTATGTGATGTTCAGAACCGATGGCACGCGACTGTCGCTTTTTCCGTTCGAAAGCTTGCCAAGGAAGCGGGTATTGAGCTCATGGACGGCACGCCGCCGATCACCATCGCGCGTAACGAGCCGTCAAAAGAAGCTGTCCATCGTGTGATCGAAGAATATGTCGCGTGTTGTCTGCATCAACCAACATCGGGTTGGGTTTGAAAGGATGCAGGAGTTCAGGGCGATCACAGGAGTTGTGGTACACTGGCAGACGTAATTCTTGATGGGAAGCCTTTGCAAAGGCGCAGGCGTTGTCCTTATGAAAAACAAATTGATCGATACGTTTAATCATGTCACGGGAAGACACGGATTTGATTATTCGGTGATAAGTGAGGACGTGATTATTGGCACAAACATGTGTTGTCAATTTGGTTTTGCGAAAGAACTTTTGGAGAAGGATGTTTTGGCTGATATGAGTCTCGAAGATGAGAAGGTCGATGCACCACATGGGGTCGATTATTTTTTGTGGCTCCCAACCGTCGACGGAGATGCCCCATCGCCAGATAAACTAGAACTAGGTGTCCGTACGATTGAATTTTTTGTTAAAAAAGGGATCAAGATGTACATCCATT
>Ga0326597_10000613_pt1 | contig 62204 bp, 61 predicted proteins | sample RVTome_12_FD_203789 | JGI IMG/M metagenome (GOLD analysis project Ga0326597, IMG submission 203789) | Soil microbial communities from uranium-contaminated site in the Upper Colorado River Basin, Wyoming, United States - RVT100D185 | ecosystem: Environmental > Terrestrial > Soil > Contaminated >...
CCAGTCGCGAGGCACTGTCATGGGTCTCACTACAGCCGCGGGCATTTGGGCCGTCGCTGCGATCGGTATGGTTTCTGGAATGGGCCTCTACAGCCTCGCGCTCATCGCCACCATCCTCACATTCGTTATGCTCGTCATGCTTCGCGGTGGCCGCACCGAGGAAGAGCGTGAAGAAAAGGCAAACGGGTCGAATCGAAAATTGTAGCTAGAGGCCGAGGTAGCTCCCCGCTGAGCGGGGCAGCAGTCCGGCGGTGAAACCCGCAGCCGAACTTCACTACCTCAATGGAAAACACCGAGGTAGCTCAGTGGTAGAGCAGAGGACTGAAATTTTTTAAAACAAAGCCGGCTGCCTGTGCACGCCGAGGTAGCTCAGTGGTAGAGCAGAGGACTGAAAATCCTCGTGTCGTGAGTTCAATTCTCACCCTCGGCACCAGAGGCAGCCGGCTTTTTTATTTCTGTCGTGAGTTTCCGGCAGCGTTTGACAGTGCCGGACCTGGCACGGTTTGTACCGCCCGACAGTTACCACCCGCCCGCCAGGATGGTAAAATCGTTTCATGAATTTGCCACAACGAAAATTGATTCGGTTGCCATTTCATGATTATTCCATGGCGGGTTGGTATTATGTGACGATTTGTACTAAAGATAGGAAAGAAATTCTCGGTGAAATTCACCAGGGTCAGATGAAAGTGAACATGAACGGTTGGATTGTTCAAAATTGTTGGATGGATTTAACGAATCATTACAGCCATATTCATCTCGACGAATTTATTGTCATGCCAAACCATTTGCATGGAATCGTATGTATTCTTGACGACACGGACGCACGGGCGGGTCATAGACCCGCCCCTACACATGGGTTATCGGAAATTGTGCGGGCATTGAAATCGTATTCCGCGCAACGGATTAATATCATGCGCGGTGCGGAAAATGTTCCCGTTTGGCAACGAAATTATTTCGAGCACATCATTCGCGACGAGAAGGATCTCGATCGCATTCGCCAATACATCATCGACAATCCATCAAACTGGGGACACGACGAGATGAATGTTTTATAAACACAAAACCGCCTTTCGGCGGTTTTTTGATCCAAGTATGTAGGGGCTGGTCTTTGACCTGCCCGGCTATGTTGTTCTCTATGTGGTTACAACGTCGTATTCGTAATTTGATTTCTCAATAATGAGAGATTAGCGATTCTAATCTCGACCTAGGATGTTCGAGTGTACTTTTCTCGAAATTTCTCCCTGAAAGGAGGTGATCCACCCACAGCTTCCGCTACGGGTGCCTTGTTACGACTTCGTCCCTATCATCGATCCCACCTTCCGCCGCCCTACGGCGACGTTCGGGTGTTACCAACTCTCTTGACGTGACGGGCGGTGAGTACAAGACCCGAGAACGTATTCACGGCCACGTGGCTGATTGGCCGTTACTAGCGATTCCGGCTTCAAAGAGGCGAGTTGCAGCCTCTTATCCGAACTGAGACAGGCTTTTTGGGATTAGCTCCCCCTTGCGGGTTGGCAACCCGTTGTACCTGCCATTGTAGCGCGCGTGTCGCCCTGGACGTAAGGGCCATGCTGATTTGACGTCATCCTCACCTTCCTCCCGGTTGCCCGGGCAGTCTCCTGTGAAAGTGTAACACAGGACGAGGGTTGCGCTCGTTACCCCACTTAAGGGAACAGCTCACGCCACGAGCTGACGACAACCATGCAGCACCTAGATAGCACCCTCGAAGGCGTCCTCCCTTTCGGGAGGCTTGCAGCTATCTTTCAAGCCCAGGTAAGGTTCCTCGCTTAGCATCGAATTAAACCGCACGCTCCACCGCTTGTGCGGGTCCCCGTCTATTCCTTTGAGTTTTAGCCTTGCGGCCGTACTCCCCAGGCGGAATGCTTAACGCGTTAGCTTGGTTAAACGGCACTGAGAGGGTCGATACTCCCAATGCCTAGCATTCATCGTTTACGGCGTGGACTACTGGGGTATCTAATCCCATTCGCTACCCACGCTTTCGTCCCTGAGCGTCAGAACTGTTCCAGTACACTGCCTTCGCCTTCGGTGTTCTTGTCGATATTAACGGATTTTACCCCTACACCGACAATTCCGTGTACCTCTCCCAGCCTCTAGCCTTACAGTTTCCCATGCAGTCTTCGGGTTGAGCCCGAAGATTTGACATAGGACTTATAAGGCCGCCTGCGGACCCTTTACGCCCAATAAATCCGGATAACGCTTGAGGTCTCTGTATTACCGCTGCTGCTGGCACAGAGTTAGCAACCTCTTATTCATTAGGTACCGTCATTTGTTCGTCCCTAATAAAAGCAGTTTACAACCCGAAGGCCTTCATCCTGCACGCGGCGTCGCTCCGTCAGACTTTCGTCCATTGCGGAAGATTCTTGACTGCAGCCACCCGTAGGTGTTTGGGCAGTGTCTCAGTCCCAATGAGCCGGGCCACGCTCTCACGCCCGGTACCCGTCGAAGCCTTGGTGAGCCATTACCTCACCAACAAGCTGATAGGACATAGGCCCCTCTCGCGCCGCCGAAGCTTTTAATGGGAATGACCGAAGTCCCCCCATCCATATCGTGTATTAGCCATCATTTCTAATGGTTGTTCACGAGCTCGAGGTAGGTTACCAATGTGTTACGCTCCCGTTTGCCACTAACTGTTCTTCCCGAAGGAAGGCAGTCCGTACGACTTGCATGCCTTAGACACGCCGCCAGCGTTCATCCTGAGCCAGGATCAAACTCTCAATGTAAACCCCGCTTCTTTTCTAAGACAGTCGAGCTGTTTTAGAATTAGCTAGCCGCTAGGCGGCTTCGCCTTTCCCGCGATCAGGACAAGAAGTCCATTGGCGGAAAAGAGGCGGGGCTCTGCTGATCCCTACTCTTTTAGAGTAAGTTTTTTTTGGAATATCCCGCGTAATGCGGGACCCCGACTTGCGTCGGAGGACGTTGTAACCACACAGTTAACAACTTCTTATTTCTTACTTGGATGTGTTCAGTTGTAATGAACCTCCAGTCTGTCCCGTTCGCGGGACTCAGCCGTCAATTTAAAACGCACTCGGATGAGTGGGTTTTTTTGCTTGGAAACGGCTTTGTGGACTAGTGGCGGCATTTTAAAGGATAGGGGAAATAGTGTCAAGGGCTTTTGTGGAGCATATGGGGATAGGAAAAATAGGGAGCTTTTTAAGAAAAAAGCCCCGTCCGAACAGGTCGGCACGGGGCGGTCAAGGGAGATCCTCGTCGGAGGGCTCCCATTGCCAGGGGTATCCTTCATTGTCAGCGAAGAATCCTAAATCTTCGTTTGAAATGACGATCGTGCTGTAGAGAGGCTCTTGACGAAGCGGGGACTTCGCCATCATCTTCTCAAAGCGCGAGATGCACAGGCCAGGGACGTCTTCGGGGCATGCGTGCCGCTCGAGTCTTTGAACAGTCCTCAGCTTCCTTTCCTCGTCGAAGAGGAGTAGACCCCACCGACGTTCCATGTCTGTGTGCGGAAATCCGTACACGTCCTGGAACGCCACGCGGAAGGGTTTTTCTCTCAGTCCGCGAATGACGCGCATGGTGCCTTCGCTTCCTCGCAGTCTTTCCAATTCGTCCATGAGTGCAGCCGAGGCCCGATAAGCCGTTGTCGGGTCAACCGTGTAGAAGACATACCACTCATCCACCACGTCCATCGGGTCGGTCCAGGATTCGTCTTCGATGATCGACGGGGTTTTGCCCGCGCTCGAACCGGAAGCCATCTCGGCAAAGCCTTCAATAAACCACGTCGGTGTATCATTGAGCACGCGAAGCCCGCCGCTGCCTCCACTTTCCTGGAAGTAGAGAACGTGAGCGAGTTCGTGCGTCAGTGTGTCTCGAGTGATCCGTTGGCTGACATGCTCAGGAACATCAGCTATTCCCGCTGCCTTCGCTTGGCGAGTTTCCGGCGACACCAGGAAGACAAAGCCCGGCAGGGCCCTGCCAACCGGCTGCATCAAGAAGTCGGTGCTCAGAAACCTGAGGGCGAGCGGGTCGCGATAGATGCGCACGACCACCGGTTCGGTGAACGGAGCGAAGAGCTCAACGGCGTTCACAGAACGGGGGAGTTCCTTGAGGACGGCATCGCGCCCAGTTTCATCGCCAGCCTCGTACTGCACAGTGATGTCCACTCCGCTTGGCGTTGTGTAAACCGTGCTCGGGCCGTCCCAGGACTTGGCGTACATGCGAAGTTCCGGGATAAGGACACGGTGCGTCCAGTTTTGGACGACGGGGATCTGGTAAAGGGCGACGATGAGGAGCACAAGCCCCACCATCGTCGCGGCGGGAAGTGCAAGACACTTCAACCACACTCTGGGGCTCATGTTCACTCCAAAAGTTGCCTTGCACACGGATTGCACAAGCGAGGATAGTATCACAAAAACAGCCTTTTGTCAATCCATTTTGACACTCGTCTTTTTTTGCGATACCGTACTTTTACGTTACGACCATTGTCTGACACGTTAATCAAGGTCGGCAGACAGGAGGGAGTACCGAAAAGTTTGTAATGATTGTTCACCGCTGTTATGGCAGACATGGAACAAGACCAAGCCTTCGTCGATTTCGTTGTAAAGTCGATCGTCAACCGTCCGGAAGACGTAAAGACTGAACGCATTGTCGACGAACGAGGTGTCCTCATCACTCTGAATGTCAATCCAGAGGATATGGGATACGTTATTGGTCGCCAAGGCCAGACGGCTCGTGCGATCCGCACGCTCTTGAAGATCGTTGGGGCAAAGAATAACGCCCGCGTCAACTTCAAGATTATCGAACCGGAAGGTTCAACCCACGCTCATCGCGAATACCGTGATGACCGCGAAGATCGAAGCGGATCAGACGAGGCTTCTGTTGATGACCTTGGAATCTAGTTGAAAACAAAAAATCGACGGGAAAGGCTCGTCGATTTTTTTGTTCGAAACGGTCGACGTGAGGTTCGAAACATTTGGTATAATGTTCGAAATGGCTAACGTGATGTTCGATTATGGAAAAGTTTGTGACATTTAAATATGAAGAACTGGTTGTTATCAGGCGTTCCAGAGAACTTGCCCGGGAGGTATACAGAGAAACGCATAGCTGGCCCAAGCAAGAAAACTATTCAGGTGGCTTAGCTAATCAGGCGAGACGTGCATCGGTTTCTGTTTCGTTGAATATTGCGGAAGGAAGTGGTTCAACAAAACCTGATTTTGCAAGATTCGTAAGGATTTCCATCAAATCTTTGCTTGAGGTAAGAGAGTGTTTTGCGGTGGCGTTGGAATTAGGTTATTGTTCTACGAACAAGAAGATAAGATACTTCGATTGATTAAACCGCTTTACTTTCAGCTTATTGCCCTCCGCAATTCATTAATCAAGTAACTAAAATCGAACCTCACGTTAGCCACTTCGAACCCCACGTTAGCCACTTCGAACCTCTATGAAACACTTCGACATCATCACGATTTTTCCGGAAATGATCGACGCCTATGCGGGCGAGTCGATTCTTGGGCGGGCGCAGAAAAAGAAGCTCATCAAGATTTCTTCGCACGATCTTCGCGACTACACAGAAGACAAACATCGAACGGTCGACGATACGCCGTATGGCGGCGGTCCGGGAATGGTGATGAAGGTTGAGCCGTTTGATCAGGCGGTGAGGAAGATAAAGGCATCAAAGGCAGCGAGGGCATCAAGGGTGTCAAAGGGATTCAAAACTCGGGTCATCTTGACGTCGGCAAGCGGGAAGACCTTCACACAAAAAGACGCGAAGCGTTTGGCGAAGTACGACCAGATTATTTTTCTGTGCGGACGCTACGAAGGCGTGGACGCGCGCGTGGAAGAGCACATTGCGGACGAGTCGCTTTCGATCGGCGAGTATGTTTTGACCGGCGGCGAACTTCCGGCGCTTGTCATGACGGACGCGATAGCGCGCATGATCCCTGGCGTGCTCGGCGCAAAAGAGTCGCTCGCCATGGAATCGCACGAGGAGCAGGGTTTGCTCGAATATCCGCAGTACACAAAACCGGAAGTGTATGGAAAATGGGAGGTTCCGGAAGTGCTTCTTTCCGGGAACCATAAAGAGATTGAAAAGTGGCGGAGGGAGCATCAGGAAAAATTGTAACCGGCTAAGCCGTCGCCTCGCCCGAGCGATGGTTTATTGTTTCGTCGGTTGGGGATTTTGAAAAAAAGACCCGTCCACCATGTGGCCGGGAAGGGATTCCTTGGAGGAATCAGAAGGTGTTCATCTCGTCGACAGCATCGAGGAGGCTGCCTTCGTTGTGGACTCCCGCGTTACTGACGCGACGTCGCCTCTTTCTTGGGGGCTTTCTCGGTTGACTGCATTCGGAGATGATACGGTCGATGACCTCGTCGCTCACGTGCGTCTGCCGGGCTTTTTCGTTCATGAGTCGTTCACCAAGTCGGAACTGTGTCTCTCCGAGTTTTTTTCCTGCGGCGGCAAGATAGCCGCTTTTGAGGAGCCAATTTCTGGCTTCAAACTCGGCTCCATCCGGCACCGACCCGGTCATCGCAGACCCGAGCATGCGCATGGAAATGTACCAACCATTCTTCTGAGCAATGGCGTACAAGGTGGCCAGCACAAGTTCGAGATGATGAACCAGTAGTTCGTCGTCTGACCGCGCAGAGGAAGCACTCTTCCACTTGTGAAACTTATTTGGACCTTTTCCCACGTTATCCCTACGCTCCTGAGTGTCAAGCTTGAATGAGCTTGTCAGGTTTTTTAAATTCTGTCAACGAAAAAACGCCCACTCACCACCCGTGTAAAGAACTTTCGTATTCGTGGTCGAACGTTCAGTTCGGTTGAGGGTCGATGACGATCTTCGAACAAAAAGTATGCATCAGGGAATATAAAAAATGGATAAAAAATGCTCCGACCGTACGTCGGAGCTAGTCCTTCTGCATCATCCTCACGAGCTCGATGCCCCGCAAGATGTTTTGTTGCGCAATGAACAGGGTGTAGAAGCCCAGGATCGGGTCTCTGATCAAGTAGGCGCCACCTAGCACGGCTCCGCACGCCATTATCGAGAGGGTCGTGAGCACGACCTTGAGGATGTTGCGCCAGGATTCTGGCAGGATGCCGGCAGCAACTCCTTCCATCACCTGTCCGCCGTCGAGCGGCCAGATAGGAACGAGGTTCGCGACATTCATAGTCACGTTGATCACGACCAGCGTCAGGCACACGTTGAACGCGAGCAGGCTTGTGGTTTGCATGAGTAGCCACGCGCCACCGAGCGCAAGCGCAAGACCCGCGATAGGTCCGTTAAGGCAGATCGCGACGCGCTGCAGCGCACTGAGCGGCGCGAAGGGAGACCTCTCGTCGAGCGAGTACGCTACGCCGCCAATGCCGTTCAACGTGATTCCGATTCGCGCTATGCCGAAGCGGCGCATCGCGAGCGCGTGCCCGAGCTCATGGACGAGCACGGAAACGAGCAGGATTGCACACGTTGCGACGATGAACCAGAGCGGCTGGCCGGCGCGCGAGAGCATGAAGGCGGCGGCAAGGTTCAGTCCCAAGTACGACCAATGCACGCGCACCGGGAACCCGAGGATCGTCATGACGAGATCCGAAGGAGCATGGAACGGCGGCATTATTTTCCTCCGGAAGGGCGGTTGAACTCTTCGTAGCGGGCTGTCCCTTCGACCGCGAAGAATAAGGGATAGTTTACGTATATCGTGCCATCGATCGGTGGAGGGAATACGCGCCCGCCCGTGAGCTGGTTCCGCACACAGCCCTCTACGTCGCTGAGGGTTTTGGGCAGGGTGTTTTCCGTGGTCTCTACATGTTCGACCACGCCGTCCACGTTGATCTGCATTTGAATCTTCACCATGCCGTCACCTCGGGGATCGAGGCGACCTCGGTAATAGTTGTAGCACTGGAACAGTACTCCGGTTTTCCTGTCTATGAGTTCCTTCACGGCATATTTGTCAATGGTCCCCATGGGCGCTTTTTTGGCGCTCTTGTCGGCCTGCTCGTCGCTTTCCGCCTCCCTCGGGATTTCCGGAACGCGTGCCTTAGGAGTTGGCTCTTTGGACGGCTTGCGTTCGGGCTCGCGCGCGATCTTGGGAGCGGGTGTCTTGGGCGCTTTCTCCGGTTGTTTCGCCTCGGGCACAGGAATCTCGGTCTCGCCGACATCCGCAATCGACTCGTCCGGAGTCTCTTTCGTAGGAATCGGCTCTGGTTCCAACTCCGCGCCGATGTACTGAAGGTACAGCCTCGCGATCGCTTCCTTTGGATCAAGTGGCTCATCTTGCGGCGTCTCGGGCGCATGGAAGAGACCTTTGTTTTGCTCCTGGAAGTGCTTGATGCCGATGAGTGCCATAAGGAGCAGAACGAGCAGCCAGAACGCTTTGTTGCGTGTCATTCGTCACCTCTCTGCCGTCCACGCTCTGCCGTCCGCGGTCCTGCAGGGACACCGGAGGGCAGGATGATCGACCGGTTATTAAAGGTTGCGGACTCGCTGTCCGGAATCGCCTCGAGCATGTTCATGATCTCGACGTACCGGTCATTCGCCCCGTTCTCGATCCAGAAGCCGATCATCGGCGTCTCGTCCTCAGACGCGACTTGCTCCAGGATCCAACGGTGCAGGTCAGCCGTGCTGATGGGTCCACCCGACGGTGTGTAGATCCCGCTCTCACGAACGAACACGTCGTGCGTCGGTACCATGCGCTTGCCGTAATTCTTGAGGTAGTGACCGATCACGAAATCCCAGTTCTGGAACTTGCGCTGGCGAGCCGTGAACTTAGCTTGTTCCGCTTCCGATTCCTCCTTCAGGCGCTCGATCTCGGCCTTAGCCTTCTCGGACTCCTTTTTGAGATCATCGACCTGTGTGAGAACTCCGAGGCGGTTCGCTGTTTCTTCCACTTTGCTCTCGATCACTTCCTTCTCCTTCTGGAGACCGGCGATCTCGATCTCGAGCTCCGCCTTCTGCGCGTCCAGCACAGCCTTGGAGTTCGTCATGATCACGAAGAGGATTCCGACGAAACCAGCCATAATGTCCGCGGCCGCGATGAATCCGATCGAGCGCCGGCGACGAGGCGCATTCACTTCAGCACCGTTTCTTCGTCCTGCGCGGACTTCCTCGCCCAGCCCCACAACAAGAGGAACTCGATGAGGATCATGCACACGAGGCCGTGCGCGGTCGTGAGGAACGCGAGCACGAGGCCTGCGTAGTCCGACGCGTTGATCTGGAAGACCTCGAGGTACGTCGTGAAGCCGAGCGCGGTGCCCAAGAAGCCGAACGCTGTGCATAGGCCGGCACAGCTGATGGGGCTTGGTCATCCTTCCCCTTCATGGCGAACCACACGCCAGCGACGAACGCTGCGGTGGTGAGATAGGGGACGAATCCGAGCTCGGGGAGCTTCTCGAACCCAGGGATCGCCGGGAACGCGAACGTGTTCAGTGCGTACGACAGTACTGGGACGAGCGCGAGGCCCGCCCATACGGGCACGTGCTGGATGCGCGAATGAAGCTTCACGCTTACCTCCATTTGATTGGAAACTGGCCGCAGGGCCAGAGAAGGAGACTAGACAAAAAACAGACTCATGTCAAGCCGCAGAAAACAAAAATTGTCCCGATCGGGACAATTTTATTACTCTGCTTTTTCCTCGGCAGGAGCTTCTTCTTTTGGAGCTTCCTCTGCGGGAACTTCTGCAGGAGTTTCTTCTGCAGGAGCAGCTGCGGCCTCTGCGGCTGCTGCTTCTTCCGCTGCTTTTGCCTCTGCGGCTTTTGCTGCCTCAGCTTCTGCTTTTTCTTTGTCAGCAGCGAGTTTTTCTTCCATTTTGCCGCTGCGCTTTTTGCTGATGTGGCTTACGCCGCGCTTTTCACCTGTCACGATTTTCTCTTCAACGAGAAGGTTCCAGACGGTGTTGGTTGGCTGGGCGCCTTTTTCGATCCAGTACTTTATGCGCTCAGCTTTGAGCACAAGTTCGCGTGGATTGGATCGTGGGTTGTAGTGGCCAAGGATCTCGTTCACTTTTGAATACGGATCGCGATGCTTTGGCATAACAACGACGCGATAGACCGGAGCCTTTTTTCGGCCAACGCGTGAAAGTCGAATGGATAGCATAGTGGTTGAGTGATGGAGTGGTTGAGTGACGGAGTTGTGGAGACTTCATGACTCCACCACTTCATCACTTTCTCACTTTTATTACATGAGCGTGTAATAACGGTGCCGCGAGTGTACGGGAGCAGGGAATTTTTGTCAATCTAAGGCATCTTCGGATCAGGATGGATTTGATGCCATCCTTTGCGCGCTTCTGCTGCGTGCAGGACATCATCGTCCCAGCCGAAGTGATGGGCGATTTCGTGCCAGAGCGTGCGACGGATTTCTTCTTCGATGGCTTTCGGATCCGTGCCGACTTCATCCAAGATTGCGAGGCGGTACAAAACGATTTTATCCGGAAGCACGCCCGCGTAATCATTCCCGCGCTCGATTTGCGAAATGCCAATGTACTCGCCAAGCCGATCGCCCTCGATGCAGTCGTCTTCGACACAGATGGCGACATTGTCGAGCGCGCCCAGGACGTGATCCGGCAGGGCGTCAATCGCGCGCGCGACAAGTTGTTCGAAATGGTCGAGGGTCATAACAGAGAAAGGATAGCGCGGGGAGAAAAGCGAGGCAAGAAAAAAGGATCAGCGCGTGAGCTTTGCGAGGATCCAGGTGGCAAACGTACCGAAGAGCTTGGTGAGCGTATCCATGATGAGACCTACAACCGGTCCAAAGACGATCGAGCCGAGGAGCAAGCCTCCAAGGATGGCGAAGTCTTTCGGGGCGTAAAGGCCGAACGCGACGAACACGATGCCGTTCATCAGCACCACGTAGCACGCATAGATTTGCGAATCAATGCGGCCTTTTTCCAGACGATTTTTCACGGTTCCGTGCGGGGCAGTCACGGTGCGTTCGATGATGCGCTCGCGCGCCGCGCCGTACGGGCTCCCGAACGCCACCTTGAGCACCAGGACGGCCGCGCGCATTTTCACAGACTCGTCCAAACTCTGGCCGGCAAGAAAATCAAACGGCATGGTCGAGACGGTAGCGATCAGCATCGTTGCCATGCGCGCTACCACAGCATGCGCGCCTTTCCGAGAAGGATCGGGTTGCATGAGCACCTCCAAGTTTCAGATTAGAGACTGAACGACGCTCCGTCAAGCGCAAGTAAAGAAAAAACTGGGTTAAGACGAACCGGTGAGTGGTATCAGGTTTTTTCCTGGTGAGCGCGTGTTTGAGACCGTTTGAGAACTCCCTCAGAATGACATGGAGAAAAATTGCCGTTTATCGCCTTGCGGTTGCGGTTTCTTCGATGTCGCTCATGTTCACGGAGAGCAGGTTTGAGATTCCTTCGTCGCCCATGGTTACTCCATAGAGAACATCGGCTTTTTCCATGGTCGCGCGGTTGTGTGTGATGATGATGTACTGCGTGAGTTTGGAAAGTTCTTCGAGGATGGAAGCGAAGCGGTAGGTGTTCGCTTCGTCGAGCGCGGCGTCCACCTCGTCGAGCACCACGAACGGGGACGGGTTCACGGCCATGATGGCCGAGAGGAGAGCGATCGAAGTGAGCGCGCGTTCTCCGCCGGAGAGCAGGTTGAGCGCCTTGAGTTTTTTGCCCGGCGGCGTTGCTTGAATGTCGATGCCGACCACACGGTCCTGCCTTTCTTTGATGCGCTTTTTAATCGCCTCGATGCTCGTATCTTCTTCGTGGTTCTCCCTTTCTTCGGTCGCGGTATCTTCGCTCACGCGATCCGGCGTGACTTCATTTTCTTCCTCCTCGATTTCCTGCTTGGTCATTTTTACCAAACTACAGGATCCGCCGCCGAAGAGAATCGCAAAGAAGCGTTTAAATTCCTTGTTGATTTCCTTGAACGCTTTTTCCGATTGCTTCTTGATTTGCTCGTCGAGCTCATCGATGATTTTCTCCGTTCCCTTGATGGCTTCGTGCAAATCTTTCACCTGTCCGTCGAGAAAATCATGCCGTTCTTTTGTTTCTTCGTACTCGGCAATGATTTCCGGGTCAATGCCGCCAATGAGCTCTAACTTATAGCGCAGGCGTTGAATTTCCGGATACAACTTCTCGGTATCGGCGTTCATTTTTTCTTTCGTCTTGCGAAGATCAGTGGCGCGGTCTTTCATCTGCTCGTCCATTTCACGCCGAAGATTCTGTTCTCTCTCCTCGTAGCGGGCAACGTCGATCTGCATGGCATTGCGCTGGTTTTCGAGTACGTGGATTTCTTGCTGCTTCTTTCTGAGTTCGCGTTGGACTTCGATGAGTTCGGTTCGGACTTTCTTTTCTTCCTTGGCGTACGTTTCAATGCGGTGATCATGTTCTTTCTGATTTTGCTCAAGATCCTTTTTTGCTTTCTCGATCTCTTTCAATCGAGCGACGAGTTTGGCATCAGGTTTGATGTCTTCCGGCGCGGGTCGTTGGAGGCGCTGGGCGAGTTTTTTTGATCGCTTCAAAACGTCATCGATGTTTGACTCGAGCACTTTCAACTCTTTCAGATCCTTGATGCCTTTCACGGCTTTCAAAACGGCTTCTTGCTGGGTGGTGACGCTGTCGAGTTCCTGAATGATTTGGGCAAGCGGCAAAGGAGCCCAATTTGATTGCGCGCGTACTTTATCCAATTCGATTTTTTTCTGCGTTTCAAATTCTTCGTCGCGCAAGGTGCGGATTTGTTTTTGTAATTCCCGTGCGATCTTTTGCAATTCCATCAGACCGGAATCTTGTGTTCCGTTTCCTTCTTCCTCTTTTTCAATCGCTCCGACTTTCTCTTCGAGACGGGAGAGTCCGGATTGCTTAGCGGTTAACTTGGCGTCGAGGACATTGCGCTTTTTTTTGACCTCGTCGAGTTGATCTTGCAGGCGCCACCAAAGCGTTCCGTAATAGGCCGATTCCATTTCCTGTAAATCTTTTTCAACCTGCTCGCGCTGCTCAAGGCGAGACACTTGTCGCTTGAGCGATCGCAAACGCGGTGTGATTTCGCCAAGTAACATTTCAATCTCCGCGAGATTCTCGTACGTTCGTTTTAATTTCAGCATGGCGCTGTGGCGCTTGATTTGAAATTGTTTCACGCCGGTTGCGTCGTCAAAAAATTCTTTTCTCTCCTCAGGACTTGAAACGAGAATATGATCGACCATGCCCTGGCTAACAACAGAATACGATCGCTGTCCAACGTTCGCCTGCGCGAGGAGGAGTTGGATATCGGAAAGCCGGCTGGTCGCGCCGTTCACCAGGTATTCGGATTGGCCGTCGCGGTACAGGCGTCTGGTGATCGTGACTTCCACGAAGTCGATCGGCATGGCCTTGTCTTCGTTGTTGAAGGTGATGGAGACTTCCGCAAATCCGGAACGTCCTTTTCCCTCAGAACCTGAAAAAATAACATCCTCAGACTTTTTTCCACGAAGGAGTTTCAAGCTTTGTTCTCCAAGAACCCATCGAATCCCATCGGAAACATTCGATTTTCCCGAACCATTAGGCCCCACAATTGCCGTAATCGGACTGATTGTTTTTTTCGGGGCAGGGAAGGTGAGCGTTGTTTTTTTGGCAAAGGTTTTAAAGCCTTGGAGTTCCAGTTTCATCATGTGCATAGTGTTGGGATTATATCATAGGTGTTAGGGGTTAGGGGTTGGGTGCTGGGTTGACCAATTGGGTGGAATTCGGTATGATCGCTCATTCTATGGAAACATATCTGCATAAACAAATTCACGAACTTCTGACCAAAGCGCATAAACCCGTTTTTATTTCTGATGAGCGGATTGATGGGGATAGTTTGGGTGCATCTTTGGCACTTGTGGATTTTATGAAGTGGCGCGGCGTGAAGGTGCCGGTGTATGTGAGCGAAGCGATTCCGGATAAATATCGATTCTTGCCTGGCGTTGAGGCGTGTACGAATGACGTTTCGATATTCATTGATCCGGATATCGACCTTGTTGTGTCTTTTGATTGTTCGGATGGAAGTTACATCGACGGACTTGTGTCGCGCATTCCGAGCCGGCCCAAACTCGTCAACATCGATCATCATGCCACGAACACGCGCTATGGCGACGTGAACCAAGTGATCGCGGACGCGCCCGCAACCGCCGAAGTCATTTACCGATTTTTCCGTGCCAACCACATTCTTCCGAGCAAGGAAGCAGCGACGTGTCTGTTAACGGGAATTTGTTTTGATACAACAGCGTTTTCCAATAGCGCCACGGATGAACGTGCTTTCCGTGCCGCAAGCGATCTTCTTCTCTCCGGCGCGCGCGCGGTTGACGTGATTCGCACCATGTTTATGAATCGTTCGTTGTCTGCCCTGCGGGTTTGGGGCGCGGCGCTTGAAAGATTGCATATCCACGAGGGAGCGGGGTTTGTTTCAACTTGTCTGACGCGCGCAGATCTTGAAGAGAATGAAGTGACCGACGAGGAGATCGACGGACTTTCGAATTTTTTGAATTTGGTTGTTGATGCAGAAACGTTATTTGTCCTTCGAGAAACGTCGGGCGGCCATGTGAAAGTGAGCATGCGCAGTCACGAAAAAGACGTGTCCAAACTTGCAAAAATTTTCGGTGGAGGAGGCCACAAAAAAGCCGCGGGGTTCACGATTGAAAACGCACGGCTGCAGCCTGATGAAAAAGGATTTTGGAAAGTGGAGAAGGGAAACGCGACCGCTTAGGTCGCTTTTTGAATCAAAAAGGCCCTCCGCGAAAACGCAGTGGGCCAGTAGTCGAGCCTCGGCTCGGAGTCGGTGAGCCTCAGCAAGAATCGAGGTTTTGTCAATGGTTATGGAGGGAAATTGGGAAAAGTGGTAGAGTGGTGGAGTAAAAGTGATTGAGTTATGGAGTAATGGAGAATTGTCATGCTTCACCACTCCACCACTTCATCACTCCAAAACTCCACCACTCCTATGAACGACATCCAAAACAACATTCTCGTTCCAACAGTGATCGAGAAAACACACGAAGGCGAGCGGGCGTATGATATTTATTCTCGCTTGCTGAAAGATCGCATTATTTTCCTCGGCACCGAGGTGAACGACACGGTCGCGAATCTCATCATTGCCCAGATGCTCTTTCTTGAAAGTCAGGACAAAACAAAAGATATTAAACTCTACATAAATTCGCCGGGCGGATCGGTCACGGCCGGGCTCGCGATTTATGATGCGATGCAATACGTGAAGCCGGATGTGTCAACGATTTGCGTCGGCCTTGCCGCGAGCATGGGTGCGGTGCTTCTGACAGCAGGCGCGGCGGGAAAGCGCTTCTCTCTTCCAAACTCTGAGATCATGATCCACCAAGTGCTCGGCGGCGTTTCCGGACAGGCAACGGATATCAAAATCCATGCCGAGCGGATTCTGCATATTAAAGATAAACTCAACCAGATTCTTGCCAGTCATTCCGGACAGAAGATAAGTAAAGTCGAGGAAGATACTGAGCGGGATAATTTTATGGATGCAGAAGATGCTAAAAAGTACGGACTCATCGATAAAGTCATCACGAAGACAAAGTAGCAAAAAAGCACCCGGCGAGGGTGCTTTTATCATCTTTTGACAGAGGAGTGGCAGAAAAGCCTTGAAAATGAATGTTTCTTGTTCTTTCTGTCAAAATGAGGTAACATTCAAGGCAGTGAAATACTTGACAGGTTGACCGAGACTTGTTATTATTTTTTGTCCTACTGCCGGTAGGTTCAAACGAAAAACTCATCGCGGGCTGTAATCTGCAGGCACGACAAGCATGGGATTTCAACTCTTTGGTAACATCAGGTCTTCGGACTCGATCTTTCCAAGAATGAAATTTCTTGCCTGCAGTTTACATCGTGTCGATGAGTTTTTTAGATCTTACGCGACTGACGGAACTTCGCAAGAGGAAAATGTGGATAACGGGGGCGCGAGCTACAAGCTCGCGTTTTCTGTTTCGGAAAAAGGCTCTTGAGATTCTTGAGGTGGTTGAGGTTCGTCAGGTGATTCACTTACATCTACACTCTCCTCATCCTCCGCCGGAGCCTGAGGCTCCTCCAAATCCTCTTCGTTTTCAGTTTCTATTTCTTCATCTTCACTCGGCTTCTCTGCGCCGACCAGGCAGATTGTCGGAAGGGCTCGATAATGCGATTCATAGAGCGTTTTTTCGAGGCTGCCGTCTGGTCGCTCGATCGTATAAGTGAAGTGGGCGTCCGCTCCTGTGAATGAACCTTGGCATTTCTTTTTTCCCGGTTCTAGATCTGTGGTGATGATTTCTTTTTTCGGGCCGGCCCCGATCCATCGGTCGACAACCGGAGGTGTGTAGGATCCTTTCCGTCCATCCGATGTTCCCCAGAAAGAGAATCGAAGCTCTTCACTTTGAGTGAGCATTTCCGCTTGGAACAAAATGTAGTGTCCCGTGTCGTTTAAGAATTTGTAGTCCGGCGCGCCGCGTCCATTTACTTCGTAGATCGTCGCGTCTGTTCCAGGATTTCCGTTCACCGGATCGTTGTAATGACCAACGACAAGTGAATGATTCCGTCTTTCAATAACGGGAAGTCCGGAGTTCATGGTCGCTCGGAATGTGGTAGTTCCAATTTGGCAGGCGCCGCCGCCCATTTCAGGTTTGATTTCATCTCCGCTGATGACCAGCTCGGGAAGGAAACCGTTTTTGTATGTGAAGGGTTGAAGAGCTTCAACAAGGGAGAATGTTTCATCCGGAGCGATGAGAATACCGTTGAGGATCTTTACTGCGTTGCGGATATTGCTGATTCGGTTTGCCGGACTGTTCGAATAGTCGGAAATACCGACGCCGAGCAATTCGCTCACTCCGAGGTCATTCACGTCGCCGGTTTCGATGTCCGGAGCCCGTTCAAGGATGGCAATGTGGAGGGAATGTTCCTCCGCGTCCAGCGCATATTCGATGCGCGATTTTGTTTCCTCGAGGTCGAGTTCGACGCCCGAAGTGCTTCCAACAAACTCAGTCACTTTCCCGTCCGTGATGGCAAATTTTGCATTGCGCGGCTTCACGAGGATTGTCTCAGCAATGTCCTCCAGAAAATCTTCAAACGCTTCGCCGCCGAGGGTCAAATTGACTTCTCCTTCTTGATTGCGCAATTCAAGCATGTCGGCGAGATCGTCGTCCGAAAGGTTCCATGTGCGGGTTCGGCCAGGTTGCAGAAGAGTGAGCTCGATGGGCGCATTTTCTAAAATCCGCTCGATGTGCGGTATCGTTTCATTTGCTTCTTGCGAAGAAATACCTCGGACTGTTTTTACGGAGATCTCTACAGTATCAATCGATGTGGAAAGAGTACTGAGTGAGGAAGTGATGTGGCTCTGTGCGTCTTCAACATCGAAAAGGATTCCTTCTTCGGGTTCGGTTACGTTGATAAGCCAATCAGACCCTTTTTGCACAATGGTAAATCCTGCGTTTTCCGGTTCTTGTTCTACTTCCGGATACAGCATGCGCAAGTTGTCGCGCGTTGTTGCTGTATCGAGTTTGACGTCGAGTTCGATCGTGGTCGGCCGCACCGTTTGGGAAAGGATTTGTACAGCGTCGGAAAACGGATGCTCTCGGTGGGAGGCGTCGAGTGCGCGAGCGACCGCGGCTTCAACATTGATCGCAGCAAAATCGATGGCCGTGTCTCCGATAACGCTCGTAAGCGGGAGCGTCTCCTTTTTTCCTTCATATCGAACGGGGATGCCTGAGGTGATGATGTTGTCTACCACTTGCTGGACCGCTTGTGTTGCACTTACAGGATCCATGCCTCCAACATCAACCGAACCGATTTGGATTCCCGGAGCGATCTTTCCTTCATATTGCATGGCAAAAACATACCCTCCGCCTCCACCAAGAATAATCACAAATACAAGAGCACCGATCGTTATCAAACCGACTCGAGAAAATACCCTCGTGCGCGCGGCAAAGAGCAGGTCGTGTTTTTCTTCTTTTTCAGAACTCATACCGGGTTTAGAAATCATCCATGCTCACAACAGGGATGTGGGAGCTCATCTCAGCCTTTTTTAGACGAACTGTCAAGATGCCATTTTGTAAAACCGCGTCTGCTTCATCTGGTTTAATATGGTGCGGGAGGACGATTGAGCGCGAGAATTTCCCCCAGTAGCATTCCTTAATGTGAACGATGCCCTCATCTCGCTCCTGACATTCGTCAAGCCTCTGTCCACGAATCGTGATGGTATCGGAGGTCACGGCGATGTCGATGTCTTCGGCGTCCACGCCCGCAATGGCGGAAACGATAATGATTTCATTTTCTGTTTCGCGAACGTCAACAGAGAGCTGACCTTCGTCATCTCGAAACCACTGCTCTTCTGCGAGCGAAGTGAGATAGTCTTGTTCACTGGAAATCGTTTGCATATTTAGCGCAACTCAAGATCACGGACGTATTCGTACAACGGTCCCACTGCGAATCCGACAACAGCGGCCCAGAGGATTTCTTGGATGGGAATACCGGCCAGAAGCAGGCCGTTTGTCACCTCTTGGCTCCAGAAAATAGCATCCGGATACAGACGAACGAAAAAGATCTGCTCGACAAGGAAAACCAACACTGCGATGAACACGGCGGACAACAGGGCGTTGTAGAGCAAGTCTTTTCTGTCGGCAATGATGTAGATGCCGATAAACACGCCGCTGATCACAAATGCCTGGATTGGATCGACGCCGAGCTCAGCAAGGAGAATCAGTGTGGTGAAAAGCCAGATTCCGGATATGACGGTGAGCTTCGATCCCCAATGGAGCGTCGGGCTGGATATTCGATGCCGTTTTCCTCGAAGTGCATGTGCGCGTTTTCCGAGGAGAACCCCATAAATCACGGCGGCAATACCAAAAAGCGCAAAAGAGAAGATCAAATCCTCAATGCCAAAGCTCGACGCGTCGAGCGCACTTGTGCCGCGATAATCAGTAGCAGCGATAAGGATTGCTCCCGGCGCAACCACAAGACCGACCAGACTCATAACGACTTGTTCTCTGCGCGTTTTTGGAGAGAAAAAGATGAGTGCGGCCCAGATGGCGAATAGGCATAATGAAACCAAAAAGAATGGAGTCATAGGGAGTAGGTGTTGTCCTTAGTATAGCAGAATATTTTTGAATGACCCAGGCGTCTTTTTCATTACAAATTCATCAAAAAACCTGTACACCACCGGGAGACGTACAGGTTGGAGATCCATTGACTTTCTCGTTTTCTCGCGTAAGCTTCGATTCCAAGGAGGACATCATGCCACAGATTGCAGAAATTCGTCGGCATCCGCTCGTGTCCGGGCGGATTCAGCGGTTGGATGAAGCGTTTCTTGGAACGCGCGGCATCCAGTTCGATCGGTGGTGGATGGCGGTGAAGCCGGATGGCACGCATGTGAACCAGCTCAAGAATCGCAAGCTCGCGACGATTGAGACCCATCTGCTCTCGGCAGGTCAGGTCGAGTTCTGCGGCCGCAAAGGCCAGGAACCGTTCCGGCTTCCGCTTCGTGATCCGGACGTGGTTTCGGAGGATCCGTCCGGGCAGATCGTGACGGTGACCAAGCACGGCCAGCCGTGCAAGGCGGTCGATCTCGGCGATCGTGCCGCGGACTGGATCAGTCGAGAGCTTGGGGAGTACGTTCGGCTCGTGCAGTGTTCGGTGGGTTCCCTTCGGCCGGCCGGCTACGAAGAAGGAACGCAAACGTCCGTCGCGTTCCAGGATCGCGGCTCCCTGCTCATCGCCTCCGAGGCATCGCTCGCGGATCTCAACCGTCGCCTGAGCGCGAAGGGGGAAGAGGCCGTGCCGATGGACCGGTTCCGGCCGAATCTGGTCATCGGCGGATGCGAGCCGTACGAGGAGGAGACGTGGAGGCGGATCGAGATCGCGGGGATTGAGATCGCGCTTACGGTTCCGTCCAGACGATGTGCGATCATCACCTTCGACCAGACGACCGGCGACAAGACCGGAGGCGAGCCGTTCCGCATGCTCGGGGCGTATCGCATGTGGGACAACGGAAGCCGCAAGAAGCCGATCTTCGGCATGAACGCGAACCATCGCGGGACGGGCACGATCTCGGTCGGTGATCCGGTTCGCATCCTTGAACGAGGCGAGCCCTTCGTCGCGCGCGACCTGGCACTCTAGCTGCCAGGCTTTTTCTTTTTCAAAACATTCTGTATGATCGAACCAATATGTTTACCGGCATTATTCAAGGCATGGCGACCGCCGCTGAGGTCGAAAAAAAGCCCGGACTTACCCGGTTTGTTTTGGATATGCCGGAAGGATTTGCGCAGGGCGTGAAACATGGCGCGTCGATCGCGGTTGACGGATGTTGCCTCACCGCCGCCGAGATCGAAGGCGACGAAATTACGTTTGACGCCATGGACGAAACGCTTCGCCTGACGACAATCGGAAATGTGGAAGAGGGAACGGTGGTAAATGTCGAACGCTCGTTTTCCGCGGGCGACGAGATTGGCGGGCACATTGTTTCCGGACACGTTACGGGTAAGGCGAAAATCGTGCAGGTTGAAACGCCGGAAAATAATCACGTCATCACGTTTCAGATCGCGCCTGCACAAATGAAATACGTTTTCCCAAAAGGATTCATCGCGCTCGATGGCGCCAGCTTGACGGTTGTCGACGTCGATAAAGAGGCCGGAACGTTTACGGTCTGGCTGATTCCCGAAACGCTCAAGCTCACCACATTCGGTTTCAAAAAAGCCGGCGATGAGGTGAACTTCGAAATCGATTCGCGTACCCAGACGATCGTCGACACGATCGAGCACGTCATGCGCGAACTGCTCAAACCGAAGGCTTCAGGAAAAGGCACGGAACTTGGAGACATCGTTCAGAATGTCCTGGAAGAGCGAGGCGTGGTAAAATAATTGCGTATGGCAAAATCACACACCCACAACGCAGACACGACTCGTTGGTTTTTCATTCTCTTAAGCGCGGTGACTCTCGGTATTTTTTTGTACATCATCCACTCGTTTCTTCTTACCCTTGTGACAGCGGCGGTGTTTGCCGTCGTGCTTTCGCCGGTCGACCATTTGCTTAGCAGGAAGATCAAGAATCGTTGGGCAAGCGCGGCGATTGTGGTAGTCGGCGTGCTCATCCTGATCGTGATTCCGCTCTCTGCAGCCATCACGGTTATGATTTCTCAAGCCAATGACATTGTGCAAAGCGCAACGGGCGAACAAGGATGGCTCGAAACATTCGACGCACAAACGAATCCGTTTATCATGAGCTTGCCGGAGAGCATCCAAGCGGAAGTGCTCGCATTCGATTTGGTTCAGGCGGGAAAAGATGCAGCCGCTTGGTTTGCCAGAGAGCTTCCACGAATTGCTTCCAAGACAGGGGAAGCGCTGCTACAAATTTTTGTCTTTTTTGTCGCGCTGTTCTATTTGATTGTGGATCGACAGAAAATCTACAGCGAATTACTTAAACTCAGCCCGTTTGATGACACGCTCGACCGCGAAATCCTCAACCGAATTATCTCAACCGTGCGCGGGGTTGTGTTTGGCGCACTTATTATTGCGGTCGTGCAAGGTGTTCTCGCGACCATTGGTATGACCATATTCGGCGTACCGGGCGCCATGATTTGGGGAGCCGTGGCCGTTGTTGCTGCGGAGATTCCTCTGCTCGGAGTCAGTCTTGTGATGTTGCCAGCCGTTGCCTACCTTTTCTTCACCGGCTCAACATCGATGGCAATCGGTTTGCTGATTTGGTCCGTGATCGTCGTTGGGCTTGCCGATAACGTTCTCGCTCCAAAACTCATTTCAGGAAAAACACACATGCACACGTTGCTGATTTTGATCTCCATTCTTGGCGGGCTTAGCGTGTTTGGTCCGGTTGGGTTTATTATCGGTCCGACCGTTCTCGCTGCGGTGATGGTGATAACGGAGCTGTATAAGTCAGGGGTGCTTGCGAAAAAACGGTCATGAAGAAACGGATAGGGGTTGTTGGAGCGGGGATTGCCGGCCTTACGTGTGCCTACGAGCTTCAAAAGGCCGGTTTTGAGGTTGTCGTTTATGAAAAGGAACCGCACGTTGGCGGAAGAATGTCCTCTCGTGTGAAAGAGGATTTTATTTTTGACCTCGGCGCCGATCATCTCTGCGATCTTTACGATCACATGAAGGAATATTGTCGGGAGTTTGGAATAGAGTGGGAGAAAATGCGGTTTTTGAACTACGGTGTGTTTCGTGACGGTGAGATTCGATCCATGACCGATGCGATCGGCCGGCTGTCGAAGGTCCGCATGGCGATTCAGTACATGCGCACAAAAGACGTCGGCGACTTTTTCAATTTGAATCACCTCGCCATTCACGACAATGACAACGCGTATGATTTTATGCGTCGCCGCACCGGAAAAGAAGTTGCGGATTATTTTGTCGACAGTTTTTCGACGACGTATCAGTTTCATCGTGCAAAGGAAATTTCACTCGCCGCCATGTTCGGCATTATGAAATCGATTGAACGCGACAAAGACCGGTGGCATCTGCATCGCACGCGCGGTGGCATGCAGGCGCTTCCGAACGCACTCGCGAGTCGGCTCGATATAAGGCTTTCAAATCCTGTGCACGAAGTGATTGCCGGAGATCGGGTAAGTGTCCGCGACGGAAAGAGCGAAACGTTCGATGCGGTTGTGCTCGCAAGCCAGGCGAATGCATCGCTTCGCATGCTTAAAAATCCGACCGCCAAACAGCGCGATCTTCTCTCAAAAACGCAGTATGCCGCATCGATTAGCGTGGCATTTCGCGTGGATCGCGACAAACTTCCAGATACGGCGATCGTCTGGGTTCCGTACGTGGAAAGCAGGAAAATTTCTGGGTACGTGAACGAGGCCATGAAAGGGGAAGAGCTCGTGCATGGCGGCAAGTCGCTTATTTGTGCGTGGCTGCATGAAGATTTTGCGCGCGAGATCATGATGAAGCGCGATGATGAAATTTTTGCGCTCGTGAAACAGGAACTGGTGCGTGTGTGTCCGTGGTTTGAGAGCGTCGATGAAATCGAAAGTTTTGATATGCAAAAATGGCCAGAAGCGATGCCAAAGTTCGCTCATGGCCACTTGTCTCGAGTGAAATCGTTTTTAGAAGACGGGCAGGGTGAGAGAAATGTGTTTCTCTGCGGCGACTACATGAACAGTCCGTGGACCGAAGGCGCGCTCCGCGGCGGCCAGCGCACGGCAGAACGTGTTACTTCCCGGCTTCTCGGCTGATGCGCTCGTGGAGTTTTGCGATCATTTCATCATCCTTCTTTGCGGTTTCGCTGTTCCAGTAATAGTCGCCGGTGAGGCGCATGTACAGGTCCGCGCCGGTTCCAACGGTTCCGTACATGCCGGCCCAGCCGCTTGAGGCGTTGCACCACCAGAAGTTTTCAAATGGCGTCCATTCTTTGAGACGTTTCATGCTGACTTGCTCCGGCGTCATGGTCGCGCCATACGCTGAGCCGGTTGGATTCAACACGAAGTCTTCGTTCGTGGTTGACGTTCCGACGGTTTTCACGACGATGTGCTGTTTCAAATTCGGAATATACTTTTCTTCGACAATCTCGAGCATCCGGTTCGCGATTTTTTGTTTGAGCTTTGCGTATTCCGCGTAGTTCTTATCTTGCGCGTCTTTGAACGGCTTGTATTCGCAGTACGCGGCGATCTCGAGGATTTGATTGTCCGGCGACGGAGTGGTTCCAGGAGCGTCCGTGTGCAAGGTCGGCGTGGACATGAAAATCCATGGGGCTGTGAAATCAAGCTCGCCCATCTCTTTCCACATCTTGTTCATGTCCCACTGCTCGAGATGCCAAATGTTATACGAGCCAAAACCATAGTCGCGCAAGTCAATGTCTTTGAGACCGAGATAGATCACGACGCCGGCAGGGGAATACTCGTAATCGAGTTTTTCCTGGTAGGTCTTTGGAAATTTCTCAAGACCAATGATCTTCGACATCTTTTTCGGATCACCATTGCAGATGTAGTTCTTCGCCGTGAACGTCTTGCTGTTCTTCGTGCCGACGCTGACAACCTTCCCATCTTTTGTCTCAATTTTGTCGACCTCGGTTTCGTAGTAGATGTGGCATCCTTCGTGTTCCTCAATAAAGGAGGCCAAGCGCTCGATGTAATACTTGAAATGCTTCGTCGGCGCGTAGGCTCCCGTGTTGTATCCGCCGAAAAGCGCGACGAACATGATGAGCGAAAGCCGCTCGGGCGGTTCCATGAAGTCGCCCGCGTTGGCGCATAGCACCGCCTGCGCTTCTTTTGAAAGACCGCACTCGTCGAAGAGATTCTGCACGGTTGCTTTCCGGTACTTGATAATGGTGCGGACTTTGTAGGCGTTAAGATATTCCCAAAACTTTGGTTTGCGATCCGGCATGTGATGGAACTCTTCGCGCATGGCGCGCATCACCCTCACAAATTTCTCCATCGGTTCTTTTTGGTCGGGATAATGCGACGTGACGCTTTCGATTAATTTGTCCCAGCCGTACGGAACTTTCACGCGCGTGCCGTCCGGCATCACCATGTGATCATAGCCGTCCTTGTCGAAGAGCGAAAACGTAATGTCTTTTTCGAGTCCGATGCGCTTCAAAAATTCGTAGATTTTTCCGCCCGGCGCACATCCCCAAATGTAGTGCACTTGCGCGCAGAAATAAAAATCACCCGTGCGGAAGGATTGGCAGTAGCCGCCGGGAATATCGTGCGCTTCAAGCATGCAGATCTTGTAGCCGGCATTGGCGAGCAATGCCCCTGCGGTGAGCGCAGATGATCCGGTTCCGATAATAAGGTAATCATATTCGTGGCCCTCGGCGTAGCGCGCGTCCTGGGCGGCATGCTGTTCGGGCGTGAGGGCGGTTGTAGAAGATTTCTTGGCCATAAGATCAATTAATGTCTGGAAGATCGTACCGATTTTCGGCGAAAATGACAAACGCACACATTGGGGTCAGCTCGGATTATGGACTTTTTGGAGTAGCAAGCTTATAAAGGATTTATGTCGAACGAACAAACAACTCGTCTGCTTATACACGATAAGCAATGCATTCAGAGAAAAATACTCTCGATTTTTTTCAAAAACAAGCCGAAAGATAAAATGCTTTGTTTGAAGTTACCCAAGAATGTGGTCGAGGCAAGAATATATAAGGATGCTTCGTCACAAGAAACGAAAGCACTCGTCCAAAATGTCCACGAGATGCATTATAGTTATCACGATAGTGGTGAAATTGCGTTTTCCTGCTATGACAAGAAGGGAAACAAAGTCGACGAGACCAAGGGGCAGCTGACCTCTAATTTACCTCTGTGTGAGCTATCACCAGCCCGGTGTTTCTTGATGTTGCGTCCATATAGTTTTGAACGTTTCCCTGAAGAACTGAGGTCAAAGCGTGGCAGAGATGTCGATATTATTAAAGATGCCAGTTTACCCGATGCATTAGAAGGTCGTCCGATTGAATTGCATTTTTGGATTGGCGATGGTGCGGAAGATAGTATTAGTGACAAAGCGAACGCAATTAAGTGGTTTCACATTGGTCAAAGTTTAAGATATGCCGAAGTTTTTGCACTCCAGCACGAAAATGTAGATTTGCAACTATTTGTCGCTGTTGTTTCTCCAAGAGATTTAAAAACTTTTCCGAACGAGATCAATGTACGAGTTTATACAAAACACGAGGCTGGATTCTTGCGCCCAAAGTCAACATCTGACGATCAAGAATCCCGCGAAGCACACATGAAAACTTTTTGAATTGAATCAAAAATTTCCAGCAAAGCGGAGCGGGCAAGTTTGATAACAATCCTAATCGTTAATGTAGAATAAAAATCAAGTCCGACTTTCGACTGTTTGAATCGAATTCAAGATTCAAGATCTGACCCTCGGTTTCTGGTACACCCGGCAGGACTCGAACCTGCAACCCAGGCGGTAGAATTACCTTACTCTAATCCAGTCGAGCTACGTGGATAAATATCGTTTCATGAAAGCAAAGTAATTACAACTCACAAGCTTCAAGTGCTTCTATCAGATCTCTTGTACATGGTAACAATTCATACATTTCCACCTTAGCTCCTACAGAAAAAGTTTCATATTTCCAATCCTCTCCAAATTGTTGATAGAGCACACCCTCATGATATTCGAGTGGTCTACATCCAGTTAGGATTTTTTGATACGTGGGGGAGGTGTTATAACAGATTAATTGAAGTTTATCGTCTAGCCTAACTGCTACCTGATTTGACCCAAGAAAAAACCCAGTCTCCCTTGTTGAGGGCATATTAATAGGTAAAGCTGAAACAGACATTTCCCAACCTACAGTACCGGTGAAATCACCACCTGCTGCTTGTGATAATTTCTGAGGAAAAGGTAAACGTAATACTGTTTCATATGGTTCTGGTAGACCCAGCCGCAGTCGACGCTGACGGAAGCTTTCTATTGGTTCAAAAGTTGATGGTGTATCAATGAGTTCTGCTTCGTTAATGCTTTGTGGTTCGGTTGTATCACTAGCAAGATCTATGATCGCAGAGAAAATATAAAAGAACGTTAAAGTTATCAAAACAATCACACCAGCAATACCCCATTTTCGTTGAGACTTATGGAGATCTTCAACAGACTTCCAGTGATTTTTGCGCCAAGCCAATTCATTACCTTTAATTCCAAGATAAATAGCCACAATGAGACCAGCTAATGGAATCAGCGTTAGTAATGAAATCCAGACACGATGATATAAACCCCAAATGATGGAAATACCAAAACCACCCCAGCTCCATCGCTTAACTTCCTTTGGGACTTCAGACTCGGAACCTTTTCCAGAACGCTTATCATATTGGCCTTCAGGCAATTCTTTTCTAACAAGATATAAAACTCCAACAGGGATTCCAATAATCGCCCAGACAACAAACACAATACCTAAAAATCCGAGAAGGATTCGAATTATTGTAGCGATAGTAGCCATCTCTTCAGTCTGCGAACCCAGATTTGTCATCACAAAGCTAGTTATGGCATAAGCAGAAAAGGTTAGAAACAAACCAACAATGGGAGTGATCAACATGATCATCCCGATCTTTTTATTCCTTTTGCCTGCCTTTTGAATTTGATTATGGTCATTAGACATATATCAATTGATAGTATTTAAAGCTCACTTGAAGAGATCTTACTTGAATCATTATTAGTAAATCCAGGACTTAAATATCTCATGATTGTAGTTTATCATGTCATTCCATGATTGACATTGAGGTCAGATCCGGAATTCGGAATTTTTGGATCGTGATTGAATTTCGAGACTCGGGATTCCAAAACAAAAATACACATCCAGTGGCGCAGTTACAAATTGGGGTCAGATCCGGAATCCGGAATTTTTGAATCGGGAAAAGAAAAAACGACGCTGTTGGCGTCGAGTGAGAGTCAGTTGTCGGGGGCGGACATCATCGACTGTTCCATCAAGTAGGAACTGATGCAGTATCCGGCGATTCCACCGCCGATGTCGACCATCTGGCGCGATGAGCGCTTCGGGAGAGAGGACGAGTTGATCTGCTTCTTGACGCGCCGGCGATCTTCCTTAGGCACCCAGCCGCGCATGCTGTCGACAAGTTGTTCGCCCTGCTCCTTTGAGTAGAACACGACGAGGTGAGGTTCGTGCTTGTCATCGACGTAGCCGATCATTCCGTCGCGAATGGAAGGGTGTTCCGAGGTGAACAGCGCGCACACTCCTGTGGGGAGCTGGCTGGTGATCGCCATGATCTGCCCGTCCGCGACTTGTGCTGCGTACGTGAGCATCCTGCCGATGGTCGCGACGAAGGTTCCCTCGAGCGCGAGGGTTGTCTTCGGGGCCACGTCGAGCATGGGAGCTCGATTGATGTCGTCGAGCATCACCACCGAGTTGGGATCGTCCTTGGCATGCTCGGACACAACGCGCCGCGCCTCATCCTTGCCCGAGAAGAAGAACGCGTGGTAACACCCCTCATCGTCCTCCATCGCGATGTATCCGACGTCGAGGTAGAGATAACTATGTCGAAGTTGCATCTGGTCCTCTCATGTTGTCCGAAACAGACAGTGCGAGATTAGCAAATTCTCGATTTTTGTCCAGAGTGGTAATACGTTTTGTGATGTGATGGGGTCAGATCCGGAATCCGGAATTTTGAATCGAATTCAAATTTCCCCGCTGTCGGGGCGGGCATCACCTTGCCTAGATTTGAATCTCTATTGACAATAATGCATTTTTAAACCAATGTGACACTTGCGAAATGCATCGCAGGTGCTCTTTGGAGACCGAATGAGTAACAAAGATTTGCCAGCGCCTCTTGCGAGGCTCCGCAAATGGCTACGCACAAACAAGATAAAAATCGCGCATCTTGCCAATCCGGTTGGGATTTCACGAAAGTGGCTGGGCATGATTCTCCGCGGAAAAGTGAGTCCGACCAGGGAAGTGCAGGAGGGCATTATCCTGCATGCCGGTGTATCAGAAGAGCTAGCCCAGGAACTCCGGGTGTTCTGGGGTGTGTGCGAAGAGTTACCGATCGAGTTTGACCTTCGCTGGTTGCGCGAGAACCGGTATTCGCTTGTCGTCTTCATCATGGGCGACTCCTTTCACATGGCCGAAGTTACCCGGCAAACAGCAGAGGTGGTCAAGGAAGGACTCGAGGCTGGACAGAGCTTCGTGTTCATCGGGAATGATTATCCTATCGTGAACGCTGCGTGTAAGCTCATCGGCACGGTTGACGATGACGCCTTTGTAGATCCAGCGCCAAGTAAGCCAGGCAAAATAACGCTGATTCGTGGTCCCAGGTGGCTATCAGTGATGCACTGGCTGTTCGCCTACAAATTTGGCAGGAACGAGAAAAAGCTCTGGCATCTGTCAACGGGAGGACAGCCGTACTCATCGCGTGAAGTCGATGTTAGTGTGGCTCGGAATCTGTTCGCGATGCTCGATGAAATTTTCCTTGCTCTACATGCTGACGAGCGTGAAGCCAAGACGCCGCATGGGACATTTCGACTCGTAGATCCTCTGCGCTTTAACTCAAAAGGCTACTAGTCGTTCATCGCGAACACCAACTGGTCGTCCATCTCGGTGGGCGGCTTCTTTATTTGTTTCCAAAATACGTTTTGTGATGGGGTCAGATCCGGAATCCGGAATTTTGGATCGAATTCAAGATTTCCGGCAGAGCCAGGCGGGCAAGACCAGCCCATATTTGACAGGTCCACTTTTCTCTGGCCACATGCAGGTGGAGGGAATCATGGGAAAGAACGAACGGGGTCTTTCGGCCGACGCGGCGATCGGTTGGCCGGTCGATCCTGATGATGCGGCGCTTGCTCAGGACAATGTGCTCTGGTTCCGCGCGAATCAGGGTTCGATCATGGGCAGGCATCCCGACATGTATGTCGCGATTGCGCGTCGTCGGGTGCTTGGCGCACGCAAGACGCTCGAGGAGATCAATGTTCTGGCGTCCCGTGTAGGCGCTTCCGTCGGACCCGTGCTCGTCATCCACGGTTCTTCCGTGCGAGCGGATGATCCGAGGCTCCATGATCCCGAACGCAGCGCGCTGGTACCGGCGGGCATCGAGTCGGTCCGTCCGAAGCTCTGGACGCCTCCGGAAGATGGCGAGCAAAAGGTGCTCGTGTCCGAGCGAGAGCTGACCTTCGAGCTGAGCGACTTGTCGCTTCGTTCCGTCAGCTTCGATCTTCACGCCACGCTCGTCCTTCCCACGGAAGACTGGAACCTTCGCATCTACAGCGCATTCAAGTCTGTGCTTGCAGAGGCGGGGATGGATGGCTTGTTGCGCGAGCTCGAAGAGACTTGCGGCGTGAAGCGTGCTGCCGATTACGCGGCGGGCGTTGCCGACAGGTTCTACCACAGGCTGGACGATCTCGTTCAGGATGACGCTGTCCTCCAAGATCCTCGCAATCGCTGGTCGCTCGTGAACAACTATGCGCTCGTGGAACTCGCGGTGGGAGATGCTCGACACATCGGTGCCTTCTTCGAGCGGATCGGCTGCGCAGGGGATCCGCAGCGCGGAGCACCCAGGCTCATTGCCATGGGGCGCGAAGTGCATGAGCGGATTTCTGGCAGCAAGGCCGACACTTGGATCACCATTTCCGAACAGCAGGCTGTTGCCGGCTATGTGCGCGATCGGGGCCTGATTATGATGATCCTTTCGAACGGAAGTCAGGATGCCGTGACCGAGTGCGTGAACCTCCACTACCCGTGGATTCCGGACTGGCACATCCTGACGCCTGCGGCGCTGGGCGGGGCGGGAAAGCCGTCGGTAGCGAACGCCGGGCTACTACTCTTCCAGGCTGGATGCATCATCCTTCGCGATGCGATCGAAGGGAAATCCGCTCCCAAGCGCGTCGTCAGTTCGCTGCCGAGGCGTTCAAAGGTCAAGTTGCGCAAAGCGTGGAAGCGCGCCGTGGAGGAAGCGCATCGAGAACTTCTTGATGGCCTCGCCGGCGCGCCAACAGATGCGCTTGGACGCATTCACGAGGCGCTCACGGTGGTGTGTCGCAAGCTCGGCGCACACCCGCGCTGCATAGAAGATCTCTTGATCGCCCCGAATGAGCATTTGCATGTTGGGAACTCCGCATATCACGACCATCTTCCGGTTGTCGGGCTTGGACTTCCCATCAAGCATCGGTTCTACGCGCCAACAGAACTCTCGTGACAACGAGTCCGCTTTGCGGGCTTTTTTATTTCTAGGCGAAAGAGTTTTTGATCACGCTGTGCTTCCAGTCCTGCACTTTTTCTGAATTAAATGGGTCTTGGGCGGGGTTGAGGCAAAATCACTTGACAAAACATGGAAGATGCGTTATGATGCCCTCTCGCTTCCCTAAAGAAAGGAGGTTTAAAATGCGAGCATTGCGAATCTCCGCAAGCGAAATCTCGCCGCGGGGGGAGTCAACCCGAACGGCTCCGGAAGACTTCGAAGGTGTTCCGGATCTCGAGCTCCTCGGGGACGAGGATTTCCGCAACGAGCTCCGCATGGGTGCCGTTGAGGTGATCGAACGATTCCTCCAAAGCACGGAAGCTGAGCGGCGACTGACGTTCATTGGCCGCCTCCGTCGCGGCCGTGCTGGCGCGACGCTCTCCGTGAGCCAAGAGGGGGTTCGGATTTCTGGGCACAAGCTCGATCCGATCCCCGATGCGCTCCGGATCGCGGTGGAGCACTACTCTTCGGCGCAGGTACACGAGGCGCTTCAGAGCTTCCTCTCCGGAATACCTGTCCTCATCGAAGGGGACAGCGGGTCGCTCCTGCTCCGGTGGGACCCGTTCCTTCCCGAAGTGTTTGCGTCCGGATGGGACAGCGAATAAGACCGCAGGATCACTCCTGCGGTCGTTTTTTTATGCAGCAAGATCCTTGCGGCCCGATTCTTGTTCGGACTTCCACTTTTTGTAGGACTGATCAGTAAACTTTCCGATAATATTGATATTCTCTGCAGGAATGGCTTTGTCGAACACCACGGTTCCATAGAACGCTCGATCCGTTCCCGTCATTCGCGGACTAATCCTGAGTCCTGTTGGATCAATCTGTGCTAAGTAGCGCTCCTCTTTTAGGTCGAAAAGTGGTTCTGCACCCAAGGTTCCCGCGATGACCGAGTAGCCACCCCCAGGCACAGAGCGGTCAAACTTTGGAATTTTTGGAATCCCTGTTTTCTTCACCTCTTCAATATACTGCGTCGGGATGGTGATGAAGGGGAGTACGCCTTGTTCAAGCAAATCCTCGACCGTCTCTAGGGCTGTTTCGATGTCGTTCGTGATTTCGAATTGGAGGTTTCGCTTTTTTTCGATCGTTCTCCATTCGGGGTTATCCGGTTGGTCCCAGCGTTCTCGTTTCATAGGGTTACGTTAATCGTTCTAAAAGATTTTGTGCAACTAAATCGACGGCCGCAATGTTTTGCTTGAATGGTTCGATGGCGAGCGTGTCAGCTCTGCTTATCGCGGTTTGGATTCTTAAGAGATCCTCGGCTTCGATATTAATGTTAGGATGCGTTTCCGTTAAACGGTCAAGAGGGTCTTCTACCTTTTTTTCAATGATCGCATCAAGTGTTTTGATTTGTTCTGCCCCACTTTTTTGAAGCACAGCGAGATTGTAGCCGAGGTAGTCACAGTTCTCAAAGAGTTCTGTGAAGAGCGCCTTGTCTGCGTCCGTTTCAAAAAATGTTGGGTCGTGTGCGTCGATTTCCGCAATGGCTTCCTCGGCAACTCTACGCTTATTCAAAACCTCCTCCATGGCTTTATCTAAGTCGTGATAGAGCGCCACATAACGAGTAAGTTCTGGAATGGGTGTGGTAATGCCCTCTACTTTGATTTTACGGAGGTGGTCCGTCTTTAGTTCTTGGAGAAGTGTATATGTATGGTGAAGAATATCTTTTCCGTCCATGGAGTGAGTTACTGTCTCCAGGGAGGCAATGCGCGCTCGATGTTTCATGGTCGATTTGAATGTTTCAAGCGACCCAAGCGATTCACGAAATTCTTGGTCTGATTGGCGGCGTAAAAATTGGTCTCGTTGTTCTGGGATGAATCCTGATTCTCGTTTTCGCATAGTGATTTCGATACGCAACAACAGTAACAAAAGCACAGGGGAAAGAAAAGACGACGCCGGGGCGTCGCAGGGGTGGCTACAGCTTGGAGTAACTGGTCCAGTCGAGCGTTGGGGTCATGTTGGGGTCAAGTCCGGCTTTCGACTTTTTGGATCAGGATAAGAAAAAACGACGCGAGTGCGTCGCAGGGCTGTGGGTCAGTGCGCTGGTCCGGATGTTGCTCCTCTCTGGATCAGGTACGCACAGTTGAGATAGCCGGCCAGAGCGTGGGGCAGTTCGATCATCTGCCGGCGGGATCGATTGGGCAGGGCGCATTGGTCGATGGCCGCGAGCATCGGCCGCCGCCCTTTCTTCGGCAGCCACGTGCGCATCCCTCTGACGATCTCTTCTCCCTGCTCCTTGGAGAAGAAGACGACGAGATGATGCACCCGCGCGTCGTCGACGTAGCCGAGCACGGCGTCCTGCACGCTTGCCTCGTTCGAGAGCAGCAGACAGCACGGGGAGGAGCGCAAGTGACTCAGGAAGCTGGACATCTGCCCGTCGCTAATCTGCGCCGAGTAGCTGGCCATGCCGGCGAGCGTGCGCACAAAGGTTCCTTCCATCTCGATTGTCGCCTCGACGGCCATCTCGGGCAATGGGACATTCACGATGTCGCCGAGCACGGTTAGGAGATGCGGGTCGTCTTCCGCCTTCTCGCGCAGAACGCGCATCGCCTCGTCCTTGCCGACGACGATGAAGGCGTAGAACCTGCCATCATTCTCCAGGGAGATGTATCCCAGTTCGGCCGAAAAATGGGTGTGATAGATCTGCAAGATACCTCCACGGATTTCTCTGTGCTCGCGCAAAGAGTAACAGCTCGCGCGCCTTTGTCAAGGCTCGAGCAGAATAAGGTCATGTCCGGAATCCTGAATTTTGGATCGAATTGAAGATTCCCGGCAGCGGGGTGGGCAAGACATGATTCCCGATTTGGTCGTCTTTTTTTATTGACAATTAGAGGAGAAAAAATTACGCTTCAAGCCTGGTTGACTTGTTTCGGGGGAAAAATGTCTCGCATGAAGCGGAGCCACTGGAACGCATTCATCGATCTCCTTCTGGAGGTGCAGGATCTCACCGGGATCGATATCGATATCGAACACATCCAAGCGACCCTTGGAGGAGCGGGGGCGCCGTTTCCGACCGGAGCGGCCTTTGGCGCTGATGCGCTTCTGGATTCGGAATTGCTCACGCGCTCCAAGCTTACCGGGTTCGAGCTTTTAGCCATGGCTGTGGGGACGCCGCAGTACAGGGACGGGTTTGACGAGCCAACGCTTCGGCTTTCCATCGCGGATACGCGCGCGACGACGATCGCACGGATGGGGCAAGCTGTTCTTCCCGTTTCCTACGACCTATTCCGCGGCGGACGGCGTGTGCTGGAAATCTACGGGCTTCGGCTCGATCAGGAAGCCAAGCACTCCAGCTACTATCCGCGCCATACGCTGGAATCCGATTTGCTTCAGATCTGGCGGGTCGTGCCAGAGCTGGGCGCCATGCCGCAAAAGCTCATCGCATCGTTCCCGGACAATGGCGATGCCCGGATCGTGCGCGTCAAGAACGTGGCGCTCACCGAACTCTATGTCAACTAGCCAAGGTCTCGAGTCCGCACCGCGGGCTTTTTTCTTATATCAAAAAATCCCGCAACTTTTGTGCGGGAGGTTCTCCCCAGGAAGCGTCGGCGGGTACCGTGCTTTCACTCTGGGAAGAATTCGTTCTTGACCTCGTCGATCAAGTTGCAGAAGACATCGAGGTCCGGATGGTTCTTCCACTCTCCACGGGCCGCCTCGTCCGGAAGTCCCTTGATCACTCGCTCGACCTCCGTTCTCGTCGAGCCGTCGTACTCCGAAAGCACCATGAGTTGCATGACGCTCCGCATTTCCCACAGAAGTCCAATGACAGCGAATGCGCGTGAAGGGAGGGGGTACTTTCCTTCGCTCATTCGTTCCTCTGCCAGGTCCACACCAACTTCTTCCTTGGCGCGTTCTAGAATCGCATGCTGAGCAAAGCTGGCGGGATCAGCTCCCTTGCGTTCTGCCAGGGAGTCCTGGAGGCTCATATGGAGGCTTTTGAAGACACAGTCCCATCCTACGTCCGGGTTGCACCAGTCCATCTGCGAAATGCATTCTTCTAGCATCCGGAGCTGGTTCCGCATAGTGGGAGCGAGTTGGTCTCTCATCCCTGGGGCTGGAAGAAGAAGCTCGGCATCGAAGCGGTTTAGTTCTTTGCTTGCGTACCGTGCATGTTCTTCTTCGTCCATATGGGTCCATGCGATCACGTTGATCAGGAGGTGGGCATGGCGGAGTTCCATGCCAATCTGCGCAACATCTTGCCGGTATCCCGGAAGTGCGTTGAGCGAAGTGGGCAGAGCCGTAGGCTCGCCACGGACAAGGCGGCCATGGCAGGCCCAGAGTTCGATGAACAAAGATGGAAAGACGGTGTCACTCATTAGTCAGTTCCTCTGAGAGTACGGTCGACTGACCGTAGCAATCCCAAGACATTCTGTCAAGTCACAATACTTAGCTGTCAACGGGAAGTGAATTTTTCTTGTTGCCAGGGAAATGAATATTTCCGGTTCGTTATTTTAATCAGCCATAAGGGTCGGGACGCACCGTTTACGTGACGGGGTCAGGTCCGGAATCCGGAATTTTTGCACCGAATTCAAGATTCCCCGCTGTGCGGGGCGGGCAAGATTTGACCCTCGATTTACTTGACATATGGTTAAAGCTTATATAATCTTCGATGATCTTTTACAATTTGCAATAAAAGAGGCTTAACCATGGCAAGACTGTCACTCACTCGCGAAGAGTGGGAAAACAGCGACCAAGCTTCCGAGCTTGTTTCGGCTCTTAAGCTTTCGGCGCACAGCGTATGCCTACTGCTCTTCCACATCACCGCAGAGTATGAACTTTCCGGCGTTGGCGAAGCATATTACGATCGAGAGCGTTACGATGCAGACTACTACGATCCCTCGGACGGCGCGTTTTGGGACGACATCTCAGAGGAACAGCTCCGTGACGAGGTAGAATCCGCAAATGCCGAAAATGCCTCATTCAGGGAAGAGGCTGATCAAATCAACAAGTTCGTCGATGTCCTCAATTCCTGGGCACTACACAGGCAAGGTTCTCAAAGTAGGATTGTGCATCTCCAAACGCTGACCAAGTTCCTTGCGAGCGACTACGCCTCTACGATTATCATGGCTTTTCGCGACTTCTTTTTAGAGGATCCCGAGGAAGTGGACCTTGATGTCGATTTCTTGACGCTGCTGTTCGACACCATCGAGCAGACACATGATGAGAGGCAGACTGAGCAGCAGATGCGAAACGCGCTCGACACCATAGACCCCCGAAACCGTGCGTTGAGAGATCCTGACTATGAGGAAGATTCGGATCCACTAATCTATTCTCTCTCAGACCGCATCCGCGCCGTCTTCCCCCTCATCAAGCTCATCGTTCAGTACCGCCCGCGGAAAGGCGCGGAACCGATCCTGGACGAAGAAGTAGAACGGCATGGCGTTCTCTTTCCGTGGCGTGATGAGGACCAGTTTTTCCTCATCGACCCTCCGGATGGAATGATCGTCTCAATTGTGCAGATCGAAGATGAGTCCCAGACAGGAACTCTCTACTGGATCCAGAACGACAAGATCATCCGCACCGAAGAGGTTCAAAAAACCACCGAGTAACGACCCAGAGGTACTGTATCTCCCTGAACGACGTCGAGCCCGACCTGCGTGTCCGGCGCGTCTCGGGCAAGAACGACTCGCTCGACACATCGTGTGTCGAGCATTTTTCTTTCAGGTATAATTGATTCATGAATACCCGTAAAGTGAGAATTGGGGTCAGGTCCGGAATCCGGAATTTCACGAAACAAAAATACACATCCAGTAGCGCGGTAGCGAAGAGTGTCGTACGCCGGCGGATGTGTATTTTTGGTGACCCCACGGGGAATCGAACCCCGGTTACCAGGATGAAAACCTGATGTCCTAACCATTAGACGATGGGGCCGTCGGGTGATTTGTGGCGGTAGGATATCCGAAATCCATTTTTCCGTCAACATAAAAGCTTCCGCAATCAGTTTTGTCCCGGCCGGGACAGTTTTGATTCCGTCTTTGATAAAAATACAACTCCCCAAATCGAATTGATCAGGGGAGGTTTTGTCTATAAATACAGGTCACTATAAAAATCTGCATTCGTCAATGGTTTGGTGTGGACAGTGCATTAATGTCCCGGTCGGACCACTTTTGATCCCTCCGCTCGCGAGCGGAGGGATTGATTCGGTCGGACCATTTTTGAAACACAAATAAAAATCCCGCCTCACGTGTGGGGCGGGGTGAGCGGCTAGATGCGGCTTCCGGCCTGATCTAGGTGCCGATGACGGTACAGGTGGGGTTGGCGAAGGCGAACTCGCGGTTGACGGTCGAATTGCGCTCGACCAGCACGAGGTTCCAGGACTCGTCGGGCCGCTTGTCACCATCGTTGTAGGGGATGTCGTAGACCCACAGGCGGCTCTCGGTGATCCTCCTGCCATTTGCCTCGACGGGCATCATGGTCGAGATGGGCGCGCGCGCGACGATCTCGCCGATGTCCGTGTCCTCGTAGATGAGGAGCTGATCTGCTTCGCTCGCGGCGACGGCCTGGTCGCTGGTGCGTACCAGCAGCTTGTCCGGATCGATCACGGTGCGCCTGACCAGATGGTTGCGCGGGTTGCCGGCCACCACGTCGAGAACCATGTCGAAGTCCTTCCCGGTCTTCTCCATGGAGTAGATCATGGACAGGAGGTTGATCGGAGCCACGAGCTTGCAGCGGATGGCCGGCTGGTCTAGGCGCTTCTCGTCCTCCAGGACGAGCTCTGCCTTCATGGGGTCGAACGCTTCGGGCGGGCTCCCGGCTTTGGGCTTGGAATGGCTGTTCATCCAGCCCACGAAGAACATGGCGACGAGCGCGATCAGGGTGATCGACGTGGCTGATTTGCGTTGCACGATGCCTCCAAGGTGTGTGTGCCCTCCGTTTCTAACAGGATTTCGAAACTATGTCAATAAATCCGAATCATTCTAAAACCACTTTTGATCCGATCGGACCACTTTTGATATCACAAACAAAAATCCCGCCTCGAGGGTCGGGCGGGTCAGGGGTGCTCACAACCCGGTTGTGGTGAGAGTGGTGCCTCAGTGCGTCACACTGCACAGAGATGCTTTTTATTCGCTGCGAATGGTCGCGGCTTTTTTATTGAACGGGTAATTCACGTTTCCTGCCACCAAATTTAATCGACAATGATGAGTTGAAGAAGGGTTTCTTCTTTTTCAATTAGGGTGAGGGAGCGGTTGTTGTATCGCCAGACGATCTCAGCAACAAATAGCTGCATTCGGTCTCTTCTAATCCCACCAATCATCGCGAGGTGACGCTTCATATATCCCCAAAATCCTTCAATGCTGTTTGTGTGAATGTCTCCACGAACAAACTCACCGGAAGCATGATCGACGTAGTGATGCTCAACACCATACTTCTTCACTGCCCTGTTCATTTTGTACCCGTCGGTATATAGAACGGCATCTGGATTCAGCATCGAGACCATGAACCCAATGACAGTCTCCTCTGAACGACGCGAAACAATCTGAACGGATACCTGTCCGAGATCACGCGAATACACTCCAACAATTGGGGTTTTATCTGTTCCATGACCTCGCTTGCACGGACGTCTGCGAATATGAATACGCTTGTTTTTTCTTTGACCACCAATGAATGTCTCATCGGCCTCGCAGATACCAGAGAACGGCCCTGGCATTGATACATTCATCCGATCACGAATGTGGGACAGCATTTTCTCCACGCGACCTTGTCCAAACCCAGTGACCACCGTAACCTCGAGAATGCTTCGTTGCACCAAAAACACATTAATGACTCTTCGCCACTCTTTCTTTGTCGATCGAATCCCGACGACTGGATACAAGTCTGAACGATATTCTTTCCGACAACGTTTGCATCTTCTTGCGTCTCGACGAAGCTTCCAGGAGCGTGTATACAAACAAGACGGACATGGATTCTTGGACATATCTTTGGTGGCAAACTAATGAATTGTTCTCTCCATGTCCGTTTTAGTTGACAACCAAGCAAAAAACCAGCACATGGCTGGTGGCAAAGCTATGAATTACCCTATGTTAAAAAAAGGCACCTCTTCTAGACGGAAAAAACAGAAAAATAAAGCACCTATGAAAAAACACTTACAGCGCGCATCGATTTTTGTCGTTCTTGCCTTTGTCTTCTCGTTTGCTGCCTTTCAGCCAACGGTTACAGCGGCTCCATCTAACATCAACCTTGATTCATTTGGACTGAATGTGGACGAAATCGCGACGGTCGATGGATCTGGCCAGCAGTCCGGCGCAGGTGTGTTCGGAAACGGACGCGTGGAAGGGTATCCGGAAGGAGCCTGTCTCCCAAGCTTTTTAACCCTCAGCCACTCGGAAGAAGGAAATGCCGATGTGGAAGTTGAAATCGACTACGATTACTACGACAACTCCCTCGAAATCGTCGGAATTGCCGATCTGGAAAACATCACTCCAAACTTTGATGAGACTGAAGTCGGTTCCGTTGATGACCTTAGTGATTTCACTTACGAATTAACAGGACTCTCATCCGGAACATCTCTTATTGAAGGCGGTGGAACCGTAACAACGGAAGTAACAGGACCAACCCAGTCAGGAAATGGCCGATTTATTTCCCGCACCTACACGGTCGTTTTTGAAGACGTCCCAACAGACACGGATGTGTACTACTTTTTCTGTGCGCGACTCGGATTGGACGCCGGTCAATTTTCCGGAGCGAGCATGAGCGTGAACATGGGAAGTGGCGGCGGACAAACCACACCAATCAATGCAGACGATCTTCTCTTGCTCCCAAGCATCACCATTACAAAAGTTGTTGATTCTGGCGATGCCCTTCCAGAAGATTTCTCCTTCTCGGTAAGCCCGGCAGTCAATGGAGAAACTGAATTCAGCATCCCAAGCGAATCGACGAGCGTCACAATCGAAAACGTCTCCCCGAACGGCAACTACACCGTGACGGAAAACGGAGCAGAAGGATATGTTTTCCTCTCTGGAACCGGAACAAACTGTTCGTTCGATGGCGAAACGGCAACAGCAAGTGTTGAAGCAGGAAGCGCGCCAACAAACGCAAGCTGCACATTTACGAACACGGCTCTTCCAACGCTGACGGTAGAAAAAGTCGTTGTGAATAACGATAGCGGAGAAGCTGTGGTTGCCGACTTCGTCCTTTATGTGGACGAAACAACGGTTGTTTCCGGCGAAGCAAACAGCTTTGAACCTGGAACCTACACCGTTTCTGAAGATAATCTCGAAGGATACACGAGTACGTTCAGCGGCGATTGTGACGAAAGCGGTTCGGTTACATTGGCCTACGGCAACGCTCTCACCTGCACCATCACAAACGACGATGACGTCGTTGTTGCAGAACCGGTTGCCAGCCTCACGGTTGTAAAAGTTGTGAATAACGACGCAGGCGGCGAGGCAGCTGTCGGCGATTTTACTCTGTATGTTGACGCAACCGAAGTTCTCTCCGATGAAACGAACGAATTTACCCCTGGCGACTACACTGTTTCCGAGGACAACTTGGAAAACTACGAAGCCGCCTTCTCTGGCGACTGCGGCGCGAACGGAGACATTTCAATGGAAGACGCGGGCGAATACACCTGTACCATCACAAACACCTACGTCGCACCGGAACCGGAAACAGCCGAGTTAACAATCACAAAAGTCGTCGTTGGCGGTGAAGCGAGCGAGCTTTACTACTCGTTCGAAGCGACCGAAGACGTAGAGGACGGCGAAGTGTACGAATTCCCAGAGTCCGGAGATTCACAAGATCTTCCGCTTGGAACCTACGTTGTAACCGAAATCGGACCAACCGAAGACTACACAGCATCGTTTAGCGGCGACTGCAACACGGACGGCGAAGTTGTGCTTGACGAGGCGGACGCATCGTACGAATGTGTGATCACAAATACCTACGAGGGCGACGAAGACGACGGACCCGGTCCGGGACCTGACATTGATCCTCCAACCGTCTCAAGCATCACGGTTGTAAAAATCGTGGTAAATGACGATGGAGGCGAAGCGGAAGTCGGTGATTTCACGCTCTACGTGGACGAAACCGTTGTGGTGTCCGGCGCAGAGACAGCCTTTAGCGCAGGAAACTACGTCGTTTCCGAAGACGGACTCGAAGGTTATGTCGCATCATTTAGCGGAGATTGTGACGCATCTGGCAATATCGAACTCGAAGAAGGAGAAGAATTGACCTGTACAATAACAAATAACGACATCGCAGAAGAAGAAGAGGAGGAAGAAGTGGAAACAACACTCCTGGTCATCACGCTTGTTGACAACGACGACGGCGGAGACTTGGAACCTTGGGAAACGGAAAACCTCTTTACAGACGACGCGGAGTCAGAAACAACGTTCGCCGGAGACAACGACGGCGTGCGCTTCACCCTCTCTGCCGGAACCTTCGAAGTTGAACAAACCAGTTCAGCATCTCGCTACGTCATCACTTACAGCGGCGACTGTTCAGGCACCATCGACGAAGGTGAATCTCTCACTTGCACGATCACCAACACCTACGAGCGCCGCCGAAGTGGTGGTGGAGGTGGAGGTGGTGGCAGCTCAACTCCTCCGCCAACCTCTCTACCGGAATCTGATCCGGAACCGGAGGACACAGGAGACAGTGAAGAACTTCCTCCCCCAACGGGTCAAGTCCTCGGTTTCACGGACGAAATCGACACAAATGATCTTGGAATCGGCGCAGAAGGTTTGACGATTGAGGAATTGCCACGAACCGGAGGATCTTCCTTCCCGCTTCTGTGGATCATCGGGCCCCTCGCCTACTTCCTCGTTCCGCTCACAAAAAAGAAAAACTAACCAAAAAAACAGCCCCAAGCGGGCTGTTTTTGATTGACAAAATCGTTTTTTCCGGCTATGCTCGTTGTTAACTATGAAAAATCACCTTCACTTTATCGCTATTCCCACTTTGGCCATCACGGTCATTGGCGCATTTAATATTGGCGATTTGCGAACCGAGATGTTCTCGTGGTTGATGGGAGACCAGCGAGAAGAAACCGTATCGATTCAGGAAACGGAAACGGTCCTGCCGGCAAACTGGATCTCCATCCCTTCGTTACAAACGGTTGAGGCACCGATTATTTTTGTCCAAGAGGCAGACGAAGAGGTTTTCCAAAACGCTCTGGCGGGCGGTGTCGTCCACTTCCCCGGAACCGCAAAGATCGGAGAATACGGAAACGCCTACATTTTTGGGCACGCCAGCGATTTCCTCTGGGTGAAGGGTGACTATAAACGCGTTTTCGAACCGCTCTACGACATCGACATTGGAGCGGAAATTCTTGTAACGAACGAAAGCGGCCAGGTATTTTCGTACACGGTTATGGAAACGCTCGTTATCGAACCAACCGATTTCCATGTCCTCGACCAATCAAATAACGAAAAGCGCCTTTTGACGCTTCAAACTTCCTATCCACGAAATTCAGCTGCACAACGGTTCATCGTACGTGCGGAATTATTTGAAGAAAGCGACTAAAATCTCTAGAGAACGATCAATGTCGAAAGCAAGAGAAGGACCCCGATCGTGTGAACGAGAACATCATGTCGCTGAACTTCGATCTTTACCGCAACCATCAGGATCATCACGAGCATCAGGACGGCGAGAATCCCGAGGTAAATATTTTCCGCAAGGTCGTCAAACGACACGCTCATGAGAAATTTTGTCACGGGTGAATGTGACGGTTCTTCAACAAGAAAAAGGTCTTGCGGAAGTTGCGATGGCGCAATCACCGCGAGCGGAACGATCACTTCCTCATTGAAACCGGTCGAAGTTACCAGCGCAACTTCCTCGATGCCTTCTGCCTCCTCATCCACCTGGATCGAACCCTGCCATACGCCGGGTTCGTTTTCGGAAAGAGGTGTGAAGGTATTGCCGACCTGGACGCTTGCCGAGGTGGCTGAAACAATAGAAAGTTCCACATCATAGCCCTCGATTGAGGGTGTGAGTTTTATACTTTCCTGGTCAACCGTCGGCTGGGTTGGTTCCTGAACCTCCGGCATCGTCAGAGCCACAGGTTCGGCAGGCGGTTCTGGCGGCTGAATCACTGCAGGAGCGGGTTCGGAAGTAGGCTCCGGCTCAGGTTCTGGAACTGGTTCATCGCCAGCCGCTGCCTGAACGAGCACCTCTTCTTGAAGCGGTTTTCCAAACTCTTGCACGACAAAAATAGTCGAATACCCTTCATATTCACCTTGCCGAATGCCCACACCGACCTCCGTGAAATCTGGATCGAGAATATTGGCCCTGTGCGTGGGACTTGCCATCCATCCACGCTGAACATCTTCTGATTCGAAATAATGCACAGCAAGATTCTCCCCCATCTTTTTATACTCATATCCTGCCGCACGAAGCCACGCACGCGGACCGACGCCGGTTGGGCTCGTGTGGGCAAAATATTGCTTTTGGAGCATGTCTTCCGCCTTCATGGAAGCCGCAGAAGCAAGCCGACTGTCAACCGTGAGCTCGTGAAGTCCGGCTGCCACGCGCGCCGCATTTGTGAGGCTTATCACGTTGTAAGAAGTGATCGCACTGGAATAAATTCCTCCCGCCGGGAGAAGCGCCGGCATGACAAGAACAGCAACTTTTAAAAACACAACGAAAAATCCAATACCAAGCAACCGCTCATGTCGAAGAATGTGCGGATGATGGTCGTTGCCCGCATGCGGGACAAAGTGATTTTTGCACGTCCGGTGGAACCAATGAAAGATCCTCATACTCAGATCATGATACCACAAAACAAGGCGTTTTCCAGTTCTAACCGTTAGAAACTCCACCTTTATGCGTGGAAACCCGACCCACAGGTCGTTTCCAAAAGCGCGCGCACCACCAAGTACGGATCACAATTTGCGGCCGGTCGTCGATCTTCAAGATACCCGGAACGCTTATCCGCGGTTGCCATTGGAATGCGGATCGAGGCACCCCGATCGCTCACGCCGTACTTGAACGTGTGAATGTCGCAGGTTTCGTGCAGACCTGTGAGCCGTTGATCGTTTCCGGCTCCGTACACGCTCATATGCGCAACGTGATTTTTCCCAAGCCGCTGGCAAGCCTCCTCGATAACATGAATGCCTCCAGGATCACGCATCGACTTCGTGCTAAAATTCGTATGCGCTCCTGCACCATTCCAATCCCCTTTCACCGGCTTTGGATCGAGTTTTGCGCTCACACCGAAATCTTCTCCCAATCGATACAAAAGCCAGCGAGCCAGCCAAATCTCGTCGGAAACTTGCAAAGGTGCGAGTGGGCCAATCTGGAATTCCCACTGTCCCGGCATGACTTCCGCGTTAATTCCCGAAATAGATAGACCAGCATCAATACAAGCTTGCATATGCGTCTCGACAAGCGGACGGCCAAAGACTTCGTCCGCACCGACGCCGCAATAATACCCGCCCTGCGGAGCCGGAAACCCGTTATCCGGCCATCCAAGCGGCCGCGTTCCTTCAAAAAGCGTATATTCTTGCTCGATTCCGAACCAGGGATCATGCTCGTCATACAGTTGCGCTGCGTGACGAAGCGCCGCGCGCGTATTGCTTGCATGTACCGATCCGTCGGCGTTAAACACCTCGCACATCACGATCACATTCTCCCCTTCCCGAATCGGATCATGGACGAAATGAACCGGTTTTAGACGACAATCGCTGAAATGCCCCTCAGCCTGCTCCGTACTCGAACCATCAAATCCCCATTCGGGCAAATCCTCCAACCGACGCACCGGCCCGTCGACGATCTTCGATTTGGACCGAAGCTTGGCGGTTGGCTTAGATCCATCGATCCACAAATATTCTGCAATGACTTTTGACATAAGTCAGATGTGATGTAGGGGCCGGTCTACCCGCCCGGCCAAAATCGGCCGTTCGGACGGGTGACCTGCCCAATGAATTACAGAAGACAAAGGCGCCTAACACTAGGCGCCTCCTAAGGAATCATGTTTTGTATTCCAAGGTCTCATATATCCAATGATAACATCAGCACTTGTCTTCGCAAGGTCTCTTTGTGGATAATCATTGGCCGGCGAAAAATTGGCTTTTCCTTGGTATATTCGCTAAAATACCCTCAAACCTAACTCCTGAAATTCAACCACATGTTCACACTTCCCGACCTTCCTTTTGAAAAAACCGCGCTCGAAGGATGGACTTCTGCTGAAACCCTCGATTTCCACCACGGAAAACACCACGCCGGATACGTGACGAAATTAAACGCGGCCACAGAAGGAACCGAATTTGCCGGAAAAGATTTACTCGACGTAATCAACCAAACCCGCGGCGCAAATCCCGCAATTTTCAATCTCGCCGCCCAACACTTCAACCACAGCTTTTTCTGGGAATGTCTTTCCCCAGAAGCAAGTGAGCCAGACGCACGCACTCTCGAACTCATCGAAAGAGATCTAGGCGGACTGGACGCGTTCAAACAAACATTCTCCGACGTCGCGCTCAAACATTTCGGCTCCGGCTGGGCATGGCTTGTGCAGGAACCCGGCGGCAAACTGCTCGTCATCGATTCACACGACGCAAACACTCCTGCCGGAACAGAGACGAAACCCCTGCTCACGCTGGATGTGTGGGAACACGCCTACTACATCGATTACCGCAACGACCGCGCGAAGTTCATCGAAGGATTCTGGGCGCATGTGAATTGGAAGCAAGTTGAATCACAACTCGCCTAAGAAGACTGCTCCTGAAGAAACGAACATCCGCCGAGTGATTCTGTTTTGAATTGTTTTTGATGCCAGTGCTTCTCGTTCATGAAGCATTGACATCGTGTCGTTTGATGTGATAGCCTCTTTTGTCCCTTGCATAAGCAAGGAGCAACTCACGACGCAAGGAAGTTCAGCATGCCCGTCGCAAAAAAGCGCACGAAGCGCTCGCCGTGGTGGATTCCGGCAGGATCGATCTTCGCGCCGATCGCGATACTCGCCTGTTTGATGTTCTACAACTACAACGCCAACGAGGTCATGAGGGCCGAGGTGGCAGAGGAGCAAACCAAGCGCCAAGCGCACGAGGTTGAGGCGGCTCGCGAGGCAGAACGCATGCGAAAAATCGCCTGGGTGCTTCCGGCACCCCCGGCGCGCGAGATCTCCTACAACGGACAAATGCCGGAACCTCCGACGCTCCCGCCAATCCGGTACGTCACCGCGCAAGGTCAGCGCAAGATGACGGGCGAGAGCTTGAGCGAGCGGTTGTTCGTCCTCGTGGATGGGCATCCGGTCGAGGAGATCCGCACCGACATGAACGCGCTGATCAACACGGGCCAGATCATGCTCAGCTGGCAGGCGGAAAAGGGCTTAAGCGCGCGTTTCCTCACGATCACGCCACAGAACGTGGCTTGGATGCAAAGGAAACAGAAGATCGCGTCTGAACAGCCGGTGCTCATGATCAACCCCGACTGGCTTGCCTCGCTCTCGACCGAGAAGGACGTGTTCTCAGCATTGCTGGTGGTCTACCACGAGTTCCAGCACTACAAACAGTGGCTCACGGCTCCCCCGAAGGATCGCTTGATCATGCTCTCCGGCACGACAGGCGGGATCGCAGACAAGTACGGCCTTACGCAGGAAGACGCGTGTAACCATATGTGGCGCGCCGAACGAGAAGCCTACGCCCTCGAGTGCGAGCTCGCGCTCTCGTGGAACCACAAAGATGCGGTCGTGTTCGGAGATTTCTGCGACTACGTCGGAACCAGCGAGTGGGACCACGCGCTATTCATGGTCCTGTACGGCAGCGGACCTCTCTACAGGGAACAATGCGGACGAACCATAGGCAAACTCGCCGGTCATCCCTACCCCGAACTCCTCTAGGATCGCCCCGCGATCCGTCTCTGCGATCTTCTCGCAGGGATTTTTTTCTCCTTAATTGACGTTAAGTCATTTCAAAAAAATCGTAAAAAATGGGGTCAGGTCCGGAATCCGGAATTCTGCTATAATGATCTGGTATGGCGAGGCCTCTTCGCATTGAATATCCTGGCGCACTTTATCATACAAAGCATAGGGGGTCAGGTCCGGAATCCGGAATTCTGTTACACATTTATGAAAAAAATAGCAGCCGTTATTTTAGAGAACGATCAAAATGAGATTCTTTTGTATCTTAGAGATAATAAGCCGGACATACCCTTTCCACACCATTGGGATTTGTTTGGAGGGTATATTGAAGAAGGAGAAACCCCAGAGGAAGCACTCGTGAGAGAAGTGAAAGAAGAGCTTAATTACAACTTGAAAGATTTTCGATTTTTTAAAGAATATGATTGCACTTCAGGTGATGTCCACCCAAATACAAAATATGTGTACGTTGGAAGAATAAACGAACCGATCGAAAATCTTTCGCTTCAAGAAGGTGAACGCCTGAAGTTTTTTTCACACGATGAGATCCCAAACGTTAAATTCGCTAACATACTCAAATCCATAGTGATGGATTATTTGAAAACAACGGATGTTTAAACGTTTACGCAACATCGCATGGCCAGGAAAAATGGGGTCAGGTCCGGAATCCGGAATTTTTCAAAAACGCCCTAGCTTTCGATGCGCGATTTGGTTCGTGCCCCATCCCTTTTCACCCCTGGCCACTTCGATCGTGGCAGTAATTCCGAATTCCGGACCTGACCCCATTTCACATACTTCCCGCAACGGTGCTGAGGGTGGAACCGGCTTGAAAGATAAAGGTTGCATTGGAATCACCGCCACCATCGAGAGTAAGTGCTACCGGAACTCCCATCGTAGAGCCCGAATTATAGACACCCGGCGTCAATACATATCCGGGAAATGCGGCAAAAGAGTCGGTCGTACTGGCGGTAACCGCGAAATCTTGAGGTTGTGTCTCCGCATCATTATACGCAAGACTCACATCAGCTTTTGCAGCCGTAAGTATGCCGGCACTCGTTTGCAGACAGGTTGTATCTGAATCAAATCCACCCGTATATCCGGCGTTGGTGTCATATATTGTTCCGGACACCTGACTACAGGACAATACCGTAATGCCAGTGCCGCCGGTCGGGCTTAATCCGACATGACCGGTAATCACACTAGAATTTGTACCAGAGTCACTGACGGCAGCTCCGGCCAGAACCGCAAAACTACTTGCGGTATCAAGGTCAACCGCGGAAGCCGATCTGACATCTCCGGCTATTCCAACGATCATTGCAATACTCAACAGACCAACGAAGGCCTTGTAACTTTTTTTCTTTTCACAAATTTGTTAAATTAAATCTTAAATACCTTATGACCGACAATACATCGGCTATTAAGGATCGATTACTTTAAACATTTCCTCTATTATACTCCCCCACACATCATTTCACAACGTAAGTTATCCCCGATCAGAAAAACAAGTCCGTCGTCGGTCAGTTCCCCATTTTTTGATATACTGGGGGCATGAAGGATACTGATGCACAAGAGATGAAAAGCCTGGTTGATACTGCACCCGGCTCGTTGCTCATCACCGATCTTGATGGGAAGATTGTTTATGTGAATGAAAAAATGGAAAAAACGACCGGCTTCCCCATTGCCGAAATGATCGGAAACAGACCGGGAAATCTTTGGGGCGGATCCATGAAACCGTCATTTTATCGAGAACTCTGGTCCACTTTGCAAAAAAAAGGAAGTCCGTTTCTAGGTCGGGTATCCAATCGGCGGAAAAGTGGGAGAAGATATGAAGATCGTCTCTTTTTAGCTCCCGTCTTCGACCAAAAAGACACCCTTCGCTACTATTTTGCCGTAACGCCGGATCCACACATTTCTCTCCAAACATTCCAGCGCGAATTCCGCGCCACCGAACGATCCCCTCGCACAGCAGACCAAGCCGCAGCCAAGCTTCTTTCCTGGCTCATGCCCGGCAAGGCGGCCTCGTTGGCACACCAAGCGCACAAACCTCTTTTCGACTTTTTCACCCGAACCCTTGTGCGACCGACAAGGCAGCAGTTTTCTTATCGTGACCAAGACAAAGAGCTCGTTCTGGCTGCGCAAAGCCACCCGGAATCCTTCAACGTTCTTTACGAAAAATACCGAAATGACGTGCTCGCCTATCTTTCTGCCCGATCGCAAACACCTCAGGCAGCCGAAGATTTCACGCAGGAAACCTTCCTGCGCGCCTTTCGTTATTTAGACTCTTACCGGCCGAGCAACGCATCGTATCGAACCTACCTGTTCCGCATTGCACACAACCTTTTGGTAAACTCCTACCGAAAAAAACAAGAATGCTCCCTCGACACCCTCAAAGCCGAGCCCAAAACCCCCTCGGCGCGCATCTGGGACAGTATTGATGTGGAGTTTCTTTGGCAGGCGGATGCCGGGCTTTCCGAAACAGAACGCCGCGCGCTCTTCCTCAAGCACCGAGACGGCCTTTCCGTCCACGAAATTTCCACCATCCTCCAACGCAGCGAAAATGCCGTAAAACTCCTGCTTTCGCGCGGCCGAAAAAAGCTCACGACCTTTTATACATAGCCAACCAGGTGTCGATTGCGCTTCATGACACCTTTTTTATTTCCACGTGTTTAACCTAGTGAAGAGTCTCCCTCTCTTATCACTATTTTTTGCCCCTTATGCCCATTTATAAAATCCAGAAACGCAACGGTGCCGTCGTAGATTTCGACGTCTCAAAAATCGACCAGGCCATCGAAAAAGCCTTGTTGGCAACAGAAAGCGACGCATCCGCTTCCAAATCCATCGCTCTGGACGTGTTCGTCCAATTAGAGGAACTGTTCGGAGAAGCCGTGCCCGGTGTCGAAAACATCCAGGACGTTGTCGAGGACACATTGATCCAATTCGGATACTCCGACGCCGCAAAGGCCTTCATTTTGTACCGTCAAAAACGGGCGGAGTCCCGAGAGTCGAGAGATGTCGTTATCGAAGTGCAAAAAACCGTCTCAGAATATTTGGAGCGAGAAGATTGGCGCGTTCAAGCAAACTCAAATCAGGGATACTCGCTCGGTGGATTGATTTTGAATACAGCGGGAAAAGTCATGGCAAACTACTGGCTTTCAAATGTCTATCCGAAACCGGTTGGCGACGCGCACAGAAATGCCGACATTCACATTCATGACCTCGACATGCTTTCCGGATATTGTGCCGGTTGGAGTTTGCGCATGTTGCTCGAAGAAGGTTTTAACGGAATTCCGGAAAAAATCGAATCCGGCCCGCCAAAGCATCTAAGCTCCGCGGTTTCGCAAATGGTAAATTTCCTCGGGACACTCCAAAATGAATGGGCCGGCGCGCAAGCATTCTCTAGCTTCGACACGTACTTGGCGCCGTTTGTTAAAAAATACAAGCTCGAACTCACCGCAAAACTGAGCGAACAAGGGGTCGCCTTCCCTTCACAAAGCGCGCGAGAGGCATTCATCGAGGGCGAAGCCTACACGTACGTCCTCCAAAATATGCAGTCGTTCGTCTTTAACCTAAACGTCCCGTCGCGCTGGGGCACGCAAACTCCCTTTACCAACATCACGCTCGACTGGGTCTGCCCGGACGACCTCAGAGAAAAGCGCCTTCTGCTTGGCGGAGAAACTTTTGCCTTCACATTCGGCGAGCTGGATAAGGAAATGAAGATGATTAACAGGGCGTTTATCGAGGTTATTACGTCCGGTGACGCAAATGGGCGCGCGTTCACGTTTCCCATTCCGACGTACAACATCGGAAGCGATTTCGACTGGGACGCTCCGGAAACGCTGCCCCTTTTCGAAATGACCGCGAAGTACGGCACGCCCTACTTCCAAAACTTCATCAACTCCGAACTCAATCCGGGCGACGTACGTTCTATGTGTTGTCGGCTTCAGCTTGATTTGAAAGAGTTGAAAAAACGTGGGAACGGTTTGTTTGGCTCAGCAGAAATGACCGGATCCATCGGGGTGGTAACTCTCAGCGCGGCCAGAATCGGCTACCAGAACAAAGGAGATAAAGAGGCCTTTCTTGAACGCATTGACCACCTCATGAATTTGGCCAAAGATTCGCTCGAACTCAAGCGCAAAGAAGTTCAAAAATGGCTCGACTCCGGACTCTTCCCGTACACGCGCCGATACCTCGGAACACTTCGAAATCACTTCTCCACCATCGGCATCAATGGTCTGAATGAGGCTGTCCTCAATTTTACCGACGGAAAAGAAGACATTTCCACGCCAGAAGGACAAGCGTTTGCCACCGAGGTTCTGGAGTTCATGCGCGGTCGGCTTGCGGAGTTCCAGGAGAAAACGGGAAACATGTACAACCTCGAAGCAACGCCCGCCGAGGGAACAACGTACCGTTTTGCCAAAGAAGACCGCAAGCGATTTCCCGGCATCATCCAAGCCGGAACGCCAAGCGCACCCTATTACACCAACTCCTCGCAGCTCCCGGTCGGATTCACCGACGATCTTTTCGAAGCACTCGACCTGCAGGACGATCTGCAAACGAAGTACACCGGCGGAACCGTTTTCCACTGCTACTTATCCGAACGCCCACCTTCTGAGGAAGTCTGCCGCGACCTCGTCCGGAAAATCCTGACGAAGTATCACATGCCCTACATCACGATCACTCCGACATTCTCGATTTGCCCGACGCACGGATACCTCGCAGGAGAACACGATTTCTGCCCAAAATGCGATGAACAGCGCGGAGTGGACGGACCGCGGTTCGATCAGGAATACAGAAAGCAATACAAACAGGTCGCCCTCACCCCCTAAAACCTATTACCTAAACCTATGCCTCCAACCAACTCTCCTGCCACATCAGAAACCCGCCAACGCTGTGAAATCTGGACACGCGTGATGGGCTACCATCGTCCGGTTTCCTACTTTAATACGGGGAAAAAAGCAGAGCATTATTCTCGAAAGCATTTTGAAATCTGCAAAGAGGCCAATATGAGCTTTACCCAGCGGTTTGCCCAAGCGGCGATCGTATGAAACTCAGTGGCATTCAACCATTCACCCTGCTCGACTTCCCCGACCGCACCGCGTGCATCGCGTTTTTGCCAGGCTGCAACTTTCGGTGCGGATACTGTCATAATCCGGAATTCGTGCTTCCTGACATGATCCAGAAAATCCGAGACAGTTTTGTGGATGAAGAAACATTCTTCTCATTCCTTGAAAAGCGAAAAGGAAAACTCGATGGCGTTGTTGTCTCCGGTGGAGAGCCGACCATCTGGCAAGAACTTCCCATGTTCCTGAATAAGATTAAGGAACGGGGCTTCCTCGTAAAGCTCGACACGAACGGGAATAATCCTGCAATGCTCCGATCTCTTTTGGAACTCGGGCTTGTAGATTATGTCGCCATGGACCTCAAAACCGATCCGGAACGCTATCCAGAGGTCGCCGGGGCATGCGCGCGACCGGAAAATATTCGGGAGAGCATTTCCCTCCTTATGCACGCAAACATCCCGAGTGAATTCCGCTGCACACTGATCCAAGAACTCCATCCGAAAGAAACCCTCGAAGCAATGGCGGCAGCCATCCGAGGATCTGAGCGAGTCTATCTCCAGATATTTCGAGCCGGCCACACGCTTGACCCCGCATTCTCGCAATATCACGCATTCTCACAATCAGAGCTCGAAGAAATCCGGATGAATATTTTCGAAGGTTCTGTCAAACATACTTCCATAAGATCGTGATATACTTTGAGCGAAGTTTTGATTTTTAGCATCCGGATCGTATGAAACTTGAACCGCAACAAAAAGCCCTTGGCCTTCTCAGAATTGCCTTGGGTTGGATATTTTTCTGGCCTTTCATAGATAAATTGTTTGGCCTTGGATTCGCAACACAACCGGCAAATGCATGGATTTCTGGCGGCTCGCCAACAACAGGATTCCTTTCGCGTGCAACCGAAGGACCGTTTGCGGATCTATTCCAATCCATCGTAGGACAACCGTGGGTGGACTGGCTTTTCATGATTGGCCTTCTGCTCATCGGACTTTCGCTTCTCTTCGGAATGGGCGTACGGATTGCCGCATACTCGGGTTCAGTCCTGCTCATCCTGATGTGGATGGCCTCGCTCCCCCTTGCACAAAATCCGTTCCTGGACCAGCACATTATTTACATCCTTGCGCTCATTTCCCTTTCGCTCGTCGATTCCGGTGCATGGCTGGGCGTTGGATCTTGGTGGAAGAAACAAAAAATCGTGAAAACGTACCCGATCCTGCGTTAGTGGAAACAACCTGTGCACCCACAAGCGGAGGTTTTGTGTCTTGAAAAAAAATGAAGTCGGTGCTAAGGTGCGTGCGCGCCCCACAATCCCGGAGGGAAAAATGGACGCCAGCAACACCGCAGAAGAGCTCTACAAAGCGCTCAACGAAGCCTACGTGAATGACGACTTCCTGTTCGAGGACGGTTCGCCCGCCTACCTGGCCGGGCTGAACCTGCTCCACGAGATCGAGGCCGGCAAGGTCTCGGACGACCGGCTCGAGGAGATGGTGACGGACGACGACGACATCTACCAGATGACCGTCTTCACGTTCGAGAACTACTTCAGCGCTCGTCTCTCCACGTTCGGCGACCTACCAACAACCGAACAAGACGCACAGCGCGCCGCCTTCGCGAAAGAATTCGACCCCGAGGTCGGACTTCTGAAGATCGCCGAGGAGCTCGCCGTCAATCCGAAGACGTTCCTCAAGCGGATGCGCAAGTACAACCTCATCTGAAGATCGCCAACAGCATCTTCGCCTCGACCTTCGGGCGGGGCTTTTTTCTTTCCCCAAGGTTGACAAAACGAAAAAAATCCGTTGAGATACCTCCCTGTCCCCACTCATGGGACCTGGAGGTGCTCTTTGCTCGCATGGATGCTTCTTTCCCTCGGCATCGCCCACGCGGCCGTGCCTATCGAAGAGCCGGGCGTGCGTGCCATGGCCGAAGCCTTGGCACACATTGACCGAGACTACGACACGGTCGTCGGGGCGCGCTGCGGAAGCGTCCGCAAGCCCAAGCAGCTCGTGTGGATTCTCGCCATTCAATCGGAGATGAACCGAGCCGAGTCCTTTCGCATGCTGAGGATCATCACTCAGCTCAAGACGGACGACGTCTATGTCGACGGCGTACTGCGGAACCATGCCTTCACCAGCGACACGCCCGGCAATCTTCGCGAGGCGCTCATGAGCGGCATCACGGCGCTCGAGCGCGAACGCTACCGACTGATCGATGCCTCCAAACATGTCGCCGGCCAAGCAGGTCGCATCGACAAGGGGTACCGACCGAAAACCAAACCGCAGGAATGGTGTGAGCGCAGCTTCAAGGCCGCTAAGAACTCCATTGCAAAATCGATGATAACCGAAATGGAACATATGTCGGCCATCGGTTCTCTGCAAAAACAGTTCGAAGCAGAACTGGCTAAACTTGCCAAGGAAAAAAAATGATCTCCCCTCGCTGCTGACTCGGCGGGGTTTTTCTATTGAAAAACCCCTAAGCGCAGGCAAAAAAGACACTTATCCACTTTTTTTGCGTGCAAAAATACTCTCGTTCGCGTATAATTTTACTTGTAATTTACGTAACAGATATCGCTATGCCACTCGACAAAGGTAATGCTCCAGGAAGCGTTTGTACTCCAGCAAATCTTCCAGACGACGGAGGTGTTGGTGAAGCAGGTCCAGGCAACCTCAACGAGAACGCTCCGGAATTGGTAGAAGGCTGCCGACCTCCAGAAAACGTTGGTCCACAGGACTAAAAAAACAAGCCACTCGGCATCGAGTGGCTTTTGTTTTACTTGAACAACACCAGCGAGTGTGTCAAGCTGATTTGGTATGTCCAACGATTCGTACGATGAAATTCTCAAGCAATATGTCCCTTTGTTCGATATTGAAAAAAAGGTGCATGTTAAAAACGATACCGGCTGGTTTTTTGATCACGCATTTGAAAACGACACAATCACCATCTCCGTTCCTGCATTTAACGAGAATCGAAATGCCGCGACACTTGTCCACTATCTCGGTCATGCACGTCTCCTTCAAGACGGCTGGCCACGTTTTGTCTATCAAGCCGATTGCACAGAACCTTCGCTTTTAGAATCGTTTTTAAAAATCGATGAGGCAGGACGAATGAACACACTCGCCTACTGGGTCTCCAGAACAGAAGATTCCTTTTTTGACTTTTTCGTTTGGAGGTTTGTGACAGCGAGCGTGGGTCCAGAGTGGCTGAAACGGTTTCTAGCGAGCGTTGCCACACGAGAAACAAGTGATGTCGTACGCAATTTTCGCCTAAAATCCACGGAAGAAACAAAAGACATTGGCCGCATGATTTTCTTCCTTGATTGGTATGCCATGCTCCCGGTACTTGCAGAGATGTACGGACTGAAAGAAGAGCGCAACCGACTTCTTGAACAGTTCGAAGAACTTTCAAAGCAAGATGTTTTCACACAGCGATACCAAACAAAAATTCCAGAGACAGTGCTCTGGGTACGAAATTACTACGAAACATTGCTGAAAGACGTTCCAAATCACCAAGCCTTGCTCGAAAATCGCGAGACGTTTCTCCATGCCTTCAATACGTATTACCGCAAGGTCTGGGAAGGAACGGGACTCGAGATTACGCTCACGTGGACATGGCCTGAGTTAGCTGTGCGTTGATTGAAGCTGTGAAAGCCGATAGAACTCGCCTTTATTCGCGAGCAATTCTTGGTACGTTCCCTGCTCAATAATGGAGCCATTTTTTAGAACGAAAATGCGATCAACAAAGTCTAGCGTATTAAAACGATGCGCGATGATGAGTGAGGTTCTGTTTTTTGATTGCTTTTTGAGCGCTTTTTTTACGGTTTCTTCTGTATCTGCATCGAGTTCTGCCGTGGGTTCATCAAAAATGAAAATATCCGGATTTGTTAAAATGGCTCGAACAATGGAGAGCCGTTGACGCTCGCCGGCAGAAAGCGGACGACCATCCATCCCAAGAACCGTATCATATCCATGATCCAATTGACTAATGAGTCCGTGAATCCCAACAGACCGCGCGGCTTGTTCGAGCTCTTCATTCGTCACACCTTCTTTTCCGAACAAAAGATTCTCCCGAATCGTTCCGGGAAGAAAAAGATTATCCTGCGGAACAACGCCAATGAGAGAACGCAAAGAACTTCTGGCAATTTTTTTCAACGGATTGGAGTCAATGTAAATTTCTCCCTTTTGTGGTTGGTAGAATCGCATTAACAGGCGTGTAAACGTTGTTTTTCCGGATCCACTTTCGCCAACAAGACCGATCGTTTCTCCCGGGGCGATTTCAAGGGTCAAGTTTTTTAGAATGGTTTGATCCGGACGCTCAGGATAAGCAAACGTTACTTGATCGAAAGTAATCTGACCCTTGATTTTTGAAAGCAAAATTTCGCCAGGAATTTGTTCCTCATCCTTTTTAGAAGTAATGAGTTCAAATACTCTTCCTCCGGCAACCAATGCCTCCTGAACCACGGTTGGAGCGTACACAAGAGCAGAGATCGGAGAAAATAACTGTCCGATATATGTGTAGACAGCGATAAGGGCGCCAATCGTAAGTGTGCCGGCGAGAACCGCTTCCGCACCAAGCCACAGAGCGATGAGAACTGCTGCGCTGGAGGTAAGGCCGATAAGAGAAGAAACGAGCATGGCCGTGGAAATAAACCGAATCCGTTGCTTTGCATATTCTTCCCCAAGGAGACGACTTTTCTTTGCCTCAACATTCTCCCGAGAAAACAATTTCACCAAAAGAATATTCGACAACCTTTCCTCGAAAAAATTGAACAGCTTCACGTCCGACTTCATCGTTGCCTCCGCCTCTTTTCGTATTCGTTTAATGTAAAGTCGTTGAACAAAAGCGTAGACTGGGAGAAACGCCAAGGCGAGGAGCCCGAGTCGCCATTCAAAATTCAAAATGATCATCAAAATAATAACGAGCCGGAAGAGATTTACAAAAATACTCTCTCCAACCGTAATGATTCTGTTGAGACTCCGAACGTCACCCATGAGCCGGCGGAGCAAGTCACCAACTTCTTGTTTGTTAAAATAGGCAATGTATTTGTACTGTAGATGTTCGTAGAGGTCTGTCCGAATATCAAAATAAATACTCTGCGTAAACTTGGCGTAGCCCGTACTGTAGAAATAGGAAAACGCAATCGAGATGAGCTTGCTGGCGGCAAAAATGGCAATCAGTATGGGGAGAACTTTGGCCTGCTTTTGAACAAGAACGACGTCAATCAAGTATCGAATAAGGAGCGGATCGATGAGCCCCATCACAACCGTGACGAGGGAAAGCATCGTCAAACCCATCCAAAAAAATTTCCTTTTTCCGACGTAAGCGTAGTGAAACGCCCTTCTGATCACTTCCCAGTTGGTGAGCGTGGTCTCTGGCAGCTGTGGTGTTTCTCTTTCTTTTTTTTCTTTGAATCGCATAGATACAGTCGCCTTTACTGGAAGCATTGTACCACAAAACCCCCCGTTCATCTGAGGATTTTTATCCAAAGCTCACGGGGGGATATCCAAATTGCTATTCGCTGTGTGCAACCAGCTTGAACGCGATCGTGATGAGGTCGTCGATCAAGTTGTTGCCGACGTTGTCGAAGAAGTTGTTCGATCCGTATCGGATATCCCAGAGTGTGCGATCGAATTGCGTGCTGGCTTCTGCAACAAGCGCGCCGTCCTCCATGTAAATGAGAGCCGGGAACGTAATTTCATTGGTGATTCCTTTAATGGTCAAATCGCCCGTCACTGTGTACGCGTGCGACGTTTCCACATCCTCTGCCCGGGCGACTTCCCTAATCTCAAACTCGGCTGTTGGAAACTCCTCCACGTTGAAAAAATCTTCGGACTTGAGGTGACCGATCAACATGGCCGGCGGCTTGTTTCCCATGGTTGTAGGCGTGTCGATGCTCTCCATGTCAAAAGAAAACGATCCGCTCACTGCGCCGTCCTCGGCGACTTCGACGGAACCTTCCGAAACCTTCAACGTCCCTGCCTCTTTGTAATCAACCAGAAGCGGTTTGCGACCTTCCCAGTTCACGACCGTTTCTTCTACCGAAACGGCATATGTGCCTTGGACGGCCGGTTCAGAGCTGTCCTCGGTCTGCCCGTCTGAAACCTCCTCCATCATGGCATCCACGCGCTCATTTTGCATGTCTGCCTGCCGTATGTAAAAGAAAAGGCCGGCGAAAATAATGAGAACCACGACAATCGCAATAAATAATCCATTCTGTTTCATAGGATGTCAGATAAAAATAATCAGCAGCATTTTAACACATTTTTTTGAGAAGACAAGCGAAACGGACGCTGGTACAAAAAGCCAAAACTATTCAACCTGCGCGACAAGTTCCGCGAGCGTTGGGCTGCCCACCCATTTTTTGATCTGATTCCCTTGGCTATCGACTTGTACGAACGTGTGCTGATAATTCACGCCGTACTTCTTCTTGAGCTCACGCTCTGTATCGTAGTCAACTTTAAGGATGGTGACGTTTTCAGGAATGTCGGCAAGGTGAGCGATAATGTCGCGCTCAAGCGCCTGGCAGGTTGGGCACCAGGACGCAAAGAAATACAACACGACGTCTCCTTCATCCGCGAGCGCGAGCCTTTCGGGCACATACGTTTCATAAGAACCGGCATTCGAAAGGTCACCACGAGATTCCGAGTTTACCTGCATGGGCTCCTCAATTTCTAAATCAGAAACAGAAACGTTTGAAGGAACGGGCGACGGACATCCTTGGCCGAGCAGAATAAAGACGGCGAAAATGGGAACAAAAATGGATAGATACTTCATACCTTATCATTTTATCACAACTGCATCTCGAAAACGGGATCACGGAAACAAGAACAATTTAAAGCCAATAATCAGCAAAAAGGCGGCGACTACGAGGCGGAACTTTTTTTCCGGGATGCGGTCGACAAATCGCTCGGCAACCTTCGCACCAAGGTAGGAAATCGGCACGAAAACGAGAAGTCCCCAGAATAAAAGCCCCTCAAGCGAAACGCCGCCGATCAAGTAATTGCCGATTCGCGTCACGTCGACAAAAAATGCGATCGCGCCGGTTGTGAACAGGTACACCGATTTTTTCAAATTGAACGCAGAGAGAAACGCGCCGCGCACAGCCCCACCGATTCCGGAAATGCCGGCGATGAGACCGTAGAACGATCCGCCCACGATCGCCGTTTCTGTGCGCTCCGGAATTTTGAATGTTGGCGTGGCAAACAAGAAAAGCGTGTAGGCGATGAGGATGAGGCCGATGATTCCCGTGAGAACTTCCGAGTTCACATTCAAGACCAAGCTTGATCCGATCCAACTGAAAACGATTCCTGGAATGCCGAAGAGCAAAATGAGCCGCCACTTGATTCCCGACTTGAACAAAAGCATTTTCCAAACGTCGCCGAAGAAGTGGATGGTGCCGACGAACAACAGCGTTTCAAGCGGTGGAAAAAACAACACCAGCACGGGGACCATGAAGCTCGACGTGCCAAAACCCGTCAGCGTTCCGATCGCGCTTGCAATGAATGTGAGGAGAGCAAGCAAGATTAATTGCCATTCCATACAGATAGTCTATCACGATCGTCTCGATCGCGAGAATCCGCTAAAACGATGTCTCCACATGATACTCCATGAAATCGAGAACAGCCTGGTCGACAATAACGTCCTTAGATTGAAACGGTTTTAAGAGCGTGATTCCGTCGAGCTTTGTGCACCGACTGAGCGCCACGTACATTTGTCCATGGGCAAACGCGCCGAATCCGATATCGAGCAGAACTTTATCAAAAGTTTTTCCCTGCGCTTTGTGAATCGTTACGGCCCAGGCGAGCGCAATCGGGTATTGGGAATATGATCCCACCACATCTTCTTCAAAACTGCTGCCGTTGTATTCGTATTCAAACACTTCCCACTTGTACTGCGTTACATCAACTTCTTTTCCGTCTTCAAGTTCGACCTGGAGAATCGGAAATTTGCTGAGTCCATCTTTTTTTATCCGTCTGATTTCACCAAGAGTTCCGTTGACCCAGCGTTTTTGCGGGTCATTCGTTGTGAACATAATGCGCGCACCTTCTTTGACTTTGAGAGTCGGATCAGACGGCATTTTTCGCGTTCCCAAATTGCCACTCGACTGCGCCTTGAGCGTCCACTCTTTTGCTTCCAGCTTCTTCAACTCATGATCATTTCTCTGCGCAGCCATTTTGTTTGTCGTTGTCAGATGGACGATGTAATCAGATTCTTGTGTTGGATCAAAAAACGGGTCGTGATATTTGTTCCAAATTTCTGCATCGTCTCGACCCACATTCCCCGAACGGATATTGTTCAGAAGTTTTACGAAATCACTATCCTTTTGACGATGGACCTTTTGTAGTTCGATAATACTGATCGGTGTGCCGCTCATCACTTCTGAGGAAAAAAAGTACGGAGACGTGTATTCGCTTTCAAATCGATGTTGCTCTTCCCTTCCAACAACCGGCGGCAACTGAAAAAGATCGCCAATAAAAATCATCTGCACGCCGCCAAAGGCTTTGCTTGGTCGGTCTCGATTCAGTCGAAGTGCGCGGTCGACGCAATCGAGCAAATCCGCGCGAACCATAGATATTTCATCGATGATAATTGTGTCGATGTTCTTGAAAAAGTCGAGATTGTCCTCATGAGCTTTGCGAACCAAGCGCGGCTGAATCTTTGGATGGAAGCCGAAGAACGAATGAATCGTTTGTCCTTTGACGTTCAGCGCGGCGACACCCGTTGGCGCGAGCACGACGTGCTTCTTTTTTGTTTTTGATCGAAAATATTTGAGCAATGTGGATTTCCCCGTTCCGGCTCGACCCGTCAAAAAGACATTTTCGCCCGAATGTTCAATCGCATCAAACGCTTTTTTAAATTCATCCGTGATGATAATCCCCTCTTCAAGCGCTGAGGCAGGAACAAATCCTTTTATCGGCACCTTCTTTTTCGGCCATTTTCCTGCCCTGCTGGACTTTTTCTTTTTAATCATAGCCACAGCATTCTATCACAAACCCCGCCTGCCCGGACGACGGATACTCCGTTCGTTCGGGCAGGCCGCCTATCGCTGGCGGGTTTTACTCCTTTTTCCTTTATTCTTGATTCGGTAATTTCCTTTCTGCTTCCTTTGTGCTCACTGGCCGGCTCATGACAAGCGCCTTCACAATGAGCCATCCCAATAATCCATAAATTGCCATGGCAAGAAGCGTGGACCATTCAAAGATATTTTGGCCTGTTTGTGAGATGTTAAACACGTAGAGGAACGGGCTGGCAAACAACCATGTGGCCCCATAAATAAACTGCGTGAAACCTGCCTCCGGATTGGCTCCGAGTAGTTTCAATAAAAAGCGCAGAAGAAGGAACAATTCCAAAATGCCGACGATGTACCAAAGAATTTGAGTCGAACGAAACAATGGTTTAATACGATGCGTGGCCAACTGCTCTTGCTTGAGAGTCCCCTGTGCTTTTGGTATTGGGGCTTGTTCTTCTGGACTTGTTGGAGACGGCATATGGTTTGAACCGACTTATCTTTTGAATAAAGTTGCCAATACTAAATCCACTGAGGGAAAAAGCATGTGCGTGTTGTCCGAACAAACTTAGCGGCGAATGAGTCTTAAAATCGCGAGAAGCACGACCGAACCAACAATGGCCACGATCAAACTCCAGAGATTAAAGCCTGTGACGCCAGCGCCTCCGAAAGCGGAAAACAACCAACCACCGATAAGTGCGCCGACGACACCAACGACGATATTAAGCAAGATACCTTGCCGGGCATCTGAGCCCATAATCATGGAAGCAATCCAGCCCGCGACTCCCCCAAGGAGAATCCAAAGTAAAATATTCATATGTAATTAGTATACTACACCTTGCCTTAACTTAAAACAAAAAACTTTTTCTTATCCCCACCCCACCTCAAAGTCGGGATCTTCTGCGCATTTTGCGCCTCTTCCTTTACGCATATGATAAGTATTCCCTTAGTAATGACAAAAACAGTATATCTGGGATTCGCTTGCAGAGCCAAAAAACTCGACCTTTTGAGCCGAGTTTTTTGATCGTGTTGTTTAGCGTCCGCAGAAGAGTCCGGTCCACCGACAGAAGAGCCCTCCACCAGATGAATTTCCTGCTTGCCTCAGCCTGCCAAACGCATTGCCTTGACCTGGCCTCTTTTCATCTTGACCCTGGGTGACGCGCTTTCCCTTTACCTCGCGGTTGAGATTGGTCGTTTTGTCTTTGTGCTTTAGTTTTATCTCAAGCGAGAAATTCGGTTCCGGCGATTCCATGTCTTCCACTGTCAGCATAAGAGTCGCCGTTTCATTCGCTACAAGCAGCTGCTGGCACTCTCCTTCGTGTACAGCGTATCCGGCAGGAACATGCAAACAGAGATCGATATTCCATTCCGAGTCACTCGTGAAGAGGAACGGATAGAGCTCCACTTCATTTTCCCAGATCACGTAATCCGGTTCGATGATTTCGAGGTACGATCCTTCGACGACCGTTTTCTTTCCGGCTCGGATTGTCACATTTCCGTCTTTATCGATCGCACGAATGACGTCGAGGAACGTGACAGGATTTGCCTGTGCGGCTCCCGGATTCTGCGGAAGTCCCGTGTAAACGGTGTATCCGTCAATGCTTGTCTTCACGATTTTCAAGAGTGGGATATTGTCATTTTCGCCTGTTTCACATCGGCCGTCCGCACCCGTGACGCATCGTGCGACAAGTCCGACCGCTGTTTCGTAGACGTCTCCGTAAAGTAGGCCGTCCGGGCTTGATGTCCACATCGCCTCAAACTGAGGATTGTTGCGGTCGAATACTCGTACCTCTGCGCCTG
>Ga0326597_10000614_pt1 | contig 62194 bp, 58 predicted proteins | sample RVTome_12_FD_203789 | JGI IMG/M metagenome (GOLD analysis project Ga0326597, IMG submission 203789) | Soil microbial communities from uranium-contaminated site in the Upper Colorado River Basin, Wyoming, United States - RVT100D185 | ecosystem: Environmental > Terrestrial > Soil > Contaminated >...
TCAGGAAAAAATGACTTAAACCCATTGTCGATAAACGCGACCGCCTCATGAGGTCGCGCGGCGATATGCCAATCTCCACTTAGGACAATTTCCCCACCAAATCGCTTGAACGTGTCTGCCCAAATTACATCGTCGCCGCCACCAAGACTCCTGACATCAATAAATTCATAACCGTGCTTGCCATACATGGCGTTTAGCACACCAGAAAACCGCGGCGATAGACACGCATCTACCGCGACTTTTTTCATGCCGCAACAGCGCTTTTCTCGCGCCTGATGTCTGTCTCAAACCCCACTGCCTTTTGGACATCCACCGGGAGCAGTTCAAACCACTCGGCAACTGGCACCGGATTCTTATCTTCTGCCAGCCATGCTTCGTAAACTGCCGCAGTCGGTGTGCCGCTGGGCAAAATTGGTTTGCCGTATGCTCGTCTCGGATCAATCAGAATGTCTGGAAAGGATTTAGGACGGGGTGCCCACGTCTTGGCCAGATGGCTCGTCGCATCGAACTCAACGCCACGCTCAATTTGCTCGTGAATTAAGACATAGTGTTCATATTGCCGATTGACCAAGTTCCATAGTCTCGGGTCATCATCTTTTGTGGCTACCGGTTTGTCGGACTCATCTACGAGGATCTTCTTGCCGTCTTTAGATGGGATAAACCGTACTCGATTTGTAGCTAGTGGCTTCTGCAGTCCGAACACCTCTCGGGCCGTAATGAGGGCAGCACGAAGTGTTTGAACACGTACGCCATTTTCTCTGAAATACTCCACGAACTTGACTTCCATCAAGTCATAGAAACTCAACTCTTGTGTTCCGCCAAGCTTTTCGTAATCCCGATTAATTAGAGGTCCACGGCTGCTTGCCTCATATCCGTTTAGCCAGCCGTTAATTCGCCGAATATGGCCAATCTCAATTAGCCGAGCAGCCTCTTGAGACGTATAAAATCCCCGCGCTAGTGGGTTCATGTTTGTGCTCACAAACCCGTTAACGAGTCCCGGTACATTAACCGCTTACCCGCAATTCCAGAAAGCGCGACTTCGGCCCTCCGAACATCACTGATTTCTAGGGAGCTTCGATGGTTGTAACGGAAATCGAACTCGCACAAATACCGCTTCAAATGCTTCTTGCTCACGTGGTGGTAAGCCCCTTTAAGGCCACGCTTGAAGATAGCAAAATACCCCTCTACGACGTTCGTGTGAATATCCCCGCGCACATATTCGCCAATTCCGTGACTGACGACACCGTGATCGGCAAATTCTCGACCAACGAGCGTATATTGGCTAGCTTCGTCCGTCATTAAGCGGCTATCAGAAGCAATCTGATCCTTCAAAATCGGGGCCAAAGTGGTAGCGTTCACAGACGGCACATGGAAGGATCGCACCTTGCCACCGCGTTCGACCAAGGCAAGAACCTTGCTCTTGTGATGATATCCACGGCCCTTCTTGCCCTGGCTGCGAGGCTTGCGCTCGTTTCCGAAAGTCTCATCGGCCTCAACGATCTTGCCGCCGCCGCCTAGCTTGCCGTCAAACCCTTCGCGCATGGCCTCACGGATTCGGTGAGTCATGAACCACGCGGTTTTGTACGTAACACCAAGCATTCTGTGGAGTTGATGGCTGCTGATTCCCTTCTTGCTGGAACACAGCAGATACGTAGCCATGAGCCATTTGGTCAGCGGCACTTTAGACCGCTCGAACACCGTTCCAACCGTTACAGAAAACTGCTTACGGCAGTCCTTGCACTTGTATAGACCTTGACGAGCAGGTCTGACCTTGCCAGCCTTCGTTTTCGTCGGACTAGCAGAAATCTTGTAAGCCGTTCCATCAACGCCGCAATGAGGGCACACCGGTCCGTCAGGCCAGCGTAGGGCCTCCAGATGCTCCCTGGCCTTATCTTCGTCCTGGAAATGCGGGGCAGTTAGATTGCACATAGTAAGCTCCTTTGATGGGGCTTACTGTACATAGTTCCAGTGGGTGTGTCAACTATATAATACGCTTTTTTTTGGTGCGCCAGGCATGGCGCGCAGCGCCGTGACTGGCGCTATCGGCACCCGCGTGGCGGTGGGGCGGTGACTTGGGCGGTGAGAGTCCTGCGCCACGCCCGGCAAGGGGGAGTGGTCGCCGAACGGCAAGGGTGTCCGGAGCGATCCGGGGTCTGCAGGAAGCTGCGGGCAAAGTGTCGGTTCGAGGAACAGGAAGCGGATAGAGGCGAGGTAGTGTGGGTAGGCAGGCCAAGCGATGTGCTGCCCAGTACTTGCACTGAACGCCGCAGCGTAACTCCGCCGGACACAACATGCAGGTCGCGCCCATTGCCGTGGGAGAGCTGCACGCCCGCCATTGGGCTACCGATATCGTAAGGCGTTGGGATGGGCGTGCAGCAGTCAGCAGACGCGGTAGTAGCAGCCCGGCAGCGCTGCTGTGAAGGGCCGACCCTGGAGGCGTGGCGAGTCACGCGTGATCTCTGTCGAGCTTGACCGCAATTTCGGTGACGACCGGGCCGACGACCGCAATGGAGGAAGCGGCACTTTCTCTGGCGCGCTCGATGGGGTCTGCCGGCTCGCGGGCGCCACGATGAACGAAACGAAACTCACTGCGGCGCCCTCGGTCGCGGTTCCAGGAAACGCCGGATACCTGACCCGTACGTCCGGTGGTGTGGGAGGGCGGCGGGCGTAAGCCCGCCCCCTACCCGATATACTCCGTGCGGCTTGACCCCGAAGCTGACTAGCCGCAAGTAGGCGATTGACGCTAGAGTCGGAGACTCCCGTCCGAGCCCGACCCTTCCGCGTGAACACAGCACCTGCAACCGAGTTACCGCCGCGTCTTCGCGACCAGTGGACGCGCGTCAGTGAGCGTCTTAGCGACCCGCTCGTGCGTATCAGCGCGGCCGATACCGCGCTGGCCTCAGCCTTGCCGGGAATCGCGGCGTCTAGCGACTTTGTCGTCGGGGTCATCGTGCGGCACACCGACCGTCTGATCGAGCGGCTTGCAGATACCGAGCCGCTCGAGGCCGAACGACTTGCTGCGGCATTCGATCTGCGCAATAGCGCGAGCGAGGCCGAGGCGATGCGCGCAATGCGGCATGTACGCCAGGTCGAGATGGCGCGTATCGCATGGTTCGACCTGACCGGGGCGATTACGCTCGAGCAGAGTCTCGCCGATCTGTCGTTACTTGCGGATTGCGCGGTCCGCGCAGCTCTCGATTTTGCAGTCGCGGCGCTGGAACCGCGTTACGGGCGCGCCGTGGATGCCCACGGCCGGCCGCTGCCGCTACTCGTACTCGGTATGGGCAAGCTCGGCGGCGGCGAGCTCAATTACTCTTCCGACATCGATCTAGTATTGCTCTACCCCGACGGCGCGAGCATGGCCGGTCGCGAAGCGATGGAAACGGAGGAATACTATCGGCGCTTGGCGCAAATCGTCATCCGGCTTTTGGACGAGCGCACCGAGGACGGGTTCGTGTTTCGCGTCGATACGCGCCTGCGACCGTTTGGATCGAGCGGCCCACTCGTCGTCAGTATGGCGGCTTTCGAGGCGTATCTCGTGCGCCACGGCCGTGACTGGGAACGTTACGCTTACATCAAGGCGCGCATGCTAACTGGCGACGACTTTGCGGAGGAGTTGTTCGGCGAAATTCTGGTTCCATTCGTGTACCGCCGCTACCTCGACTACGGTATTTTCGATGCGTTGCGGCAGATGAAAGCATTGATCAGTAAAGAAGTTGCCAGGCGTGACATGGCTGACAACATCAAGCTCGGGCCTGGCGGGATTCGCGAGATCGAATTTATCGTTCAAGCATTGCAGCTCGTACGCGGCGGCCGGGATCCGCGCCTGCAGGAACGCTCCCTGTTAAAAGTCCTGCCAATCCTTGGCGACGCCGGGCAGCTTAGAGGCACTGCGGTGACGGAGCTCGAGCAGGCCTATCGGTTTCTACGGCGGCTCGAGAATCGCCTGCAAGCGATCGACGATCGCCAGACGCACGAGCTGCCAACGGGCGCACTCAATCGGGCGCGCGCGGCGTACGCGATGGGTGCAGCGGATTGGGCCCAGTTGCACGAGCAGATCAATGCGCAACGCAAGATTGTCGAGAACTGGTTTCGAGAGATGACGCTGGACGGCGGGCGGCATGACGCCGATGCGGCGCCGGCCGCGTCTTGGGAGGCGGCTTGGGAGAGCGGTGATTTCACGGAGGTGCTCGCGGAATCTGGCTGGGACGAGGCCACCCCGCTCGGCAACACGTTAGCCAATCTGAGCCAGAGCTCACTGTACCGGCGGATGGACGAAACCTCCCGGCAACGGCTCGCCGCGGTCATCGCCAGAATCGTCAAGATACTCGCGGCCGTCGCCGAGCCTGCCGTGATACTCGAGCGCGTGCTGCCGGTGCTCCAAGCCATCGGTAGACGCAGTGCCTATCTCTCTTTGCTCAATGAAAACCCGTCGGCGCTCGAGCGACTGCTGACGTTGGCGCGGCAAAGCGAATTTCTCGTGCGTCAAGTCGCGGGTCATCCGATGCTGCTCGATGAACTCCTCGACGCGCGCGTATTGGAAACCCCGCCGAGCCGGGAGGAGCTCGAGAGGATGCTCGAGGAGAGCATGCGCGGAGCGTTACCCGGCGATATCGAATCGCGGCTCGATCATATCCGACAGTTCCAGCGTACGGCTGTGTTTCGAATCGCGATTGCCGATCGATTCGGCAACATGCCGCTCATGAAGGTCAGTGATCGGCTCACCGATACCGCCGAGCTCGTGCTCGAGTACTCGTTGGCGATGGCGCGAGAAGAACTCGTAAACCGGCACGGCCTGCCGATGTGCGGCGCTGCCGGTTCGCGCCGGGAAGCCGGGTTCATCATTGTCGCCTACGGCAAGCTCGGCGGGCTGGAGCTGGGTTACGGATCGGATTTAGACCTCGTGTTTCTGCACGATTCCAGCGGTGAGGATCAAGAAACTGACGGCGCTGCCCCGGTCGATAATATGCGGTTCTTCGCCCGTCTCGCGCAACGGCTCATGCACTACCTCACGACGCAGACGAGCTCGGGCAAGCTTTACGAGGTCGATATGCGCCTGCGGCCGAGTGGCGGCTCCGGGCTCTTGGTCGCGAGCATGGATTCGTTCCGGCGTTACCAGCGCGAACAGGCTTGGGTTTGGGAGCATCAGGCATTGCTGCGCAGCCGGTCGATCGCCGGCAGCGAGCGCGTTCGCGAGGCATTCGAGACGGAGCGTCGCGAGATTCTCATGCATCAGGTCGATCGCACCAAGCTCAAGAGCGAGGTCAAGCGCATGCGTGAGCGAATGCGCGCTGAGCTGTCCGCGAGCAAGCCCGAGCAGTTCGACATCAAGCAGGATTATGGCGGCCTGGCCGACATCGAGTTTCTCGTCGACTATTGGGTGCTCAGCCGGGCTGCGGAGCATCCGGAACTCATCGAGTTTCCCGACAATATCCGGCAACTCGAAGTGCTCGAGCGAACCGGATTCGTTGCGGCCGATCGCTGTCGACGCCTGATCGAGACTTACATCGAATTCCGGGGGCGGCTGCATGAGCTTGCGCTCGACGATCGCGGCCGGGTCGTGGCAGCCGACGAATTTAGCGCGCAGCGTGACTGGGTTCGGAGTATTTGGGACGAAGTATTCGAGACCTAGCAGCCTGTCGGACTTAGGGCATCGTCGCGATTCCCATCCGCCGCAGTAGATGAGCCTAAGTCCGACAGGCTGCTAGCCGGCGGCACGCGCGCCGCACCGCCGGTCGGCCAGGGAGCGGTTATAATCGCGGCCTCGATATCCAGGAGATAGTTCAGTGCGTGAGCGGGCAGGCGAGGTCGACGAAGAATTGGAAGTTGCAAACGCGCAGCAAGTCTATCGCGTCGATCGCTCGATGCTGCCGCTGCATTGCCCACTGCCTGGCACCTACCTGTGGAACTCCCATCCCAAGGTTTATCTGTCAATCGAGCAGACTGGCGAGGCGAAGTGCCCGTATTGCGGCGCGAGCTACGAATTGGATGCTGGCCCAGCGCAGTGAGCTCGGCCGGCTGCGCTGCCGGGCGTCATAGGTCGCCATGATCGTCGTAACCGGCGGCGCCGGCTTCATCGGCAGCAACCTGGTCCGAGGCCTGAACCGCTGTGGCGAGACGGACATTCTCGTCGTGGATGACGTCAACGACGGTCGTAAGCCTCTCAATTTGGCCGCTTGCGAGATCCGCGAATATCAAGACATGCGCGCGTTTCGCTCGGCATTGCGCACCGGCTTGAGCCCAAAGCCGCGCTGCGTATTCCATCAAGGCGCCTGCGCCGTAACGACGGAGTTGGACGGCCGTTACATGATGGATGTGAATTACAGCTACTCCAAGGAAGTGCTCGAGTACTGTCTCGCAGAAAGCATTCCGCTGATTTATGCGTCGTCCGCGGCCGTCTACGGTTCGAGCAGCCGCTTTGTGGAAGATCCAAGCGCGGAACGGCCTCTGAATGTCTACGGCTACTCCAAGCTGTTGTTCGATCAGCACGTGCGGCGCGTCTTGCATTCGGCGACATCGCAAGTCGTGGGCTTGCGCTACTTCAATGTCTATGGACCGGGCGAAGCGCACAAAGGCTCGATGGCGAGCGTCGCATTTCATCTGCACGGCCAAATCGTGGCAGATGGCGAGGCACGGCTATTCGACGGTAGCGGCGGTTATGCTGCTGGCGAACAACGGCGGGACTTCGTTTATGTCGACGACGTCGTGGCAGTCAATCTGTGGTTCCAAGCGCACTCGAATCGTTCGGGAATCTTCAACGTCGGTACCGGAAAAGCCGAATCCTTCAATGCCTTGGCCGATGCGGTAATCGCTTGGCACGGTCGAGGCGAGAAACGTTACATACCGTTTCCGCCGGGTCTCGAGGACTCTTACCAGAGTTTCACCGAAGCGGATATCAGCGCGCTCAGGGCGGCCGGTTATAGCGCGGAGTTCCTGGATGTCGCGGCGGGCGTCAAAGCGTATCTCGACCGCTTGAGCGCGCCGGCGTGAAGGCCCGTAAAAAATGCTTGATCGTCGGGCCGTCTTGGGTCGGTGACATGGTCATGGCGCAGTCGCTTTATAAAGGCCTCGCTGCTAACGACCCGGACATCGAGATTCACGTCCTGGCGCCGGCCTGGTCGCTGCCGATCCTCGCGCGCATGGATGAGGTGAGCCGCGCGATCGAGCTGCCGATCGCACATGGCGAGTTGGGCTTGGCAAAGCGCCGTGCGATCGGCCGAGCGTTGCGTACAGAGGGCTATGCGCAGGCGATTGTGTTGCCGCGGTCGTTCAAAGCGGCCTTGGTGCCATTCTTCGCGCGCGTCCCGATTCGTACCGGGTTTCGCGGCGAATGGCGCTACGGACTGATCAACGACATGCGCCCGTTCGACCCCGACCGCCTCGATCAGACTGTCACGCGATTCGTCTTCTTGGGGCTCGCAGCGAATCAAACGGAGCTGCCGCCAGTGATCGAACCGAGATTGCGTATCGATCCGGCAGCGCAAGCGCGCACGCTCGAGCGCCTAGGCATTACGAACGCGAGCCAGGTCGTCGCGTTAATGCCCGGTGCCGAATACGGTAGCGCGAAGCAGTGGCCCGCCTATAACTATGCGGACCTGGCAGCGCGGTTAGCGCGCGTCGGTGTGGCCGTCTGGATTTTCGGTTCGGAGAATGAACGCGGCCTCGGGGCGGCAATTGCAGACGCAGCTGATCAACAGGGGGTCCGTAACTTTTGCGGCGAGACGCAATTGAACGAGGTCGTCGACTTGCTCGGGCTAGCGCGTGTTGCTGTGACGAATGATTCCGGGCTCATGCATATAGCAGCTGCTGTCGGAACTCACGTGGTCGGCATCTACGGGTCGTCGTCACCGGAGCTGACTCCGCCGTTGACGGCTAAGAAACATATTTTTTACCGCGCTATCGACTGCAGTCCGTGTTTCGAACGCGAATGTCCTTTGGGGCATTTGCTCTGTTTGCGCGAGATCTCCGTCGATGCTGTTTGTAGTACCGTCATTACTGTGCTCGGCAAGCCTCGGCGGGACTCCGCGTCCGCCATGCCGGCCCATGAGGTCCGCTCTGAGCATTGAGCAGAGACGCAACACGCAGATGTTAGACTAGCCCTCCCGGCCCATCGTCTTTGCGTCAATGTCCAAGCCCGAAGTCAAACAAGTCGGTCAATTCACGATGCTGTTCGATCGCGACCAGCTCGATGAGGTGTACACCGACTGGTTCGAGCCGTCCTATTGGCGCGCCCGCGGACGCGTCAGCGGCGCGGCGCCAGGCCGGGGATCTGCAGTCTTCATCAGGCCAGGGGACGAGACCTGGGTGCTACGTCACTATCACCGCGGCGGATTTATGTCGCGGTTCATCAATGACGTTTATTTCTGGCACGGCACCGCGAGCACACGCGCATTCCGGGAATGGCGCTTGCTGGCCGATCTCTATGACAGTGGGCTGCCGGTACCGCGCCCGATCGCTGCGAGAATTTGCCGGACCGGCCTGACGTATACCGCGGACATATTGACCGTCTTCATCGATGCGACCGAGTCGGTCGATGCGATGCTGCACGCTGGGAAATCCCTCGGCGATCAGTGGCAGGTAATCGGCTCGACTCTACGGCGTTTCCACGACCGCGGCGTGCACCACAGCGATCTGAATGTCCGCAATATTCTCGTCAATGCGGCCGGTCGCGTGTTTCTAGTGGATTTTGATAAAGGCCGGTTGCGTAGCCCCGGCGCTTGGCGGCGCGGAAATCTGCAGCGCTTGCAGCGGTCGCTGCGCAAGACCGCGCTGGAAACCGGCGTGCCCTACGATGAAACGGCCTGGCAACGCATCGAAGCGGGTTACTCGGACGGCGAATAAACGTCCGCATAGCCGCTCGGGCGCCCCTTGAACTTCCTGTATGTCCACAGGTATTGGTCGGGGGCAAGCCGGATATAGTCCTCGAGTAGCGCGACGAGACGCTGCGTATCGGCCGCAGCATCCGCAGTTGGAAAATTCGGCAGCGGAGGACCGATGTTGACGACATAGCCGGTGTCGTCCTCGAGTCGTCGGAAGAAATACGGCAATACGACTGCGCCGCTGAGCTGCGCGAGCTTGCTCGTCGCCGTGTTCGTAACAGTTGGTTCGCCGAAGAACGGCAGCATCTCGCTTTGGCTGCCCGTGTAAGTGTGATCGGGCAGGTATGCAACGGCCATATTATCGCGCAGACTTTTGAGTAGCGCGCGGACGTTGTTCTTGTCGATGTGACGCTTGGCGAACCGGCTCCGGCCCTGACGTATCATGACGTCCACCATCTCGTTGCGTTGTGGCCGATACATGCAGGCGCAGTTGTTGCACAGATCCTCGAGGATCGCGCCGCCAGTTTCCAAACACGTAAAATGCGCCATGAACAAGATGACGCCGTTGCCGCGGCCGAGCGCCGCATCGAGATGTTCCCGGCCTTCCACGCGGACGAGCGTCCGCAGCCGACTCAAGGGCGCGTACCAGCCGAGCGCCATTTCACTCAGCGAGGCGCCGTAGGATTCGAACTGCTTGATCAGCAAGTTCCGGCGCTGCTCATCGCCCAACTCCGGAAAACAAATCGCGAGATTACGTTCGGCGGCATGTCGCTGGCGGCCGAGCAGTGGCATCAGGATGCGACCGAGCCGTTTGCCGATCCGAATCTGCCACGCGAACGGCAGTTGCACAGAGAGCCTCAACCAAGCCCATAAACACCAGATCGGCCAGTAGCGCGGTGGCCAGAACCGGCGTAGAGAGTACTTAGCAACATCCTGGCTCACGGAGTGCAAAGTCCGAGGCCGTGGGCATCACTCATGCGTTCGAACTATAGATGTCGGGATAGGGCGGGGGTCTGCCTTTGAAGCGCTTGTGTATCCAACAGTACTGCTCCGGACAAGTGCGCACGTAGTCCTCGAGTGCCTTCATGAGGCGCGCCGTGTCGGCCACGAGGTCACCGCTTGGAAAATTCTCGAGCGGCGCGCCGATTTCCACGACGTAGCCAGAGTTATCGGGAAGCCGGCGGTGGAAATACGTCAAAACTGCCGCACCAGTCGCTGCGGCGATGCGGCTCGTCGCGGTGTTGGTCATGGCTGGAACGCCGAAAAATGGAACCAGCGCACCGTTTTTTCTCGCATAACTTTGGTCGGCGGCATACCAGGCGACGCTGCCGGCGCGCAGGGCTTTGATCATGGCTTTGACGCCGTCCTTCGGATAGAGCTCATCGACGTTGCGTAGCCGGCCCCGCGTCATGAGGACGTTCCACATTTTATCGCGCTGATCACGGTACATTCCGCTTAATTTCGGGCAGAGCGGCTTCAAGGCTGCGAACGGAAACTCTAGTGTGGTGAAATGTGCCGAGAATAATATGACGCCGCGACCCGTACCGATTGCCCGTTGCAAATGCTCCTTCCCGCGAATCGTGACGACCTGACGGATCAGCGTTTCCGAGCCGAGCCAGGCCATGGCCATTTCAGAGACGGCCATGCCGATGGATTCGAAATGCCGGCTGCGCAGCCGTTTACGCTCGTACTCCGATAACTCGGGGAAGCACACCGCTAAATTTTGGTCAGCGACGCGCCGCCGTGGAATCAGTACCGCGCCCAGGCAGCGGCCGAGAACTCGGCCGAGCGCCAGCTGCCATGCCAGTGGCAGCAACACGATTCCGCGCATATACAGGTAGACGACCCACGTAAACCAGTAACGTGGCGTCCAAAATTGCGCTAGGGAATGGTTGTTGACAGGCATCGATACAACAGCGGGACCGCAGTTTGGCGGGCGGAAGGCGAAATCTTAGCAGGTGCCTGATGTCGAATGACACCAGGGGCGGGTGGCGGCAGCCGTGGAGCACGACCTTGAATATCGATCGCGCCGCCCTTATCTCTGGGTACTCGGGTCCAATCGGCGTAGGCAACGGAACGTTCATGAAGAGAATCCTGTTATTCCTCGGCACCAATATCGCGGTGCTCGTAGTCTTGTCCGTCGTTTTGCGGCTTCTGGGTATCGAATCCTTGCTTGCCGAGCGTGGTACCGAACTCGATCTGCGGGCGCTGCTGATTTTTTCCGCTGTGATCGGCTTCTCCGGATCATTGATCTCGCTTGCGATTTCGAAATGGTCGGCGAAGCGGCTCACGGGCGCTCGCGTGATAGAGACGCCGCGCACGGCCGCGGAAAGCTGGTTGCTCAACACGGTCCAGCGGCAGGCACAGCTCGCCGGTATCGGCATGCCCGAGGTCGCGATCTACGATTCCCCGGACATCAATGCGTTCGCGACCGGCGCACGCCGAAACAATGCGCTTGTCGCCGTTAGCACGGGGTTACTCAGCCGCTTACGCGAGGACGAGGTCGAAGCCGTGCTTGGTCATGAGATCAGTCACGTTGCCAACGGCGATATGGTGACGCTCGCTCTGATTCAGGGTGTCGTGAATACGTTCGTTGTGTTCCTCTCGCGCGTCGTCGGTTTCATTGTGGATCGCGCCATATTTCGCACGGAGCGTGGCTATGGCCCCGGTTTCTTTATAGCGAGTATCGTCGCGCAGATTGTGCTTGGAATATTGGCAACGATGATTGTCATGTGGTTCTCGCGCCGGCGCGAATTTCGGGCCGACAAGGGCGGTGCGAAGCTGGCCGGTAAGGACAAGATGATCCGCGCGCTGCAGGGGCTGCAACGCGCCCACGAGCCATCGCAGCTGCCGGGGTCGATGCAGGCATTCGGCATCTCCGCCGGGCGGGGCACCGGCATCAAGCAGTTGTTCATGTCGCACCCTCCGCTCGAGCTCAGAATTGCGGCGCTGGAACGCCTTTAACACTTCGCGCGCACGCATTTGCCATTCACCGCATTGATCTGGCCCGCGCTCATGCATTAGAGTCAGCGCGTGATGCAGACAGCCAAGTGGATCGTCCTAACCGTGTTGCTTGCGCTCGGCGCCGGGCCGGTCGTTGCCGATACCTTAAGCCCGCACTACGAACTCGCCGACTCCGTGTTGGTCGTCAAGTCGGAGCGCAAGCTCTACCTACTCAAAGGTCGCGAAGTACTGCGTAGCTTCGATATCGCGCTCGGACTCATGCCCGAGGGGCCGAAGCGGCGCGAAGGCGACTTCCGAACACCGGAGGGCCGCTACTTCCTAGAGGCCAGAAACCCCAATAGCGACTACTTTCTTGCCTTGAAGATCTCCTACCCGAACCGCGACGACATCCGGCGTGCGCAAGCTGGGGGTGTCGAACCTGGCGGGCAGATCATGATTCACGGCCAGCCGAATGAACCGAAATACAGCGAGAGCCGCTACGAGGGGTGGGACTGGACCGACGGTTGTATTGCCGTATCGAACTCCGACATGGTCGACATCTGGCTCATGACCGAGGAATCGACGCCGATCGAAATCCGGCCCTGAGTGCCGCCGCTTTACTTGCTGCGCTCGTCGAGCGAGCGACACGCAAGCATCCCGCGCGACTGTTTGCGGCACCTCCTAAGCGATGTGTTCGGTTTCCGATCCACGATCAACGCCGCTGGCGGCTTCGCGCCATTAAGTTAAAAAGCCTATAACATCATGTTTTGTAGGTAATTTTATGTAAGCTGATTGTGATCTAGTTCCTCGCGATTACGCACTTAGTCCGGCTAAGATCGAGTTCGATTTCCAAGCGTAGTTCTCAATGCAATGAGCGACGGCAAGAATCATCGGTTTCGACCGCCTCTTTATCACGACGGCGAACCGGCACCGCAAGCGGGCCCCGCGGAGGCGCCATCTGCGCCAGACGAGAAGCAGGGCTGGGAGGCTTATCGCAAGTGGCTATCGCGCGTGAGCATGCAGCCCGCGCGGCGTTCTGCGCGCGACGCTTCGATCTATAGCTGGCACGGTTACAACAGCTGGGCTGACAAGGTTCGGCAGAATTGGAAAGGCGAGGATACTTAGGCCTGTTCTAAACTTCCGTGTGTCGCGGCTGCCATGTGCCCGGCGTATTGCGGGGGACGTCGCGTATCTAGCCAGCGCATGAGATCCTGCCACGCGCCGACATCTTGACGAATCTGCCATTGCGGTAACTCATACACGCCTAATCCCGACTCCGAGCAGCGGACGTAGTTCTGGCTGTCGCGCAAGGTCGCGATTAGCGGAATATCCAGACTCCGAAGAAAACGCATCAGCGACTGCGATACCAGTGTATTGCTCCGGACGCGATTTGCCACGATCCCGATGCGACCTTCCGACCGCCGAATCTTTCCGATCAGCAGTAGGTCGGCGATGCACTTGGCGGCCGCGTGAATGTCGATGTCCGAGGGCATGACCGGCACGAGAATCGCATCGGCGCCACGGGTCATTTCCGGAAGTTCCTGCGCGTCGAGCGCGGCTGGCGTGTCGATGATCAGCGGCGCGCAATCGCTCGGAACGCGCAGCTGCCAACTGCGCGTCACGGCGGCTGAGCGCTCGAAGCCGGCGATGCCGTGCACGCTGGTGCGTTCCTTTGGGCGCTTACCGAGCCAGCGCATGCTCGACCCCTGCGGGTCAAGATCCATAAGCGCGGGACGGTAGCCTGACACGGCGAAGTTCGCAGCGAGGTTGGTCGCCAGGGTGGTCTTTCCCGACCCACCCTTGGGGTTGAGTACGATTATTCGTTTCACAAGTCTTTGCGGCGCTCACAAGCTGACCGAGAGATTAGGTCAACAACTTACTACAGCCAATTACCCAAGTCGCGAACGGTGCCTCGCTTTTGAGTATTCCATCACGGCGGCGAGTCAGCGATCCGCGTACAGTCCGTCGCTCGTCTTCGCAATCGCTAGAGTGCTCGGGAACAAAGCCAACAACATCATGGAAATCATCGCACAATGGCTGGATGATCTCGATGATCTCGTATTTGCGGCGGCGCTAGTGCTTGGGCGCCTAATGCGGCCGTTCCTCGGTCTCGGCCTAGGTTCTGCGAGCACCCTTGTGGCGGTCCAGACCGCCAACGCGCTCGCTGCGTGGATGCCGGCCCTCATCGCGACGGCGCTTGGCGGCCTCGCCGTTTGGGCAGCGGAGCCGATAGCGCTCGAGCGCTCCCAGCTAGGCGACACGCTGACCGTTCCGCTCAGCCATAACGCTTGAAAAGTCCCGGTTGCCCCCCAATGTAGCTTGAGATTCCATGGAACTCAGGCGCGCGCATGACGGTAGACAACGAAGCCAAAACTTTTAGTTTTCAGGCGGAAATCAAGCAGCTTCTGCACCTCATGGTGCACTCTCTTTACAGCAATAAAGAGATCTTCCTGCGCGAGCTAATTTCCAATGCCTCCGATGCCAACGACAAGTTGCGCTTCGAGGTCCTCGCCAAACCCGAATTACTTGCTGAGCAGCCGGAACTCGAGATCCGCATCAGCCTCGACGCCGAGCAGCGGACGCTCACGATCAGCGACAGCGGAATCGGGATGAGCCGTGACGAGATCGTCACTCAGCTCGGCACGATCGCGCACTCTGGGACTGCTCAGTTTCTCGGCCGGCTCAGTGGCGAAGCCAAGCACGACGCTCAGCTCATTGGCCAATTCGGTGTTGGCTTCTACTCGGCGTTCATCGTCGCCGACCAAGTTGAAGTCGTCAGCCGCAAAGCGGGTCTCGGTGCCGGTGACGCCGTGCGCTGGGTATCGGACGGCCAAGGCGAATACACGCTCGAGTCCGCGACTAAGGACGAGCGGGGTACCCGCATCGTGCTCAGGCTCAAGCCCGACGAGCAGGAATTTCTCGAGCCGGCCAGAATCCGCAATCTCATTCACAAATATTCCGATCACATCGCATTTCCTGTGCGCTTGGCCGGTGCCGGAGAGGCGCAGGACTCTGCCGAGGCAGTCAATGAGGCCAAGGCGCTTTGGGCGCGACCGCGCGCGGAGATCAGCGAGGCAGAATATCTCGAATTTTATAAACACATTGCCCATGACTTTTCGGAGCCGCTCCTTTGGAGCCACAACCGTGTCGAAGGCAAGCGCGAATACACGAGCCTCCTGTATATCCCTTCGGTCGCGCCTTTCGATCTATGGAACCGGGAAGCGCCGAAGGGCATCAGGCTATATGTGCGGCGCGTGTTTATCAGCGATGCGGCAACCCAATTTCTGCCGCTCTATCTGCGTTTCGTCCGCGGCGTCGTCGATTCGAGCGACCTGTCTTTGAACGTGTCGCGCGAGTTGCTGCAGCAGGACCCCAACGTCGCGGCGATCAAGAGCGCGCTGACCAAGCGCGTGCTGGATATGCTCGATAAACTGGCGGCCGATCAGCCTGCGAAGTACGCGACATTTTGGAAAGAATTCGGCGTAGTTCTCAAAGAGGGTCTCGCCGAGGACGCTGGGCATCACCGCAAGATCGCCGGTCTGCTGCGCTTCAATACCACGCGCTCCGAAGGCGCCACGCAAGACCGTAGCCTCAAGGACTATCTCGCCGCTATGCCAGCGGAGCAGGAGCAAATCTACTACCTTGTCGCCGAGTCACCGGCCGCCGCGCGCAGCAGCCCGCATCTAGAGGCATTGCGCGAACGGGATTTCGAAGTCTTATTGCTGGCGGATCGTATCGACGAGTGGGTCATGCAGTATCTGCGCGAGTTCGATGATAAGGCGTTCAAGGATGTCTCGCGGGGCACGTTCGATACGATCGACGCAACGGACGGTGCGTCCGTCGATGTAGACATCGATGTAGACAAGGAGCAAAAAGCGCTGCTCAAGCGGGTCAAGCGCGTGCTGCGCGATCAGGTCGATGAGGTTCGAGTCAGTAAACGGCTCAAGGAGTCGGCGTGTTGCCTCGTGCTCGGCGAGAAGGAACTCGGTTATCAGATGCGCGAGATGCTCAAGGCGGCGGGGCACGATGCCCCGAACTCCGCGCCGTCGCTCGAAATTAATGATCGGCATCCGCTCGTGCAGCAACTTGCCGCGGAGGGTGATGAGTCCCGCTTCGAGACGCTCGCGCTGTTACTGCTGGATCAAGCGATGCTGCTCGAAGGTCAACCCGTTGCAGACCCGGCGGCCTTCGTCAAGCGCATGAACGAGCTACTTGAGAATCGTCGCGATCCCGGAACGGCCTGAGGGCTCAAGCCACGGCGTTGCGCGTCACCAGATGTGCTGGAATCAGCACACGCTCCAATGCCTCGAAGCAAAGCTCGACCGCGATCGCCAGCAGCGCCGCCGGAATCGCGCCTTGCAGGATTAGGCGCGTGTCATTGAGGGCCAAGCCGGTGACGATCGGTTCGCCGAGCCCGCCGGCACCGATGAAGGCGGCAAGAGTCGCCGTGCCGATGCTGACAACCGCCGCCAGGCGAATGCCAGCGAGCACATGAGGCAAGGCGAGCGGCAGATAGATCGTCTTGAGCCGCTGCGCCTGCGTCATCCCCAACGCGGTCGCGACGCGCCGCAAGAGCGGATCTATCGTAATCAGGGCGGTAATCGTGTTGCGTACGATTGGCAGCAGTGAGTACAAGAACAGCGCGATGATCGCCGGCACCTGGCCGACTCCTACGAAGGGAATCAACAGCGCTAGCAGCGCGATGGACGGTACCGTTTGCAGCAGCCCGGCCGTATATAAAACGGTTTTCGAAAACGTCGGCGACCGGTAGACGGCCAATGCCAAACTCAAGCCAGCGAGTGTGGCAGCCAGCAGCGCAGTCCCCGTGAGCTTGAGGTGGACGAGCGTATTGCGGACCAAGCTGCTACCCAATCGTGCCCGCGCGCGGGGTGCCGCAGTGCTGAGTCCTCGGTCGGTCAGAAAGCGTGCAGCAACGTCGGCGAAGCTACGGCCGGAGACCACGACCTCAGCATTGAGTTGCCGAATGGCCGACTCATCGAGGTGCCCGGCCAAGGTTTCGAGCACCGCTTTGGCTTCAGGGCGAAGCCCTTGGCGCACGAGCGGCATCGCCATATAGGCCGGAAAAAAGCTGCGATCGTCCGTGAGAATTTGGAGGTCGTAGCGCAAGAGCTCGCCGTCGGTCGAATACGCGTCCGTCACGTCGATCTCCTGTTCGATCAACGCCCGATAAGCAAGGCCGTGCTCGATACCGGAACTGTCTTGGGGCAAGCCGTAGGCGCGCTTGAGCCCAGGCCAGCCATCGGCGCGATCGCGAAACTCGTGGCTGAAGCCCAAGCGCAGCGCGGGATGGTCGCGAAGATCAGACACGCGCTCCAGGTCGAGGCGCTGAGCCAGCGTCGCGGTGACCGCGATGGCATAGGTATTGTCGAAGCCAAACGGAGCTAACGGCTCGAGTCCGAAGGGCAACAGCGCTTCAGCAAGCGCTTGGTGACCGAGTTCGGCTTGCGTCTGCAGTATGACTTCGGAGATCGTGCCGCTGTATTCGGCATAGAGGTCGATCTCGCCGGCGCGCAGCGCTTGGAAGGCGACGAGCGTGCCCGCGAGGCCAAATCGGCGTTCCACGACGTGGCCGCGGTCTTCCAGCAATTGCGCCATGATCTCGCCGAGGACATAGCCTTCGGTGAAGTTCTTGCTGCCGACGACGATTGGCGCTTCTTGACTGGGAAGCCGCAGCGGCAGACAGGCCAGGATGGTCAATAACAGCAGCGAGCTACACCGCATCGTCTTTCCCCAGCAAGTTCTCCACGTAGGTATTCACCGGCGCCGCCAGTACGGTGGTGGTCGCGCCGCGTTGCTCGACCTGGCCTTCGCGCAAGATAACGAGCTCCGAAGCGAGCGTGAGCGCCTCGTGTATGTCGTGAGTGACCAGCACGACGGTCGTGGGCTCGACCTCCAGTAGATGTAGGAAACGCGTGTGGATCTCGCGAGTCGTCAACGTATCGACGCCCGAAAACGGTTCATCTAGCAGCAGTATCTCGGGTTGTAAGTACATCGCCCGGCAAATACCGGCGCGTTGTTGTTGCCCGCCCGAGACTTGGTGCGGGTAGCGATCGGCGAGCTCCGCATCGAGGTCCATGAGTTCCATGAGCTGGTGAGTGCGTGCCGTCAAGCGGTCGGTTTCCCAGCGTTCGATATTCCCCATCAGACTGATGTTGTGTCGGATGGACAGATGCGGAAACAGTGCGGTGCCCTGTACGGCGTAGCCGATCCGTCGGCGTAGCCGATACAAGTCGTGCAGCGGCAGCGGCTGCCCGAACACCGCGACGCGGCCGCGCTCGGGCCGGATCAGGCCGTTGATGATTTGCAGCAGCGTGGATTTACCGCTGCCGCTCGCGCCGACGATCGCGGTTGTCGTGCTCGGCTCGAACGTCATGTTCAATGACGTCAGGACTTCGGTCGTGCCGTAACGTTTACCGACGTCGTGAAGCTCTATAATGCCGCTCATACGGATCTTACGATACCATCGACGGCTGGACCGTTTTAGGTGGATCTCGGTGGGCGCGAGCGCCTGAGGAGTGGGGGATGGCCGCGAACAAAGACCAATCGACTGATGAATTACGCGACCGACTGTCGCCAGAGCAGTATCGAGTGACTCAAGAGGCGGCCACTGAGCGGCCGTTCACGGGGAAATACCACGCGCACGACGGGCGTGGTACGTATCGCTGCGTGTGCTGCGGCAATGAGTTGTTCGCGTCCGCGACCAAGTACGAATCCGGTAGCGGATGGCCCAGTTTTTGGGCACCGGTCGAAGCCGGCGCACTGGCGAGCCGCAAGGACGCTAGCCGCGGACGCGTCCGCGAAGAAGTGCTGTGCGCGAACTGCAACGCCCATCTCGGGCACGTGTTTCCCGACGGTCCCGAACCCACGGGCTTGCGCTACTGCATCAATTCCGCGGCGCTCGATTTCGACGAGGACAGCGGTGAATGACGTCGCGCCATTGCGCTTGCTCGCCGCGTTCGTGCTGGCCCTGTGCGTCACGCTCGCGATGCTGTGGATCGGGCTCGAACTATCCGGTTATACCGAGCGGCAACGGCAGCGCGAGTTGCAGACCCATGCAGTGAGCCTGGCGAGCGAATTTGAACGCCGGGCGTTCGGCGAGTTTTTGGAGCCGTCGATCGGCCCCTCGCCGATGCTTGCACCGCTGGCCGAGATCGAGCCGCTGGATTTGTCCCGTGATGTGCGCGGCATCGTGCGGCTCGACGTCCGCATCGACGCAGCCGGCGCTGTCGTCGACGTGCATGTGATCGATGCCGTACCGGCGGGAATTTACGAACGCCAGGCCATCGCGCAAGTAAAGACGCGCAGGTACCCGCCGGAGATCGTCGACGGTCAGGCGGTCCCAGGCAGACGCTTGGAGATCGTCGGCTTCAAACTCACGGCAGCTGAGCGCGCGGCATCTGCGGGCCGCTGACCCCGGCTGTCGGTGATGAGCAGCGTGTCCCCGCGAGAGGAATTGCTTCTGCCCGGCCCAACCGGCGGGCTCGAAGCATTGCTCGACCTGCCGGCTGCCGAGCCACCACGTGGTATCGCGCTCATCTGCCACCCGCATCCGCAGCACGGTGGCACGATGCACAACAAGGTGGCGTACATGCTTGCGCGAAGCTTCGTTGGGCTCGGCGTCGCGACGCTGCGCTTTAATTTTCGCGGCGTGGGCGCCTCGCAAGGTAGCTTTGACGACGGGGTCGGGGAGACTGACGATGCGATTGCGATGGCGGCTTGGCTGCGCGCCCGCTGGCCGGGGGCGCCGTTCTACTTGGGCGGATTCTCCTTCGGCGCCGCGGTGGCCGTTCGCGCAGCCGCCAGCATTGAGCCCGCGGCGCTCGTGACGGTGGCGCTGCCGGTGAGCCGGCTCAATGGCGCCACGGCCGCGTTGGCGCAGCCGTGGTTGTTGATTCACGGATCGGAGGATGAACTCATCGAGCTCGACACGCTCATCGCCTGGCTCAACCAGCTTGAACCCGGACCCGTGCTCGACGTCGTCACCGGCGCCGATCATTTTTTTCATGGCAAGTTGGGCGAACTGCGGTCCGCCGTCGAGCAGTTCTTCGAGCCGCTCGTGACGGCGACGGCCGAGTAGCGCTCGTTACCCGAGGCGATCCCCATGCTGAAGAATTTGCGCGACATCTTGAACCGGGCTCTGAGTAATGCGGAGCAAGATACTGTCGAAGGGCGCGAACACGCGCTGCGCTTGGCGACGGCGACCTTGCTCGTCGAGGTCATGCGTGCTGATTACAAAGAGGACGTGACCGAAAACAAAGTCATGTTCGAGCAGCTCAAGCGATTCTTCGAATTGACTGAAGATGAAGCGAGCTTGCTGATCGAAGACGCCAAGAAAAAAGCCGACCACGCCGTCTCGCTGCAGGCCTTCACGCGCCTATTGCACGAGCGATTGACCCTGACCGAGAAGCATCTCGTAATCGAAATGCTATGGCGCGTAGCTATGGCGGACGATGAGTTGGACAAACATGAGGACTACGTCGTAAGAAAGGTCGCGGATCTGCTCTATATCTCGCACAAGGACCTGATTCGGATCCGCAACGTCGTGCGCGAGTTCGGTTGAGCTAGGAGCCTGTCGGACTCAGGATCATCTACTGCGGCGAATGGGCATCGGTCCATATTTCCGATCGTCCTCGTTGAATAGTCACCACTATTCGCCTCGGACGATCGAAAATCTGTCCTCGATGCCCACGCGCCTCGCTACGATGCCCTGAGTCCGACAGGCTCCTAGGCGCCATCAATCGACGTAGAACTGCCTCTGATACCGGACTGACAGTGGTTCTGCGGCTTCGTCGAGGTTCACATCGATCGTGAATATCAGCGTCTCCTCGTTGGCGATTGCCATCTCACTGATATAGTAGACCGCATCGTTTTCACGAATCTCTCGCACCGTCAGATTCTTTGGTTGGCCTGCGAGATTTACCGCGGAAACGACGACACGTCCCGGCACCGACCGTCCAAGCGTGCCGGTCTCTTTGCGGATGATGCTGACATTGAGCAGCACGTGCGAGTTGCTGCGTACGATCCCGTATTGGCGCGCGATCGCTGATGTTAGCTGATTCGTCGTGACGGCATTGAAGTGCAGCGCGTATTCGCCGAAATCGCGAACGTTCTCGGTTGCGGGGAGCACCGGTTGGCGACTACGGGATACGGCGGCTTGCTCACAGCTGGCGACGGCGAAAATCGAGACTAATGCGAGTAGCTGCAGGGCTCTGTTCATCGGCGTTCTTCGGTTCGCCAGCCTGCCCGCAGGATCGATTCGGTTGGAGTCGGCGAATTCAGCTCAGGTACGCCGGCAACGGCAACGCAATCCGCGCGGCCTGCAGCAGGATGAGTACGAGCAACGGTGACAAATCCAGTCCACCCAGAGGCGGTAGCAGGCGTCGCGCCGGACCCAGCAGCGGCTCGTTGAGGTCGGCGAGCATTCCGGCAACCGGGTTGTATCCCGGCGCGGAAAGCCAACTCATGAGGACATAAATAAAGATGCTGACCGTATAGAACCACAGTGCGAGGCTGACCACGCGCAGGATGACGAGTAACATGAATTCGCCGCCCGACACGCTGGATGGAATGAAGAACAACAACGACCAAGTCAAGGCGGCCTCGAGTGCGAGTAGCACGACAAGCGTCGCGAGATCGGTGTTACCCGCCGCCGGTATGATGCGCCTGAGCGGCACCACCAGCGGGTTGGTCACCTTGACCACGGCTTGCGCGAGCGGATTATAGAAATCTGCTCGAACCCATTGCATGATGAACCGCAAAAGAAACGTCAGGAGGTAGAGATCTCCAAGGGTTCGAATCAGAAATACCAGCGCAGGTCTTGCCTCAATCATCGATCGTCATTGCCTCGTAACTACGCTGTGAAAGATAGCATGGCTGCTCGCCCGCATTCTGCGCCTCAGCGTGGGCCGAAGATCGCCGTGCCGATGCGGACCATGGTGCTACCGTTCTGAATCGCGGCCTCCAGATCGCCCGACATCCCCATGGATAAGGTATCGAGCGGATAGCCGGCCGCGACAAGCGAGGACTTGAGCTCGCGCAGTTGCCGGAACGCCGCCCCGGTCGTCGTGAGGTCGGCGTCGAGCGGCGGCACGGTCATGAGTCCGCGCAAACGCAATCGCGGCAGTTCTTTGAGAGCTGCCGCGAGAGCGAGCACCTCGTCGGTCGCGACGCCGCCTTTTTGGGGCTCGCCGGCCAGATTGACCTGTATGCAAATCTCCAGAGGCGCGGCGTAATGAGGGCGCTGGGCGTCGAGTTTCTGCGCCGTTTTGAACCGATCGACAGTATGAACCCAATCGAAGTAGCGCGCGATCGCTTTGGTCTTATTCGACTGTATCCGGCCGATGAAATGCCAGCGGATACCGGGCAGCTCGATCGCGGTGATCTTGCTGACCGCCTCCTGGACGACGTTCTCGCCGAAGTCGCGCTGCCCCGCCGCATGGGCGGCCGCAATCGCGGTTGCCGCTTGTTTCTTGCTCACTGCCACTATCGTGATATCTTCGGTGCGACGCCCTGCGACGGACGCAGCAGTTTCGACCCGCCGGCGAACCTGGGCGAGGTGGTCCGTGATTTGAGTCACGCTTTGGTCGCGGCTGTTGGCTATACTATCCATGTTCTGCCGAGCTCTGTTGTTGGGGCGTGGCTCAAAGATGTAGAGGGAGCCAAATGGCCGCCGTAGACATCGCTCAACTACTCGCTTTCGCCGTCAAGAACAATGCATCCGATCTGCATCTGTCTGCCGGTGTTCCGCCGATCATTCGGGTCGACGGAGATGTCAAACGAATCAATATGCCAGCACTGAAGCACAAGGAAGTGCACAGTATGGTATACGACATCATGAACGACAAACAGCGGAAGGATTTCGAGGAATTCTTCGAGACTGATTTCTCGTTTGAAATACCCAAGTTGGCGCGCTTCCGCGTCAATGCGTTTAATCAGAATCGCGGCTGCGCTGCCGTGTTCAGAACCATTCCATCAGAAATACTGACGCTCGACGATCTCGGCGCCCCGCGTATCTTCAAAGACATCTCGATGCACCCCCGTGGCCTCGTGCTCGTCACGGGCCCGACCGGCTCGGGTAAATCGACGACGCTCGCCGCCATGGTCGACTACGTCAATGACAACAAGCCGGACCACATCATTACGATCGAAGATCCGATCGAGTTCGTTCACGAAAGTAAGAAATCGCTGATCAACCAGCGCGAGGTCCATCGCGATACGCTCGGGTTCAGCGAAGCCCTGCGCTCGGCATTACGCGAGGACCCGGACGTCATTCTTGTCGGCGAAATGCGCGATCTGGAGACGATACGTTTGGCACTAACGGCTGCCGAAACGGGCCACTTAGTGTTCGGCACGTTACATACGAGTTCGGCCGCCAAAACGATCGACCGTGTCGTGGACGTCTTCCCAGCCGCAGAGAAGGAGATGGTACGAAGTATGTTGTCCGAGTCGTTGCGTGCTGTAATCTCGCAAACGTTGCTCAAGCGTAACGGCGGCGGACGTATCGCCGCGCATGAAATTATGATCGGCTCGCCCGCAATTCGAAATTTGATCCGTGAAGGCAAGATCGCGCAGATGTATTCCGCGATTCAGACTGGCCAGGCGCTGGGCATGCAGACCTTGGATCAAAATTTGCAGGAGCTGATGAAGAAGGGCCTGATTTCCAAGGAAGAGGCTCGGTTCAAGGCGGCGAATAAGGAAAATTTCTAGTGTCGCCAGTCGACAGATAGGAGCGTACCGAGATGGAACGCGACCAAGCCGTAAGGCTGACACAGAATCTGCTGAAGAAGATGGTCGAGCAAAATGGCTCGGACCTGTTCATTACCGCAGGATTTCCGCCGGCCATCAAAATCGACGGCGCCATAAAGCCGTACGCCGATCGCCCGCTGACGCCGGAACAAAGCTCATTGATTGTGCGTTCGATCATGAACGATCGCCAGTCGAAAGAATTCGACGCGACCAAGGAATGCAATTTCGCAATCGCGCCACAGGGTATAGGCCGCTTTCGCGTTAGTGCATTTGTCGCCCAAGGCTATATCGGCGCAGTCTTGCGAACGATCGTCACCAAGATCCCAAGTTTCGAAGATTTAGAGCTGCCCGAGCAACTCAAAGACGTCGCAATGACCAAGCGCGGATTGTGTCTCGTGGTCGGCGGTACGGGCTCGGGTAAGTCGACAACGCTCGCCGCGATGATCGGCCACCGCAACGAAAACTCCCAAGGTCATATCATTACGATCGAAGATCCCGTCGAGTACATGCACCCGCACAAAGGTTGTGTCGTCACGCATCGGGAGGTCGGCGTGGACACGCAGAACTGGCACAATGCGCTCAAGAATACGCTGCGGCAGGCGCCGGACGTCATTATGATCGGTGAGATCCGCGATCAGGAGACGATGCAGTACGGCATCCAGTTCGCCGAAACCGGGCATCTATGCGTTGCGACCTTGCATGCCAACAGCGCCAACCAGGCGCTCGACCGCATCATCAATTTTTTCCCGGAGGAGCGGCGGCATCAACTGCTCATGGACTTGTCGCTGAATATCCGCGCGATGATCTCGCAGCGCCTGATACTGCGAGAGAACGGCATGGGACGCATCGCCGCCATGGAAATCATGCTCGCTTCCCCGCTGATCAGCGATTTGATCTTCCGCGGCGAAGTTGCGCAGATCAAGGAGATCATGGCCAAGTCCAACCGCTTGGGCATGCAGACCTTCGATCAAGCGCTATTCAGGCTGTATGAGGATGGCACGATCTCTTATGAGGAAGCCCTGCGAAACGCCGATTCGAAGAATGAGTTGCGCCTGAAGATCAAGCTCGAGAGCAAGCGCGAAGAAAGTTCCGCAAAGGAGCACGCGGAAAGCCTCGTCCTGATCGAAGAGGATCGCAAGGGCGTAAGGCTCTAGCTTGTGGCTCTGAAGAAGCCGATTTGACGCGATGAACGTCAAGCCTCTCTTTAAACTCATGGTCGACAAAAAGGCGTCGGACCTTTTTTTTACGACCAACGCCCCGGTGATGATCAAGATTGACGGCAAAATCATGCCGGTCAATAAGATGGAGCTCACGCCGAAAATGGTGCGCCAAGCCGCACTAGAGCTCATGAATGAAAGCCAGCTCGAGGAATTTACGCGCAATCTCGAAATCGATTTCGCCGTTTCGGAGTCCGGCCTAGGGCGCTTCCGCGTGAATATCTTCCATCAGCGCGGCAACGTCGCAATGGTGCTGCGCTTTGTAACACCGAATCTGCCCACGCTCGAAGAGCTTGGGATGCCTGAAGGGCTCAAGGATCTCGTCATGTTACGCCGCGGACTCATACTGGTGGTCGGCGCGGCAGGCTCGGGCAAGTCGACGACGATCGCGGCCATGATCAATTATCGCAATGAAAATACCGCGTCACATATCGTCACGATCGAGGACCCGATCGAATTTTTACATACGAATAAGAAATCGATCGTCAATCAACGCGAGATCGGGCTCGATACAAAGTCTTACGCGCGAGCCTTGCGCAGTGCGATGCGCGAAGCCCCGGATGTCATTCTAATTGGCGAGATCCGCGACCGCGAAACGATGCAGGCCGCGATCGATTTAGCCGGCACCGGACATCTAGCGATCGCGACCTTGCACGCCAACAACGCGCCCGAGACCCTCGATCGGATCATTAATATGTATCCGAGCGAACAACATGCGCAGGTATTCATGGACTTGGCGCATTACATTCGGGCGATCATTTCCCAGCGCCTGGTCCGAAGCAAAGAGGGCAGCCGTGCCGCAGCCGTCGAGCTCATGATCAATACGGCCCACATTTCCGAGCTCATCCTCAAGGGCGACATCAGCTCCGTCAAAGAAGCCTTCAAGCAGACCAATGAGCCCGGTATGCAGGATTTCGATCGAGCGCTACTGCAACTCTATAGTAAAGGCGTGATCAGCATGGAAGAGGCGCTCGCCAATGCGGATTCGCGCGCGGATCTAGAAGCGAAGATCAACTTCGGCTAGGCGGCGCTACTGCAGGATCGGGCAAACGCGCTCAGGCGGCGCAATTCTGTGTTGAGTACCGGCTCGCAATGCTCATGTACGGATGTGTACACTGCGCTTGCTCGCCGATGCTCACCTTGCCTTGCACACGCCGGGGCGCTCTTTAGTAGTCCGTTAGGCGGGGTAGAGTTCGTGCGCGTCGAACACGGGTCCGTCAACGCAGACGCGTTTCATGACGACTCCGTCGCGCGTATTCAGGGGCACGATGCAGCCGGCACAGCCGCCCACACCGCAGGCCATAAATTCCTCGACGGCCAGCTGACACGGTAGACCGTACTCTCGAGCGGTGGCTGCGGTGGCTGCGAGCATTCCATGCGGACCGCAGCCGACCATTTGTACCGTTGCCAACGCGTCGGACGGCAGCGAGTCGAGCCACGCACGCGCGAGATCGGTTACGAAGCCAGGGTAGCAGCCGTCGAGGCCGGCACGGCTCGCGAGCGCGGAAGGTATACCCCATTGTTCGAGCTGAGCAACGCCGAACCGGGCGGTCTTTGGCAGTCCCGCAATTGCCTGCCGCGCGGCTGTCAGCTCGAACGGGAACGGTACTTCCGAGCCCATGAGCACGATCAGCTCGAAGCGATCATCGCCACGTAATCGTTCAGCGAGAAAATGTACGGGCGGGATGCCGACGCCGCCGGCCACCGCGAGCAGTAACGGCCGGTTTGGATCTGGTTCGAAGCCGTGACCGATTGGCCCGAGGACGCTCACCGTCTCCTGCGGTACGCGGGCGGCCAGCCGTGCGAGCCCAGCGCCAATGGGCTTATATAGAAAATCGACCCAACCCGCTTCGGCATGCGCGCGCATGATCGACAGCGGCCGGCGCATCGGAATGAGCGGGTCGCAGGTCAGATGTGCAAACGATCCAGGCTGTGCGCGGGCGGCGCAGCGCGGGGCGTGGATACGCAGTAGATATTGGTTGCCCGCGTAAGCCTGTTGCGAGACAATCCGGCCGTCTTCGAGGCAGATTGTCCCGCGCTGGCTGTTAGCGCTCACGATGTGCCGCCGCGCGCGCCGAGCAGGTGCTCGTGGACGAGCGCCAGCACAGCCATGCGCACGGCCAGCCCGTTGGTGACCTGTTCTTGAATCACCGAGCGCGGCCCGTCGGCCAGAGTGCCTTCGATCTCGACGCCGCGATTCATCGGTCCAGGGTGCATGACGATGGCGTCGGGCTTGGCGATTCGTAAACACTCTTCCGTGAGCCCGTAGCGGCGGAAGTATTCTTGCGGATCGGGCATATTGCCGAGCTGTGCGAAGCGCTCTTTTTGGATCCGCAGCGCCATGACGACATCCGCATCGCGGATTCCGTCTTCCAGGCGCTCATAGCTGCGTGTGCCGGGGAATTCTTCATCCGGCAGCAACTCCGGCGGCCCGACCAGCCGGAGCTCGCCGATGTCGAGTTTCGTCAACGCCTCCGTTGCCGAGCGCGCGACGCGGGAGTGTTTGATATCGCCGACGATCGCTACGCAAAGTTTGCTGAGATCGCCTTTGTGGCGCTGGATCGTCATGAGATCCAACAGCCCCTGCGTTGGATGGGAGACCTCGGATTCACCGGCGTTGAGCACCGCCACGTGCGGCGCAACGCGTTTGGCGATACGTTCGGGGACGCCGGTGCTGGCGTCACGGACGACGAAGATATCGACTTGCATTGCCTGCAGCGTATAAATCGTGTCGATGAGGCTTTCACCTTTCGCGCGCGAGGACATATTGACATCCAAATTGAGGACGTCGGCGCTGAGCCGCTTGGCTGCTAGTTCGAATGAAGCGCGCGTGCGCGTACTCGCCTCGAAGAATAGATTCGCAACGGTGTGACCCCGTAGTATCGTGTCGCGGGGCGGCGGTTGACCGATCGGCGTGAGGTACCGGGAAGCGCGCTCGATAATCGCTTCGATTTGCGCCCGGCTTAAGTCTGCTAATGTGATCAGATGCCGGAGTTGGCCTTGGCTATTGATCTGCTCGACACTCATTGTGCTCTTCTCTCAGCCACTGTTCGGCAATTAGACACGCTGCGTGGCTATCGACACGCCCTTTTCGCAGCCGCTTCGGCAACGTGCCATCTCGGCGCGCCATGATAAGTTCTGAATAGGCCGCCCGGGAAGTTAGGGTTTCATCGACGCTCGTGACCGGTAGCCCGTAGCGCTGCGCGAGGGCGGCTGCGAAACGCGTCGCGGCGGTCGCGATGACCGGCGCTGCGTCCGGATCCGGCAGACCCACGAGAATCCGGGCAGGATGCCACTCCTCGACGAGCGTATCGATTCGATCCCAGGGAATCGTCTTGGCGACCTCGAGCGTCGCGAGTGGGGAGGCAGTGACGGTGCGACGGTTGGCGCTTGCGACTCCAATACGGCGAAGCCCAAAGTCGAATGCAAGCAGGATCTCCGTCTCGGGGCTCGCCATTACGTGGCGCGCGACTCAGGCGTGTCCGGCATAGCTCGTGAGTTGGCTGATATTGACACCGAGTAGACCGGCAGCGGCCGCCCAGCGCTGATCGAACGGCGTGTCGAAGATGATGTCAGGGGATGCCGGTACGCTCAACCAAGCGTTGGCAGCCATCTCGGCTTCCAGCTGCCCGGCTTCCCAGCCGGCGTAACCGAGTGCGACGACGCTCGGCCAGGGGCCTCGGCCGCTCGCCATTGCGCGCAGAATGTCCTGTGAGATTGTGACTTTAATGGCAGCATCGGTATCGAGGGTCGAGTCGAACGGCTGTTCGGCCTGGTGCAGGACAAAGCCCATGCTCGTTTGCACGGGGCCGCCGCCGAGCACAGCCTGCTCCGCCTGACGTTGGTCGAGGATCTCGAAATCGAGCTGCTCGAAAACCTCGGCTACCTGCATGTCGAGCGGCCGATTGACGATGATGCCTAATGCACCCTCGTGGTTATGTTTGCACAGATACGTGACCGTGCCGTCGAAGTTGGGGTCACTCATGGACGGCATAGCGATCAGAAAATGGTCTTGCAGCGTTTTCATCGGCAGTATTGGCTCAGCGCGTGCCCCTAGTGTAGCTCAGTTGACTCGACCGGATCGGATTGGTTCCTAACCCGCGCGCAGGAGTGCGGTACGCGGTTACGGTTCGCCTGGGATTACGTCGCCGCCAAAATCCCACTCGTAGGCGAAGCGCAGCACTTCATATTCGGCGCGAACGGCATCGGGCAGTGGCTCGAAGGGCGCCGCCGAACGCAAGATCGTCAAGGCCGCCTGATCGAGCGCCGAATTGCCGGACGACCGTCGCACAACGATGGCCTCGAGGCGGCCGTCGGCGTCGATGGTGACCTCGAGCGTCGGGTTGTTGGTGAATCCCCGCGAGCGCGCCTGAGTAGGAAAATTCAGCGTGCCGATGCGCTCGACGCGTTGCCGCCAGCCATCAAGGTAGGTCGCGAGCGCCGCTTCGCGCGTACTCGGACTAGCCAGCCCTTCCGAACGCTCGGATTCGGGGTTCTGGGCCGTCAAATCGAGCTCGGCCGCGAGCGTTTGTTCGGCATCGCGAGACAGCAGGTTTGCGGCCCGGCGGGCTTCTTCGGCTGGCGCCTCGGTCGTATCGAGGATTGCTTGGAGCTGCATTGCCGCCGGGTTGCGGGTGACGAGCCGGTCGGCGCTCGGCAGGGGCTCACGGGGTGTGCCGTCATCCAGGTCGGCACCGCGCGCGTCGCCCTGTTGCGTGATCAGGTGGTCCGCCGCGAGCGTCGTGGTCGGTCGCTCTGCGGGCGCTGCGCCGCCGCCGCCAGTCTGACTGCGCTGTGCAAGGTACACAGCGTCGTCCGGAACCGCTTGGCGAATCGGGCTTTCTTGAACCAACGTGACCCGCAGCGTTGGAATGACATCGCTATCGGTTATCGGACTCACCGTGAATGTCACGCCGAGAATCACGATGCCGTGAAATAACACTGCGAAGAACAGAGTCGAACTGAGTCGATCGGAGGTCGTGCTCGTGGGGAATTCCACTACGGTCATTCCTGCTGCGACCCCATGATTATATCGTGATCGATCTGTGGCGCCTGCAGACGCTCGGCCATCTGCGGTGTCGTCTCGACCGCCCCGCTCGCGTCGACGCGTAAGACGGCATCGATACCGAGCCGGGTTGCCAGCTCGCGCCAATGTTCCGGGCCGGCGACGAACAGGGCCGTCGCTGCCGCATCGGCGCGCACGGGCTGGGTGCTGATCACCGTGAGCGCTTGCGTGTGCGTGGCTGGTTGCCCCGTGCGCGGATCGAGCAGGTGGTGTAGACGCGTTCCCTCACTCTCGTAATAGCGCTCATAGTCGCCGGAAGTAAACGCGGCCTCACCGTCGTCGAGTCCGAGGATACCCAGGACGCCGTCGCCGCGCGGCTGTTTGATACCGACGCGCCACGGCCGCTCGACGCTCGGCCGGCCCATGACCGCTAAGTCGCCGCCGGCGTTGACCAGCGCGGTGTCGATTGCGTACCCCGCCAGGAGCGTAATGATGTTCTGCACCACGGCGCCCTTCGCGATACCGCCCAGATCGAGTTTTAGATTCCGATTTGGACTGCGAATCTCGTTGCCGGTGATCTCAAGCGTCGCGATGCTGCCGCTGGCAGCGACCGTCGCGGCGATGGCTTGTGCCGACGGCGGTTCGCGAAGGGGCGACGTCGTCGTATGAAAGCCCCAGAGTTCGACCAGATTGCCGAGGCCCGGCTCGAAGAGGCCCGCGCTCTCCCGGGACAGGTCACGAGCCTGTCTCAGTAGTTGCGCGAGTTGTGTGCTGACGTTGGCGCGCTCGCCTGCGGTGATGGCTCGATTGAGCTGCGCGAGTTCGCCATCCGCCCAGGGGTAGAAATCGCGCTCGAATACGCGCAGCGTCGCTTCGATTTCACGCAAGACCGTCGCGGTCGTCGTAGCGTCCGGGCTCGCGAAGGTAACGTCCACCCACGTGCCCATCGCGAAGAATCGCTCTTGCACCGTCGTCGTCGCGACGGGCTGCGTACAGGCTACCGCGCAGAGACTGCACAGCCCGAGTACGAGTCGCCTTGCTAGCGTCAGCATTAGCCGGATAATCGAAGCTCTACCGTATCGAGAAGCATAGCAGCGATGTCGATATTGAACTGGCGATCGAGCTCACGAATTCCCGTCGGGCTCGTCACATTGATCTCGGTAAGAAAATCGCCGATGACATCGAGTCCAGCGAACATGACTCCCTTGTCGCGCAGCACAGGACCGACCTGTGCGCATAGCCAGCGATCGCGTTCGGTCAGTTCGCGCCCTTCGCCCTTAGCGCCCATGACGAGGTTGCCGCGCGGATCGCCGGGGCCGGGGATGCGGGCCAGTGCGTAATCGACGGGATTGCCGTCGATAAGCAGAATCCGCTTGTCGCCCGCGCTGATCTCGGGCACGTATCGTTGCGCGAGCGCAAAGCGGCCGCCGTGATCCGTGAGCATTTCGAAAATTACGTTGGTATTCGGATCGCCGTCGCCGATCACGAAAATCGAACGGCCGCCCATCCCGTCCAATGGCTTGACGACGATCTTCTGCTGTTCCGTCAGAAAGGCCTTGAGGGCGGGCTGGCTTCGGCTGATTAGGCTCGGTGGCGTACAGTGCGGAAACCACGCCGTATAGGCCTTCTCATTAATATCTCTTAGGCTCGCCGGCTTATTGACGACGAGCACGCCTCGCTTCTCGGCGAGTTCGAGTATGTAGGTCGTGTAGATATACTCCATGTCGAAGGGCGGATCCTTGCGCATGAACACGGCGTCGAGTTCCTCAAGCTCGCCCTGCCACGGGTCACGGAATTCGAACCAGCGCTGTGGGTCATCATGGACCTCCAGCCGGCGGCCCTGTCCGAGCGGTGTGCCGTCCCGGATGGCCAGGTCCGCTTGGCGAAAGTAGATCAGTTCCCAGTCCCGGCGCTGCGCGGCCAGTAGCATCGCGAGGCTCGAGTCCTTGGCCGGAATAATGCGGTCGATCGGATCCATGACCATGCCGAGCCGGCGTCTGCTATCTGTCATGAGTAGCTCTCTGTCTTTTTTGCGCGAAAGTTCGCAGTCTGCTGGCCACGAAGGGCGCTACTATACCGTGAGCAGGGGTTGTCAGTCGTCGCGTAGCCGTATTGCGAGAAGCGCCGAAACCGGCCGTTTGGGCTATTGCAGCAGCTTGGCGCATTGATGGAAGGCACTCTGCCAATATGTTAAAAGGCGCCTGGGGCCGAGAAGATTCATCGGAGCCTGTGCCAGCCGTGGTTGTGAGGTAGGCTCGAAGCGTCGCCGAGCGATTTTGAGAGTCTCTGAGCGAGGAGGGATTCGTGTCCGGAGAGAGTGCTGCGGTTGCCAACAAAGGCCTGGCGGGGCTGAAAATACTCGTCATCGACGACAGCAAGACCATCCGCAGAACCGCAGAGACATTGTTGGCCAAGGAAGGGTGTGAGGTTCATACCGCGGTTGACGGTTTCGACGCGTTGGCGAAAATCGCCGACCACCATCCGGACATTATCTTTGTCGATATCATGATGCCGCGGCTCGACGGCTATCAGACCTGCGCGTTGATTAAGCATAATCAGGTGTTCAAGCAGACGCCCGTCATCATGCTGTCGAGTAAGGATGGGTTATTTGATCGCGCCAGAGGGCGGCTCGTCGGGTCGGAGCAATACCTGACAAAACCTTTTACGAAAGACGAGTTGCTCGGCGCGATCCAGAGCCACACGGGCCGTTAAGGCAGCGCAGGACGCAAGTCATGGCTCTCGTGATGATAGTCGACGATTCACCGACCGAAGTTCATATCATGAAGACAGCGCTCGAGAAGAGCGGATTTGAAACCGTGTCTGCCGCCGATGGTTCGGAGTGCCTCAAGCTGGCGCGACAGGTGCGGCCCGATCTGATTCTCATGGATGTCGTCATGCCTGGCGTCAACGGCTTTCAAGCGACACGCACGCTGGCGCGCGATCCGGCAACGCAGGGAATCCCCGTCGTGATGATTACCTCCAAGAGTCAGGAAACCGACCGAATCTGGGGCTTGCGCCAGGGCGCCGTCGACTTTTTGGTCAAGCCCGTCTCAGCCGCAGCGCTCGTCGCCAAAGCGCAAGAAGTGCTTTCCCTGGGTCCCGAACGACCCTCATGAATTTGCACGACCTGCACGACCGCCCCTATGAATTGCTCCTCGCGTTGGAGGAGCGGGCCCGCGCTGCCGCCTCGCGGCGCGAGGACAAGACAGCACGTGGCGGCGGCGAGTGGGTCGGTGTCGGTTTTCGCTTGGGCCAAGATCAGTTTGTTACGGATCGCGGCGACGTGAAGGAAGTCATGTCGGTCCCGGACTCCCTGACCCGCGTTCCGGGGGCCAAGTCTTGGCTGCGCGGTATCGCTAACGTACGCGGGCAACTGATCACCGTAGTCGATCTCAAGGCGTTTCTCGGCGGCGGTCTATCGTCGGCCGATCGACGCTCGCGCGTCCTCGTCGCCGCCAGCCGCGATGTACCCACGGGAATTCTCGTCGACGAAGTGCTCGGCTTCCGACGGTTCAACGGAGCGGATTATCGACGCGATGCTCTCAAGCCCGTTATTCGCTGTGAGCACTACGTCGAAGGCAGCTATCGTCGCGGTACTGAAGCGTGGCCGTACTTTCGGCTACCGAAGCTGCTCGCGGATGAGCAATTCTTGACCGCAGCCGACGGCACGGAGGCGTCAGTCGAGTCATGAGTGTCGCAGGCGTCTGGTCAAAAGTGTTGGCCTTAACCGCGATCTTGCTGGCGGCGTCGCTCGCGGGTTTGGCGTATCTGACATTCAATGGCTCCATGGGTGGCCCGGCTCTCGATGCAGGACGCTTGGTTGCAACCGCGCAATTTCTGCGTGCACAGAGCGGTCCGGCGATCGCCGGCGAGCCAGACAGCCTCGCGCAACTCGCGGCCAGTCGCGCTGAATTCGCCCAACTCGCGCAGACCCTATCAAATAGCGCGCCAGAGGATTCGCCGGTGCGCGCATTGACGACGAGTGGCGAGGTCGGCAGGCTCCTGGCCAGCGTGGACACGATCCTTGAGTCGGGTCCACAGCTCGAGGCAGTCGCTGGCGCGCGCGACCAGCTCCGTACGCTGGTCCCTGCGTTGCTCGAAGCGACCGGCAACCTCGCCAGCGCCTTGACACCCGAGGGGCTGGCGGCCAACCAGCGTTATCTCGACCGCTTCGAGCTTGCCGCGCAGCGAATTCGGCAAGTACTCGATTTACTTGGTGCCGGTGAGGCGACGCCGGCGAGTATGCAGGACCTGCGCGACAGCGAGCAGTATCTCGCTCAAGTGTTGGCAGGTCTCGGCGGCGCAAACTCGACGCTCGACGTGGTTTCGATCGATGGCGCTGGCGCCGCGCAATCGCTCGCGGCCACGACCGCGGTATTTCAAGACGTCAGAAGCCGGATCGACACGATTGTTGCTGCAGCCGATCGGCTTGCGGCCGCGAGCGCAGCGGCCGATGACGTCGACGCGGCGGGTGCTGAGTTATTCGAGCGGTACCGAAGTCTCGATCCCGGTACTGCCGCGACCGGCCCGGCTCCGACGGCATGGCTTGCCATTGCGCTCGCCGCCGCCGCGGCAATGCTGGTACTGTTCATGATCTTCGCCTATGTGCGCGGTCGCGATCAGCGCCGCGTCGGCGATGATCTCGCGCACCAAAACGAGCGCAATCAGCAGGCGATTTTGCGCCTGCTCGACGAGCTCTCAAACTTGGCCGACGGCGATCTCACCGTGCAGGCCACGGTGACCGAAGACATCACCGGTGCGATTGCGGATTCCATCAATTATGCGATCGAAGCGCTGCGTGAGCTGGTCACTACCGTTACGGATTCATCGTTGCTCGTCGATGCCGCGGCGAAGCAAACACAAGCTGCCTCGCAGAACTTGTTGCGCGCCAGTGAAACGCAGGTCAAGCAGGCGGCCGCTGCATCCGACTCGATTGCTCGCGTGGTCGTATCGATCGAGGAAGTCTCAGGGAACGCCGAGCGCTGCTCGGATGTCGCGAGGCATGCTGTCGATGTTGCGCACAAAGGCGGTGAAGCCGTCCGCAGAACCATCGACGGAATGAATACGATTCGTGAACAGATCCAGGATACCTCCAAGCGCATCAAGCGGCTTGGTGAGAGCTCCCAGGAGATCGGCGATATCGTCGAGCTCATCGAAGAGATCGCTGAGCAAACCAATATACTCGCGCTAAACGCCTCAATTGAGGCGTCGCGGGCTGGCGAGTCGAGCCGCGGGTTCGCCGTCGTTGCCGACGAGGTGCAGAAGCTCGCGGAGCGCTCGAGTAATGCAGCGCGGCAGATTGAGGTCATCGTCAGCACGATTCAGTCCGATACCAACGAAGCGGTCGTGTCGATGGAGCGCAGCACGACGGACGTCGTCGGCGGTGCTCTGCTCGCTGAAAATGCTGGTGCCGCGCTCGTCGAAATCGAGCAAGTTTCCCATCAGATAGCGAGTCTCGTCCAGAACATCTCCAGTTCGGCCAAGGGCCAAACCGAAGCCGCGGCCGACATCACGGAGAACATGCGAATACTGCGCCAGATCAGCTCCAAGACCACCGAATCCAGCGCCTCCACCTCGACGGCGATCGGCAATCTGTCGGAACTTGCATCTCAGTTACGTAAGACGGTGAGCGGGTTTACGCTTCCAGATGTCAGGACGGGAACGGGCATATTGAGCCAAGCCCAAGTGGCCGAGAGTCTCAAGGATGAAGCGGACGAGGTTCTGGCGGCCGAGGCTGGGCAGCCAGCCGAGCCCAATCAGCGGTTGAGTTCGGGTTAATCGCGGGAGCCTGACCGAATGAACGATATGGCGGCCCAATCGCTCGACCTCGTCAGTCAAGAGCTGACGGCCACACTTGATACGGCTCGTGAACAGCTCGAGGGCTACCTAGACGGTCATAGTGGCGTCGAGAGTCTGATGCGCTGCGCCGAGCTACTGCATCTTGCCAGTGGCGCATTGAAAATCGTCGAAGCCCACGGCGCAGCATTATTGGCCGACGAAATGCAGGACGCTTGCCGATTCCTGGCGTCGATCAAAGATGAACAGGCACTCGATCGCGGCGTCGAAGCTTTAACGCGCGCGATGGTGCAGCTGCCGGCCTATATCGATCGATTGCTCGGCGGTGGCCGCGATATCGCCTTGGTTTTGCTGCCCTTGATTAACGATCTGCGCGAGCTGACCGAGCGCCCCATCCTATCGGAAGGCACGCTCGTGTTACTGAGCTCTGGGCCGCAAGGCCGATTGGTTCCCAAGTCGGCGGGTGCTGTCGCGCGGACACCGAGTACCGTCGATCGCCAAGGCTTGGCCGCGCTACGCCCCATTTTCCAAGCAGCGCTACTCGGCTGGATCCGCAACGATCCCCCTCACCATCAGCTTGAGCAGCTCGTGCGCACCAGCCGGAAACTCGAAGCCGCCGTCACGACCGAGCCCGCGCGGCAGATCTGGTACGTGCTCACCGCGGTGCTCGAGGCGCTCAAGGCCGAAGGGCTCGAGGCGACGATTGCATTGAAGCGCCTGGTCGGTCAGGCGGACCGCCAGCTCAAGCGGCTGATCGACGAAGGCGAGGGATCGTTCGTGCAGGCGCCGCCGGTCGATCTCCTCAACGGACTCCTTTATTACGTCAGTCGTGCGAGCGGTGACCAGGAGCGCCTCGAGGAGTTGCGTTCGCTGTACAGCCTCGATGAACTCGTACCGGCGGAAGATCAGCTCGCTGCAGCGCGCGACGAGTTGGCGGGCCCGAGCGCGAAGCTCATGAACACGGTCGCCCAAGCGATCAAGGAAGATCTCGGCAGCGTCAAGGATGCACTCGACATCTTCGTCCGTACCGGCATGGACGATACGGCCGCGCTCGCCCCGCAGTTGGATATGCTCAAGAAAATTGGCGACACACTCGGAGTGCTCGGCCTTGGGGAGCTACGCGACGCGATAAGAGCGCAGACGCAAGAGCTCGGCAAGATCGTCGATGCCGGAGCGGTGCACGACCAAGTGCCGCTCGAGCAAATGGCAGCCACACTGCTCGAGGTCGAAGACACTCTCAGTAAGGCGCTTGTGCGCGCTGTCGCACCCGCCGGCAGCGCTAGCATACCGGACGAGTTGGACGAAAAGGCGCATTATCGCGAGGTAACCAAAACGGTCTTGGGCGAATGCATCGTCAATCTCTCGCACGTCAAAGAGACCGTCATTCAGTTGCTCGATGATCCGGGCAACGCGCGCGCGCTCGATCAGGTTGAGCCCCAGCTGCAGGGGATCACGGCAGGTTTATTGATGCTCGGAAAATCACGGGCGGTTGGTCTAGTCGAGCGCCTCGGATCGATGATCAGTGACCGTTTGGCGCCCGGCCACTCTGAATTGGACGCCAATCAACTCGAACGGCTCGCCGATTCGATCGTCGCAATCGAGTACTACATGGAAACGGTCGCCGCGGGCCGGAACGATCCGTGGTACATGCTTGAAAACGCCGAGCGCTGTCTCGATGTGCTCGAGCGCGGTGAGGAAACCCTGCGCGCGAAGCCGTCACGCAAAGAGCCGCCCGAGGACGTTGACGAGGCTCAGACGGTCGTTTCCACCCACACGGCCGTCGCGAATGAAACTGTGGCACCGGTAGCGAGTCCGCCGGCCGTCATGCGATCCGGCGAAGACCGTTTGGATCCGGAACTCGTCGAGATCTTCATCGAGGAGGCGAAGGAGGAGCTCGCTGGCATCAAGCGTAACCTCGCGACTTGGCGGCGAGACCTCGAGAGCCGCGAGCCGCTGATCGCTGCACGGCGCTCCTTTCATACGCTGAAGGGCAGCGGGCGGACGGTCGGCGCGCAGCTCATCGGCGAATTCTGCTGGAGCATCGAGAAGATTCTCAATCGGGTTATCAATAGAACCCTGCCAGCTACCGAGGCGATGCTCGATTTCTTGGGCCAGGCGACCGCGGCGCTCCCGCAGCTCGTGGAACAGCTCGAGATCGGCACCAATCCGCGGGTGGATGTCGAGGCGCTCATGCGTTGCGCGGACTCATTCGCAGAAGCGGGCTCCGAGGCGGTTCTGGCAAGCGAAACGATGCAGATGCCGGTCCTCGAGGGGCCGGAGTTAGAGACCGCGGCAACCGACGAGATGGCGGCAATGCACGAGGCGCCGGGCGAAGCGATGGATCCCGTGCTCGTGGAGATCTTCGTCAAGGAAGCGCGCGGTCATTTGGACGTCATTCGCGACTACCTCGCCGACATCGAGCTCACGGCTGCGCCTTACGCGATCGACGAGTCGCTCTTTCGCGCCTGCCATACCTTACTTGGTAGCGCCAAGATGGCAGATTACGGGCCTGTGACGATGATCGTCGAGCCCCTGGCCGAGTATATCGGCGAGCAATACGAGTCCGGTTTGAGTCTTTCGGCAGACGGGCTACAGCTGCTGCAGCGCAGTTTGCTCGTGATGCAACGCATGGTGAGCGCATTGGCCACCGGCGACAGCTTCGGGGACGATATATCGAGCCTAGTCGCTTCGCTCGATGCCTTGGGCACAGCCGCGGAACCGCCCGGTGCGACCGCAGCTGAGGATTCTCTCGACGAGACCGCGTATCGAGAATTCGATCCGGAGATCGCAGCGATATTTTCGGAGGAAGCCACTGAGATTCTCGACAATGCCGAGCTGGCCCTGCAGGACTTCCGCCGCGATACCGGCCAAGTCGATCAGCTAGAAGAGCTGCAGCGGTTACTCCACACGCTCAAGGGTGGCGCGCGCATGGCCGGGCTGACGGCAATGGGCGACTTGAGCCATTCGCTCGAGGATTTGCTCGCCGGCATGGCAGCCGGGCGGCTCGCCGCGTCGGCTGAAGCGATGGATGTCGTGCAGCAGAGCCTAGACCAGCTGCACGCCATGCGCGATTCGATCGGCCCGGGGCGACCGATCGCAGCACCGCCTGAGCTGCTCGCGCAGATCGCGCGCGTGACCCGAGCATCGGCGGGCGAAGAATTCGAATTCGATGCCGCAGCGGCCGAGACCAAAACCGAGCTCGAGTTCGATGCAGATGCCGACGAAGCGACGATCGTCGAGTTGCAAGGCGAGCCTGAAGATTCCGAATTCGCGGCGCCGGACTCCGTGGATCTCGATGTCGGTGAGCCCGAAACATTGATCCTTTCACCGGAGGATCTGGAGTTCTTCGACGAGCCCGAGGCGGTCGCGCCGGAGCTCGCGCCGGATTCAGGCTCGCTCTCCAGCGACGACGGCATGGCCATGGCGCAACCCAGTTCCACGGACGCGGGCGACGAGCTGGATTTAAGCCCTGCGGCGCCGGCGACGGAGCTCGTGCGTGTCGACGCCGAGCTGCTCGATGCGCTGCTCAACGGCATTGGCGAGATTAGTATCTTTCACTCGCGCTTAAGCCAGCAGGCGAGTTATATCGATTTCAATCTGGGTGAGCTCGATCAAACGGTCGTGCGGCTGCGGGATCAGCTACGCAAATTCGAGGCGGAGACCGAAGCGCAGATTCTCAATCGCCATCAAGAAGATAGCGACGCGCGCGGAGACTTCGACCCTCTCGAGCTCGATCGTTATTCGAGCATCCAACAGTTATCGCGCGCCCTAGCCGAAACGGCTAACGACGTCGCGAGCATCAACGATCTATTGCGCGGACTCGCTAATGAGACCAGTACTCTGCTGACCCAGCAGGCCCGTGTTACGACGAGCGTGCAAGACGGCCTCATGCAGACACGGATGGTGCCGTTCCAACGCTACGTGCCGCGGCTGGCGAGAATCGTCCGACAGGCATGCGCCGATACCGGAAAAGCGGCGGAACTCGTGCTCGAAGGTGCGCGGGGCGAGCTTGATCGACAGGTCATCGAGCATGTTCTCGCGCCGCTCGAGCATCTGCTGCGCAACGCCGTTGTGCACGGCATCGAGGCGGCCGATGCGCGGCTCGCTAAGAATAAGTCGAAACTCGGCCGCATCACGTTGCGGCTGCAGCGTGAAGGCTCAGAAGTCATCATCGAGGTCGCCGACGATGGCGCCGGACTCGACCTGGCCGCAATCCGGGCTAAAGCGAACGAACTCGGGTTGCTAACCCCGAGCCATGAGCTGGCGGACGCCGGCATTATGGAACTCATCCTCAGGCCCGGGTTCACGACAGCGGAACAGCTTACGCATGCCGCGGGCCGCGGCGTCGGCATGGACGTCGTCGATAATCAAGTCAAAAAACTTGGCGGTTCGTTGCGGATCGACTCGACCAAGGATGAGGGTACGCATTTTATCATGCGCTTGCCGTATACCTTGGCCGTCACGCACGCATTGATTGTGACCGTGGGCGAAGAAACGTTTGCGTTGCCGCTGCCGACCGTCGAAGGCGTCACTCGCGTACCCAGAGATCGGCTGCTAGAATTGCTGACCGACGACGACCCCACGCTCAACCATGGCGGCGTCGACTATAGGCTTCAGCACTTGGGATCGTTCGTCGGCGCGGCGCCTTCGGCGCTTCCCGACGACGATAGTTTCGTGCCGCTAGTCTTGGTTCGAGCGGGCGATAACTCGGCGGCGTTGTTGACGGATTCCCTCGAGGGCAGCCGCGAGGTCGTCGTTAAGACGCTCGGTCCGCATCTGACCGGCATCCCTGGCATTTCGGGCGCGACGATACTCGGCGACGGCCGCATCATCGTCATACTCGATGTCGGCACCTTGATCCGCCGGCAAAAGAATGTCGCGCAGTCGATCAAGCCCGCGCCGGCGGTGCAGGAAGTCGAGCCGTTGACGGCGCTGGTCGTGGACGATTCCATCACGATGCGGCGGGTAACGCAGCGTCTACTGGAGCGGCGCGGTGTCCGCGTGCTCACGGCCAGAGATGGCCTGGATGCAGTCACGGTACTGCAGGATCACGAGCCGGACATCATCTTGCTGGATATCGAAATGCCGCGAATGGACGGCTACCAATTCGCGACGCACGTACGTAACGATCCTAGATGCAAAGATATTCCAATTGTCATGATTACGTCGCGCTCCGGCGAAAAGCACCGGGCGCGGGCCATCGAGATCGGTGTCAACGACTATCTCAGTAAACCGTATCAAGAAGATCAGTTGATCAACGCGATCAACGGTCTGTTGGGAAGTGAATTATGAGCGCCGAGCAGACGGAACTTTACAGTCTGCTGGTTCCGCTGCAGGGTGAGCGCTTGCTCGTGCCGCGCGCATGCGTTGCCGAGGTCATCGCATTCGCCGTGCCGGAGCCTGCCGAGACCGAGCAGCCACTACCAAGCTGGTTCATTGGCTACATCACCTGGAATGGGCGGCGACTGCCCGTCGCTTCCTTCGAGGCAATGTCCGGCGAGGACGTCACCAAACGGCCGGGCCGCACCCGCATCGTTGTATTCAATGCGTTGGGCGGCGAACTCAGCGGGAACTTCTACGGCATCGTTACGCAAGGTTTTCCACAGCTCGTGCGAGTCAACGCCGACGTGCTGACGACGGAGACAGAGCGGGGCTGGCCGGACGGGCAGCCGGTGATCTGCCGCACGCGTATGATTAATGAGTATCCGTTGATTCCGGACTTGGAGCGTCTCGAAGCCATGCTGGCGGAGGTCAGTAGCGCCGAGCAGAAAGCCTAGCCTAAAGGATATCTCCCCAGAGGGCCTGTGCCAGCGCGCACGCGGCGATCGCCGCCGTTTCCACGCGCAATATACGTGGGCCGAAGCCAACTCTTTCGAATCCCGCACGCTCGGCGACCTCGAGTTCGCGATTGCTGAATCCCCCTTCGGGTCCGACCAACAGCTTAAGGGCTGTGCCGCGTTTGGGCACGCTGGCACCATGCCCAAAGCGGCCCTCCGCATGGGGATCCAACACGATCCGGCGGCCGCCCGTCGATAACTCGGCGAGACACTCCGCCAGCGGTTCGGGCGCATCGATTGCGGGCGGCTCGTGGCGGCCCGATTGCTCACACGCGCTATGCGCAATCCGGTACCAGTGCTCGCGGCGACGCGCGGCACGCTGAGCATCGAGCTTGACGACGGAGAATTCGGTGATGACTGGGGAAATCAAGCGCACTCCGAGTTCTGTCGCCTTTTGAACGATGAGATCCATCGCATCGGCTTTAGCGACGGCTTGCAGTAAGTGCAGGTCCAGCGCCGACTCGGCGATAGGCTGGACCACTTCAGTGACGCGCAAGTGTGCGCCCTGACGTGTCAGTTTCGCGATCGCCGCGACTCGCTCGTTGCCGTCCCCGTCGAAGACGACGATAGTGCTGCCGGGTTTGAGTCTGAGTACCTGACGCAGATAGTGAGCCTGCCGACTGCCGAGCGCGATCTCGTCCCCGTGTAAGGGTTTGTCGAGATGTAAACGCGGTGCGCGTCCTGGTTTGCGCGTCATGCTCGTAGCTGAATCATCGGGCGAACAGGCTCGTGCGGGGCTTGGTATATAGTTACAACATCAGCCGATCCATTAGATCCTAGCGCGCTACGGATTTCTAGAACTCATCTCAAGGGTAGCCAATGAGCCACGCTGCTGTCGCAATTACTGTCCCTCGAGACGGCCAAAGTCATTCGACCAGCGGCATTTCGACGGCGATCGAGTCAGCGGACCGGCATGCGCTCGATGGCAAGCCCCTGAGTCAGTGCACGCAAATTACGAGTTAGTCGCCATGCGAATCGATCGGGACACAGGCTGGATCGACGACGCCAGGCGCATCGAGTCCCCGAACGCCGACGAGCGCCCGTCCGACTGTAGTGCGGAACTCATCGTTGTGCACGGGATCAGTGTGCCGCCGGGCGAGTTCAGCGGAACAGGGATTGACGAGTTGTTTACCAACAGGCTGGATACACAGGCGCATCCCTACTATAAGGAGATCGCGCACCTGCGCGTGTCCAGTCACGTGTTGATCGCTCGAGACGGCGCAGTGACGCAGTATGTGTCATTCGCGCACCGGGCTTGGCATGCTGGGAAGTCGAATTACTGTGGCCGGGGTGCCTGTAACGATTTTTCGATCGGGATCGAATTAGAAGGCACTGACGACTGTGCCTACGAGCCTATTCAATACAATAGGCTTGCGGCGCTCGTGCATGAATTGCGGCGCGCCTATCCGTCCTTGCGATATGCAGATATCGTGGGGCATAGCGATATTGCGCCGGGGCGCAAGACCGACCCGGGACCGTGCTTCGACTGGGAGTTGCTCGGCCGCTTGTTGGCAAATTGAAATGACACCGGAATGAAACTCATCGCTTTGATCCTCGGTCTCGTTCTTGAGCGTCTCGCGACGCGGCTGCTGCATCTGCGCGAGCTACGCTGGTTCGACCGGTATTTCGATTTCGCGATCGGCAGGCTCGCAAGCTTGCCCCAATGGGCGCTGTACCCAGGCGTGCTGGTCGCTTTGCTGCTGCCCGTCGTTCCGGTGCTTTGGGCGAGTATCTCTTTGGCGACGGCGTACACTTCCGCCGGCTGGCCGCAGATGATCACGGCCGTGCTTTGGACGTTGCCTTATCTGTTGTTCGCCGTATTGATACTGTTCTTTTCGCTCGGGCCGCGAGATCTCGGCAGCGAGGTCGATGAATACTGTGACGCCGTAGACTCAGCGGATGCCGAACGGGCGGAGCGCGTCCTGACCGGACTCTGTGAAGTCGAGCACTCCGGCACGAGCGATACCGACGCCGTCGAAGAAGCGATCTTCGTCCAAGCGACGAATCGGATATTTGGCGTCGTATTTTGGTTCGTCGCGCTCGGTCCGGTTGGGGCCTGGCTGTTTCGCACCAGCGATTTGTTTCGCCGCCGCGTGTCCTTTCAGGCGTCCCGCCAACAAGCCGGCAGCGAAGCCACGTTGGCTGCGATCGATACCGTTCATGGTGTGCTGGTTTGGATGCCGGCACGGCTCGCGATTCTCGGTTATGCAATGAGCGGGAGCTTCGATGATGCGCTGAACTGTTGGCGCAGCTACGAGCTACATTCCGACCTGCCATTTCACCGTAGCAACGACGAAGTAGTCGCCTGTGTCGGCAAAGCCGCGATGACGGGGTTTCTCGAGGAAACGCCAAATTCAAGTGCCGCCGCGCGAAATGCGATGCGGCTCGTGCACCGGACCCTATTTATCTGGGTCACCGTAATTGGGTTGATGACGATCTTCGGTTGGGCGGTGTAGTAACGCGACGCCGATCGCGCGGTTGCGGCTAGCCCTTTTCGCGATCTGCCTGTTCCCAAATCGGTTCGTCGACGGTGGCCTTACGAGCGATCACGCGTGCCATCACGAACAGTAGGTCCGAAAGTCGATTGAGGTATTTGAGCAGCTCGGGATTGAGTTCGGCCTCCTCGGCAAGGCGCCAGGCGCTGCGCTCGGCGCGCCGGCACACCGCTCGAGCGACGTGGCATGCGGCGGCCGCCGGAGTGCCGCCCGGCAAGATAAAGTCCTTGAGCGGAGGTAAGCCATCGTTGAGCAGATCGAGTTCGGCCTCGAGTCGCGCTACATGGCCGCTGCGGATCGTTAGCCGACCTGGCAGCGCAAGCTCAGCGCCGATTTCGAACAGCTCGTGCTGAATGGTTGTGAGCATTGCATGGACTGTCTCCGGGACTCCGGTTTGGCAGAGCAACAGGCCGATCGCGCTGTTGGCTTCGTCCAGATCGCCACAAGTTTCGATACGCTGACCGGACTTTGCGACTTGCTCGCCGGTCGCCAGTCGGGTCTGACCACGGTCGCCGGTCCGCGTATAGATTTTGGTCAGCCGGTTTGCCATGCGCTGGCGATCTCGCTGGAATTCGGGCGCCCATGATACCTCCGCAGCCAGACGCTGCGCGGCTAGTCGACAGGCAACCAGCCTATTTCGGTGGCAGTAATCGGTCCGATCAAGGTCTGGTGTAGATCCACAGGGATCTCCGCCGTGTCGGCGCTGATGGGGATGCGCGTGGCCATGAGTTCCGCGTGGCGCTGCGGAAATCGTGGCTCCGCTCCAGGCTCGGCAAATCCCTGCGGAAATACGGGCAGGCCTGTGGACAGGGCGTACTTGTCGCTCGATCCGAGGGTATGCAGGAGCTCATGGGCCATAACCACCTGGTTGGAGCCGGCTGTAGACCGGCTGGCGAAAACCTTGGCGACGGCAATCAGGCCTCGCTCGAGCGCAGTCGAGCGGTCGAGCACTTGAGTTTCGGCACGGTCGTGGTAGAGCGCAAACAGCTGAATATCCGGGGTTGGCCGATCGCTGGCACGTTTTACCTTGGCGCCGAACCAGCGCATCTTCAGGCTCCACACGAGCGTGTCCAGAAACGTGCCGGCGGGCGGAAGCGCCGGCACGGGCTGTTCAACTTGAGCTGCGAGTTCGATGCGAAACGGCAGTTCGAGCCCGACTCCGTAGCGGCGTGCCTCGGCGGCAAAATAGCGTTCGATCGCGGCAAAATCCGCGTCGCTCAGGGTCTCGATATAGGCTTGGGTGTGCGCGCTGCCGTCGGCGTTGATCGGGTACACATCGACCCATAATGGGCTGTCCCAGTCAGTGCTGCGGGCAGCGGCGAGGTAGTTGCCGACAGCCGCGAAAGCCAAGATATAGAGCAGTATCGCGATCCTGAGCTTCTTGAACATCGGCGCTCGAACGGCTTCGGGAGGCCATTAGTCAAGCACCCTTGGCGCCGTGTAGCCGCGCCCTGAGTCACAGTTCGGTTAGGGCCCCAAAAAAGAAAACCCGGCGGTGGGAGCGCCGGGTTAGATTATTGTTGTTATCGGAGTTTACGGTTTCAATTATGCGGCCTGGCTGCGGGCTGTCTCGCTATCGTTATCGTTATTGTTAGTACGGTCTAGCCTGTATATCGTTGTTCTCACAGCCTAACGTCTTCTTCTTATTCTGTTTCTTGTTCTTGTTGTCGGTTTCAAATCTAACAGAAGCGTCGCGAATTTCGCAGCAGTTTCTGTTTCTTACGCACTCAATCGCCCTGGTTAGTGGGCATTCGGAATTAAGCAAGACCCGTGCCATCGACAGTTTTTTTTTGAAAAACAAATTGTTAACGTACAAATATGGAACTGAATTGAGATTTAGACTCGGTCTTGTAAGAAAGCTCGACGTCTTTGTTACATAATATTTCTTGAAATCAACTCATATATAGCTACCAACTTACTGATTTAAATAAGTGCGCAAATTCTTCGAGGGTGTCTGCGATCGGCGACAGCCCCTCGAGTCCGATTCGTAAAGCACGCCGACATGCGCCGGTGGGATCAGCGAGCTTCGAGCAGGCTGCCGCGGTCATACCAGAACCCATCCCGTACGACCGCGACGATATTCAGCGTATCGGCCATATTATTCAGAGGGTTACCGTCGATCACGACGAGATCCGCGAGCTTGCCGGCCTCGATGGTTCCCAACTCGCGTTCGAGCCCGAGCGCGAGCGCGGCCTCCACGGTAGCGAGTCGCAAGACCTGGTCGGCGGGTAAGCCGGCGCGGTTCAACAGGCTGAGTTCGGCGTGCAAACCAAGCCCGTAGGGCACAGCAGGCGCATCACTGCCGGCGGTGGCGCGCCCGCCGGCGCGCAGCAGCGCCGCCACGGTCGCCTGCATCCCGACCTGCGTTGGTGTCGCTGGCGCCTGTACCCAAGACTGCCAACCGGCGCGCTCGGCGGGGCCATAGAGTTGCCGGTAAGCGCGGTCGTCGGACCATGCGGGCCGCCGCGGGGGAAGCGCACCGAGCCCGCCGAACGCGGCTAGCGTGGGGGTGACTGTCGTGCCGCTTGCGGTAAGCAGGCTCAAAATATCGGCGTAAGTCCGGCTCAGCGACGAGCGCTCGAGGTCATATCCGCCGGACGTACGCCCGCCAATGTGCTCGACGCCACTGATGCCGAACGGCGCTGCCGGCACAAAATCCTCTGCGAAGACCGGAATGGCGTACTGAGCCGCAGCCTGGAGGAGACCGTGTCGCAGCTGCGGTGCCTGATCGCGGTAGAGCTCCAGGACGTCGAACTCGGGACGACCGGATGCCAGTGTCGTCGGCCAGCCGCTGGTCGCATTGTGGCGGGCACCCAGTAATAGCCGCGGTCCAAGACGTCGGCCGCTGGCCCAGGCCTCTTTGCGCTCGAGCCCGTCGTCGCGAACGCTGGCGACTTCCCGGACAGTGGTCACGCCGTAGCTGAGCCAGATTCGACCGAGGCGCTCGCCGGTGAGAGAAGATTGATGCACGTGCAGATCGATGAGGCCCGGGATCACTGTGTATCCGCGGGCATCGATAACTGTGTCGGGAAAGGGGAGCAGCCCGCGGGCAACGACCGCGGTTATGCGGCGCCCCTCGACGTGGATATCCATGTGACGCCGGTACTCCGTGCCGACCCCATCGAACAGCCTGTCGACCTGGATCACATAACGCCCATCCGCCGCCGGCGGCGCCCAGGTCAGTTCAGGTTCACGCGCTTGATCATCGCCAGCGTCGTCATCGGCCGCTGTGGGCAGCGAACGGTCCCAGGCGCCGAGATTCGTCGCAAGGTCCAGCGTAAAGCGCGCCCGCCGCTCCGTGAACCCCGGGCCCGCCGCGGGATCGCGGGCCCACACTGAAAGCGTGTCCCCGCTCCGTTGCCAGTCGAGTCCTCGGGCGTCGCGGAAGTTTCCAGCGACGGTCCGCGGCGAGTCGCTGCCGGTCAAATCCAGAATTCTGAGCTCGGCTGGTGCCCATGGACCCAAGCCATCCGTGGCGAAGAATGCGGCGCGGCTGCCGTCCGGAGCGATCGCAGGACCGTACGCCTTGCCTGATCCGCGCGTGAGCTGTTGGAGCGCTTTCGTGTCCAGATCGACCGACCATAATTCAAGGCTGCCACCGCGATCGCTAGCGAATATCACGCGATCTTCGTCCGGACTGAAAACCGGATCGATATCGACGAAGGCGTCGTTCGTGAGTTGCGTCAGTCCACCGCGGCGGTTCTCGAGCCAAAGGTCCCCGAGTGCCGTAAACGCCGTAAAGCGGCCCGACGGTGAGACGCGCGCTGATCGAATGCCCCTGACGACGTGGGGTTTTGGGCCGGGTGCGATGATCGTCCCGAGGACTCCAGGCGCGGGGCTGACGGCCACGCCGGCAAACAGCGGCACCGGGTAGCGCGTCGCATTGGCGAGCGTGCGGGAAAAAATTCGGCCGTCGGCGGTGTAGAGGAAGTCGGCGGGCGACTTCCAGGCGGCGCGAAATCCGAACACATCCTCGCCCCGGGTTAATGTGCGCACGAGGGGCTCATCGGCGAGCAGGACCATGCGCAGATCGCTCGCAGCAGGGCTCTGTTGCTCGGTGAACAGGATGACCCCGCCGCCGGGTCGCCAACTCGGCGCCTTAAGCGGATTCGGTGTGGCATAGAGGCGCAGCGGCGGACCTTGCCGGCGTGCGAGCATCAGTGCCCACTCACCGTCGCGCTCCTCGACATAGGCAATCTCCTCGCGCTCGGAGACGCTCGGCCATGAGATGCGTCCGCCATCCCAGGTCAACCGGATCGGTGTGCCGGCCGGTAGCGCCATGCGGTAGAGTTCGTCTGCGCCGGATTGGTCGGACACGAAGACGATCTCCGCGCCGGCCGAAGCAAAGTCCGGATCCCGCTCGTCGTAAGGCGGCCCGGTCAGCCGCCGCCGCGTCATCGTCGCAAGCTCGAGTAGCCACAAATCCCACTGGCCGCGTGAATACTGCTGATAGACGAGCTGACGGCCGTCCGGAGAGTAGCGCGGATTACGCGCAATTTCCTGGGTGGCTAACAGCAACTCGGCGCCGCCGCCCGATGCCGGCAAGCGCCAGAGTTGCCCCATGAGGTCGACGACCAATGTACGGCCGTCCGGTGCGAGCGCCAGGGCCATATTGGTCCCCTGGTTAACCGTCGTAACGAGCGCCTGGCCGGTGGCCAGATGGCTAGCAAGCAAGCCGCACGCGACGATCACGACGGTTCGAAAATTCATAGCTCGGACATTAGGGCTGCAGCCGCGCGCGGCTCCAAGGGCCCGCCGTGAAACGGTCCGAATCTTCCGCGCGTAAGTCGCGCTCGTAGCGAATTCGTTCGTGAAAGCGGTCTCGGCCGGACAACCAGAACTCGATGGCGGTGAGCCAGAATCGATAACCGCCCCAGAAATCGGGACGCGGAATCGCGTTCGCGGGCGCCGCTGCGCTGGACGCGTCGCAGGGATCGGGTAAACCGAAATCCCGCGCAATTTGACGTGCTGCATGCTCGAGATCGGCTGGATCGGCCAACGCCGCGCTTTGGCGGCTTGCCCAGGCGTTGATTTGGCTGCGCCACGGCCGGGTTGCGAAGTATGCGTCACTCGCCGCCGCCGGCGATCGCCGTACGGGGCCTTCCAAGCGCAGCTGACGGCCCAGCGCGTCCCAATGCAGGGTCCCGGCCGCCCAGCCATTGGCATCGAGTTCACGTGCTTTACGCGAGCCGTAGTTCGTGTGGAACTCGGCGAAACCCAACTCGCGATTGACACCTTTGATGAGCACGACGCGCGCCGAGGGGCGCGCATCGCGACCGGTCGTAGCCAAAGTCATCGAGGTCGGGTTGGGTTGCAGATTCCGGTCTACGGCCTCATCGAGCCACTGCCCGACCAGGATCATCGGGTCGTCAAGCACAGGGATGGTAGTCGTCACGGCGGCTGGATCGTTCGCTGAGATTCGGTTTGCGAGAGTAGCTGCTGAACTTGATGTTGGCTAGCGCAATGGTGGCTGGTGCAACAGCCGGAGCGATTTAGGCTTGCGCGCTCGAGTTGCAGCGAGTACAAACCGCAGCGACAGGAGTAATAGCATGAGTTTAGTAGAACTGAGAGAACGGCTTTCGGGCATCGACAGAGCGCTCGTGGAACTGATCGCCAAGCGTCAACAGGTCGTAGCCGAGGTCAGCGCGCACAAGATTAGCACCGGGACGCCGACGCGCGACTACGAACGTGAGCGGGAGATCCTCGAGAATATCCGCAGGCAAGCCGAGCAGCTCGATCTCGATCCCGACGTTGCCGAGGGCATCATGCGGCTGTTGATTCGTTCGTCGCTGACAAAACAGGAACAAACGCGCGTCGCCGCTGCAAGCTCAGGCGCCGGCAAGCGCGCGCTGATCATCGGCGGGGCCGGCAAAATGGGCCGGTGGATCGCCGATTTCTTGGCATCGCAGGGGTATGGCGTCGAAATTGCCGATCCCGGGTCGACAGCGGCGCCGTATCCCCGGCTGGCCGATTGGCGCTCGAGCGAGCTCGATCACGACATCATCGCCGTCGCCGCGCCGATCAAGGTCAGTGCGACGATATTGACGGAGCTGGCCGAACGAGAACCGGGTGGCCTGATTTTCGACATCGGTTCGTTGAAGACGCCGCTCAGACAGGGACTGGAACGACTGCGCGATGCGCGCTGCCGCGTGGCATCGATCCACCCAATGTTCGGGCCCGATACTGAACTCCTGTCGGGCCGGCACGTAATTTTTGTCGACGTCGGCGATGCTGCCGCAACACAAGCCGCCCGCGCGCTGTTCGCTTCGACGATGGCCGAACTCGTGGACATGAGTTTGGAAGAGCACGATCGATTGATCGGCTACGTCTTGGGACTCTCCCACGCGCTGAACTTGACGTTCTTCACGGCACTGGCCGGTAGCGGCGAACTCGTGCCGAAGCTCAAGCGACTGTCGAGCACGACCTTTGACGCTCAGCTGGCAGTCGCTAGCCGCGTCGCAGCCGATAATCCGCGTCTCTATTTCGAAATCCAATCGCTGAATCAATACGGGCGCGCGCCGCTGGATGCCTTGGTCCATGCTGCTGAGCGGATCCGTGATCTCATCGACACTCAAGACGAACCCGGCTTTGTTAGCCTCATGGATGCGGGGCGAAGCTATCTGCGAGCCGATCCGGCGAGCGAATAGCGACAAGCGCAACGGCCGACAGCCATAGCGAGCGGGCTCGGCCGCAAGCACCTAGGAGGGGCGTTGGGGTATGTCTGACAGTCGCGGGGCGGTATGGGATCTTGAACGCCAGCTGCTGGAGGCCGGCACCATCGGGAGCGTGCTCGAGCGCTTGGTGAACTGCGCGATGAGCCTTGACGCGGCAGTCGATGTGGCTACGATCGCCCTAGCGGACTCACAGCACGAGATTCGGGGCCTACTCGCCGAGCGGCGCCGTCTTGCCGTGACCGCCGATCAGCTCGTGTTCGTCGACACGCTGCACTCCCTCGCGCCGTCCTTGAGCACCGCGCGAGATTCCTGTTTTAGCGCCTACGCGCGGGCGGACCATCAGCTGCTTTTTCCCGGGCATGCCAGGCTGGCCGCGGTCGGGTTCGCACCCCTCGTGCGCCAGAACCGCTTGATCGGCAGTCTGAATCTCGGCAGCCATTCGGCGTCGGGCCTCGACGCGGTCGACGCATCCGGTACGTTAAGCCGTCTCGGCGTCATGGCAGCGCTCGCGATCGACAATGCCCTTGGCGCTGCCCGCCTAGGGCGTAGTGGCTTCGTCGACGTTCTGACGGGCTGGCACAATCAGTACTATCTAGAGTGCCGCCTCCAAGACGAGGTGGCGCGCAGTGAACGTGACCAGGCCGCGCTCGCCTGTGTGCTTGTCGGCGTGGACGACTTTCAGACACTCAATGCCCGGTATGGATATCGGGCCGGGGACGCGGTGCTGCTAGAAGTGTCCCAGCGCATCGAGATGGTCATGCGACGCAGCGACGTGGCGGCGCGTTACGGCAGCGAGGAGTTCGTCATATTGCTGCCGAATACTGAACAGCATCACGGGCGACCGCTCATCGAGCGCATCCAGCGCGCGGTCGCGGCACGCCCAATCGAGTTGACGCCGGCCGAGGCGGTGCCGGTGACCGTTTCCGTCGGCATTGCCGAGCATCGCCCAAGCGGGAACCCGGTGGATTTGAAACTCGCTGGCAGCGAGCTGTTGACGCGTGCCCAGCTTGCCTTGTACGAGTCGCAGGCCCGACGTCATCGGAGAACACCAGGCAGCAGTCTGGAGTAAACTTAAGGGACACAGGAGGACGACGGGAGTACCGGCTATAGCCGCGGCGACGTCATACCATGGACTGGATAGACTCGGAAGGTTATCGGGCCAATGTCGGCATCATATTGACGGATGGCCAGGGGCGCGTGCTGATCGGCGGCCGGGTCGGCCGGTCCGGATGGCAGTTTCCCCAGGGCGGTATCGCCCCCAATGAATCGACCGAGGACGCAATGTTTCGGGAACTCAACGAGGAGGTCGGCTTCGAGCCCGAACACGTCGAGACGCTCGGTCGCACTCGTGGTTGGCTCCGCTACCGATTACCAGAGCGTTTCATAAGGCGCGAGCGAAGCCCGGTCTGTATCGGCCAAAAACAGTGCTGGTATCTATTGCGCTTGTTGGCCGATCCTGAGGATGCCTGCTTCGATACGACGGATGCCCCGGAATTCGATCGATGCAGGTGGGTCGATTACTGGCGGCCGGTCAAAGAAGTCATCTATTTCAAGCGGCAGGTTTACGTGCAGGCGCTGACCGAGCTGGGGCCACTCGCGTTTCCCGAGCAAGGTCCGCCGCCGCAACCGACATGGTGGCCACGCCGCTGGCAGCTTGTGCGCGGCTTCGAGTAACGGCGATGCCCAGCAAGCGAAAACCACAACTCCTTTATCTGCTGGTGATCCTGGTGCTCGGCGGCGGTGCGTTTTTGCTATTTGAACTCGGGCGCTTGAGCGGCGGCTATTCGTTCCTCGATCAGCGCCGCGAGCGTGAAGAGATGCTGGCAACTATCGCGACGCGCGACCAGACGATCGAAGAACTCAGTCGCCGGCTCGCGATACTCGAGACATCGCAGGAGATCGACCGCGAGACCTACGCGCAGCTCGAAGATAATCTCGGTGACTTGCAGGCACAGATTCAAGCGCAGGAAGAAGAACTCGCGTTCTATCGCGGGATCATTTCGCCCGAGGATGGCGCCGCCGGCTTGCGCATACAGACGCTCGAATTGCGACCCGGCGACGCCGAACATGCATACCTGCTGCACCTCGTGCTGGTGCAGGCAATTACGCACGACCGCCGGATCTCCGGTAGCGTGCGGTTTGAAATCGCGGGACTATTGGGTAGCGAGCCCGTCCAGTTCGGGCTCGATGAGCTAACGAGCGAGGAGGCTCGCGGTGAGCTCGCCTATAACTTTCGGTATTTTCAGGATCTACAGCGCCGAATCGTATTACCACAGGGCTTTGAGCCCAACCAGGTTCTGATGGAGATTCGCCCGCGGGAGCCCAGCGGGGCGGCAGCGACGCAGGCTTTTGAATGGTCGGCGATCGCCGGATAAGCGTGGCGGCAGCGAGTGTGACGTCGTTTGCCTCGGTTTCGGGCGCGTCCAGCTATAATCGAGGCTCGGTAATTGCCATCTAGGCTAGAGGTTACGGATGTTCGGCAAGAAGAAAGGGAATCAGGTGGTCGTGCGCACGCTCGTCGGCGCCGACACGCGCGTACACGGTGATATCGAATTCACTGGTGGGTTCCACGTCGATGGTTACGTCAAAGGCAACGTCGAGGCCTATAAGGATGGGCCTTCTATGTTGAGTATCAGTGAGGGCGGATGCGTCGAAGGCTCCGTCGTCGTGCCGAATCTACTGCTGAACGGGACTGTAAAGGGTGACGTTAGGGCAACCGAGCGCGTGGAACTCGGGCCGCGCGCCAAGGTCATTGGTAACGTGCAATATAAACTCATTGAAATGGCGATCGGTGCAGAGGTCAACGGTAAGCTCATCCACGAAATGGATGCGCAGGCCGTGCGGCCAAAGAATGAGCCACCGCAGGCAGAGTTAGTAGCGGCCATCAAGGTCGCTGGAGAGTAAGGTCTATGAGCGAACCGCAGTGGGCGTCGGATACACCGCCGCTTAATTTTACGGACGCTGCCGCGACCAAGGTCGGACAGCTCATCGAGCAGGAGGGAAACCTGGCCCTGAAACTCAGGGTCTATATCTCCGGGGGTGGGTGCTCGGGATTCCAATATGGTTTCACCTTCGACGAGGAGGTGCTGGACGGCGACACCACGATTCAGAAAGCGGGCGTCACTCTGCTGATCGATCCGATGAGCGTTCAGTATCTGACCGGCGCTGAGATCGATTACCAAGAGGACTTGGCGGGTGCCCAATTTATCATCCGCAACCCCAACGCAGCCACGACGTGTGGTTGCGGATCATCGTTCTCAGTTTGAAGAGATCGCGTCTAGCTTCGATTCTTACTTCCGTTACACTCCCGTCGGCGCGAGATCCGGCCGAGGTTATCGCGGCCGTCGATCTCGGCTCGAATAGTTTTCACATGGTCGTCGCCCGGCTCAACCACGGGCAGCTCGTCATTCTCGATCGCCTCCGCGAGATGGTGCGGCTGGCTTCCGGCCTGGACGAGCGCGGCTATCTGAACCGCGACTGTATCGAGCGATCCATGGAATGCGTCGGGCGATTCGGTGAGCGAATACGGGATATGGACGCGAGCCAAGTGCGCGTCGTGGGCACGAACACGCTACGCCAAGCCAAGAACGCGGAAGAATTCTTGGAATCTGCCGAAGCGATCCTAGGGCACCAAGTCGAAGTTATTTCCGGCATCGAGGAGGCGCGACTCATCTATCTAGGCGTAGCGCATCTTTCATCCGCTCCGAATGAGCCGATGCTCGTGATCGACATCGGTGGCGGCAGTACCGAGCTGATCATCGGTACCGGCTACAGGCCCGAGCATCTCGCGAGTCTGGAGATGGGCTGCGTCGCTTATAGCACGCGGTTTTTCGCCAGCGGGAAATTCACGCAGAAGAAGTTTGACAAGGCGCGTCTGGCCGCGAGCCTCGAGCTGCGGCCCGTCGCGGGTCGCTACCGGCGTGTGGGCTGGCACACGGCGATTGGGTCCTCCGGCACGATTCGGGCTGCCGCCAAGGTGGCCGAGGCTCTCGGACTCGGCACCGGCACTCTGAGCCATGCAGCGACGCAGGCGATCATCGAGACCATGATCGCGGCCCGTGACCTCGAACATCTGTCGATAGCGGAACTTAGCGCGGAGCGTGCCCCGGTGTTTGCCGGAGGCCTCGCCGTGCTCGTCGAGATCATGGTGGCGCTGGAGCTCGAGCACTTGGAAATCAGCGAAGGGTCGTTGCGCGAAGGTCTCCTCTACGACATGGTCGGCCGCCTACAGCACGAGGATGCACGCGACAGGACAGTGCGCGCCGTGCAGCGGCGCTACCATGTCGATGACGAGCAGGTCGAGCGCGTAACGCGAACCGCGCTGAAGCTGCTACACCAAGTCGAGGATGCATGGGAGCTCGCGAGCACGTCGGCCGGGCAGTTCTTGAGTTGGGCTGCGCAACTTCACGAGATCGGCCTCGATATTGCCCACTCGAAGTACCACCAGCATGGCGCATATCTGATTGCAAACGCCGACTTGCCCGGATTTTCGCGTTCCGAGCAGCAACTCCTAGCAGTGCTCGTGGGCCATCACCGCCGTAAGCTCGAAGAGTTCCGCACTAAAGATTTGCCAGTGGAGTGGCGCCAGCCCGCGTTTCGGCTCACCGTGCTCTTGCGTTTGGCGGCATTGCTCAACCGTAATCGGAGCGCCGTCGAGCTACCGGAGATTCGGCTCAAAGCCGACGCCCGCAAGCTGCAGATCAGCTTTCCGGACGGCTGGCTTGCCGACAACCGCTTGACGCAGGCAGACCTGGATCAGGAATGCGATTGGCTCGATGCCGTGGGATTCAAGCTGCGCGTCGGCGCCGGCTGATTTAAGTCGTTTCGGCGAATTGGGCGAGGAGCCTCGTTTGGGCGCAGACTGCGTCCTCGCCTTCGCGCGGTGTCGCCAAGCGATACTCGCCATCGGGCTGTAGTTCCCAAGCCTGAGTATTGTCGGCGAGATAGATGTCGAGATCGGCGGTCAAATGTTGCTTCATGAGTGCGTCGCGGATCGGAAACATGATCTCGATCCGGCGGAAAAAATTCCGGTCCATCCAATCAGCGCTCGCGCAATAAATTTCTTCGTTGCCATCGTTATGGAAGTAATAGCACCGCGAATGTTCGAGAAATCGACCGACGATCGAGCGCACCCGAATATTGTCCGACAAGCCGGGAATTCCCGGGCGCAGGCAGCATATTCCCCGTACGATCAGATCCACGTAGACGCCCGCTAACGAAGCTTCGTAAAGTGCCCGGATGATTTCCGGCTCGACGAGCGCGTTGAGCTTCGCAATGATATGGCCCGCGCCGCCAGCGGCGGCGTGCCGGGTTTCACGTCTGATCAGCCGCAACAAACCTTCGTGTAATGTGAAAGGCGACTGGTACAAAAGGTTTAGCGGCGCCGTCTTGGTCAGGCTCGTGATTTGCATGAAGACCTCGTGAACGTCTTCGGCAAGTTTTTCGTCGGCCGAGAAAAGGCCGTAATCGGTGTACGCGCGGGCAGTTTTCGGGTGATAGTTACCCGTACCGAGATGCACGTAACGCTTGAGCCGCCCGGCTTCGCGTCTGACGACCAGCATCATCTTGCAGTGCGTTTTGTAGCCCACGACACCGTAGACGACGTGCGCCCCGGCTTCTTGGAGCTTATTCGCTAGCTCAATATTTGCAGCTTCGTCGAAGCGCGCGCGCAGCTCGATCATGACGGTGACTTCCTTGCCGGCCTTCGCCGCCGAAACCAGGCTGGCGACGATGGGTGAGTTCGGTGTCGTGCGATAGAGCGTCTGCTTGATCGCCAGCACGTTCGGGTCGCTGGCCGCGCGATTGATGAATTCCGTTACGGGGGCGAAGGATTCATAGGGGTGGTGTAGTAGCAAATCATTTTTGGCGATGATCTCGAAGAGATTCGAATTCACAAGTTTCTTGGGGAGCCCGGGAATAAAGGCTGGATATTTGAGATCGGGCCGGTCGACGAGATCGTAGACTGTGAGCAAGCGATTGAGATTGACCGGGCCTTCGACCTGATAAAAATCTTCGGGGCCGAGGTGGAAGTGCTCGAGCAGATAATCACCGAGTTCGCCGGGGCAGTCATGGGCCACTTCCAGCCTTACGGCGGCGCCGTAGCCGCTCTCGAATAGCTCGCCTTCCAGTGCCCGCATCAGGTCATCGATCTCCTCGTCATCGACGTAGAGATCGCTATTGCGCGTGACGCGAAACTGATAGCAGCCGTCTATGATCATGCCAGCGAAGAGTTCATCGACGAATGCATGGATCACTGACGATAGAAAAACGAAATCGGCTGAGCCGGTTTCGCCAAGCTCCTCCGGGAGCCGGATCAATCGAGGTAAAGAGCGCGGTGCTTGAACGATTGCGCGCCGACATGGACGGCCAAAGGCGTCGCGGCCGTGCACATTGACGATGAAGTTGAGGCTCTTGTTGAGAATACGTGGAAACGGCCGGGTCGGATCCAGCGTCGTCGGGCTCAATACCGGTTCGACCTCGGCGTGAAAAAAGTTTTGTAGCCAGATTCGCTGCTCCGGCGTCCATTGATCGCGCCGCTTGAAGAAAATTCTGGCAGTTCTTAGTGCGGGGATGAGTTCGTCATTCAGGACGCGGTATTGTTCGCCGACGAATTGCGTTGTGCGCTCGAATATTTTTCGCAGCAGCTCGGCAGGACTCAGGTTATCGGGGCCAACAGCGGCCGAACTGACCTCGACGCGCTGCTTCAGTCCAGAGACTCGAATCTCGAAAAATTCATCGAGGTTGGTAGAGCAAATACAGAGGAATTTGAGGCGCTCGAGCAACGGCACGTTGGCATCTTTGGCTTGATGCAAGACGCGCGAATTGAACTCGAGCTGCGCCAGTTCGCGATTGACGTAGTATTCGGGCAGGTTGAGATTTGGAGTATCCATCGCTGGCTGGCCGGTGCGGCTACTTATTCGCTGAGTATACGCCGCCGAGGACTGCAGGCTTGCGGGCGCCGGTCACAGACGGGGAGTTACCTTGGCAATGATGTAGTCGAGCGCGGGCGAGCCAGGCGAATGCTGCAGCTTCGACCCAATCAGGGGCGATGCCGTAAGCGGCGCTCGAATCGACCGGCGTCGGCGCAAAGAGCCGCCCGAGATGCCGGACCAGCGTGCCGTTGTAGGCGCCGCCGCCGCACAGAATGACCCGCTCGAGCCGCGGCATGCTCGATTTGCTCGCAGCTGCGATCGTTGTGGCTGTCAGCTCCAATAGCGTGGCTTGCACATCCTCTGGCGGGATCGCGCCAGTATGCCGTTCGAGAATGGGCTCGAGCCAAGCCAGATTGAAATACTCGAGCCCAGTGGATTTTGGCGGCGGCTTTGCGAAATAAGTGTCTTTCTGGAGTGCGCGTAACAATTCGCTATCGACTGCGCCACTCGCAGCCCACGCCCCGTCCTCGTCGAACGGTCCGCGTCCGGCCTGCCGACACCAGGCATCCATGAGCGCGTTGCCTGGCCCCGAATCGAATCCTCGCAGCGGTCGTTGCGGATCCAGGCAGGTCAGGTTTGCGATTCCGCCAATATTGACGACGGCACGCGTTTCAATCGGATTCGCGAAGCGCCACGCATGGAAAGCGGGAACCAGGGGCGCGCCCTGGCCGCCGAGCGCAATATCCATGCCGCGTAAGTCAGCAACGGTCGTGATCCGCGTCAGTGCGGCGATGGTATTCGGATTACCTAGCTGCAGACTAAATGCCTGCGGAGGCTCGGGCTGGTGGAGGACCGTGTGTCCGGAAAAGCCGAGCGCGCTAATGTCACTCGGGGCGTAGTTCGCGTCGACTAGAAGTTCGAGCACGCTGCTCGCAACGAATTCGCCGAGTGTGACATTGAGCCGGCCGAGTTCGAGGAGGCTGATCTCGGCCGATTGCACCAATGTCCGCAGCGCGGTACCGAGCTCATCGGGATACGCGGTCGTACGCATTGCACGAAGATTGAAGACGGCCTCGTCGAGCTCGACGACGACAACATCGACACCGTCGAGACTGGTCCCCGACATGACACCGACATATAACTCAGTCATCTTGGCTCATCTTGGTCAGCCGGCGTGTGGTCGTCGGCCAAGAACGGGGCATTGACCGCTAATCGGTAGCCGCAGCCAAGCGTGTGCTGCGATAGAGGTCGAGCTGACGCCAGAGTCCGGCAGAAACACTTTCGAAGTCATGCAGATATTCTTGAGGGACCGGGTCGGCAGGCGGTAGGGCCACTGTGCGGGGATTACGATGGGCGCCGTTGACTTGATACTCGTAGTGTAAGTGCGGGCCCGTTGCCAGACCGGATTGCCCCACATACCCGATGATCTGTCCCTGCCTCACCCTAGCACCGAGTTTCGGTTCGGCAAATCGCGACATGTGCGCGTACAGCGTGGTGATGTTGCCACCATGCTGGAGCTTCACGGTGTTGCCGTAACCGCCATTGACGCCACGGAATGCCACTTTGCCGTCTCCGGCCGCCCGAATAGGTGTGCCGGTTCGGGCCGCATAATCGACGCCACGATGGGCGCGAATCGTGTTCAGCACAGGATGGCGGCGGTTGGGGTTAAAGTTGGAGCTAATGCGTGTGAAGTCGACGGGTGCGCGCAGAAACGCTTTTCGAACGCTTCGGCCGTCGGGTGTGAAATAGCCAACGTCGCCTTGACGATTCTCGAATCTCGCGGCGCGGAACGACGTTCCCTGGTTGATGAATTCGGTCGCGACGATCGCGTCATCGCGTAACTTGTCACCATCGCGCCAGAGCTCGTTATAAATGACGGTGAACTCGTCGCCGACTCTGACGTCCTTAATGAAATCGATGTCCCACTGAAAAATTCCGGCCATCTCCATAATGACGCTGTCGGAAATCCCAGCGGCCTGCGCGGCCTCGAATAGCGAACTGCGGATGACGCCGTGGGCGCCTAGTACTCGAGTTTCGACTGGGCGATCCTTGAACTCGACTGTGAATCCTGCGCTGGTCCTAGCGATATTCAGCGTTTGCAGCTCATTGATTTCACGAGTCAGATTTACGATGGCGCCATCGCGGTGGGCGATCTGGATGGCATCGCCGGGTTTGAGGCGGACCAAATGCTCGCGGGCCTCTTGAAGGCTAGCCATCGCAGCGAGGTCGGCGAGACTCAGATCGTTACGACGAAAGAGTCGGTCGAGGCTGTCGCCTGAGCGGACGAACAGTTCGAGCAGTGACGCGTCGATCGGTTCCCGGCTGCCAGCCGCAGCTTCGCTGGCGGACGCATCGCGTGTTGGCGGCTCCGGGAGCGTGAGCGGCATGCGGGATGTTGCGCCGGCCGTGGCAATAGGATTCGGGACCGAAGGCAACAGTGGATCGTCGGCGCTGCTGAGCAGCACGATGAGGATAGCGGTCACGGGCAGCGACAAGCCGACGAGGAACCATGACCATCGCCGAGACAGAGGATCAGAGCCCTCCCCCAGAATCTGTTTGTAATCGTGGCGAACGCCGCCCGAGTAGCTTTTCACGAAAGCATCTACCTGTGAGCCGAAGCTACTGTAACGATTCGCATACAAGGCGTCAAAGCTAACTCCTTTAAAGTCAGTAGACTACGACACAGTCATCAGTTCTCAATAACGCTCCCTGGCGGTGGGATCGCCTGCCAGGGCCGGCGCTGGACGAGCCGCTGGGAAAATTCCTCTCGATCGAGCAGTCGAGCGCGCGAACAGCGTAAACTATGCGCGAACGAGCCAAACCACCGAATCCGAGCACTTCAAGCCATTCCTGATTCCGTTATGCGATCCGTTGACGAACAGCTTCGGGAGTTGAGTCGCGGCGCCGAGGAGATCCTGCTCGAGAGCGATCTCACGGAGCGCCTTGCCAGTGGGCGTCCGCTGCGCGTCAAAGCAGGCTTCGATCCCACCGCGCCGGATATACATATCGGCCACACCGTTGTGCTGAATAAGATGCGGCAGTTTCAAGAGTTCGGTCACGAGATTATCTTTCTGATTGGAGATTTCACCGGCATGATCGGGGATCCGTCGGGAAAAACTGCAACCCGGCCGCCGCTCACTCCAGAGCAAGTCGAGGCCAACGCCAGAACTTACGAGCAGCAGGTCTACAAGATTCTAGATCCCGAGCGCACGCGGTTAGAGTTCAACTCGCGTTGGATGGGCGCGATGGATGCGGCCGGGCTGATCCAGTTGGCCGCAAAGCACACTGTCGCTCGCATGCTCGAGCGTGATGACTTCCGTAAACGCTTGGAGGCGGGCAAGCCTATCGCCATCCACGAGTTTTTGTATCCGCTCGTCCAGGGCTACGATTCCGTGGCATTGCGGGCGGATGTGGAGCTCGGAGGGACCGATCAAAAATTCAACCTACTTGTCGGCCGGCAACTGCAGCAGGCCTATAAGCAGCCGCCGCAGGTCGTGCTGACCATGCCCCTTCTCGAGGGGCTCGATGGCGTGAACAAGATGTCGAAGTCTCTCGGTAACTACATAGGCATCACCGAGCCCCCCGGTGAAATGTTTGGCAAGCTCATGTCGATCTCGGACGAGCTCATGTGGCGCTACTTCGAGCTACTCAGTTTCAAGCCGCTCGCAGAGATCGAAGCGCTCAAAGGACGAGTCGCGGCTGGCGAAAATCCCCGAGACGTGAAGTTTGTATTGGCCGAGGAACTTGTCGGTCGGTTTCATGACAGCGCTGCCGCCGCCGCGGCGAAGAACGAGTTTGTTGCCAGGTTTCAGCAGGGGGTTTTGCCGGCGGACCTTCTGGAGATCGCCGTCAAAGCCCCGGTTCAAGGACTCGGAATTGCGCATGTCCTCAAGTCGGCCGGATTGGTTGCCAGCACGTCGGAAGCGATCCGGATGATCGACCAAGGCGCCGTGCGCATCGACGGAGAGCGCGTCGAGGACCGTAAGCTCATGATTCAGGTGGGATCGGAAGCTGTGTTCCAGGTGGGCAAGCGGCGTCTGGCGCGCGTTAGCGTCACCGGCGGGTAGGCCGGAAAGGCGACGCCGGGGCCGGGCCGCAGCCCAACTGCGGAATCGCTTGCAGGCGCTCGGGCAATGCGTATAATGCGACGGCTCTCGACCGAGAGTTCCCCGCGAGAACGCCAACTTCGTGCCCGTTTTGAGGCTTGGAGAGGGCTGGGATCGCGAGTATACTTATTGGTCTGCCTGGGGTTTCTCCTAGGACCGCTCTTTAACAATTAGGCTCAAGCAACTTGTGTGGGCGCTCGCACCGGAACAACGGTGCACGAGCGTCAACTAAGGGGTGCTTCGGCGCCCCAAAGAAAGCGTTCAGGACTCAAATCTTTGGTTATAAATTGAAGAGTTTGATCCTGGCTCAGATTGAACGCTGGCGGCATGCCTAACACATGCAAGTCGAACGGTAACAGGCCGTAGTGATCCCTTCGGGGTGATCTTGGCGCTGACGAGTGGCGGACGGGTGAGTAATACGTGGGAATCTGCCTAGTAGTGGGGGACAACCCGGGGAAACCCGGGCTAATACCGCATACGCTCTACGGAGGAAAGCGGGGGATCTTCGGACCTCGCGCTATTGGATGAGCCCACGTCAGATTAGCTTGTTGGTAGGGTAACGGCCTACCAAGGCTACGATCTGTAGCTGGTCTGAGAGGACGATCAGCCACACTGGGACTGAGACACGGCCCAGACTCCTACGGGAGGCAGCAGTGGGGAATAT